>Ga0182792_1000400_pt1 | contig 41626 bp, 34 predicted proteins | sample Passage237B_FD_130497 | JGI IMG/M metagenome (GOLD analysis project Ga0182792, IMG submission 130497) | Cellulose adapted compost microbial communities from Newby Island Compost Facility, Milpitas, CA, USA - Passage2 37B (version 2) (version 2) ...
CGGCGGAGCGGGGCCCCGAACGAGGCGCCGCCGGGGCGCGTCGGGGGCCGGCTCGCCGCCGCGGACGGGTCGCCGCGCACCGCCGAGCGGCGGGCCGACCTGCCGTGCCGGGTCGAGCCGGGCCGGCGGGAGCTGGTGCGGCTCCACGTGGCACCGATCCCCGAGCCGGGTACCTACCGGCTCCGGGTGGGCGTCGTGCAGGAGGACGTGGCCTGGCTGGCGGCGCGGGCCGAGGTCGAGGTGCAGGTGGCCCGCTGGCCCCGCGTCGTGGTGTCGGCCGGCTTCTCGTCGCACCGCCACCTCGGCGACGACCTGATCGTGCGGGCCGGCCTCGACGCGCTCCAGGCGGGCGTGCCCGACGCCCAGCTCGTGCTGCTCGCGGACGACCCGGCCGATGCCACCGCCCGCTTCGGGGCCACCGCGGTGCACGGTGGCGGGCCGATCGTCCACGTCCCGGCGGTGGCCCCGGATCGTGCCACCGCCCTCGCCCGGGTCGACGCGCTCCGCGCCGACGGCGAGGCGCTGGCCGCGGGCGGCGAGGTCGAGCAGCCCCACCACCTGCCGCTGCTGCACCTGCTCCGCGACGCCGACGCGCTCGTGCTCCTCGGCGCCGGTTGGCTCACCAGCACCTACTGGCAGGCCGCGCTCCTGCCGAAGCTGGCCGAGGTGGAGGCGGCCGACGCGCTCGGGGTGCCGGTGGTGTTCGAGTCGGGCACGGTCGGGCCGATCGAGCCGGCCGACGACCCGATCGTCGCCCGCCTCCTCGGCCGCTGCGCCCGGGTGGCCGTGCGCGACGGCGAGATGTCGGCGGGCCACGCCGCCCGGCTGGGCGTGCCGCCCGAGCGCCTGCACCGGGCGGCCGACGTGGCCACCGCCGCCGCGGCGGCCTCGGCGGCCGAGCGCGACGCCTGGCTCCGGGCCAACGGCGTCGAGGGCCCCTACGCGGTGGTGAGCCTGCGGGACCACGGCGACGCCGGTGCCCACGCCGACTCCGCCGGCTCCGACGACGTGCTGGTCGGCGCGCTCGGGGCGCTGGCCGAGGCCGGACTCCCCGCGCTCGTGATCCCGCACGTGGAGGTCCCCGGGCTGCTAGACGACCGGGCTCGGGCCCGAGCGCTGGCCGAGCGGGCACCGCTGCGCGTGGACCTACCGTTGCCGCCCGACGACCTGGTGGTCGCGCTCGTGGACGCTGCGACGATCACCGTCGGCAACCGCTTCCACCTGGCGCTCCTGAGCGACGCCCGGGGCGTGCCCGCCATCTTCGCCGCCACCTCCGACTTCGACGCGAGCCGGGTGGGCAGCTTCACCGGCGGGAACGTCGACGTGGTCGGTGACGGCGACGCCGACCACGGCGCCGCCGCGGTGCGCGCCGCGCTCGCCCGGGGTCGCCGCGCCCCCGCCGAGCGCTGGGACCCCGCGCCGCTCGTGGGGCTGGTGGCCGACTCGATCGCCCGCCGGGGCCGGGCCGACCGGGCCTGAGCGACCGGGATGCTCAGCGGGCCGGCGGGAGGCGGCGGGGCGGGCCGTGGTGGGCGACCATGCTGGGGACGTCGCGGCCGACCAGTTCCCCGATGAGGTGGGCGACGCCGATGAGCGCGTCGAGGTCGATGCCGGTCTCGACGCCGAGGTCGTCGCAGAGCGCCACGAGCTGCTCGGTGGCGAGGTTGCCGCCGGCGCCGCGGGCGAACGGCGAGCCGCCGAGGCCGCCGACCGCCGTGTCGAAGCGGGCGACGCCGCGGAGCAGCGCGGCGTGGGCGTTGGCGACGGCGAGGCCGCGGGTGTCGTGCAGGTGCAGGCCCACGTCGGCGGGACGGCCGCCGGCGGCCTCGACCGCGTCGAGGAGGTCGTCGATGCGCCGGGGGGTCGCCATGCCGGTGGTGTCGGCGTAGGTGACGGCGGTGACGCCCGCGCTGCGGAGCCGCCCGGCGAGGGCGACGACCTCGGCGGGGGCGATGTCGCCCTCGTACGGCGAGCCGAACGCGCAGGAGATGACGGCGTCGACCGGCACCGGGCCGGCACCGCCGGCCTCGGCCGCGGCCGCGGCCAGCGCCACGATCCGGGCGATCTCCGCCTCGGACTCGGCGGTGGTCATCCGCACGTTGTTGCGGTTGTAGGTCTCGGAGACGGAGACGGTGACGGTCAGCTCGTCCACCGCCGAGGCGAGCGCCAGCTCGGCACCCCGGACGTTGGGCACCAGCGCGGTGATCCGCTCGCCCGGGCGCCGCCCGATGCCGGCCAGCACCTCGCCCGCGCCGGCCATCGCCGGCACCGCCTTGGGCGACACGAAGGCGACGGCCTCGATGTGGGTGACCCCGGCGGCCCGGAGGGCCTCGACCAGCCGGATGCGATCGGTGACCGGCACGGGCTCCTCGGGCTGGAGGCCGTCGCGGGGCCCGACGTCGCGGATCACCGCGCGGGCCGGGTAGCGCCGGTCGGTCATACCGGCGGCACCCCGTGGCGACGGTCGCTGAAGTGGCGGTCCTTGCCCTCGGCCCGCTGGAAGCGGCGGATGATCTCGGCGCGGAGCGCCTCGGGCTCGACCACGGCGTCGATGACCAGCTCGGAGGCGAGGCGGAGGATGTCGACGTCCTCCTCGTAGATCCGGCGCTGCTCGTCCACGAAGCGGGCGGCCTCGTCCGGGTCCTCGATGGCGGCGATCTTGTTGGCGTAGACGGCGTTGACCGCAGCCTCGGGGCCCATCACCGCGATCTTGGCGGTGGGCAGGGCGATGGTGGCCTCGGGCTCGAAGGCGGGGCCGGCCATGGCGTAGAGGCCGGCGCCGTAGGCCTTGCGGAGCACCACGCAGAGCTTGGGGACGGTGGCCTCGGAGATGGCGGTGACCATCTTGGCGCCGTGGCGGATGATGCCCTGGCGCTCCACCTCGGTGCCGATCATGAAGCCGGGCACGTCCGCGAGGAAGACGAGGGGGATGTTGAAGGCGTCGCAGCACCAGACGAAGCGGGCGGCCTTGTCGGCGGTGTCGGTGAAGAGCACCCCGCCCTTCACCATCGGGTTGTTGGCGACGAAGCCGACCGGGCGGCCGTCGACCAGGCCGAGGCCGCACACCATCTCGGGGGCGAACAGGGGCTTGATCTCGAAGAAGCTCTCGGCGTCGACCAGGCCGTCGATGACGGTGTGGACGTCGTAGGCGGCCTTGTCGTCGTCGGGGATCGTGTCGGCCCGCAGCGGCACGGTCGGGGCCGCGGGTTCGTAGCGGGGCGGTTCGTCGCGCCAGGTGGTCGGGAAGTAGGTGAACCAGGCCCGGGCCTGGTCGAGCGCGTCCTCGTCGTCGGTCGCGAGGTTGTCGCCGCAGCCGGAGACGGTGGCGTGGATGCGGGCGCCGCCCATGTCCTCCAGGGTCGTCGTCTCCCCGATGACCATCTCGGCCATGCGGGGCGAGCCGAGGTACATGGAGGCGTTGCCCTCCACCATGATGACGATGTCGCAGAAGCTCGGGATGTAGGCGCCCCCGGCGGCCGACGGCCCGAACAGGCAGCAGATCTGGGGGACGCGGCCCGACAGCTTCACCTGGTTGTAGAAGATGCGGCCGGCGCCGCGGCGGCCGGGGAACAGCTCCACCTGGTCGGTGATGCGGGCGCCGGCGGAGTCGACCAGCCAGAACACGGGCAGCTCGTGGCGGAGCGCGTACTCGGTGAGGCGGACGATCTTCTCGACGGTGCGGGCGCCCCAGGAGCCGGCCTTGACGGTGGGGTCGTTGGCCATGACGCAGACCGCTCGGCCGTCGACGGTGCCGGTGCCGGTGACCACGCCGTCCGCGGGCAGGTCGGTGGCGCCGGCGTTGGCGAGCAGCGCGTCCTCCACGAAGCTCCCGGGGTCGAGCAGGAGGTCGAGGCGGTCCCGGACGAAGAGCTTGTGCTGGCGTTCGAGCTTGTCGCCGACCTTGGCCAGGTTGCCGGCGAGCGCCCGCTCCGCGGCGGCGGCCAGGCGGGCGGCCGCGTCGTCGGTGCCGGGCGTGGCGTCGGCGGTCTCGGCGGGCGGGGCGGAGGCGTCGGGGGCGTCGGTCACCCGGCCCACCCTATTGCACGGCCTGCGGCCGCCCGACTCGAACCCGATCGTTCCTCGGATCTCGGCCGGGGGTCAGGAGCGGCGCAGGGCGACGATCGCGATGTCGTCGGTGATGGGCTGGCGGGCGAAGTCCCGGGCGCTCTCCACCAGCGCCTTCACGAGCGTGGCGGGGGCGGCGCCGGGGTCGCGGCGGATGACGCCGGCCACCCGCTCCTCACCGAACTGCTGGTCGCCGGCGCGGGCCTCGGAGAGCCCGTCGGTGTAGAGGACGAGGACGTCGCCGTCGTCCAGGTCGACCTCGCGGGACACGTAGGTGAGCCCGGCGTCGAGCATGAGCAGCGGACCGGTCGCCCGCAGGGGGCGGACGTCGCGGTCGTGCCAGAGCCAGGCGGCGGGGTGGCCGGCCGACGCGTAGCGGAGGGTGGCCGCCTCGGTGTCGAGGACGGCGACGAACAGCGACACCATCTCCTCGCCCCGGTCCGGCGAGGCCATCTGGCGGTTCAGCTCCTCCAGCGCCTGGGCCGGGTCGCGGAACTGGCGGAGGTGGACCCGCAGCAGGTACTTGGTCTGGAAGGCGGTGATGGAGGGGTCGATGCCGTGTCCGGTCACGTCGCCGATGACCGCGGCGATGCGGGTGGGGCCGAGGCGGAACACGTCGTAGAAGTCGCCGGCCATCATCCCGGTGCCGGGGCTGTAGAGGCCCGACACCTCGAAGCCGTCCAGCTCGGGCAGGTGCTCGGGGGCCAGGCGCTCCGCCCACTTCTGGGGGGCCAGCTCGTCCTGGCTCAGCACCTCCTCGGCCCGGCGTTCGAGGTGGAGGCGCCCCTCCGCGAGGCGGCTGTCGCGCACGAAGTCCCGGCCGAAGACGATCGAGACGACCACGGGGATGAGCACGAGGATGAACAGCCACGTGGCGTCGCCGTTCACCAGGGCGCCGAGGCCCGACGCGGTGGCGAGCACGCTGTAGAGGACCGCGGTGTGGATGTCCTTGCGGAACGCGGAGCGGGCCACGGTGGTGGCGTCCGCGATGCGCCCGAACTCGTGCTCGGCCCGGTGCGCCACCTTCTGGAGCCGGCGCGCGGAGTTCGCCCAGACGCCGGCGGCGATCGCGCAGGCTCCCGCCACCACGAGCAGGATCACGTTCGTCATGGTGGCGCGACCCTACCCGTCGAGCGGCTGGGCGGCCCCCGCCCCGTCGGTCGAGCGGCGACGGCGCAGCGACGGCAGCGGCTGGTCCTTGCGCTGCTCCACGATCCGGTAGAGGCCCTCGACCGCGAACGCGCCCAGGACGCCGATGCCGAGCGCCCACGGCACCGCCGAGCCCTTGACGTGGAACTCGAACGCCTCCCGGACCGGGGTGATGACGAAGGCGGCGACGGCGAGGACGGCCATGAGCCCGACGAGGCCCGCCTTCCACGCCTTGAACGGGCGGGCGAGGCAGCCGAGGATCCACAGGGCGACCACGAGCGCGGCGATGGTGGCCATCGTGCGGCTCTGGTCGACGTCGAGGTCCTGGCCCCGGGCGGCGAGGTAGCTGGCGAAGACCGCGATGCCGGTGAGCAGGCCGGCGGGCACCGCGAACATGAGCACCCGCTTCAGGAAGCCGGGCCGGTAGCGGGCCGGGTTGGGGCCGAGCGCGAGGAAGAACGCGGGGATGCCGATGGTGACTCCGCTGATGAGCGTGAGGTGGCGGGGCAGGAACGGGTAGGTCATGCCGGCGACGGTCACGCAGATGGCGAGGAGCACCGAGTAGGTGTTCTTGGCGAGGAAGAGGCTGGCGACCCGCTCGATGTTGCCGATCACCCGCCGGCCCTCCCCGAGCACGTGCGGCAGCCGGGAGAAGCGGCCGTCGAGCAGCACGAGCTGCGAGGCCGCCTTGGTGGCCTGGGCGGCGTTGCCCATCGCCACGCCGATGTCGGCATCCTTCAGGGCCATCGCGTCGTTGACGCCGTCGCCGGTCATGGCCACGGTGTGGCCGTTGGCCTGGAGCGCCTGGACCATCGCCCGCTTCTGCTGCGGCGACACCCGGCCGAAGATGACGCCGTCCTCGACCACCTCGACCAGCTCGTCGGCCTCGGTGCCGATGTGGCGGGCGTCGACGGGCTCGCCCACCTCCAGGCCGAGGCGGCGCCCGATGGCGGCGACGGTGGTCGGGTTGTCGCCCGAGATCACCTTGATGGCCACGCCCTGGTCCGCGAAGTAGCCGAGGGTCTCCGCCGCGTCGGGCCGGATGTTCTCCCCGAGGGCCACGAGCGCCACGCTGTGGCGGTCCTCGTTGACCTGCTCGCCGCCCAGCGCCGACCGGCTCTTCTGCACGAGCAGGACCCGGCGGCCCTCGTCCGCGAGCGCGGCGACGCGGTCGCGGAGCGGGTCGTCCTCGGCCAGCAGCATGTCGGGGGCCCCGAGGTACCAGCTCGACTTGCCGCCGAAGCTCATGGCGGACCACTTGCGGGCCGAGGAGAAGGGCACCTCGCCGGTCTTGGTCCAGCCCTCGGGGGCCTCGAAGGCGTCACCGATGGCGGCGAGGCTGGCGTTGGCGTCGGCCTGGGCGGCCATCGCCCCGAGCGCGGCGCCGACCTCGGCCTCGTCCGCGTCACCGATCGGCAGCAGCGAGTCGAAGGTGATGTCGCCGGCGGTGAGGGTGCCGGTCTTGTCGAGGCAGACGACGTCGACGCGGGCCAGGCCCTCGACCGCGGGCAGCTCCTGGACGAGCACCTGCCGGCGGGTGAGGGCGAGCGCGGCGAGGCCGAAGGAGAGGCTGGTGAGGAGCACCAGGCCCTCGGGCACCATGCCGACGAGGGCGGCGGCGGTGGCGGTGACCGGGGTGCGCCAGTCCTCGCCCTCGTCGATGCGGAACTGCCCCCACAGGAGGAAGGGCGTGACGATCACGATCACCCAGGTGATGTAGCGGAGGATCGTGTTGATGCTGTGCTCGATCTCCGAGTGCGCCCGCTTGAACGCCTTGACCTCGGCGGCGATCTTGCGGGCGTAGGCGTCCTCCCCCCCCCCGCGGGCCTGGAAGTAGCCGCGGCCGGCGACCACCGCGGTGCCGGACATGACGACGTCGCCGACGGCCTTCGGCACCGGGTCGGACTCGCCGGTGAGGTTCGACTCGTCGATCTCGACGCCCTCGGACACCGACAGCTCGCCGTCGGCGGGCACCTGGTCCCCGCTGGTCAGCTCGATCAGGTCGTCCACCACCACCTCGGCGATGGGGATCTCCTGCACCTCGCCGTCGCGGATGACGGTGGCGGTGGGGGCGTGGAGCATGGCCAGGCGGTCGAGGGTGCGCTTGGCCCGCACCTCCTGGACGATGCCGATCAGCGAGTTGATGACCAGCACGAACACGAACATGGCGTCGCCCAGGCGCCCGGTGGCGAGCACGCCGACGGCGATGACGCCGAGCATGGCGTTGAAGCGGGTGAGGACGTTGGCGCGGACGATCTCGCCGACGGTGCGGGAGGTGCGCTCCTCGACCTCGTTCGTGCGCCCCTCGGCCCGCCGCTCGGCGATCTCGGCGGCGGTGAGGCCCGTCTCGGGGGTCCGGAAGGCGTCGTCGGGCAGGTCGAGGTGGGGCGAGATGGCGGCCACGGGTCAGTTCCCTCGGAGTCGGACGCGGATCTTGATGGGGGTGGCCCCGAGGTCGAACGCCTCGCGCAGCCGGCGCTCGATGTAGCGCGTGTAGGGAGCGGGCAGCTCCTTGTTCGTGAAGAGCGTGAAGGTGGGCGGGTCGGTGGCGCCCTGGGTCGCGTAGAGGATGCGGGCGCCGTGCGGGGCGGGCTGGGCCGACTGGGCGACCGCCACCACCTCGTTCACCCGCCGGGTGGGGACCCGCCGGTGGTAGGTCTCGATGGCGGCGTGCAGCACCGGCAGCAGCCGGTGCACGTTGCGGCCGGTGAGCGCGGAGATGCGGATGACCTCGCTGTCGCCGAGGAAGGCGAGGCGCCGGTCCACCTCGTAGGTGACCCGGGCCCGGGCCTCGGTGTCGAGCAGCTCCCACTTGTTGAGCAGGACGACGATGGGGCAGCCCGCGGCGTCGATGCGCTCGGCGAGGCGCTGGTCCTGGTGGGTGACGCCCTCGGTGGCGTCGATCACGAGCAGCGCCACGTCGGACTCGTCCACCGCCTGGAGCGCCCGCACGAACGAGTAGTACTCGGTGCCCTCGTCTATGCGGGCCTTGCGGCGCATCCCCGCCGTGTCCACGAAGCGGATCGGGCCCTGGTCGGTCTCGATGATGGTGTCGATGGCGTCGCGGGTGGTGCCGGCCAGGTCGTGGACGACCGAGCGGTCCTCGCCGATGAGCCGGTTGAACAGGGTCGACTTGCCGACGTTGGGGCGGCCCACGAGCGCGACCGCGAAGATCTTGTCGCCCTCGGCCTCGGTGGGCTCGGGCCCCTCCTCCGGCTCGGGCTCGGCGGGCAGCGCCTCGACCAGCGCGTCGAGCAGGTCGCCGGTGCCCAGGCCGTGCAGGGAGCTGACCGGGTACGGGTTGCCGAGGCCGAGCGAGAGGAACTCCCACATGAGCGGTTCCCGGGCCGGGTCGTCCACCTTGTTGGCGACCACGAACACCGGCGTGCCCCGGCCCCGCAGCAGCGACGCGACCCGGTCGTCCTCCTCGGTGACGCCGGTGGTCACGTCGACCACGTAGAGCACGGCGTCGGCCTCGGCGATGGCCCGCTCGCTCTGGCGCGACACCTTCTCGTCCAGCGCGGTGCCGCCGGGCATCCAGCCCCCGGTGTCGACCAGGCGGAAGGTGCGGCCGCGCCAGTCGGCGTCGACCTCCTTGCGGTCCCGGGTGACGCCGGGCTTCTCCTCCACGATCGCGGCCCGTCGGCCGACGATGCGGTTGAGGAGTGTGGACTTGCCCACGTTGGGACGGCCGACGATGGCCACGACGGGCGGTGGGGACATGGTGCTCTCTCGGGTGGGGCCCGCCGCGCGGCGGGCTCGGAGGGACAAGGTTGGCACGGACCGGCCCGGACCGGGTGCACCGGTTCCCGCACGCCGGCTCGGAGCCCGGTGCAGGCGCGGGGTCGGGACGTGGGCGACCGGGCCTCAGCGGCGGCGCTCCAGGGCGCGGCGCAGGGCGGCGCCGTCGGTGGGCACGACCTCGACCGGCCGGGGCAGGTCCGCGACCCTCAGCCCGTCGAGGAACCGGTCGCCGGACAGGCAGACGTCGGGGATCAGGTAGCGGCGCCCGGGCGGCGACTCGGCGAGGGTGCGGGCGAGGTCCTCCCCCACCAGCAGGCCGGTGACCGAGGTGGTGCCGCCGAAGAAGCGGTTCTGCACCGCCTTCACCTCCACGTCGTCGCGGTCGAGCTGGGCGAGGAGCGGGGCGAGGATCGCGGCGCCGGCCTCGCCGGACAGCACGGTGACCGGCGCGTCGGGTCGCGGCCGCACCGTCACCGCGACGGGTGAGGCGGTGCCGGTGCTGCCGTTGCCGTTGTCGGTGCCGCCGATGCCGACGGTCGTCCCCTCGCCGCCGTGGTCATCGCCGGCGGACGCCACGGCGATGTCGGCGGCCGAGGCGGTGCCACAGGTCGCAGCCGAGGTGGCGGTGGTGGGAAGCGCGACCGAGACGCCGCAGCCACCCGTGATCGTCACCGGCCCTGCGGCGCTGCCGACGGTCGAGGCCACGGTGGCCGAGGGCGGGGTGGTCGACGCGAGGGCCGTGACCGGGACGGCGACCGAGGTGCCGGCGGGGCCGTCGCCCGGCAGCGTGGCGGTGCGGACGGCGCGGTAGCCGTCGGCCGGGGCGCCGTAGTCGCCCGCGGCCTCGTAGCGAGCGCCCGCCGGTGCGCCCGCGGGGGCGCCGTCGACCCAGGCGAAGAAGCCGGCCTGGGTGGAGGTGACCGTGCTGGTGCGGCCGGTGAACTCCATCTCGAAGGTGCGGGCCATGCCCACGCCGTCCTCGTGCATGGCGAAGCCCTCGTAGGTCTCGGGCTCGGGGAACGGCTGGTCGGCGAGCAGGTAGTACTCGTCGGACGCGAACACGAGGCGGCGGCCGAGCACCTGCCGGTAGATCTCCTGCCACTCGGCCACGAGGCGCACGACGGTGGCGGCCTCCTCCCGGGTGGTGGCCCGCATGCGGGGCTCGTGGTTCCAGCGGCTGATGCCGAGGGGGACGACGCAGAGGCTGGCCAGCTCGGGGAACCGGTCGAGCACGCCGGCGAGGGTGGCCTCCAGCACGTCACCGTCGTTGAGGCCGGGGCAGCAGACGATCTGGCCGTGGACCTCGATGCCGTGGTCGAGCAGCGCCCGCAGCCAGCGCAGGGTCGGGCCGCCGCGGCGGTTGCGCAGCATCTCGTTGCGCACCGCGTGGTCGGTGGCGTGGATGCTGACGTTGAGCGGCGACAGGCCCTCGGTGATGACCCGCTCCAGGTCCAGCTCGGTGAAGCGGGTGAGGGTGGTGAAGTTCCCGTAGAGGAACGAGAGCCGGTAGTCGTCGTCCTTCAGGTAGAGGCTCTTCCGGAGGCCGGCTGGGAGCTGGTAGATGAAGCAGAACTCGCAGTGGTTGTCGCAGGTGCGGAGCTGGTCGAACAGCGCCGAGTGCACCTCGATGCCGAGCGGTTCGCCGGCGGCCTTGGTGACGGTGACCTCCAGCTCCAGGCCGCCCCGGCGCAGGTCGAGGGCCAGCTCGGGCTCGTCGATCAGCCAGTTCCACCGGATGATGTCGCGGGGCGCCTCGCCGTCGACCGCCACGATCTCGTCACCGACCTCGACGCCGGCCACAGCGGCCGGTGACCCGGCCGCGACGGCGACCACCCGAGGAGCAGACATCCCCCCAGCCTACGGTCCTCGCCCCACCGCTCCCCTGCCGGGTCGATCTCCCGCGGTCGCCCGTCACCTGCACGACACCTCCCTGGACCACCCCTCCGACCGCCGAGGAGACGACTCGCCGTACCACGCTCCCCACACGCACGAACCCGATCACCGAGCACACGCGTAGCTGTGGTGCTACGGTCGTCGCATGACCGATGTCGCCATCCGTGAGCTGCGGAACCACACCCGTCAGGTGCTGGAGCGCGTCGACGGCGGCGAGGTGCTGACCATCACCGTCGACGGGCGGCCCACCGCGCAGCTCGTACCCCTCCCGTCACGCCCCCGCTTCCTCGACCGCCAGGCGTTCGTGAGCCAGGTGCTCGCCCACCAGGCGGACCCGGCGCTGCGTGCAGACCTGGCCGACCTGGCGCCGGACACGACGGATGACGTCCTGTGGTGACGGTCGGCCTTGCTGACACGAGCGTCCTCGTCGCCCAGGAGTCCGGGCGACCGCTGCGACACGAGGCGCTCCCCGATCAGCTCGCCGTGTCGGCCATCACCATCGGCGAGCTACGGGCAGGCGTCCTGGCGTCTCGCGACGCGGTGACCGCCGATCGGCGCCTGAGCACGCTGGTGGCCGCCCTGGCGCTCGATCCGATCCCCGTCGACCAGGACGTGGCCGCGGCCTGGTCGAGGCTGCGGCTCGACCTCCGCGATGCCGGGCGACGGATGGGCGTGAACGACTCGTGGATCGCGGCGACCGCCCTGGCTCACGGCCTCACCCTCGTGACCCAGGACGACGACTACGCCGACCTCCCGGGCCTCGACGTCCTCCGCGTCTGAGCATCCCGATGGGCCGTTCGGGTCCGAGCGGTCGGCCCGTAGAGTGAGGGGCATGGCTGTCGACAAGGTCCTGCTCGTCGCGCCCCGGGGGTTCTGCGCCGGGGTGGAGATGGCGATCAAGGCGTTGGCGTGGATGGTGCGGGCCTTCGAGGCGCCGGTGTACTGCTACCACGAGATCGTCCACAACCAGGCGGTGGTGCGGCGCTTCGAGGAGCGGGGCGTGATCTTCGTGGACGACGTGGCCGAGGTGCCCGACGGCGCCCCCCTGATGCTCTCCGCGCACGGCTCCGCGCCCGAGGTGGTGGCGGCGGCCCGGGCCAAGGGCGGCTACGTGGTCGACGCGGTGTGCCCGCTGGTCACCAAGGTGCACCACGAGGTGAAGGTGCGAGCGGGCAAGGGCTTCCGGATCGTCTACGTGGGCCACGAGGGCCACGAGGAGGCGGTGGGCACGATGGCGGTGGCGCCCGAGGCCATCCACCGGGTGGAGTCGGTGGAGGAGGTGGCCGGGCTGCCCGACTTCGAGGAGCCGGTCGCCATGCTGGCGCAGACCACGCTCAGCCACCGCGACTGGAAGGGCGTGCTCGACGCCACCCAGGAGCGCTGGCCGGAGCTGTGGACCCCGGGTCGCTCGGACCTGTGCTTCGCCACCACCAACCGCCAGGGCGCCCTGGCGGAGATCGCGCCCCGCTGCGACGCGGTGATCGTGATCGGCTCGGCGAACTCGTCCAACACGGTCGCGCTCGCCAAGGTGGCCCGCGAGTCGGGGACGCCCCGGGTGCTGCGGATCAACTCGGCCGAGGAACTGCCCGACGACCTCGCCGGCACCGTCGGCGTGACCGCGGGCGCGTCCGCCCCCGAATCCCTGGTCGAGGCGGTGCTGGACGCGTTGCACCCCGCCGGGGGCGTGGAGGAGATCCGCATCACCGACGAGGACGAGTACTTCCCCCCGCCCCGCAACCTGCGAGACCTCCTCGGGGGTCTCGACGTGCTCGCCACCTTCACCCTCGGTGGCCCGGTGACCGACCGGGTCCGCGTCGACGAACGAGCCGTCCACGCAGCCGACGCCCTCGCCGGCCTCTGAGCGAGCCCTGCCGGTCGACCGCCGTCAGTCCCGGTCGGGCGACTCGCCCCTCGTCCAGACCAGGTACGTCTCCCCGTCATAGACACCGGCGTAGATCAACTCGATGGTGCGAGCCATGCTCTCCAGGTACGAGCGATCCTCAGATCTACCCGGCGCCCTCGGAAGCCGACAGACGAAGCCGAGCTCAAGTCAACCGCTCCGCGTCCACGTCACCACCTTCTTCACGTCCCGCACCTGAGCGGTCGGCGGGGCGTACCAGTAGAGCTGGTCCTGGACTTGGAACATCGAAGGAGCGCCCGGCCGCTCCCAGTCCCGGTCGCCAGGTAACCCGATGGCGTCGTCGGCGACGAAGGACCTGTCACCTCGACCCCCGTTCTGCAGCTGTTCCCAGATCACCGCGGCGATCGAGTCATCTGGGTCGTAGGCGCCCTTGCCTTGCCGGCATCCCACTGGAGCAGCTCTGCCCGGCTCAACTCACCGCTGGCCAGCACGAACGTCGAGCCCGACGAGAGGTCGCACGCCTCGCGGACGGCCTCAGCCAGAAGGTGCCCGTCGCGCAGGCGCCTCTCGATCTCGGCCTGCCCATCCAGGCCCACACCTACGCGCACGTCATCCTCTCGACCCTCATCCCTTCAAGCGAGAGATCAAGACGACATATCGGCTCTCGCGACCATGGCGAAGGGCGTTCAAGCGCTCCGCCTCGCGATCCGCGGCAGCGCGAGACTTGAAGGTCGAGACGGCCGATATCCGATCCTCGATGGCCACCGCCGATGCGAACTCGTCCACACGAAGAACCACATAGACATGTGGGTACGTCGAGTGAGGCCGATCTGCAGTCACCTCTCGTTCCCCAAACCCTCGTGAGCCGAGTTCAGCATGATCAGAGACCGGTCCAGCGCAGGACCAGCTCCTGACACGCCGGCTCGAAGTGCTCCAGGTGCTTCACCAAGCGCGCGACACCCCGACCAAACCCCACGACGACGACAACCCCGTCTCAAGCAACTCAACGTGACGTGACCATAGACACACACCGAGACCGCCGCAACTCGAAACCCTGGGTGCGCCCTGGCGATGCCCGCCCACCTGGGATGGACCGTAGGACCCCGAAACCGAGCATCAGCGCGCCGCTCGAGGACCGCCGCCGGCTGCGGTGGCAGAGCGGCTCCACGGGCTCAGGGGTGGTTGGGGGTGCCGGCCTCTTGCTGGGCCTGGTCGAAGAGGCCCTGGATGACCTCGTGCAGCTCGGCGGTGCGGGACCGGATGGCGGCTCGGCGGGCCTTGGCGCCCTCGACCTCGGGCGCCGTGAGGGGTTCGCCGATGACGAGGCGCACCTTGTGGGGCTTGATGAACTTGGCGCCCTTGGGCATGGCGGCCTCGGAGCCGCCGATGCCGACGGGCAGGATCGGGGCGCTGGTGCGGCTCTGGATGAACGCGGCGCCGTCGAACAGCTCCTGGACCTCGGGGCCGGACTGGCGGGTGCCCTCGGGGAACACCACCAGCGGCTCGCCGCCCCGGATCACCTCGATGCACGCCTGGAGCGCCTCGCGGTCCGCGGTGCCGCGGGCGACCGGGATGCCGCCGAGCGCCTTCAGGATCGTGCCGAAGACCCCCTTGAACACGCTGTCCTTGCCCAGGTAGCGGATGCGGCGGCGGGTGATGATGAGCACCAGGAGGAAGTCGAGGTTGGAGCGGTGGACCGGGGCGATGACGAACGGCCCCTCGCTCGGCACGTGCTCGTGGCCCCGACCCCGCACCCGGAACCACACCCGGGCGAAGGCGACGAGGATGGTGCGGATCACCGCGTAGAAGACCAGCTCCCAGCGCTTCGGGGGCGGCGGGGCGGCGTCGCTGCGGCTCATCGGGCGACCTCCCCCACCAGCTCGGTGAGGCGGTCCACGATCTCATCGATGCCGAGGTGGTCGGTGTCCACCTCGACCGCGCCGTCGGCGACCGTCAGCGGGCTGGCGGTCCGGCCCTCGTCCAGCGCGTCGCGCCGGGCCAGGTCCGCGGCCACCGACTCGTAGTTCAGCTCACCGACCTCGCGGGCCCGGCGGGAGGCCCGCACCTCCGGCGACGCGGTCAGGTACACCTTCAGGATCGCGTCCGGGAACACCACCGAGCCGATGTCGCGCCCCTCCAGCACACCGCCGCCGCGGGCGACCGCCCACGCCCGCTGGCGGCGGACCAGCTCGGCGCGCACAGCCGGGTTGGCGGCCACCAGGCTGACCGCCCGGGTCACCTCGGGGCCGCGGATCTCGATGGAGGCGTCCACCCCGTCGACGGTCACCACCCCGTCCGTCACATCCAGCTCGACCTGCTCGGCCAGGCGGGCGACCCCCTCGGCGTCCGCGGGGTCGATGCCCCGGCGGAGGGCGGCGAAGGTGACCCCGCGGTACATGGCGCCGGTGTCGAGGTACTGGAGCCCGAGCCGGTCGGCCAGGCGCCGGCCCACGGTGGACTTGCCGGAGCCGGCGGGACCGTCGATGGCGATGACGGTGGGGCGCGCGGCGCCGGTCGGTTCGTCGGAGGGTTCGGTCACGGGCGCGATCCTAGGAGCGAAGGGCCGGCGGGAGGGTGCCCGGGCGGAGCTGCTCGACCAGGTCCCACCAGCCGGGGAAGGTCTTGGCGACGCAGCCCGGCCCGGCGATCGAGATGCCGTCGGCGGCGAGGCCGAGGAGCGAGAAGCTCATGGCCATGCGGTGGTCCTCGTAGGTCTGGACGACCGCGGGCCGGGGCGTGCCGGGGCGGATGGTCCAACCGTCGTCGTCCTCGGTGGCGTCGATGCCGCAGCGGGTCAGCTCGCCGGCCACCGCGGCGACCCGGTCGATCTCCTTGCGGCGGATGAAGCCGATGCCGGTGACGACGACCTCGTCCGTGGCGAAGGGGGCGACGCAGGCGAGGGTGGGCGCGGTGTCGGACAGGTGGGTGAGGTCGAAGCGGCCGCCGCGGAGGCTGCCCCGCTCGGCGCGCACCTCGGTGCCGTCGTCGTCGCGCCGCACCTGCGCCCCCATCTCCGCGAGCAGGTCGGCGAAGCCGGCGTCGCCCTGGAGCGCCCCGCTGCCGAGGCCCCGCACCCGGACCCGCCCACCGCAGACGGCCGCGGCGGCGAGCGGGTACGAGGCGGCGCTCGCGTCGGGTTCGATCCGGTGGTCGGTGGCCCGGTAGCCGGTGGGGGCGACGACGAAGGTCGACGGGTCGGGCCGGCTCACCACGGCCCCGAACGCCTCCATGACCGCGACCGTGAGGTCGAGGTAGGGGCGCGACACCGCCTCGGTGGTGACCTGCACGGTCAGGCCGTGGTCGAAGCACGGCCCGGCGAGCAGGAGCCCGGAGAGGAACTGGCTGGAGGCGTCGCCGGGCACCGCCACCGCTCCCCCACGGCGCTCACCGGGCACGACCAGCGCCGGCAGGTGGCCCGGCTCGCCGTCGGGGGCGACGGTGGCCCCGAGCGCGGCGAGGGCGTCGAAGGTGGCGTCCATCGGTCGGGCCTGCATCTGCGGGTGCGCGCTCACCGCGTAGACCCCGGCGCCGAGGGCGAGCACGGGTGGGATGAACCGGGCGGTGGTGCCCGACTGGCGGACGTCGAGCCCCGCCTCGCTGGCGCGGGGCCGCCCGCCGCAGCCCGTCACCGACCAGGTGGTGTCGTCGCCGTCGGTGCCCCGGCGGATCGTCACGCCCAGCTCGGTGAGGATCGCGGCCATCGCGTCGGTGTCGTCGGCCGACAGCGCGCCGCGCAGGGTCGAGGTGCCCCCGGCCAGCGCCGCGCAGACGAGCGCCCGGTTGGTGATCGACTTGGAGCCGGGGACGGTGACGTCCGCGTCGAGCGGGCCGTCGACCGGGCGCAGCAGCAGCGGATCGGGCAGGCGGGACAGGTCGAAGGTCATTCGAGGAAGGTGACGTTGGGCCGGTAGCCGCGCTCGGCGAGCCCGCCGCGCAGCTCCTCGGCCCGGTCGGAGTCGACCAGCAGGATGAGCACGCCCCGGTCGCCCTCGGAGGAGTGGGCGACCTCGATGTCGGCGATGTTGATGGCCAGGTCGCTGGCGAGCGTGGCCACCTCGGCGATGACGCCGTCGCGGTCCGGGACCGGCACCCGCACCTCGGCCACCTGGTCGGGCCGCACCACCCGGCTCGGCAGGTTGCGGCGGGCGGCCTGGGCGGCCTCCAGGCGCTCCAGCAGCGCCGGCCGGTCCTCGCCGGCCACCTCGGCGCGGATGGCGGCGAGTTGGGCGCCGAGGCGGTCGAGCACCTCCACGATGGCGTCGCGGTTCTCGGTGCAGATGTCGGGCCAGATGGTGGGGGTGCCCGCGGCGATGCGGGTCATGTCGCGGAAGCCGCCGGCGGCCAGGCGCAGCAGGGCCCGGTTCTCCTCGGCCCGCTCGGCGGCCAGCCCCATGAGGGCGGCGGCGGTCAGGTGCGGGACGTGCGAGACGACCGCGACGAGCGCGTCGTGGCGGTCCGGGTCGAGCGCCACCACGTCCGCGCCGAGCTGGTGGGCGACCGCGGCGACCGTCGCGTAGTGCTCCGAGTCGGTGCCGGCCACCGGGGTGAGCACCCACACCGCGCCCTCGAACAGGTCGGGGCTGGCGCCGTCGACGCCGAGCTGCTCGGAGCCGGCCATCGGGTGGCCGCCCACGAAGCGGGGGTCGTCGATCTCCGCGACGAGGCCGGCCTTCACGCTGCCCACGTCGGTGACCACGCCCGCCGTCTCGGCGAGGGCAAGGCGTACCGCGGCCGGCACGGCCCGGGCCGGCACCGCGACGACGGTCACCGTCGAGGCCGGGTCGATGCCGATGCGGTCGACGGCACCCAGCTCCAGCGCCCGGGCCGCGGCCGACGGGTCGACGTCGGTCCCCGACACGTGCCAGCCGAGCGCCCGCAGGCCGAGGCCGACGGACCCGCCGACCAGGCCGGTGCCGATGATCGTGGCCCGCTGCGGGCCCGCCAGGACGGCCACCGGTCAGGCCGGCAGGTCGTCGCGGAGGGTGACGGCCCGCTCCAGGTAGACGTGGCGCAGCTCGGCGCGGGGCCGGTCGGTGTGCAGGTGGGCCATCACCCGGATGCAGCGGTCCATCGAGCCCGGGACCGGGATCTCCCGCGCGCACATGAGCGGCACGTCGCCGAGGCCGATCGAGCGGGCCGCGGTGGCCGGGAACGCCGAGCTCAGGTCGTCGGTGACCGTGAAGAGGATGCTGATGAGGTCGTCGTGGTCCACGTCGTTGCGCTCGAACATCTCCCGCAGGAGCGCCACCGTGCGGGTGGTGATCTGCTCGGCGGTGTCGGCGTCGGTGGTCGTGGCGCCGCGGAGGGCTCGGACGGTCGGCATCGGCGTGATCGTAGGTGCTCCCGGCGAGTGCACCGAACTCACGGAGCGGCGTCGGGGGCGTCGCCGGCGACGGCCCGCTCCAGCTTGCGCAGCTCGTCGCCGGTCAGCTCCCGCCACGTGCCGGGCGCGAGGCGGCGGTCCGACAGCGGGCCGATCCGGGTGCGGATCAGGCGGGTGACGGGGTGGCCGACCGCGTCGAGCATCCGGCGGACCTGGCGGTTGCGACCCTCGTGGATCGTGAGGCGCACCAGGTCGGGGGCCACGAGCGACGCCCGGGCCGGGGCGGTGACGCCGTCGTCCAGCTCCACGCCCTCGCGGAGCCGGCGCAGCGCGGCCCGGGACGGCCGGCCACGCACCTGGGCCAGGTACTCCTTCTCGACGCCGTGGGAGGGGTGGGCGACGCGGTTGGCGAGGTCGCCGTCGTTGGTGAGCAGCAGCAGGCCCTCGGTGTCCAGGTCCAGGCGGCCGACCGGGAACACCCGGGGCTCGGCCGGCACCAGCTCCACCACGGTGGGCCGGCCCTGCGGATCGGCGGCGGTGGTGACGACGCCGGCCGGCTTGTTGAGCAGGTAGTGGACGAGGCCGGGCCGGATGCCGATGGGCACGCCGTCGACCACGACCCGGTCCCGGTCGGGGTACACGCGCCGCCCCAGCTCGGCCACCTCGCCGTTGACGGTGACGAGGCCGTCCGCGATCAGCTCCTCGCAGACCCGGCGGCTGCCGAGGCCCACCCGGGCGAGGACCTTCTGGAGCCGCTCCCCCGTCGCGTCGCTCACGGGGCGGGCGCGTCGGGACCGTCGGGCGCCGGGTCGGGCTCCACCGCCCAGCTCGGCAACGGGATCTCGTCGGCCTCGTCGCCGTCACCATCGTGGGCCTCGACGGGGTCCGAGTCGATGGGGTCCGGGTCGGCGGGCGCCTCCGCCCGCTCGTCGTCGGCCGGCGGTGCAGCATCGCCGTCGTCGCCGTCGTCGCCGTCGTCGCCGTCCCCATCGTCACCGACGTCACCGTCGTCGCCGGCGCGACCGAGGTCGAGCACGCCGGCCTCGGTCGGGGCCGGCTCGGCCGCGTCGGTCGGTCCCCCCTCGGCGGCCGGTGCCGGCTCGGCGGCGTCGGGCACCGGCGCCGCTCGCCCCGCGACCTCGGCTCCGGGCGCGACGCCGGGTCCGGGCGGGGTGATCGGGTCGGCCCGCAGGCCCCGCTCCAGCGCCTCCATGACGTCCGCGTTCGGGAACAGGTCGTTGATGGGCGGCAGGTCGTCCAGGGAGTCGAGGCCCAGGCGCTCCAGGAACTCCTGGCTCGTGCCGAACAGCACCGCCTGGCCGGGTCCGTTGTCCTTGCCGACCTCGACCAGGTAGCCGCGCTGGAGCAGGGTGCGCATCACGCCGTCGACGTTCACGCCCCGGATCGACGCGACCTGGGCTCGCGACAGCGGCTGCTTGTAGGCCACGATGGCCAGCGTCTCCAGGGCCGCGGCCGACAGCCGGGCGCTCTGGCCCTCCAGGACGAACCGCTCCACGTAGGGGGCGAGGTCGGCGTGGCTCTGGAACCGGTAGCCGCCGGCCACCCGGGCGAGCACGAAGCCCCGGTCGTCGTCGCGGTAGGAGGCGGCGAGCTGGTCGCACAGCTCCTCCACCACCGCGGGGGCCACCTCCAGGAGCTGGGCGAGCAGGTGCGGCTCCACCGGCTCCTGGGCGACCATCAGGATCGCCTCGATGGCCTTGCGGGCCTCGGTCTGCACGGTCACGATCAGCCCTCGTAGCCGTCGATGCGGCCGACCAGGTCGGCGAACACCGACCGGTCCTCGTCCTCGGCCTCGGTGCCCAGCCAGGCGATCTCCAGGTCACCGAAGGTGACGGGCTGGTCGAGCTCGACCAGCCCCTGCTTGAACAGCTCCAGCAGGGCGAGGAAGCGCACCACCACCTCCAGGCGCTCCACCAGCGAGCCGGTCAGCTCCCGGAAGGTGATGCGCCCGACCCGGGGCAGCTCGTCGATGAGCTCGGCGACGGCCTCGGTGACGCTCAGGCCGCCGCGGTGGATGTGGTCGACCTCCACCCGCGGGACGGGCTTGGGGGTGAGGGCTCGCACGAAGGCGTCGCGCAGGTCCGCGGCGGTGACCCCGGCGAGCAGGTCGGGCGCCAGGTCCACGAAGCGCTCGTCCAGGCCGGCGGTGCGGGGGAAGGAGTGCGACGCCTCCTCGTGGAGCGCGTTGAGGAGCACCGCGGCGTCCTTGAACGTCTTCGCCTCGATGAGCCGGGCGAGGAGCAGGTCCCGCTCCTCCCACAGCGCCAGCTCGTCGTCCAGGTCGACCTCGGCGTCCTCGGGGAGCAGCCGGCGGGCCTTCAGCTCCACCAACGTGGCGGCGATGAGGAGGAACTCGGTGGCCACCTCCAGGTCGAGGTGCTCCATCCGCTCCAGCTCGCCCAGGTAGGCGTCGACGATGCGCGACAGCGAGATCTCGTAGAGGTCGACCTGCTCGTCGAGGATCAGGTGGAGCAGCAGGTCGAAGGGACCGTCGAACACCTGGGTGTGCACGTCGTACGCCATGAGGGCACACGCTAGTTACACACGTGTGGTTTCGTCCAGGGCCACCCGTGCGACCGGAGCGACCCGACAGCATGGACCACCGCCGCAGCCGGGTGGTGGATGGTCGGAACCGGCTCAGCCGGCGGGCGGCAGGAGGCCCACGTTGGCCTTGGCCCGGTCCAGGACGCCCGACGCGATGGCGTCGGCCTTCTCGGCGCCGACCGCGAGCAGGCGCAGCGTCTCGGCCGGGTCGGCCGCCAGCTCCCGGTAGCGGGCCTGGATCGGCTCCAGGACCGCGACGACCGCGGCGGCGGTGTCGGCCTTCAGCGGGCCGTACTGCTCGTAGCCCTCGGCGGCCTGCTCGGGGGTCCGGCCGGTGGCGGCGCCGAGGATGGACAGCAGGTTGGAGACCCCGGGCTTGGCGGCCACGTCGTAGCGGACCTCGGTCTCGGTGTCGGTCACCGCCCGCCTGATCTTCTTCTCCACGGCCTTCAGGTCGTCGAGCAGCTCGATCGTGCCCGCCGGGCTGGCCGCCGACTTCGACATCTTCGCGGTGGGGTTCTGGAGGTCCATCACCCGGGCGCCGGCGCGGGGGTAGGTCGCCTCGGGCACCACGAAGGTCGGGCCGTAGCGGCTGTTGAACCGCTCGGCCAGGTCGCGGGCCAGCTCCACGTGCTGGCGCTGGTCGTCGCCCACCGGCACCTGGGTGGTGTCGTAGAGGAGGATGTCGGCCGCCATGAGCGCCGGGTAGGTGAGGAGGCCGCCGGAGACGAACTCGGCCTTCTCGGACTTGTCCTTGAACTGGGTCATGCGGCGCAGCTCCCCGAAGCTGGCGGTGCACTGCATGAGCCAGGCGCCCTCCGCGTGGGCGGGCACGTGGCTCTGCACGAACAGGGTGCAGACCTCGGGGTCGAGGCCGACCGCCAGCAGGAGCTGGGCCAGGCGCAGCGTGGCGTCCCGCAGCTCGGCCGGGTCCTGGGGCACGGTGAGGGCGTGGAGGTCGACCACGCAGTAGACCGAGTCGGCCCGGTGCTGGTCCTCCACCCAGTGCACCAGCGCCCCCAGCAGGTTGCCGAGGTGGACGTTGCCGGTGGGCTGGATGCCGGAGAACACGCGGGTCATGCCGGCGATCCTACGAGCCCCCTCCGACCCCGCCGCCAGCCGGAAACGTCGGCCCGCGACCGGACCCGCAGCAGATCGGGCGGTCGGCCCGCGACCGATCAGTCGTCGTCGGCGGCCTTGAGGGCGCGGCCGATCCGGCGGTCGAGGGTCCAGGCCCGCTCGGGCAGGTGGTGCTCGGCGGCCCAGGCCACCGTCAGCGGGTCGGCACCCGCGCCCGCCAGCAGCTCGGCGCCGATGCGGGGGTGGTCGAGGTAGGCGCCGATGCGGCCGAGCGGGCCGCCACGGTCCTGCCAGGCGACGGCCCGGTCCCGGCCGAGCGCCGCCGCGGCGACGGTCGCGACGCTGCGCCGGAACGTGCCGAGGCCCGACGCGGCCTTCCCGCAGTCGTGCAGCAGCGCGGCGGCGAGCACCGGCCGGGTGGCCGCCGGGCCGAGGTCGGCCTCGACCCGGCGGGCGACGCCGGCCGCGTGACGGCGGTCCTGCGGGGACAGCGACGCCCAGATCGCCCGCTCGCCCGGGCCGAGCAGGCCGTCGGCCCACGCGGCGTCGGCGGCCGAGGGGCCGACGGGGAGCAACGAGGTGGCGAAGCGCTTCGCGAGGTGCAGCAGGTGGGCGGCGCGGCTCACGCGTGGTCGATGCAGAACCGGGTCGCGGGGAGCGCTTCGAGGCGCGCCGGCGCGATGGCGGCGTCGCACACCTGGCAGCGGCCGTAGGTGCCGTCGCCGAGGCGGACGAGCGCCTGCTCGGCCTCCGCGATCTGGTCGCGGAACTGGTTGACGAGCACCAGGTTCTCGCCCTGCTCGGCGGCGACCTGGCCGGAGTCCGCGAAGTTCTCGTCGAAGTCCGCCGCGGCCTCGTTCGCCACGTCCAGCTCGTCCACCTGACGGTGCAGGTCGGCGATCTGGGCCTCCAGGAGGGTCCGGATGCGGGCGACGTCGATGCTGGCCATGGCGGGACACTATCGCCGCCCGTCGTCGCCGGGGCGGCGAGTCGCCCGCGGGTGGGCGCTGCGGTACACGGCGAGGAGCCGTTCGGCGGAGACGAGCGTGTACACCTGGGTGGTGCTGATGGAGGCGTGGCCGAGCAGCTCCTGCACGGTGCGGACGTCCGCGCCGTGGTCGACCATGTGGGTGGCGCAGGAGTGGCGGAGCACGTGGGGGCTGAGGCGGTCCGCGAGGCCGCACCGCTCCCCCGCCCGCTTCACCACGAGCCAGGCGCCCTGGCGGGAGAGCCGGCCGCCGCGGGCGTTGAGCAGCAGCGCCTCCTCGTCGCCGCGGCGGGCCCACCGGGCCGGCTCCAGCTCGTCGCGCCCGCCGGGCGCGAGCCAGCGCACGAGCGCCCGGGTGGCGGGTCCGCCGATCGGGACGATGCGCTCCTTCGACCCCTTGCCGAACACCCGGAGCAGGCCGGCGTCGAGGTCGACGTCGCCGAGGGAGAGGCCGACGAGCTCGGAGATGCGGGCCCCGGTGCCGTAGAGCACCTCCAGGACGACGCGGTCCCGGCGGGCGAGCGGGTCGTCGCCGGTCACGCTGTCGAGGAGCGTGACCACCTCGGCCTCGCTCAGCGCCTTCGGGAGCCCCTTGGGGGTCCGGGGCAGCTCGACGCCGGCGGTCGGATCGGCCCGGCCCTCGTGCTCCTCGGCGAGGAAGCGGTGGAGGCTGCGGACCGCGACCATCGCCCGCTTGACCGACGACGGGGCCCGGTCGGTGCCGCGGAGGTGCCGGAGGTAGGCGGTGACGGTGTCCTCGTCCACGTCGTCCAGGCCGAGCCCGGCCTCGTCCAGGTGGGCGACGTAGGCCCGCAGGTCGGTGCGGTAGGCGGCGAGCGTGTTGGCGGCCCGGCCCCGCTCGACCCGGAGCCACGTGAGGAGGTCCTCGACCTCGACCGGCAGGTCGTCGGTGATCCGGCGGTCGGGGCCCACGGCTCGCCGGTCAGGGACGACCGGTGACCTCCCGGGCCCGCAGCAGCCCGATCAGCGTCTTGGCGTCGGTGAGGCGGCCGTCGTCGATGGCGGCGGGGACCTCGTCGAGGGCGAGCCGCTCGACGGTCATCGCCTCCTCCTCGGGGCCCTGGCGCGAGGTCGCCACCTCGTGGAGCCCGGTGGCCAGGTAGAGGCGGACGAACTGGTCGCAGAAGCCGGCGGCGACGTGGTAGCGGGCGATCAGCTCCAGCCGGTCGGCCTCCAGGCCGACCTCCTCCACCAGCTCGCGCCGGGCGGCGTCCTCGTGGCCCTCGCCGTCGACGTCGCAGAGCCCGGCGGGGATCTCCAGCAGCTCCCGGTCGATCGGGCCCCGGTACTGGCGGACGAGGGTGACGGTGCCGTCGTCGTGGAGCGGCACCATCGCGACGACCTCCTGGTTGCGCACGACGTCGCGGACGAAGCGGGTGCCGTCGGGGGCCTCGAAGGTGCCGCGCACGACGCGGAGCCGGGCGAGGTCGGCGACGGGTTCGTCGCCCAGGTGGCGGAAGCCGCTCACACCGCCGCTCCGTCGGCCACCTCAGGCTCGAACAGGTGCGGGGCCCGGCCCTCGGCCCGGGCGAGCGCGGCGCCGACGAACGCCCGGAACAGCGGGTGCGGGGCGGTGGGGCGGCTCTTGAACTCGGGGTGGGCCTGGGTGCCGACCCAGAACGGGTGGCCCGACAGCTCCACGAACTCGACCAGCCGGCCGTCGGGCGAGGTGCCGGAGAGGCGGAGGTCGGACGCCTCGAAGCGCTCCCGGTAGGCGGGGTTGAACTCGTAGCGGTGGCGGTGGCGCTCCGAGACGGTGGTGGTGCCGTAGGCGGCGGCCACCTGCGAGTCGGGGGCGAGCACGGCCGGGTAGGCGCCGAGGCGCATGGTCCCGCCGAGGTCGGTGACCTCGCGCTGGCTGTCCATGAGGTCGATGACCGGGTGCGGGGTGTCGGGGTCGAACTCGGCCGAGTGGGCGCGGTCGAGGCCGAGCACGTCCCGGGCGAACTCGATGGTCATGACCTGCATGCCGAGGCAGAGGCCGAGGCAGGGGACCTCGTGCTCGCGGGCGTAGCGGACCGCAGCGATCTTGCCCTCCACGCCCCGCTCGCCGAAGCCGCCGGGCACCACGATGCCGTCGAGGTCGCGGAGCCGGCCGGCGGCGAGGAGACCCTCGACCTCCTCCGCCTGGATCCAGTCGATCTCGACCTTGGCGCCGTGGTGGAAGCCGCCGTGCTTGGTCGCCTCGACCACCGACAGGTAGGCGTCGATCAGGTCGACGTACTTGCCGATGAGGCCGATGCGCACGGGCCGGGTGGCGCCCTCGACCTGGCGGACGAGCTGCTGCCACTCGGTGAGGTCGGGGCCGTCGCCGCCGATGCGCAGGATCTGGCAGATCTCGGTGTCGAGGCCCTCGTCGTGGAGGGTGAGCGGGATCTCGTAGATGTTGCCGGCGTCCGCGCAGTTGACGACGCCGGAGGGCGCCACGTCGCAGAGGCTGGAGATCTTCAGCTTGAGGTCGTCGGACAGGGCGGCCTCGCTGCGGCAGACGATGACGTCGGGCTGGATGCCGCGGCTGCGCAGCTCGGTGACCGAGTGCTGGGTGGGCTTGGTCTTCTGCTCCCCCGACGGGCCGATGAAGGGGACGAGGGTGACGTGGATGTAGCAGACGTTGTCCCGACCGACGTCGAGGCGGAACTGCCGGATGGCCTCCAGGAACGGCAGGATCTCGATGTCGCCCACGGTGCCGCCGACCTCGGTGATGACGATGTCGGTGTCGTCACCGGTGAGCGCCAGGATGCGGCGCTTGATCTCGTCGGTGATGTGGGGGATGACCTGCACGGTCTTGCCGAGGTAGTCGCCCCGGCGCTCCGCGGCGAGCACCGCCGAGTAGATGGAGCCGGTGGTGGCGTTGGAGTCCTGCGACAGGGCTTCGTCGATGAACCGCTCGTAGTGGCCGAGGTCGAGGTCGGTCTCACCGCCGTCCTCGGTGACGAACACCTCGCCGTGCTCGAACGGGTTCATCGTGCCCGGATCGACGTTGATGTACGGGTCCAGCTTCTGCATGGTCACCCGCAGGCCCCGGGCCTTGAGGAGGCGTCCGAGCGAGGACGCCGTGAGCCCCTTCCCGAGCGAACTGGCCACCCCACCGGTTACGAAGATGTGTTTCGTCACGGGAGCTCACCCTACCGCGTGGCCGGGGTCCGCGGGCGAGCCCGCCCCGCTGGCCCGGCCGCGCTCCTAGCTGCTACGGCCGAGCCGGTCGAGGGCCCGCAGGGGCGCGACCGAGGCGATGACCTTGGAGAACGAGACCTTCTCCGACGCCAGGTTGAGGGCGGCGAGCACGACGAGCGCGACGGCCTCCCCGGTGCGGCCGACGGTGAGGACCAAGCCGAGGCCGAGTGCGGCGCCGAGCACGTTGGCCCCCGCGTCGCCGAGCATGAGCTGCTCGCGCAGGTCGGCCCGCAGGAGGCCGGCGCCGGCGCCCACCACGAGCGCCACCCCGGCGAGGGCGGGCCGCTCGGCGGCGGGCGTGGCCGCCACGAGCACGGCCCCGGCGAGCAGGGCCACCTTGGTGGTGCGCCCCGGGGCGCGGTCGAACAGGTTGCCGAGGTTGGCGGCGAGCGCGACGACCGCGGCGCCGAGGAGGGCGTCGCCCACCGTGGCCGCCACCCCGGCGGTGACCACGATCGCCAGCAGGCCGCCGCCGAGGAGCTTCAGGCCGCCGGTGCTGAGCCGGCCCCGGGCCATCGCCCGGACGTGGCCGGCGAAGCCCCGGTCGTCGCCGTGGGCCGCGATGTCGTCGAACGCGCCGAGGAGCCCGAAGCCGGTGGCGAGCAGCAGGGTGGCCGAGCGGGCGGCCGGCTCCAGGGGCTCGACGTGGCGGTGGTCGATCTCCAGCAACCGCAGCACGGCCTCGACCGCGATCACCGCGGCCACCGCCACCACCCCGGCCGCCACCGGCACCTCGATGCCACGGTGGTTGGTGCGCTGGAGCAGCGGCGCCTCGTACATCGGCCGGGCCGCGACCCAGGCGAGGGCCGCGGTCACCCCGGCCGCCACGAACAGGGCCGCCAGCTCGATCACGGCCGCGCCTCCGGCTGTGGTCGCGCCCCCGGCTCCGGCTCGACCCAGCGGGGCTCGTCGGGTTCGGCGAGGACCAGCGCGGCCACGTGGGCCGCGATCGTGACCGCGACCAGCCCGCTCACGACCGGCCCCGAGTCGTTGGTCGCCCAACCCAGCACCGCGACGAGCCCGAGCCCGACCAGGCCGATCCGGGCCCGGCCCACGCCGTAGGCGCGGCGCCAACCGTCGGCGACGACCAGCGTCAGCGCGGCGAACGCGACGCCGATCCAGGTCAGGGTCGCCCAGTCCGAGTTCCGGAGCAGCGCGACGTTGACGTCCCACTTCCGCCGCACGGTGTCGAGCGAGCCCACGCCGTCGCCGCCGAGGAAGAAGCGGCCGATGTGCGTGCGCCCGGCATCGGGGCGCAACGCCTCGAGGCCCACGGCCACGGCGAGCACGGCGACGGTCGCCAGGAGCACCGCCGTCGCGCTCCGCCAGGTCGGGCGCCGTCCCGTGGACCACCAGAGCACGACCCCGAAGGTGGGGACGAGCGTGAGGATGCCGCCGACGTCGGCACCGAGCCACGGGGCGCCGTCGGCGACGATCGTCACGACGGCGACCGCCACCGCGAGCGGGAGGGCGGCGCGGTGGCGTGGACGGCGGAGCAGCCCGGCGACGACCACCGTCGCCGCGGCGGCGTACACCGCGAAGCCCGCGTTGCCGATCCCGGCGAAGCGAGCGGCCACCGACGGGGTGTAGCCGAGGAAGCTGGACGCCTGGAGCGGTGCCCCGACGGAGAGGTCGACGGTCAGGAGCAGCCACGTGAGGGCGGAGACGGCGGTGAGGGGGCCGAGCGGATGTGCGGACCGGCGCGAGGCCGTGAGGGCCACGACGACCGCGACCGCCACGACGGCCACGACGCTGCCCGGGCCGGGCCGGTAGAGCGGACCGATGCCGCGCACCACGAAGGTGGCCGCGGGCACGGTCGCCAGCGCCAGCACGGCCACGCCGAGCCAGCCGGCGGGTGCGCGGGCGAGCCGGCTGCCCGGTGCACGGCGGCGGGCCACCGCCACGGTCGCGGTGGCGCCGAGGAGCACCAGCGAACCGAGGACCAGGAGGTCGACGATGTTCGAGTAGCCGTGGTCACGCGTGCGGATGAGCTGCTGCTCCCGATCGAGGTCCGAGCGCGCCGGCGCCTCGTCGTGCCACCGGAGCGGCTTGCCCACCATGGAGCGGGGGTGATCGATGCCCAGCGCCTCCAGCACGGTCGGGGTCAGGTCGCTGAAGGTCGCGAGGTGGGCGTGGCGCGTCGAGGGGGACGCGAAGCCACCGCCCTGCCACCCGCCACCGGCGAGGACCAGCGGTGCCAGCGGATCGCTGCCGGTGAGGCCCACGACGATCACGAGCACGTCGTCGCCGAGCGGCACGGTGATCCGACCGAGGAGCTGGTCCAGGTCGGCGAGCGCCTGCTGCCGCTGCTCCCCCGCGGTGCCCGGGGCGTAGGGCGCGTAGGCAGCGGCGCGGATCAGATCGCCCGGCTCCACCACCACGAGGTCGGCGGCCGTGACGGCGTCGCCCACCGCGTCGGCGAAGCGGTCGAGGTCGGTGGCGACGCCGAAGGGCCGCTCGGGTGCGGGGCGGAGCAGGTCGTCGCCGATGTTGCCGGCGTCGATGACGCCGTGGCGGTCGACCACGGCGGACGCGGCCGGGGCGACGCCCAGGTCGGCGAAGGCGTCGTCGCCCAGCACCTCGCCGAGGGCCCCACCGGCGGCCTCGATGCCCGAGGCGTTGCCGACGAGCGCGGTGCGGCGCCCGGCGGCGTGCAAGGCGTCGGCCAGGGCGCCGGTCCGGCCGGTGCCCTCGACGGTGGCGCGTTCGAGCTGGGGCACCTCGGGTACCAGGATCGCGCCGGTCACCTCGTCGCCGAAGGCCCGCCGCAGCACCGCCTCGGCGGCGCGCCCCCGCTCGCCGTCGTCGGCCTGCACCACCGCCAGCGGTGCCGTCGAGGTGGCCCGGGAGCCGGCGCCGATCGTGGCCCAGGCGTTGGGCACCGACCGTCCGCCGCCGGTCCTCGGGCTGACCAACCCGTAGGTGCCCCGCTCGGATAGGGCCGCCAGGTTGGGCATGACCGCGGGATCGAGGTCGTCCAGGCGCAGGTCGGAGACGCCCACCAGCACCACCTTGGCGGCCGTCCCCCGCCGGCTCGTGCCGTCGGTCGAGCGCGACGCCGAGAACAGGTACGTGCCGCCGGCCCACGCCGCCACGGCGACGGCGAGGAGGGCGGCGAGCCCGGCGCGACCGAGCAGCCGCGGCAGCAGCGCCCGGGCGATGTCGACGCCCTGGCGACCCCGGTGGGCGAAGCCGCTGGCCGTCCGGCCGGTGTGGCGGTGGTCCATCGGCACGGGCACCTCCAGCACCCGGCCGCCGCCACGGGCCACGTCGATGGTCATGGCGACCTCGAGGCCGAAGCGCTCCGCGTCCCCGAGACCGCGCAGCAGCGGGCCGCGGATCGCCCGCTGCCCCGACAGCGGCGCGGCGACCGTCAGCCCGCACGCCCGTCGGATGCCGGCGGCCGACAGCCGACGGATCGTGCCGAAGCCGCCCTTCTTGCCCGCCGACGGGAGCACGCCGACGGTGAGGTCCGCGCGGCCGTCCAGCACCGGGAGCAGGAGCGCGTCGGCGGCCGCGGCCGTCCCGGCGAGATCGGCATCGATGAGCAGGTAGACGCCGGCGTCGGCCGCCGCCGCGGCACCGGCGAGCACCGCGCCGCCCTTGCCCCGGTTGTGGGGCAGGCGGAGCACCTCGGCACCGGCCGCCGCGGCCACCGTCGCGGTGTCGTCGGTGGAGCCGTCGTCCACCACGAGCACGCGGTCGACCAGGTCGAGGGCCGAGAGCGCGGCGACCGTGGCCGCCACCGAGTCGGCCCGGTCCTTGGCCGGCACGATCGCCACGACCGGCCCGTCGGGCGGCCGGGTTCCCGGCGCCGGGGCCGCGGTCGCCTCCCGGCGATCGGTGGGTTCGTCGCTCGACCCGTGCTGCACGGAGAGCTCCGGGGACGGGACGGACGGTTCTGCCATGTCAGGCGTCACGGTAGCGGGCGGGCTCCCGTCGACCGGAGCCGACCCGGGCACGGGCGGCGCCGGGTCGTCGGTGCGGGTCCGCTCGGAGAGGAGGACGAGCACGGGGCCGATCGGCACGCAGGCCAGGGCGAGGACGACCACGCCGGAGTCGTTGGCCAGCCAGCCGAGCACGCCGACCGCGAGCGCCCCGACCACGCCGACGCGGGCCGTCGAGCCGGCCGGCAGCGTGCGGCGCAGGCGCTCGGAGCGGGAGGCGGCGACGACGCCGGCGAGGGCGAGGAGCGGCGCGGTCCAGGCGAGCGGGTTGGCGCGCAGGTCGGCGGTGTTCGTGTCCCACTTGCGGCGCAGGGTGTCGGCCACGCTGCCGTCGTCGGTTTCGAGGAAGAACCGGCCGAGGTGGGTGCGGTCATCGGGCGGGCGGGCGGCGTCGAGGCCCACCGCGACGGCCAGCACGGCCGCGGCGGCGAGGCCGGCGAGCACCACCGTCTGCCAGCGGAGGCGGTTGCCGCGCAGCACCCAGAGCATGAGGCCGAGCACGGGGACGAGGGCGATGATGCCGCCGACGTCGGTGCCCATCCACGGCGCGCCGTCGGCCACGACCACGATCACGGCGAGGCCCGCGGCCCACCACCAGCCGACGAGGCGGTCGCGGGCGCGTGCGACGAGCGCCGCCATCGCGATCGCGGTGGCCCCGGCAAGGACCGCGAAGCCCGAGTTGCCGAGGCCGACGAACCGCGGCGCCGTGTGCGGCATGTAGCCGAGGTAGCTGCCCACCTGGAGGTGCGCGCCGGTGGCGAGGTCGGCGACGACGACCGCGATCGTCAGCCCGCACACGGCGAGGATCGGGTCGAGCCGGTGGCCCCGGAGCCGGGTGGCGAGCGCGGCGATGCCGAGCGCGAACGCCCAGGACGCCACGATCGACACCGTCCCCATCCGGTACAGGTCGGTGCCGATGCGGGCCAGGTAGGTGGACACCGGCCAGGCCGCGCACGTCAGGGCGACGAAGCGGGCCACGGCCCGCCCCCGCGCGCCGAGCCGTCGCCGGGCGGCACCGGCCAGGAGGAGGCCGCCGTAGAGCGCCACGTTGACGCCGATGAAGATGCCGGTCATGACGCTGTCGGCCGACTGGCGCCCGGCGAGCAGGTCGTCCAGCCGGCGGGCCTCGGTCCAGCTCGAATCCGCGACCCGGTAGCGGAGCGGCCGGCCGATCATGTCGGCGGGCACGGGCCGGCCCACCGTGTCGAGGATGGTGGGCGCGAGGTCCGAGAGGGTCACGAGCGCCGGCCGGTGCGTGGAGCCCGAGTCGAGGTAGCCGTGGGGGATGCCGCGGCCCTGCGCGACCACCGGGGTGAGCGCCCAGCCCGGTCCGGGCGGGGTCACGCCCGCCACGAGCAGGAGCGTGTCGGGCGCCAGCGCCTGGCGGATCGCGGCGAGGACCTCGTCGGTTCGCTGGAGGGCCGCCCGGCGGACGGCGCCGGGTTCGGTGGCATCCACCTCCGCGGCGGGTTCGGCGCCGGTGGTGACCGGGCCGCGGCCCACGCCGGTGCCGCCGGCCGCCGCGGAGGTGGGGGCGGGCGCCGTGGTCGTCGTGGCACCGTCCTGGTCCTCGCCCGCCTCGTCGGCCTCCAGGCGCGCGATCGCCTCGTCGGCCCGGAGCGTCTCGCCGGCGTCGACCACGACCACCGCGGCGTCGCGCTGGGCGTCGCGCACCGCCGCCGCGTAGCGCTGGGGATCCGCGACCTGCTGCTCGGTCCCGTCCGCGCCGACCACGGTCCGCAGCAGCGCCGGGCCGACCGTGCCGACGTCGACCGAACCCCGGCGGTCGACCGCGGCGAGCGCGGCGGGGGCGTCGACGCTGCGGTCCGGGGCCGTGCCGCCGGCGCCGCTGGCGACCACGCCGATCCGCAGGCCGCCGGCGTGCAGCGCCTCGGCGAGCGCGCCGGCCTGGCTGTTGCCCTCGACCCCGAGCTCCTCGGCCAGCGACGCGAAGCCGTCGACCACGATCCGGCCCTCGACCGCCTCGCCGGTCTCCGCCGCGATGGACTCACCGATCGTGACCCCGGGCCGCACCTCGGTGTCGGCCTCGTACACGTGGGCCCGCTCCCCCGCCGGCGCGGTCTTGTTCCCGGCGCCGAGCGCCGCGTAGGCACCGCTCGTCTGGGGACGCGCCGCCGCGATGCGGACGTTCGCCACCGCGATGGCGCCCCGGTCCGCCAGGCGGACCAGGTTCGGCATCACGTCGGGGTCGAGGTCCTCGATGGCGAGGCCGGGCACGGCGAAGACCACCACCCGGCCGAGGTCCCGCCCGCCCGCCTCGGTGCGCGGCGTGCGGGCCCGGGACATGACGAGCGACCCGCCGAGGAGCACGAGGACGGCGAGCACGAGCACCGCCTGCACGGCCCGGACCCGGTGGGGGCCGCCGGCGATCCGGCGGACGGGCGCGGCCAGGCGGCGGATGCGGGCGACCCAGACGAGGCGCTCGGGGATCGCGAGCACCCGGGCGAGCGCGGCGAAGGTGGCGACGCCCACCACGGTCCCGGCAGCAGCCGAGGCCAGCGCGGTGAGGCGGCCGTCCCAGCCGATCAGGTTGGTGACCGCGAGCGCGGCGGCTCCAGCCACGACCGACGCCAGGGCGGTCCGCGCCACGGTGTCGTACACGGGGATCGGGCGGCCGAGGCGGACCGTCAGCAGGTGCAGGAGCACCGCGGAGCCGGCCACGGCGAAGAACGACGTGGCGAGGCCGAAGGTGACGAGGAGGGCGGGGCCCGACAGGAACCGGGTGGCGACCGCCATCGAGGAGACGGTGCCGACGGTGATGCCGAGGTTCACGAGCGTCGGCAGCCGCGGCCGCTCGACGGCGTAGGCGGCCCGGGTGAGGAGGAAGAAGGTGGAGTAGCCGATCAGCCCGGCGAGGAACGAGGCCAGCACGAGGGCCACGAAGCGGGCGCCGCCGCCGCTGAACTGGGCGACGTGGAAGGCGCCGAGGCCCGGCAGCGCGACCACCGACAGCAGCGCGGCCGCGGGCAGCAGGAGGAACGTCATCGCCCGCAGGCCGCCGGCGAGGTCGCGGGCGAACGCGTCGTGGCGCCCCTCGGCGCCGTCCTGGGAGAGGCGGGGGTAGAGCGCGGTGAAGATCGGGTGCGCGAGGAGCGCGTGCGGGAGCAGGAAGAACGTGAAGGCGGTCTGGTAGGCGGTGGCGCCGCCGTCGACGGGCGCGGCGAGCACCACGGTGGCCATCACCAGCACCTCGTTGAGGCCGACGTGGCCGGCCCCCCAGAGGCCCCGCCGGGCGAGGCCGCGCAGGTCGGCGTCGGGCACCCGCCAGCGGGGGCGGAGGCCGAGGCGGGCCCGCACCAGCGCCACGAGCGGCACGGCGGTCATGGCCGCGGTGCCGGCGAGGGTGCCGCCGCCGAGCAGCACCTTCTCGCCGGTGGTGAGGCGGAGGCCGGCGTCGGGGTCGTGCACCACGGCGAAGGCCACCATCGTGGCGGTGACCACCACGTTGTTGAGGACGGGGGCGAACGAGGTGGCCGCGAAGCGCCGGTCGGCCTGGAGCAGGGCGCTCGCCACCGCGCCCACCAGGTAGAGCAGGAGCTGCGGGAGGATGAACAGCAGCAGGAACGAGCCGACCTCGACCTGCGCGTCCCGGCTGGCGTCGGAGGCACCGGAGCTGAGCAACTCCAGGATCGGGCGGCGCGCCACGATGCCGATGGCCACGAGCACGCCGAGCACGACGACGGCGCGGGTGGCGAGCGCGCTCGCGAGCCGGCGGGCCTCGGCCCGGCCGCCGTGGCGCAGCTCCACCACGAAGCTGGGCACGAGCACCGAGAAGAGCATCCCGCCGGCCAGCAGCTCGAACAGCACGTTCGACACCTGGTTGGTGCGGCCGTAGGTGTCGCCCAGGGCGGCCACGCCGAGCGCGGCGGTGGTGGCGAGCACCCGGGCGAAGCCGGTGGCGCGCGAGACGAGGTTCCAGAAGGTGATGACGGTGGTGGCCCGCCCGATCTGCTCCTGGTCCTCGGCCCCCTCGAGGGGGGCGACGGTGCCGGCGGGGTCGGTCACGAACCGCCCGGCACCGGCAGCACCGAGGTGGCGCCGGCGGCCTGGCCGTAGTGGCCGGTCTCGGCGACCTCCACGTCACGGAGGCTCAGGATGGCCGCGGTGAGCCCGCTGAAGGTGCCGACGTTGTCGACGGTGCTGTAGAGGCCACCGAGGCGCTCGTGGTCGATGACCGCGGCGGTGACGGTGGGGACCGCGTCGTCGGGGAGCGGGTCGGGGGTCTGGACGGCGAGCACCGCGGGGATGGCGTTCTGCGGCGTGGCGGGGAGCAGGGCGAGCATCGTCCGGTTGTCGACCGCGTCCGGCGTCGGCGCCCCCACGAACAGGTAGCGGTAGCCGGTGGCTTCGAGGATCGGGGCGTCCTCGTCGTAGCCGGGGCCGGGCGTGAAGCGGAGCAGGTCGGCGTCGACCAGCGCGGTGACGATGGCCGGCTGGGTGCCGTCGGGGCCGCTCGCCGGCTCCTCCCGGTCCCGCTCCCCCGCCTCGCCGGAGCGAGTCGGGTCGGTCACGGCTCCGTCGGGCGTCGTGCCCGGCCCGGTCGTGGCCGAGGTCGTGGCATCCGCGACGGTGGTGGCGCCGGCATCGGGAGCGGTGGCGGCGGTGCCGTCCGCGGCGGTCGTGGCCGTGCCCTCGGCCGCGGTCGTCGTCGTGGTCCCGGCGCCGGGCTCCTCGGCCTCGCCGCCGCCCTCGCCCTCGCCGCCGCCCTCGCCGGTCTCCGCGGGGGCGCCGGCCTCGATGAGCGCCTGGCGGAGCGCCGAGTTGACCGCGCCGCGGACCTCGTCGGGCCGCTCGGGGTCGACGGAGACCGCGTTGGCCACGTCCGCGTCGACCCGGTCGGTCATCGCCAGGTCCGGGGAGACCTCGATGGTGCCCCGCAGGTCCGCGCCAGCCACCACGAGGCTCCGGTTGACGGTGCGCAGCAGGTCGTCGCCCACGTCGGGCTGGGCGATCACGAGGACCGGCACGTCGCTCAGCAGCCCGTCGAACAGCTCGGTCCCGCCGGCCTGCACCAGGCTCTCGTCGCGCTGGGCGGCCCGGTTGAGGCGCGCGTTCAGCTCGGCGTTGGCGGCCTCGGTGTCGCGGATGCGGGCCTCGGCCCGGTTGACGTTGCCCTCCACCACGTCGAAGGCCGCCCGGTCGAGGAAGGTGCCGCCGAGGGCGACGCCGATGCCGAGCGCGAGGAAGACCGCGGTGATGGAGACGATGTGGTAGCGGAGGTTTATCAACGTGGGCCCCGGGGGTCAGCGCAGCGGCAGCGTGATGCCGCGCACGAGCAGGCGGATCGGCTCGCTCACGAGACCGATGATGACGAGGGTGATGACGGCGGCGATGACGAGCGGCAGCAGGTCGCGCTTGCGGACCCGGCTGTCGTAGAGGCGGTTCACGCCCTTGGCGTCGACCAGGATCGGCCCGACCTTGAGCCGGACGAGGAACGTGGAGGCCATGCCGGCCCGGCCCTTGTCGAGGAAGTCGACCATGGACGAGTGGGTGCCGACGGCCACGATCAGCGAGGCGCCCCGCTCGAAGGCCGCGAGCATGGCGATGTCCTCGGAGGTGCCGGTCGAGTGGAAGACGGTGTAGGGCACGCCCAGCTCGTCCAGCAGCTCGGCGCCGGGGGCGCGCCCGTCGGTGTAGCCGTGGACCACGAGCGCGGCGCCGCAGCGCAACGCCTTGTGGCTCACCGAGTCCATGTCACCGACGATCACGTCGGGCCGATGTCCCATCTCCAGGAGGGCGTCCGCGCCGCCGTCGACGCCGATGAGCAGCGGCTTCATCTCCTTGAGGTAGCCGCTGCGGCGGAGCAGGTCGAGGTCGCGCTTGTAGTCGACGCCGCGCACCACCACGAGCACGTGGCGGTCCCGGAAGTCGACGGGGATGTCGGGGATGTCGGGGGCGTCGACCAGCAGGTGCCCCTCGCGCTGGATGTAGTTGAGGGTGTTCTCCGCGAAGCGCTGGAGCTCGTCGCCCATGCTCGTGCGGGCGAGGTCGAGGATCACCTCGAAGGAGGCGAGGTCCTGCCGGTCGCCGGCGGCCACCACGCCGTCGCCCACGAGCACCTCGCCGTCGCGGATGGTGACGGTGTCGCCGTCGGCGACCGCGGTCATGACCTCGGCGCCGACGCCGTCCACGATCGGCACGCCGGCCGACGCGAGCACGAGCGGGCCGGTGTTGGGGTAGCGGCCGGAGATGCAGGCGGCGGCGTTCACGACGCCGGCGACGCCCGCGGCCAGCAGGCTCTCCGCCGCGACCGTGTCGAGGTCGACGTGGTCGATCACCGCGATCTCCCCCGGCAGGAGGCGCTTGGCGAGGTCCTTGGTGCGCCGGTCCACCCGGCCGATGCCAGTGAGCGCCGACACCGGGGCCACGTCGTCGCGGCCGGTCTGCTGCGGGTCGCCTGATCGTGAGGTCACCATGGGCTGTCCTGGTCGGGTCCGGGGCGGGCGCCGGGCCACGGTGAGCCGGAACGCGACGGCGCACCCACGATAGTGGCCGGGCCCGTCGACCTCCGGGCCGGGGCGGGCGTCACCGGCCCCGCTCCGCGGCCGCCGCGTCGAGCAGCTCCCGGGCGGCGAGGCGGACCCGGTCGTTGTCGGGGGTGCCCGACAGCATCCGGGCGACCTCCTCGACCCGGCCGTCGGGGTCGAGGACCTCGGCGCCGGTGACGGTGGTCCGGCCGTCGGTGCGCTTGGCGATGCGCACCTGCCGGTCGGCGAAGGCGGCCACCTGGGGCAGGTGGGTGACCACGAGCACCTGGTGGCGGGCGCCGAGCGCGGCGAGGGCCCGCCCGACCGCGAGCGCCGCGCTGCCGCCGATGCCGGCGTCGACCTCGTCGAAGACGAGCACCGACGGCTCGCCGGTGAGCACCAGGCGCAGGGCGAGCATGGTGCGGGCCAGCTCGCCCCCGGAGGCGACCTTGGCGAGCGGCGCCGCGGCCGCACCGGGGTTGGCGGCGAGCAGGAACGCCACCGCGTCGCCGGGGTCGTCCTCGCCCACCTCCACCGCCAGGCGGGCGGCGGGCATGGCGAGGTCCCCGAGGTTGGCCTCGACCGCGGCGGCGAGCGGCGCGGCGGCGCGGCGGCGGGCCCGCCCGACCCGGGCGGCCGCCTCGGCCTCGCGGGCCCGGGCGGCGGCCAGGCGCTCCTCCAGCTCCGCGGCCCGGGCGTCGTGGCCCTCGATGGCGGCCAGGCGGCAGCGGAGGTCGTCGCGGTAGGCGAGCACGTCCGCGAGCCGGCCGGCGCCGGTGCTGCCGTCGCCGAGCGGGGCGGTGGCGTACTTGCGGCGCAGCTCGACCAGGAGCTGGCGCCGGTCGCGGACCTGGGCGAGGCGCTCGGGGTCGTCCTCGATCCCCTCCCCCGCGGTGCGCAGCTCCGCGGCCACGTCGCCCACCTCGGCCGAGGCGTCGCGCAGGCGGGTGGCGAGCGCGGCGAAGGGCGCCCGGCCGTCGAGGGTGGCGACCGCGGCGCCGAGCGCGTCGAGCACGCCGCCGTCGCCGGTCAGCGCCTCGACCGCCTCGGCGGCCGCGAGGCGGTGCTCGGTGGCGTCGCCCAGCACGTCCTCCTCGGCGTCGAGGTGCTCGTCCTCGTCGGGGTCGTCGAGCCCGGCGGCGTCCAGCTCGTCGAGCTGGAAGCGCAGCAGGTCGGCCTCACGGGCCCGGGCGCCGGCGTCGCCGCCCATCCCCGCCAGCTCCGCCTCCAGCTCGCGCCGCTCGGCGCGGGCGGCCTCCAGCGGTGCCAGGTCCACCTTGCCGTAGCGGTCGAGCGCCTCCCGCTGGGTCGCGGTGGTGAGGAGCTGCTGGTGGGCGTGCTGGCCGTGCAGGTCCACGAGCCCGGTCGCCACCTCGGCGAGGCCGGCGGCGGTGACCATCCGGCCGTCGACGTAGGCCCGGGAGCGCCCGTCGGCGGGCACGACCCGGCTCAGCACCAGCTCCTCGCCGTCGTCGGTGGCGAAGCGGCCCTCCACCACGGCCTCGGCGGCGCCGGCGCGCACCGCGGCGGGGTCGGCCCGCCCGCCGAGCAGCAGGTCGATCGCGCCCACGACCATCGTCTTGCCGGCGCCGGTCTCGCCGGTGAGGGCGGTCGTCCCCGGTCCGAGCACGAGGGCGAGCCGGTCGATGATGCCGAGGTCGGTGACCGCCAGCTCGACCAGGCGGGGGCGGGCGCCGGTCATCGGTCGTTGAGGCCGAACTTGGCCTTGAGGATCTGGTGGAAGTCCCGGTCGCCGAAGGTGACGAAGCGGGCCGGGCGGTCGGCCGCGGTGAGGCGGACCACCGCGCCGGGTTCGAGGTCGGCCTGCTGCTCGCCGTCGACGGCGACGCCGGCCACCCGGTCGCCGACGAGGGTCAGCTCGACGGTGGACGAGGGCTCCAGCACGAGCGAGCGGTCGAAGAGCGAGTGGGGCGACACCGCGGTCAGGAGCAGCGCCCGGTGGGTGGGTGCCACGATCGGGCCGCGGGCCGACAGCGAGTAGGCGGTGGAGCCGGTGGGCGTGGCGAGGATGACCCCGTCGGCCACGTAGGTGGTGAAGTGGGCGCCGTCGATCGCCACCGACAGGAGGATCGTGCGGCCGTTGGCCTGCTTCTCGATCACCACCTCGTTGAGCGCCGGGGGCAGCGGGCGGGCCGCGTCGGGCGGCGCGCCGGCGTCGCGCACCTCGGCGGCCACGAGCAGCCGCTCGTCGATGCCGTAGCGGCCGGCGAAGTAGCGGCGAAGCGCGTCCTCCCACCCGTCGGGCTCGACCTCGGCCAGGTAGCCGAGGCGGCCGAGGTTCACGCCCACGAGGTGCGCGTCGGCCTCCACCGCGCGCCGCGACGCCCGCAACATCGTGCCGTCACCGCCGAAGGACACCACGAGCTCGACCGGCGAGGTGCCGTCGTCCACCTCCACGGGCCCGGCCGCCGGCCCCTGCGCCGCGGCGGCACCGGTGCCGGTCATCACCGCGTGGTCCGCGGGCGCGGCGACCACCCGGTGGCCGCGCGCCGCGAGCCAGCGGGCCACGGTCCGGCTGAGGTCGACGGCGTCCTCGCGGCCCGTGTGCACGAACACGACGACGGTGCTCATCGCTCGGTCGCACCGGCCTCCGCGACGGCGGCGTCGAGCAGGGCGGCGAGCGCGCCCGCGTCGGGTGCGGGGGCGGCATCGGAGGGGGTGCGGCGGGCGTGGACGAGGAACTCGACGTTGCCCTCGGCACCGCGCAGCGGCGAGGTCATGACCCCCATGATGGTCGCTCCGTGCCCGGCGAGCGCGGCGCAGACCTCACCGAGCACGCGGCGCCAGATCACCGGGTCCGCGATCACGCCGCGGCCGGCGTCGACCTCGTCCCGGCTCGCCTCGAACTGCGGCTTCACGAGGAGCACGAGGTAGGCGTCGGGCGTGCCGAGCGGGACGAGCGCGGGCAGGACCGTCCGCAGGGAGATGAACGAGAGGTCGCCCACGAGCACCGACGCCGGTTCGCCCAGGTCACCGGGCGCGACGTGGCGCAGGTTGGTCCGCTCGTGCGACTCGACCCGCGGGTCGGCGAGGAGCCGCTGGTGGAGCTGGCCGCGCCCGACGTCGACCGCGACCACCGACGCGGCGCCGGCCTGGAGCGCGCAGTCGGTGAAGCCGCCGGTGCTCGATCCCGCGTCGAGCACCCGGGCACCGCGCAGGTCGAGCCCGAAGCGCGCCAGCGCGGCGGCGAGCTTCTCGCCGCCGCGGCTCACGTACCGGGGTGCCGGGGCGTCGACGGCCACGGGCTCGTGCGGGGCGACGAGCCGGGCCGGGTTGTCGGTGGGGGCGCCGCCGACGCGGACGAGCCCGTCGGCGACGAGGCGGGCGGCCTCGTCACGGTCCGCGGCGAGGCCGCGGCGGACGAGCTCGGCGTCGAGCGGGCGTCGAGCGGCCGTCGCTCAGCCCGCGCCGGGGGCGGCCTTGCGGGCCGGGGCCTTCTTGGCGGCGGTCTTGCGGGCCGTGGTCTTCTTGGCGGCCGCCTTCTTCGCCGGCGCCTTCTTCGCCGCCGCCTTCTTGGCCGGAGCCTTCTTGGCGGCCGCCTTCTTGGCCGGGGCCTTCTTCGCGGTGGTCTTCTTGGCGGTGGCCTTCTTCGCCGGCGCCTTCTTCGCGGGGGCGACGGTCTCGGCCACCGTCTCGGCCGCGGTCTCCGCGGCCTTGGCGGTGCGGCCGGTCAGGCGCTCGACCAGCTTCTCGATGCGGGCGAGGTCGGCCACGGTGGCCAGGCCCAGCGACTCGGCGGAGGAGGCGATCTCCCGGCGCACCTGCTCCACGAGCTCCTCGGTGTTGCGCCGGGAGCGCTCGATGAGGTCGGACACGAGGGCCTGCGCCTGCTCGGTCTGCACCTCACCGGCCTTGACGAGCTCCTTGACGAGCTCCTCGGCCTTGGCCTGGGTGATCGCGGTGAACGCCATGCCGGCGTCGAGGTATCGCTTGAGGACGTTGGTCTGAGCCATGCGCGCAACGATACGCCTGCAAGCGAACGCTTGCAATAGTTTGCACTCCGGTCGCCCGTCACAGGCGGGCGCGGCGCGACCGTGCGCTACAGGCGGCCCATCTTGGAGGGGGGCCAGATGATGGCGATGGCGCGGCCGACGATCAGGTCCTCGTCGATCGGGCCGAAGCAGCGGCCGTCGTGGGAGCCGGTGCGGTTGTCGCCCAGCACGAAGACGTGGCCGTTCGGCACCTGGAAGCCGGCCTCGGTGTCGATGCCCGCGGTCCGCCCGCCGCTGCACTCCACGTTCGCCAGCGTGGGCTGGTCGTGGGTGTAGGGCTCGTTCAGGCGGCGGCCGTCGATCCACACCGCGTCGTCGTGGATCGACACGTGCTCGCCCGGCAGGCCGATCACCCGCTTGATGAGGTCCTTGATCTCGCCGGACTCGCCCGGCGGCCGCTCGAAGACGATCACGTCGCCGCGGGACGGATCGCCCCAGCGGTAGGAGAGCTTGTTGACGAGCACCCGGTCGTTCTCCACGAGCGTGGGCGACATCGAGCCGGACGGGATCCAGAACGTCTGGAACACGAAGGTGCGGATGAGCAGCGCCAGCACGAGCGCGCCGCCGACGACCGCCACCCACTCCACGAGGTTGCGGGTGGGCGACTTGGGCGGGCGGCGACGGCGACGGCGGGCGTCGCGGGCCGCGGCGATCTCCTCCTCGGTCGGGTCCAGGTCGCCGAGCGCGTCGTCGGCGCCACCGGCGGGCTCGGCCGGCCGCTCGGGGGCGCCCCCGTCGGCGCCGACCGCCTGCTGGGCCACGGTCGCGGGCACGAGCGGCCGCCCCTCGGCCTCGGCGCCCGCCGGGTCCTCGGCCTCACCGGCCGGGCGCGCGGTGCCGCAGATGAGGCACAGGTCCCGGGTGTTCTCGGTGCCGCAGGTCGTGCAGGACCACGCGGCGGTCATCGGCCGGACCGCACCTGGCAGGACCGGTCGGCTCCCGCGCTCGCGGGGAGGGCATCGGTGAGCGGGGCTTCGAGCACGGATCGAACCTAGTTCCCGCGGTCCGCACCCCGGTACCGGGCGAGGATGCGGCGGGCCGCGCCGGCCGCCACGTCCGCGTCGCCGAGATCGGGGTGCAGCGACCCCCCCGCCGCGCCCCCCCCCGGGCGGACCCCCAGCCGCTCCAACCACGAGCGGCCGGCCACCGGCAGCGTCACCCGCAGCCGGCCGTCGGCCTGCTCCGCCACCTCGGTGACCGGGTAGGCCTCGGCCACCCACCGGGCGTGCGGCGGCAGGTCGAGCACCGCGGTGCGCGCCGCGGGCAGCTCGACCGACGGGTCGAGCCGGCGGGGGGCGGGGGTCGAGACCGGCTC
>Ga0182792_1000401_pt1 | contig 41534 bp, 17 predicted proteins | sample Passage237B_FD_130497 | JGI IMG/M metagenome (GOLD analysis project Ga0182792, IMG submission 130497) | Cellulose adapted compost microbial communities from Newby Island Compost Facility, Milpitas, CA, USA - Passage2 37B (version 2) (version 2) ...
CGGCCTGCTTCAACTTTTCTTCTGCAGAAACATCCGCACTGACTTCATTTGATCGCTCTTTTACGTTCTTTTTTGCCATATTCTATCTCTTAGGCAAATTAGAAAATAAATTAAACTTAAACAATAATTTTAATCATTTGATTAAAATTATTGTTTAAAACATCCAATTAAATCAGAATGACTTGGTTTTGTTTCTATAAAAACCTCATCCCTAACCCTTCTCCTAAAGGAGAAGGGAACAGTTGACAAAAAGCTTTTGAATGACGAATAGATATTCAACTAATACCTACACAGTAAAGTCCCTCTCCTTTAAGAGAGGGATTTAGGGTGAGGTGCTTTGAATGCACCACTAGTGAACGGTCATGTCCTAAAGGAAAAGAGATTACAATGAAATTGTAGGATAATTATGGCGGCACTCAGCTTCCCCAAAGCTTTATATAACAGAGGTACTTACTTGTTTGAATATACCTCTTCCCTAACCCTTCTCCTAAAGGAGAAGGGAACAGTTGACAAAAAGCTTTTGAATGACGAATAGAAATTCAACTAATACCTACACATTAAAGTCCCTCTTCTTTAAGAGAGGGATTTAGGGTGAGGTGCTTTGAATGCACTACTAGTGAACTCATATCCTAAAGGAAAAGAGATTACAATGAAATTAGAGAATAATTATGCCAGCACTCAGCTTCCCCAAAGCTTTGTAAAACAGGGGTACTTACTTGTTTGAATATACCTCATCCCTAACCCTTCCCCTAAAGGAGAAGGGAACAGTTGACAAAAAACCTTTGAATGATGAATAGAAATTCAACTAATACCTACACATTAAAGTCCCTCTCCTTTAGGAGAGGGATTTAGGGTGAGGTGCTTAACCTCTGAATAACAAACGAACATTAAATCTTCTATTGTAAGCGACCGTAAGGATTAGGCACAATGGTTTCTGCTCTTGAAACTGCTGAGGTACAAAAAAATCCCACTGCCGCGTTGTCTTTTGAGGTTGTATTTACAATATTCGTTGGAACATTGGCCGGAGGAGGTGAAAATAACGCTCCCAAGGGCCCGTTACTTCCCTGGGTAGACTGCGTTACCACAGCCTGCAAAAAAGCTGCAGTCTCTGGTGTTATGGAGAACAATTCTACTCCGAATAATTGCCCATCCAGCCACTGATCATCCTCATCTGGTCCGCCATCGTTGACTGGAAATATTCTCAATGGATAGACAAATAGTGCGCCATCATCGTCCGGAGTATCAAATAGTGTACCGTCATAAGCAATGCCGATTCTATCCGCATCGGTTATCCGTTCACCGTTTTTATAATTCCTTATCCACACATGATCTCCTTTTCCAGGGTAATCTTTCGCCTGAAACTCTGCAAAATATTTTCCCGGAATAATATCATTATTAATATCTTTAAGAGGTTCGAAAAGGATCGAATCAATTGGAGGAACTCTCGTCATTAAAGAGTAAGCAGTATAGTTTTGTCCCTGGTACTCTATGTTCAGACGATAAGGATGTCCCACAATAAGCATGGAATCTCCATTGACCGGAGATATATACTGACCTGGTGATGATTCTTCAAACACAAATTCCTCCTGAGTTGACTCATCTACTACCTTTACGGCTGCGCCACTGATTCTTTTGGGACCGGAATTATCAAAGTAATACTGGGTACTTGACAAATATATACTTTGTTTTTCCGGCAAATTGGTAATAAATGCATCCACTGCTAAGGCAGGTTTTCCTGCTTTTAACGTATTACTAATATCCACTTTATCCTCACAAGCCGCCAACCCCATTACTATTGTGAATGCGAACAATATAACTTTATAGCTCATTTCAATTAAAATTTAAAATTATAGGTAATTGCAGGAACAAATGATCCAAAAATGGAGAAACGCAACGCTTCACTGATCTGTGAGTTTTCCGGATTTTGCCTTGGAGTAATTGCAAAAGCATTTCTGCGGGAATACAGATTGTAAACAGTAAACACAAGGTCCCAGCTGTACCTTCCAAAGACTTTAGACGTACGTTCCTTTTCCTTACTTTTTAAAGTTGCGGCCACATCCAGACGGTGGTAAGCTGGAAGTCTGTAATTGTTTCGTGGTCCACCCGGATTATAAGGTACTACAATTCCCTGAAAATCGAACTTGTCCGTAGCAAAAGTATAGGGAGTTCCTGAAGCAAATACAAAAGTGCCACTTAAACTAAGGCGTTTTGAAAGTTCATAGATTCCAACCACGCTTAAATTGTGTCGCCTGTCATACCGGTTAGGATACCAGTCTCCCTGATTGATTCCAGGCACTTTTCGCTCAGACTTGGAGAGTGTATAACTAATCCATCCGTTGTACCTTCCCTCTTTTTTCTTAACAAACACTTCCAATCCATATGCTCTGGCTGTTCCCGGAATAACTTCCCCTTCAAGGTTTCTGTTAAAAAACAGATTGGCTCCGTCTACATAATCCAGCTGATTTAACATATCTTTATAAAAGACTTCCGCAGACGTTTCTATATTCTGTGCAACTCCGATCGTTCTGAAATATCCTAAGGAATATTGATCACACAACTGAGGCTTGATATTATTGGTACTAGGCAGGTACACATCCAGAGGCAACGAAGCAGTGGTATTGGATATTAAATGAATGTACTGCGCCATTCTATTGTAACTCGCCTTCAGAGATGAATTTTCTCCAAGGGAATAATTTACAGCTATCCTGGGCTCCGGCTGACTATAAGCTTTGATAGTCTGCCAACTTCCATATTCCTCAGCTCTTACAGGATATCGCACATAATTACCTGCTGTTGAATCATAATAAAAAGCCGTTCCGGCCCCAAGATAATTAAAGAAAGAATACCTTAGTCCATATTGAAGTGTGAGTCGCGCTGTCAACTTTTGCTCATTGGAAATATAAAGGGCATTTTCAATAGCATATTTATCCGGTAATCCAATATCACTTTTCTCCCCTCCGGAATAAACAATACCTGTACTCGGCACAAACTTATAATAGATCAGTTGCGCACCCAAATTGACCGTATTTTCACTATTTACATACCAGGTTAAATCAGGTTTTACCGAATAGTTGAAAATTTTAGCTATCCACTTGAAAGAATCGTCCTCCATATCTTCACCAAACTCCAGTCGGTAACTATAATTACTGAAAGTACCGCTGGTATTCAGAAAGAGTCTATCATTAAAAATATGGTTCCAGCGCAATGTCGTTGTAGCATTTCCCCATCCGAAATAAGCCCCTGGAAACCCAAACACATCCCTCCCATAATAGCCGGAAAGATACAATCTGTTTCTAGTATTAACAGTATAGTTTGCTTTTAAAGTCAGATCGTAATAATAGAGTTTGGCATCTTTAAATGCCTTGGCCAGAAATGGACGAGAAAGTACATCTGCATACGATCTTCTTCCAGCAATAATAAAGGAGATTTTATTCTTTTTAATGGGCCCTCCCACAGTAAGTCGGCTGAAAATCGTACTAATTCCACCCTGTACTCCTATTTTATCCGGATTTCCCTCTTTCATTTTCACATCCAAAACAGATGACAAGCGACCTCCATACTGAGCAGGTATGGCTGCTTTGGACAGCTTAATATCTTTAACCATATCGGGATTAAATACCGAAAAAAAACCAAACATGTGAGAGGAGTTGTATATCGGAGCCTCGTCCAGCAGAATTAAATTCTGATCTACAGCTCCCCCTCTGACATTAAAGCCCGATGCCCCTTCCCCAACCGTGGATACTCCAGGCAACAACTGAATACTTCGAATCACATCGACCTCTCCAAGAAGCGGCGGAATGGCATTTATTTGTTTCATGTCCAGTTTCTGGGTACCCATTTCCAGGTTCTTTACCTGCGCATCCGGACGTTCTCCTGTTACCACTACTTCCTTCAGCACCTGTTCACGCAAAGTAAACGACAGTTTTGTATCCCCCCTTACTACTACAGACTGTGAAAGCTTATTATATCCTACATAGTTAATTTCGATGGTATATTTTCCAGGTGAGACTTTTATGATAAAATCTCCATTGATATCCGTAGCCGTTCCGGCATTAATTTCCTTCACCGTCACTACTGCCCCAATCATTGCCTCTCCAGTGGCAGAGTCCCGAACAGAACCACTAAGAGTAAAGGTTTCCTGTCCATAGCTCAACTTCAGAGAAACAAAAAACAAGAAAACAAAACCAAAAATAAATCTGATAACCATAAACATAAAAGACACTATAATCCTACAAGAAATCAACAATCACCACCAGCCTGATCAGACACGGTACTTTACCCAAAGTACAACATCCAAACAAATCTGCATTACAAATTAATTTAGCTCAAAACCCGGCTGAAAAAGCAACAATGAAGGTAAACCTAGTATTTCAAAATACCATTGCAATATTAAACACAATTACTATTAATTGCTTGAATAAAAATGGAAATAATTTAAAGGCTGGAACAGCATTCTCTATACTAGAAACACGCGCTGTAATATCATATACAAAAAATGATTTTATTGTATCTTTTGATACAATAAATATAAAGTACTATTATATAAAACCTTTAAAAATTCAATAAACCTCCCTGTATTGTTACGTCATATACCTAACATCTCCCAATTCCCCAACACGTTATAACTGCAATATATGTATAAGTAAAAAAGCTAAAAGAAAAACCTATCAAAGATTCCCTATATTACACCTCCTTAGAATTATATAGTTACAAATCCGATTAATACCATTTACTAATTAATTAAAACCATACCCACTCCGTCTTTCCACTACTCCATTACTCCTATTTGTCCGTATAGACTCATAATTCAGTGCATTATCCCAATTGCAACTCTAAAATACATTTTAGCATTCAGCGAGATTTTCCACAACCACTCTGCGGGTAATATCGACAAACATCGAAAGTTTAATAAGCGAAAAGAAAGTCCAATTTCAATAAGCTCTAAAAATCAATACACCTGCCTCCCTTTCGTACCTCTCCCATTAATGAAAGTATTCGATAATTAATCACTCCTTCTCTTCCGGTTTGAGTCTCTCCATACAAATAGGAAAAACTACTCATATTTTATCTCAAATATGGTATCTATTATTGCCATCATACTCTTATATACTTAGCATAAAATAGGCGTTACAACAACAATAAAATTTAATCTCTATTGACATTCTTTTATAAGTTTCATTAAAGAATAACCCAATACACCTTCCCTCTCATTCCCCAATGGCACTAAGAAAACATAAAAGGTTAAACATATAATTTAAGTTAAAACAGATCTCATATATATATATTTAAAACAATCAGTATTGATATCAAAAACACTTTAATATTGGAAGCAAGCATACAAGGTTTTCTACTGTATTTTTTCCAATCTTTCTTTTGAAACTATCAAAATATGTCCGATAATTGTCCAGGCAGTGCCTCGCTTGTTATATGGATTATTTTTAGAACACAGAAGAGGCCTATGGAAAATCTTTAACACAGCTACTCTTTTACTACAAGGTACGATATGTTAACCGATAACGAAAAGAAAACCTGTCTTGTGTTTCCAGGACAAGGATCACAATTCAAAGGCATGGGCAAAGAACTATTCCCAAAGTATCCTGAGCTGGTCGAACTGGCAGATACTATCTTAAACTTTTCGATAAAAGATCTTTGCCTGAATGATCCTGCTGGTAATCTATCTTATACAAAATATACACAGCCAGCCCTGTTTGTAGTAAACATGATGCATTACCTTGATTATATACAATCAGGTGCAGACAGAACAAATTACCTTTTAGGGCACAGCCTGGGAGAATACAACGCACTTGTTGCTGCCGGAGTAATGGACTTCAAAACAGGTCTGGAAATAGTAAAACGACGTGCTGAACTGTTTGCAGAAATTAAAGATGGTGGCATGATGGCTGTAATGGGCGGAGATCAAACCAGTCTTGAAGAAATCATCCATACAAATTTTCCTCAACTGGATATTGCCAACTTTAATTCTGATGAACAAACAATATTATCGGGACACCAGGAACAATTAAAGCAGGCCGAGCCGTTACTTAACAAAGCGGGAATGAGAACCATCCTGTTAAATGTCAGCGGAGCTTTTCATTCAAGGTATATGGCTCCTGCACAGGAAAAATTCAAATTATTTATATCCAATTACTCTTTTAACAGCCCGGTTATACCAGTATATTCCAATTATAAATGCATTGAATACACCAGGCAAAATGCAGCAGACCTTCTTACCCAACAAATAGCCAATCCTGTTTTCTGGAAACAGCAGATAAAGATGCTATTAAATAAAGGTACTATTGAATTTAAAGAAATTGGTCCGGGCACTGTACTTACCAGACTGGTTCAAAAAATCAAAGATACCTATCGTCCGGAAAATAATAGCTCCCCAGATATACAACCTTCCAAATTTAAAATAGGATCTGAAAGTTTCAGAAAAAGATTTAAGGTACAGGAAGCATATGTAGCCGGAGCTATGTACAGAGGTATCTCATCTCCCCATATGGTAATAAAAATGGCCAACTCTGATCTGTTAAGTTTCCTGGGTTGCGGAGGAATGAGTTTGGAAGACATTAAATCTGCCGTTGAGGAAATTCAACACCATGTAAAACCTGAAAAACCTTTCGGCATAAACTTTCTGCACAACCCTGTTAACCCACAGTGGGAATTAGACCTGGCGCAATTATGCATCAGCAAAAAGATTTCTGTTATTGAAGCATCGGCTTTTGCTACCGCATCTGCAGCCCTGGTATATTTCAGGTTAAAAGGTGCTAAAGTTGTAAACGGTGACGTTATTGCTCATAACCATATAATAGCAAAAATATCAAGACCTGAAGTGGCTGAGGCATTTTTAAGTCCTCCGCCTGAAAACATCATCAATGACCTGCTAAGCAAGGGCTACCTTAGCCGTGAGGAGGCAGAAGCCGGAAGATATATTTCATTGGCCTCCGACATAACCATGGAAGCAGATTCCGGAGGACATACAGATCAGGGAGTCGCGTTTACCTTAGTTCCAGTCATAAGCCTCATGAGAGACAGGCTTACCCAAAAATATGGTTACCGGCAAAAAATCCACATCGGTGCTGCCGGTGGTATTGGAACTCCACAAGCCATAGTAGCCTCCATCATGCTCGGAGCAGACTATGTACTGACGGGCTCTGTTAATCAATGTACCATAGAAGCTGGCACCAGCGATATCGTCAAAGATATGCTTTCCAAAATGAACATTCAGGATACCGATTATGCTCCCGCCGGTGATATGTTTGAAATCGGAGCACAGGTTCAGGTTTTGAAAAAAGGTGTTTTATTCCCTGTACGCGGGAAAAAATTATATGAATTGTACCGGCAATATAATTCTATTGAAGAACTTCCTGAAGATACCTCTAAAATGATTCAGGAAAAATACTTTGGAAAATCCTTTGACGAAGTATGGAAAGAAGTGGAAAAATACTTTAAAGCTGCCAAACCGGAAACACTTCTGAAAATGCAATCCAACCCAAGGTTAAAAATGGCCAATATATTTAAGTATTATTTTATACAATCCACACACTATGCTCTGAACGGAGACCTTCAGCATAAAGTGGATTTCCAGATACAGTGCGGGCCTGCCCTGGGTGCATTTAACCAGTATGTAAAAGGTACGGATCTGGAAAACTGGAGAAATCGCCATGTAGATGCAATTGGATTAAAACTGATCCGGGAGGCCAGTGAGATTTATCAAAACTTCTTCCAGACCGCAGCACAAAGTAATCCTATACCTCGAAAAAATGTTGAATACACTCCGACCTTAACCTAAAAAAGACGAAACAGAGATACCATATAATCACCCCAAATGAAATGAGCAACAAAACAATAGCAGAACTAAGAGGCGTCACCAAAAAATATCAGGTAGGCGAAACTGAAATACAGGCGCTCAACAACGTAAACTTTAGTGTATCCAAAGGCGATTTTATTGTTGTGGCAGGACCTTCAGGAAGTGGAAAATCCACCTTTCTAAATATATTGGGCAGCATAGACAAACCCACCTCTGGTACTATTCTTTTTAATGGTACCGACATTACCCATTTAAACCTGGAGTCCCTTCACCAGCTAAGGCTAAACAAAATAGGTTTTGTATTCCAGTCCTTTAACCTGGTACCTGTTCTCACTGCCTATGAAAACGTGGAACTCCCATTGCTATTTAAAAATATAAGCAAAAAAGAAATTAAAGAACGTGTCACCACTGTGCTGGAAAAAGTAGGACTTCAGGACAGAATGGATCATTTGCCTGCACGATTGTCCGGTGGACAAAAGCAACGTGTTGCCATAGCCAGAGCACTAGTAGGAAGTCCGGAACTTATCATCGCCGACGAACCTACGGCCAACCTCGACAGAAAAACAGCCATTTCCATTATGGAACTCATCGGCCGGCTCAACGAAGAAGACAGAGTAACCATAATCGTAGCATCTCATGATCCCTACGTGATAGAAAAAGCAAAGGCAAAAATTGTAATTCAGGACGGTAAAATTTTAAAAGAAGCACTGGTATGATACTTCACTTATCTAAAATACTACATTTAGCATACAGAAACTTATTCCGAAATAAAAGAAGAACCTTATTTGCCATATTTATAGCTGCCTCCGGTTATGCAGCCATGGCTATAGCACTGGGCTATTATGGATTTTCTATTTATGGTTTACAGGAAATGACCATCCGTAACGGTTTTGGAGGTTCCGGAGGAACAGGCCATCTCCAGATAAAAGACAACAGAAGCCTGGAAAGCCAGGAAAAATACACTCTGGAGTTCGGTCTTACAGACTACCAGAATATGGTTAAAACCATAAAAAACCAGCCGGAAGTCGACTATGTACTCCCCAGAATAGAATTCGGCGGACTAGTTACCACAGGTGATAAATCCTTCCCTTTTATAGGATATGGAGTAGAATCTCTGCATGAAGCAGCTCTCAGAGGTGGTCTTTCAGACATCAATCCAAAGCTCCAACTGGGAGAAGAAATAAAACCACTTGAAAACAACAAATATGGAATAATTCTTGGAAGAAAATTAGCGAATGCGCTTGGTGTAAAAATCGGAGACCCGTTAATGCTGTATGGAGCTACTGTTCAGGGAGCTGTCAATGCCATAGACGTGGAACTGGTCGGTGTAATGTCTACCGGACTGAATGAAACAGATAAATATTATCTGCTCACACATATAGATCTGGTACAAAAACTTGTTAACACCGATAAAATAAGTCTTATCTCCGTGATGTTTAAAAACAGAGATTCTCTGGAACATAAGGTAAGTAAAATTCAAAACATTCTTGCCTCTGCAAAAGGGCAAGACAACAATAACAAAACCATTGGTGTAATCACCTGGGAAACACTGGCAGAATATTATACAGCAGCAAAAGACCTGTTTAATATGATTTTCAGCTTCATGGGAATTATTATACTAACCATTGTTCTGCTAAGCTGCTGGAACATTATGAACATGACGACCATGGAAAGAATACGTGAAATAGGTACACTCAGAGCAATAGGCTTAAAAAATTCCAACATCACCTTTATTTTCCTGCTGGAAGCATTTCTCATAAGTATTATAGGATTAGTCATTGGAATAATAGCACAGGTAATCCTTTCCAACATTATAAATGCCCTAACCATTGAAATGCCTCCGGTACCAGGTATGAACCAGGGGTATGCATTACAGGTATACACCTTTTCCCCTTATCATGTCTTTATAGCAGTTGCAGTTGTTCTTGCCATTACGTTGTCAAGCCTATCTGCATTCTTTATTATAAGAAAGCTAACTATAGTAGAATCATTAGAACACGCTTAAGAATATGAAAATTCAATACCCCGGCCTCATTGCCTTATTGGTAACAATTCTTTTCACCTCTTCAACGATGGTTATTTCAGATAAAACGCCTGAACAGATATTAAAAGAGGCAGAAGGTAAACGATCTCCATGGACTCAAATGTCCATGATTGCTGAATTAACCACCAATGCAAAATCGGGAACAACCATAAGTATTTACAAAGTTTATTTTAAAGACGAAATAAACACCCTGGTCGCCTTCATGGAGCCAAAATTTGAAAAAGGAAATCTCCTTTTAATGGTTGATGCTGACCTGTGGTATTATGTAAGAGAAACCAAAAAACCTACACGTATCACTCCGGTTCAAAGATTATCCGGATCTGTATCATATGGAGATCTTGCACGCCTGGGGTGGTCCAAAGACTATACCATCGTTTCAAGTGAAGAAACGGAATTAACCACCGAGACAGGTACTGCCTCCACCTACCTTCTAAATCTTGCGGCTAAATCACAGGGGGCTACCTATCAGAAAATAAAACTATGGATTGACAAAAAAACATCCAGGCCATTAAAGTCTGAAGTGTACTTGTTGTCAGGTAAAATGTTCAAAACAATGTATTTCACCAAATACGAAATCATTAATAATAAAGAAGTCAATTCTCAGATAGAGTTCATAGATCATTTCAATGGGGATCAAAAATCTGTATTGAACTTTAGTAAAATCACACAGGAAAAATCAATACCAAACAGATTCTTTATAAAAACTTCCTTAGCAGAAGTATCCGATGAGGTTAGTGAGTAGATATAAAACGGAAAAAATCTGCCTGATCGTTGCATTCCTGTTAATGTTCGGGATGAACGTTCAGGCACAAACGTCCAAATACATAAGCGAAGCAGAATATAATACCGTTAGCAAAAAATTGCTGAATCCCCAAAACATTCAGCAATTACCCTTTCTTAATGTTCACAATGTATTTCTATACAATAAGTCCATCAAAATATGGAAAGGCAGTCTTAACGGAAACCTGAGATTTTCTTTGACAAATCAGGTAATCAAAGATGAAATCAACTACTATGATGCCGCCGAGTACGAGATACGTTTCGATCCCAACGAACTATATTATCAAAAGTCGTTTAACAATTTCACATTTGGTATTGGAAGAAAAAGAATAAAATGGGGTGTTGGATATGTGTCAAGTCCTACTGACATTGTATCCAACCCGCCATCCCCTACCGATCCTTCCGATCGCCTGCTTCAGATCAAAGGAAGCGATCTTTTCCAGGCATCGTATATAGGCTCCAAATCGCAATACGATATTTACATCATGCCCAAAAGCGATGTCAACAACAGCTACTTCAAGAACCATTCAGCTGCCTTTAGATATTTTACCAATATACAACCTTTTGACATAAGCCTTGTAGGAAGAATTGACCTTGACGGAAAATATCAGGCAGGTTTTAACCAGACTGTGGCTATCGGAGAGAAACTGGAACTACACTCCGATGCCATTCTTAGCTCGAACAATTTTGTACGATATCCTCCTGACTTTAGCACAAAAAAAGGAATAGGCTATCGACTTCTTGCAGGGACAAACTGGTCACCCAGTCAGAACTATAACATAGTAGTGGAATACTTCCACATCAGCGAAGGCTATTCAGAAAATGAATGGAACCTGTTACAAAATCAGATAACCCAGCTTAATGAGCTAAGAACAATAGAAAGCACAGCTCCTACAGCTAACGAGGCATTGCGAACAATCTACAATGCCAATGTATTTCCACTAAGAAAAGATTTTATTTTCACCCGCCTGGTTAGGAATAATCTGTTTAAAGATTTCGAACTGGAATGGATTACATTTGCCTGTATCAACGATACCGGAACATTGAACAGACTGGGAATCTACTATAAATTTCAATCAAGGTTCAACCTGTATTGCCACTATCAGTTTCTGCTCAACGAGTCCGATTCCAGTTATAACCTGTATGGTTTTGAAAACACCTGTAGACTTGGTCTCAAGATAAGTTTATAAAAGAAACCACCGATTATTCATGATCATTCAGGATGAAAACCTGGTAACCATTGCTATCCGAACCACTAACGGCTTGTGTATTAACTATTGTTATATTGTCTTTGATACTGTTTCCAGAGAAGGACTTTTAATTGACCCTAGCTGGGAGCCTGAAAAAATAAACCCATTTATTTACAAACACAATATCATCGTAAGGCATATTTTACTTACCCACCATCATTTTGACCACATCAACCTTTCAGACTATTACTCTTATACTACCAGTTCCACTGTATGGATCTCAGCTAAAGAGTTCCACGATTACCAACCCAAACTGAACAATCTTTCAATTTTTAATCATGGTCAAAAAATACCTATTGGTAAACATGATTGTAGTACCATACTTACCCCAGGCCACACATCAGGGAGTTCCTGTTTTAAAATAAACAATCATTTATTCTGTGGAGATACCTTGTTCCCAGAAGGAGTTGGAATCTGTACAAGTCCCGGTGGAAATCCTTCTGAGATGTTTCAGACAATACAACTTCTAAAAAAACAACTGAATAAGTCAACAAAAATATTCCCGGGGCACTCCTATGGAAGTCCCCCGGGATTAACAATGGAATCTGTATACAAGACAAACATTTATATGCAGATTGACCAGGAAGATATTTTTGTAAAATTCAGAATGCGAAAAAATCAAAAAGGATTTATGGAATTTCAATAAAGATTTTCTATTCATTCTAAGAAACCTGTTTCAACTCACTATCCTTGCCTATACCAGCTTCTATAATATTTACCTCCACAAAACTTCTAAGCATCTCCGGGGACAGTCCCTTTATTAAAGGAACAATTCGAATCAAATAAGTACCATCAACAGTAAGTAAAGAAGACCTAAACTGATCAATACCGTAAACTGGTATTTTTTCAGAATAAATAGGAAAACTACTTTCGTTATAACAGGTTAAATACAATAAGAAATCTTCTGCTTTACCATTAACATCAATGCATATATAACTATTACTGTTAAAACATCCATATATAAATGTTGTTTCCGGATTTCCTACAGGCAAATACTCAAAATCCAGATCAAATCCTAAATCCCTTGAACCTTTACGAAATGCATAGTGTAGATAATAATGTACAAAGCTATAAAAGCTGCTTTGCTTACCCATAATAGCATCAGGATATACAGGAACTTTACTAAATATAAGCCGTTTTTCGATTACTACCCTACCATTATCTATAATCAATTTAGGAAGCTCGACAGGATACTTCAACTCATAACAGCGTAACACTATAGAGTAAGCTCCTGCCTCTACAGCCACTGTATAATGGAAAGAACCTGACGAATCATCAAGACAGGATATCACTTTGCTGGTATGATTTGCAGGAAGCTTATACAAGATAAATGTCCAACTGGAACAAAACCTATTGATCCCTGAAAAATCAACTGTAATCGATTCGTTAATTGTAACAGGACCCGCTGAAGCTATGAATGCATGCGTGTTCCAGCGTGGTGCGTTTAACATGGCATACGGAATACCTACTGGATTCTTTAGTCTTTCAATATACAATTTCCATGATTTTGATTCCTTCTTTAGCAGCAATGTTTGGAACAACATTCTGAAGTAAGCCTTGAGAAGCCTGTTAAATAAATAAGAAGCTTTATACTTAAAATAAGTTAAATTCATATAGGTTATAATTTTATTAATAAAGTGAGAAGGCATTAATTGTTTTGTCCGAAATTTATTTATTTTTGTTTACAGTAACAGAGGAGCACACAACTTTTTTTGTGTTATGATCCTTGTAGTGCAACAGCAATAATCAAATCTTTTATCTAATAAATAATGAATGAATTCTTTCTTTTCATTTCCATGAAAAGAGATAGTTTCACGGATTTGAATTCATCCATTTATTACACAGAAATAAATGATGCTTCCGAGATAGAAAACCTAAAAGAATTTCTTCATCAGGAAGAGTTAAAAAGATTTAATTCTTATACAAGCGATACCAGAAAGCAAAGTTTTGTACTTGGCAGGTATTGTGCAAAAAAGGCATTACAAAAATACAGCAACATAAATATCCCAAGTTCTATATGGATTGAACCTGGTGTTTTTAACCAACCTGTTATAAAAGCTCCCAATATGGGAGAAACAAAGGTGAGCATTTCACACAGCCGCAACGCCGCAATTGCTGCTGTATACAACGAAAGTCATCCTATGTCAGTAGACATAGAGCAGATAAATGCATCGAATAGAGATTCCATCTATTCACAACTAACAGAAAGGGAAAAAAGTATCGTGCAACTATCAGGTATAAGCAATATGGACCGGATTCTGACAACCTTATGGACCGCCAAAGAATGTCTGGGAAAAGTGCTTACCACCGGACTTACCTGTGACATGAAGTTATTCGAGATTGACACCCTGGTCCTAAACAAGGATAACGTCATTGAATGTACATTCAATAACTTTATACAATACAAAACATCATCCATTTTATACAATGATAAACTCATTACCATACTGATTCCCAAAAGAACGAACATATGTTTACGGAACTAAAAACACAAAAAAAAGAAAGAACCAATGGGGTCAACCTGCTTAAAGAATTCAATAAACTATTATCTGTTCCGACAACTGATTATTACAATGAAGAATTAATACAAAATATTCAAAGGTTATTTACAAAACATAAAAATAACATCCAGCTATCTCTGGATATATCACTATACGAAGCTTTCTTCGAACTCTCCAATGGGTTCAAAGACAAAGAAATGACTATATACACTATCGTCATATTTGAAAAGCTAAAAAAACTATGGCTTAAAAAAGAGTTCAGGGATATAAATGTATGGTATAAACTTCATCTTGACGGAGGAGGAACAACTTACGCCGATGTATACAGCAGACTTATAAGAGAAGAGTTTCCGAACAGGACCTTTTTTAAAAGTCTGGAATGGTGCTCCGGCCCAGGGTTAGTAGGATTTAATCTTTTAGCCAGCAATTTAACCGAATATATTCGATTAACAGATTTAAACAGCGAGGCCATTGATTGTGCCAAACGAACCATAACAGAAAATAAACTGGAAAATCGTGCGGCCGCTTACTGCGGTGACAACCTGAGTGGCATTCCACAAGGAGAGAAATTCGATCTGGTCGTAGGATGCCCCCCTTGGGCTTATGAAATAAACAATGAATTAGACACATTGATATCAAGTGATGTAAAATGGAAACTTCATGAAGCCTTTTTCGATCAAATAAAATCTTTCCTGCTACCAGGTGCAATTGTTTGCCTAAACTGTTTTGAGCCATTTGACAAGCAGCCCAAAGTAAACTTTCAGGAAGAGCCCTGGGACAACAGACCAGAAGCACCCATAGTAACATTTAAAAAAATGATGGAAAAAGGAGGATTGGTACTCAGAAAAATTTGCAAACCAGAATATAGTCAGAAAGCTCACATGGGCTACGGAGTATACTTTATCATTTGCGAATACACAGGAAATTAAAATAACTAAGCTATGACAACCTTGCTAATAGACAACTACGACTCTTATACGTACATTATATACCAATATCTATGGGAGATCAATGGAGAAAAACCTATTGTAATAAAAAACAACTCCATCCACATAGATGAGCTCACCAACATCCCGTTTGACAATATAGTGATCTCTCCTGGTCCGGGTACACCAGATAATCCTGAAGATGTTGGATTAAGTATGGAGGTACTCGAAAGATTTCCTGACACACCGATTCTGGGAGTTTGCCTGGGACTTCAGTGCATGGGAAAATTTTTTGGCGGAGTTGTCAAAAAAGCCCCGCAGGAAATGCACGGCAAGTACTCCGAATTAACGATCTACGACTCTCCTTTATTTAAAGGACTACCAGAATCCATAAAAGTTGTGCGCTATCATTCATTAATTGTTGAAAAAGAAACCTTCCCGGATCAACTGAAATGCACTGCAGAAACCAAAGACCAGAGACTTGTAATGGCGCTTGAACACAAAACACGGCCCTTTTACGGAGTTCAGTTCCATCCTGAGTCTATAGGAACGGAGTACGGAAAAGAAATCTTCCGTAATTTCAAAAACATCAGCGACTATTGGATTCGAACCAAACGATTACCGGTGGTCTCCGGAAAAACCAAAAGAACATTTATAGCGCATGAAATCCCCTGGACAGATCCGGAAGCTGCTTTTGAAAAACTTTTCCTGCATCATACCTATGCCTTCTGGCTTGACAGCAGTAAAACCGGATACAATGGGAGGTATTCATTTATGGGGCTTCCTGAATATATTATAGAAGCCTACAATAAAAAAATCCGCTTTTTAAACCCTTTGTCGGAAACAATCAGCAAACCGGAAATCATCAGCACCGATTTATTCGGAATACTAAAGGAATGTCTGTTAAACGAAGAACTGGAACCAGACTCTTCTTCTATCCCCTTCAAAGGAGGATTCATAGGGTACCTTGGTTATGAGAGTACCATGCACATGAATATTGAGCTGAATGAATTCCCATTAGAGTATCCTGAATCCCTTCAAATGTGGGTGGAAAAATTTTTAACATTTGATCATCTGGAAAACAAGCTATACTTATGCTATGCGGGAACCGACCTAAAATCCGGCAACCTATGGATTCTAGAAATTAAGGAGAAACTTCTAAAAAAAGCTCCTGTACAAAAGCTCAGGTTCTCCGTTACCAATGAAATCAACGAAACACCCCGACTGGACCTGTTACTCAGCCAGTCAAGAGAAACGTACCTGGACAACATTTCAAAAATAAAAGCATATCTTAAAAGTGGCGACACCTACGAAGTATGCTTATCCAATGAATTCAGAATTAAAACACAGATAAACTCTTTTGAACTCTACAAAGTTCTCAGACTTTCCAATCCTGCTCCTTATTCAGCATACATACAAATGCCTGAAACTGTGATTCTGAGTTCCTCTCCTGAGTGCTTCATTACCCTGGATAAAGAAGGGCATATAAAAAGTGAACCTATTAAAGGTACTCGTTCCAAAGGGAAAAGCGAGCACGAAACCATGGAAATCAGGAAAAGTCTTGCAGAGAGTGAAAAAGATCACTCCGAGCTTCTTATGATCATTGATCTGATCCGGAATGACCTAAGCATGAGTTGTGAAAAGGGCACCGTAAATGTATCCGACTTTATGAAGATCACTGAATACGCTACAGTGCTTCAGCTTTCCTCCGTGATCGAAGGTAAACTGAAAGAAGGTACTACCGCCGTAGATGTTCTGAAATCTGCCTTTCCCGGAGGATCAATTACCGGAGCTCCAAAACTGCGGACCATGCAAATCATCAACAGACTTGAAAAACGTCCCAGAGGTGTATATACCGGAAGCATCGGATACCTTTCCATAGACCATGCTGCCGATTTTAATATCGCCATAAGAACCATTGTACACCATCTACAACAGAATGAATTGTCTTTTGGAAGCGGTGGAGCCATTATAGCTGAATCCAATCCGGAAGATGAATACAAGGAGATTCTTGTCAAAGGTTATGCCCTGCTCCGTGCAATCTACCTGACCAGATTCGGCAAATTTGAGCATTATAAAATAGGACCTGCTGACAGTCCAACAGACACTGAACCCAAAGCAGACCTTACTTCCCAGCAAAAATACATGATTAAAAAACCAGATCTGGAAAATATCTTTCAATAACCTGTTCTTTATTATTCACTATGGAAAAACCAAGATCACTCTTCGAAGTGCTGCAAAAACAGGCCGAAAAACATCCTGATAAAATCGCCTATACCTTTATTAATATAGAGGGCAACCACTCAGAAGAGATTTCTTATCAATCTCTACTTTTATTCAGCAAATCTTTTGCCAGGTATATAGATCTTCATGCCAGCGAGGCAGATGCCGCCATTCTTTTATTTCCTGCCGGACTGGACTACATCAAATCTTTCTTTGCGACAGGCATGGCAGGGAAATCTGTAATACCTTTACCTCTGCCTTCCAATCCGGGCAACAATAGTTTTGTAAACCTGATCCACACTATCGCCGAAGGCAGGTCTCAAAAACTAATCTTAACAACCACTTCGGTCAAAGACTGGCTTGCACCTTTACTACCGGACTTCCTTATACTGGCTATTGAACACGTAGCCTTTGAGGAGACAACATTCTATAAGGAAGCTCATGAAAATGCCTGCTACCTGTTCACCTCCGGATCTACTTCTGCCCCCAAAGGGGTTATATTAACTCAGGAAAACCTGCTACACAACGGAATCGCTGTAACAAATGCATACAGCTATTCCGAAAACAGCATCACTGTTTCATGGCTTCCGCATTTTCATGCATTCGGAATGCTGGTAAACATTTTATATCCATTGTTTTCAGGATCCAGTGCTATACTTACCAGTCCTGCAGAGTTTGCAGCCGACCCGCTTCTATGGATACGCCTTCTTTCCGACTATAAAGCTACGCATACAGGTTCCCCGAATTTTGGATTTGACCTGGCTGCAATCGAAGCAGAAAAAGGTACTCATTCATTTGACCTGAATGCTCTTAGCATTGCTTTTTGTGCAGGAGAACCAATAAAACAACGTACCTATCATCGATTCTTCCATACGTTTAAGAAGTATAACCTGAGATCGGACTTCTTTAAGCCAATGTATGGAATGTCTGAAGCATGCACCATTGCTGCTAAAGACTCGGGAGAACCTGCTTTTATGCAGATCGATCTGGATGCTTTAAATCAGAATAAAATTGTAGAATCTTCTGACACAGAATCATCCAAAACCATTACGGGATGTGGTACCCCGTTACCGGATACAGAAGTACTTGTGTTGAACAAAGCCCAACAACAGGCAGGCGATGATGAAATTGGAGAACTATGTATATTCGGTCCATCCCTGTTTAAGCACTATATCAACAGCCTTCATAATGAATCTGCTTTTATTGAGCTAAAAGGCAAAAGGTATTTTAAAACCGGTGACCTTGGTTTCATCAGAAACGGAGAAGTATATATTGCAGGAAGAATAAAAGAAGTCATAATAGTAAATGGTAAAAACCACTACCCTGCCGACATAGAAACATCCATTGCGCTCAGCGATTCAGCGATGACCGATTCACGAAAGGTTGTCTTTTCCATTACAGATAATCATTCTGAAGAGAAAATTATAGCCCTTGTGGAAGAACCTTCCCAAACTATTGATAAAGAAATCCTTTCTAAAAAAGCTGCTGCTGCTGTACTGCAATACAATGGAATAAGGCTGGGAGAACTGGTTTGGGTCAAAAGGGGTTCATTGCCTTCTACCGCAAGTGGAAAGCTTCAGCGCAGTGGATGTAAAAGTTTATTTCAATCCAATAGTCTCGACATTACTTTCCTAAAAGACTTTTATGAAGAGCTTTCCAGTGATCACAGCAGTTACGAAGAAACATCCGTATCATTACAGCTTCGGGAGTTTTTCTCTGAATTGAGCAAAGCACCTATTAAAGGTACCCCTGAAAACATTTCCATCTATGAACTTGGTTCTATTGAACTTATAAGACTTGCAAGAAAAATAAAATCGCATTACAATATTGCGGTAGAAGTAAGCGAACTGGTTGCTTCTGAAAATATCAAAAACCTTTCGGAACTGATACTAAAAAAACTATCCGAGAATCAGTCTGCCGAATCTGCCGGAAGTAGTGAATCGTTCGCCCAGGTAACGTCAGGGTTATCCATCAACCAACGCGGGCTTCTGATCGATTACTCCAGAAACTATCATACATTCAGATATAATACACCTTTAGCCTTTCAGCTTGGGAATTCCATTAACATAAGCCTTCTTGAAAAAGTACTGGATGAAATTCAGGAAAATCATCCAATACTAAGAGGCAGAATTGTTGAAATTGACAATCAGCCAGTATTCACGATTTCCGACAAAAAAGTTGCGTTAAAGATTACTCAGGTTTCAGGAGACAGAAGCCGGGTGATCAGCCATATTCTCAGCAAAGCCTGGATTCCTTTTAAACCTTCGGAAACCGAACCTCTGTTCTATATTGAATTGCTTCGTGACTCCGACAATAATAACTACCTATACCTGAATGCCTCTCACCTCCTGTTGGATGGAATGTCCTGTCAGGTCGTAATAAAAGAACTTGTCCGCTTATATACTAAAAAAACTACCAATAGCACTCAGGATGAAGACAAACACACAGAGGTTGAATTCTTAAACTTTGCCGACTGGGAAAACAACTACCTTCGGCAAACAGACGCTAACCGTCTTAAAGAATTCTGGTCCTCCAAAAAGAATTTATTACAGGGGATAAACCTACCTTATGACACTCATACTACCAATGTGGCCTCTCCGGGAATTGCCTGCTTCACTCTTTCAGAAACACTGGTTTCTGCTGCAGACAGCCTGGCACGTGCGAATAAAATAAGTAGGTATTCCTTTTTCTTATCCGCTTATATGGTATTGCTGTACAAGTATACAAGGCAACAGGCCTTAACCATTGGAACAGCATTTCTGAATCGGCCGGAAGAACGATTTGAACAGGCACTGGGATTCTTTTCTAACATTCAGCCTGTATATTCAGAGTTGCATACGAACACCTCCTTCCAGGATTACGCTTCATCCATTTATGCTGAAGTTAACAAACTTCTTTCCTTCCAAAGCTATCCGTATCCCGAACTGGTAAAACTTCTCCGGGAAACCGGAATAAGCACAGATGCATTACAGTTTCAGACCTTCTTTTTATACCAGGACTGGCTAACCGACCTGGAAGAAAACACAGTACTTCAGGAGCAACTCTTTGAAGTCAGCCAGGCAGCAGTTGGCGACCTCACATTTGAATTACTGAAAACAACAGAATCCATTAAGGTATTGATCAAATACAACGCAGACAGGTTCAAGCAGACAACTATTGATTTCCTTGCTGATAATTATATTGACCTACTTCACAGAATAACCCAAACGCCTGAGTGCACCCTACAGGACTTACTTTCGCTAAGGACAAAGGAACAACAACTGTTGGAATCCTGGAACGATACGTATCATCAACTTCCTGAAGTAACTAACCTGTACACCCTGTTTGAAGAAAGAGCCAAAGCAATACCGGACAAAACGGCCATTATAACATCTCGGAGTTGCGTGACCTACGGAGAGCTTTATAATAAAGTACAAGGCTTATCCAGATTCTTATCCGACTCAGGAATAGGCAAAGGATCAAAAATTGCCTTACTATTGCCACGGACCGAAGCCATCCCTCTGGCATTTCTTGCTTTATATCAGGTCGGAGCCACTTATATTCCATTGGATCCTGAATTACCTGAGAACAGACTCAATTATATTCTTGAACATGCGGATCCGGATCTTATTCTTACCAATGGTAGTACCCTCAATGGATATAAAGTAGCAGATATAAGTCAAAGTATTCTTGATATATCTGAGCCAGTCCCTGCAGCTTCGTATACTTCTCAGGACACCTTATGTTTGATATATACTTCCGGTTCCACCGGAAAACCTAAAGGTGTGGAAGTACCTTATCACGGTTTTTTGAATTTCTACTATTCCATTACAGAAGCACCCGGTATTACGGAAAGCGATACACTGCTGGCCATTTCCACCATTTCATTTGATATTTCATTTACCGAAATTATAGTTCCTCTGCTTACAGGATCAAGTATTTACATTGCTTCTGAAGAGGAACAAAAGAGTGGTGAAGAACTAAAAAGAATCATCGAAGACTTTAATATAAGTATCCTGCAAGGCACTCCAACTACCTTCAAACTATTGCTCAAGTCGGGTTGGAATGCCACTACCTCACTAAAGAAAGCTTTCTCAACAGGAGAGGCCTTACCACAGGAAGTAGCCAGAGGAATTCTTTCCACAGGTGTTAAATTATGGGATCTATACGGACCCACAGAAGCCACCATTGAAACAACATTTTGCCAGGTTACCAACCCCAATGACATCAGTATAGGAAGACCATTGCGAAACATGCGACTGTATGTTCTTGATGACTCCTATCGGCCAGTCCCCATTGGCGCCACGGGTGAGCTATATATTGCAGGAGACGGACTGGCAAAAGGTTATTTAAATCAGCCCGAACTTACGGAAGAACGATTTATAAAAAGAACCAGTCAGCCTGTACCAGAACAGATCCTTTACAAAACAGGAGACATTGTACGGTTTTCCACAGAAGGAAAGCTGTATTACTATGGCAGAAACGATCACCAGGTTAAGGTAAGAGGATACAGAATAGAACTGGAAGAAATTGAACATGTATTAAAAACCTGTCAGGGCATTACAGATTGTTGTGTATCGGCCGAAACTTCAGAGTCAGGCACTACAGAACTAAAGGCCTGTATCACCTCCTCATTTGAGCAGCCTGATCTTCAGGAGATACAACTTCATCTGAAAAAGTTTTTGCCAGCCTACATGATCCCTGCATCTTTTTATAAAAGAACAGAGCTGCCACTTTTACCCAACGGTAAAATAGATCGCAAGTTGTTGTTCACCAACGGCACCTATATCACAGCCAAAGTTGCACAATCTGAGCAGAAGAATGAAACAGAGAAGCAAATCCTGCTCATTTGGGAAGAAGTGCTAGGAAAAAGTCCATCCGGTATAGAAAGAGCCTTTTTCGATGAAGGAGGAAGTTCATTGCTAATACCTGAACTTCAGAACAAGTTTCTACAGCATTATCCTGAATTAAGAATACGACTCGTCGACTTCTTTAAGTACACTACTATTAAGGCACAGGCATCCTGGATAGAAAAAGAACGACTCGCTGCCGGAACCAGACAGCGTAAACCGGTAACCCCTTCCTTGTCTGAACCAACGACGGCATCAATAGAAATTATTGAAACACCATTAAGAAAAGATTTAAGAATCCATAATAGAACCCAAGTATCATGAGCACCTATACCAGCAACGATATCGCAATCATTGGAATGAGCATGAGGTTTCCCAAAGCCTCAACCTCGGAAGCCTTTTGGAATATGCTCATTAATAAAAAGACTGGCATTAGCCACTTTTCCGAAGAAGAGCTAAACAAACTGGGAATACCTCAGGATAAAGTACGAAGTACCAACTTTGTAAACGCAGGTTCTGTAATTGATCAACCTTATGACTGGGACGCCTCTTTCTTTGGCTATAGTCCTAAAGCTGCCTCCATTCTTGATCCCCAACAGCGACTGCTGCTGGAGTGTGCATGGGAACTGGTAGAACAGGCAGGGTATTCACCGCTTAACATTAAAGCCCGAACAGGTGTATACCTCTCTGTTGCAAACAATAATTACGCACATAAATACAGATCGATAGCCAGTCAGTCCGACGACTATATAGCATTCACTTCCAACGATGCAGACTTTGCGTCTACACGCATATCCTATCACCTTAATTTAAAAGGCCCCAGCATGACCATTGAAACAGCCTGCTCCAGTTCGCTGGTAGCTGTGCACCTTGGCTGCGAAAGTCTTTTAAATCATGAATCGGATATGGTGATCTGCGGTGGTGCCTCGATCCTCTTTCCTCAGGCAGGATATGTTTACGACCCCAATCTTATTTTCAGTCCGGACGGCCATTGCAGACCTTTTGACAAAAATGCCAAAGGAACAGTGTTCGGCAATGGTATCGGACTTATCTTACTAAAAAGAATCAAAGATGCTGTTAACGACCGGGATAATATTTTAGCCGTCATAAAAGGCTCTGCTGTAAACAATGACGGGAAGGTTAAAAACAGTTATTATTCTCCAAGTCCTGAAGGACAAAAAAAGGTCATTCGTGAAGCACTGGCCGTATCGTCCATTCCTGCAGAGTCCATTGGGTTTATAGAAGCTCATGGCACTGCAACGCCAATAGGAGATCCTATCGAAATCGAAGCACTGGCAGAAATATTCAGGGAAACAACCTCCGAAAAAACCTTTTGCTATATTGGTTCTGTCAAATCCAATCTTGGACATTTGAATAAAGCAGCAGGTATTGCAGGACTCATCAAGACAGTACTGGCGCTTCATCATCGTACCATACCGGCTACCTTAAACTTTACCATGCCCAATCCTGAAATTGATTTCTCCGAAACACCATTTATGGTAAATGCAGAGGCAGTAGAGTGGAAAAAAGGCCCCTTCCCCCGAAGAGCCGGCGTCAGCTCCTTCGGTGTCGGAGGAACCAATGCCCACATTATCCTGGAAGAAGCTCCTCGTCTTCCCGAACCTGCTTCTTCCTTAAATTATTATATACTTCCGGTATCTGCCAAAAATGAAGAATATCTTTTAGCCTATAAGCAAACACTTGCTGCATATTTGAAGAGCAATACAACACATAGCCTTCAGAATATAGCCTATACCCTGCAGGAAAGCCGTACAGACTATCCCTGCCGGGATTATGCGGTCTGCAGCACCAAAGAGGAATTCATTCAATGGCTGGAAGGTAATACAATCAATAGCAGAATCATTGCGGAAGAGGAAGCATTAAAAAAATGGAAAGCAGGAGCTTCATGCAACTGGGAAGCTTTAAGAAACCATGAAACCGGCCTGAGAAAAGAACTTCCAGGACACCCCATGAACAAAGGGTATTACCACATTGATGATTACACACCGAAAGAGCCTGTAAAATCCAACAGATTACTGCCCCTGATTGAGGAAAATCTGTCCACCTTCAGAGCTCAACAGTTCAGAACCACCTTCAGTCAGCAGGATTATCTGATTCAGGAACATAATTTTATACTCCCTGCAGCCGCTTATCTGGAGATGATTACGGAAGGGGTGCACTTATCAGGAGAAGGTCATAAAAGTTTTGGACTAAAAGATGTAATATGGAAACAGGCCTTTTCCCTGAAAGACCATAAGCACAGAACATTAACTCTTTCGCTGCATCATACGGGAGAGGAAATCTATGTAAATTTCTCCCCGGGAGACGACAGCTCACAGCGGTCACTGGCAGAAGGAACCTATTTCAGGCTATCAGACAGTGAAACGGCCCCTGAAGTACTTCCTTTATTTTCGGAATCCGAAAGCTCCAAAACACTATCCGGTTCAGAAGTCTATACACTCTTTAACAACAGCGAGTTCAGATATGGAGAACATTTCCGACTCATTGAAAAGATTTCCAGGAAACAGGATAGTGCTTTAGGGCATATTCATTTGAACTATAGTTCTCCGGACAAAAACAACTTCATACTAGATCCATTACTGGTCGATGCAGCCTTTCAGACTGCCGTATCACTCCTTCCATCGTTTGATACAGCCCTTGAACTCTTTGTTCCATACCAGTTAAAAGAAGCACGATTCTACAAGCTCCCCGGAGAGCGTGTAACCATTATAGCACAACGGTTGACACAGGATCAGACTACTACTGCAATTGAAAAGTTTAACATCCAGGTATTAAATGAACACCATGAAGTCTGCCTGACCTTTACTCAACTGGAGCTGGTACAATGGAACCGTTCACATACAAAGGCCAAAACCCGAGAAAAAGAACATCATGGAAATGAAGCGTCTGTCAAAGAAATCGAAGACCTACTTAAAAAAGTCATTAGTGAAGAACTGGGTTATGAACTGAATGCCTTTAGTAACACCGATACATTTGAAACCATAGGGCTCGACTCTCTTATCCTTGTTAACGTAATTAATAAGCTTGACAAGAACTTTCCGGGACTTCCCAAAACCCTCTTTTTTGAATATCCCAACATTGCAGAAGCAGCACAGTACATCGTTGACACCTATGCAGAAGCCAGCAGTACACTTACTGAAAAAGCTTCGGAGGAACACGAACAGCCTTTGAACAAAAATATAGTTTCTTATAAAATCCAATCTATAAAAGCCATGGGAACAACAGAAGAACAATATCAATATAAGCAGAACAGAGATACCGACATCGCTATTATTGGGGTTCATGGGATGTACCCTGAAGCTGGCAACCTGGAATCGTTCTGGGAGAACCTGAAATCTGCCAAAGATTGTATCCGTGAAATCCCTCGCGACAGATGGCCTATAGAAGGTTTTTACAATCCGGATCCCAACAGAACCGACACCAGCACCACCAAATGGGGCGGTTTTATAAATAAGTTCGAATATTTTGATCCGTTATTCTTTAAAATATCTCCCAAAGAAGCTTCATTCATAGATCCACAGGAGAGATTATTTCTGGAATCTTCATGGTGCTGCCTGGAAAATGCAGGATATACCCCTCAGAACGTATGCGATGAAAACAGGAAAGTGGGCGTTTATGTGGGGGTTATGTGGGGGCACTACCAGCTCTTTGCGATGGAAGAATACCTTCGTGGAGAAATAGTTGTCAACACAAGCAATTACTGGTCGATTGCCAACAGGGTTTCGTTTACCATGAACTTTAACGGACCAAGCATGGGAGTAGACACTGCATGTTCTTCTTCGTTATCAGCTATCCATCTTGCCTGTCAGAGTATCCTCAACGGAGAATCCGACCTCGCCATTGCCGGAGGGGTTAACCTTAACCTGCATCCGTACAAGCACTACATCCTTTCCGCAAGGAAATTTGCAGCTACCGACGGCAGATGCAGAAGTTTTGGCGAAGGAGGTTCTGGATATGTACCCGGAGAAGGTGTAGGTACTGTATTGCTGAAGCCACTCAGTAAGGCAATTCAGGACAAAGATTTTATCCATGCGGTCATTAAAGGAAGTGCCATCAACCACGGCGGTAAAGTCAGCGGATTTACAGTACCCAATTCCAATGCACAGGCAAGTGTTGTAAAAGCAGCATTTGCCAATGCCAACATAAAACCTTCCGACATCAGTTACATCGAAGCACACGGAACCGGAACCTCCCTGGGCGACCCTATTGAAATCACCGGTCTTACCAGAGCATATTCCGATGATACTTTCCAACCCCAAAGCTGTCCTATAGGTTCTGTAAAAAGCAATATAGGTCATCTGGAATCAGCAGCAGGTATAGCCTCCATTCACAAAGTGATCTTGCAGCTCAACTATAAAACCTTAGTTCCTAGCATTCACAACGAACCAGTCAATCCGTATATAAATTTTGCCCATTCTCCATTCAGAATTCAGAAACAACTAGAAGAATGGAAACCAAGTCCAACCTACTCCAAACGTTTAGCAGGAATTAGTTCTTTCGGTGCAGGAGGTTCTAATGCACATGTTGTGGTGGAAGAAGCCAGCCATTACCGCCCGGCATTCCAAGACACCTTAGACGTTACTGAGCATGCCATAATATTATCTGCACAGGACGAGGCCGCGCTGGTAACATATGCATCCAGAATGCTGGATTATCTTAATAATCCTGGATACGTTCAGCCAACGCTTTCTGCTTTTGCCTTTACCCTTCAGACAGGACGTATGAGCATGGACTACCGTCTGGCTTTCGCTGCAAGCAGCCTTCAGCAAGTCAGGGAAAAACTACAGTCGTTTATAGAAGGAAACAGAAACGGCATTATAGTTTCGAAACCGGATAAAACCACCAGCCTTCCCTCTCCTGCAAAGATTGAAGAGCTCTTACAGACCAAAAACATAAAAGAGCTTCTGCAGGCATGGTCTCTTGGCGCGAAGGTTAATTGGGCACTGTTATACAAAAATACTATTCCGGGAAGAATTCCTCTTCCTTATTACCCGTTCAACAAAAGAAGGCTTTGGTATAAAAACCTTCAGCCCAATGAACCAATAGCGAGAGTATTGGGGGGCCAAAGTAGTACCACCATTCCGGTACCTTCCGAACCGGTTATCAGACCAGCACTTACTACCCCTGTAAAGCCTGTTCAGGACTCCGGTCTGCCACTCACCTACTTCCAGGTATCGTTGAAAGAAACACCAATTACCCGCTCTGCCAGCAGGCGTAATGCTGCATGTATTCTGTTTTCACAAAGCACTGAAGAGCAGCAGGCATGGAGCAGGTATTACAACAGCGATATTATCCGAATCAAAGCTGGCAATGCATTCAGCAAAGATAGTACAGGCTATACCCTTCCACTGCTGAAGCCCACCAGCTATGCATTGCTATATAATGAACTTGCTGCTACCATTCAGACACAGGAGATAGATATAGTGATCCATGCCGACAGCCTTTTTGATCCGGACTATAATTTCCTGATTGATTTATTCAGACATACCAAACAACTTACCGAGACCTTTAAAAAACAAAAGGTAACTGTTCTGATCTACTGGAACGGATCTGACAGGAACGAAGCAGCGTACAAAGCTGCCGGAAGTTTTGCCAAAGTAGTTTCAAAAGAAAACAGCAGGATAACCATCCGGACAACAGAATTCAGGACCTCACTTTCTTCCGAATCCCGTGTCGAACTGCTCCTTTCAGAATTAAACAATCCTGCTGCTCCTGCCAAAAGAGAATCTGTATACATCCATAACAGCAGGTACGAATATTCTGTAAATCCAGTGTTCCAGGTTTCCGGCCAAAAGGGCATCACGGTAAAACCAGGAGGCATCTACCTGATTACCGGAGGAATGGGTGCTATAGGACTGACTACTGCACAGTTTCTGATTTCAAAAGGTGCTCAAAAAGTAATTCTAAGTGGCAGAAAACCTTATGAAAATCTTACCATCACTCAAAAAGAGGTATTAAATAAAAGCAATGGCCGATTAGGATACCAGGCGGCAGATATAACAGACCCTGCCAGTACACAACTACTTGTTTCTTCCATAAGAACCCAATACGGGCACCTAAACGGAGTAATTCATTCGGCAGGAATCGTGGACGATAAGCTCCTACTGAAAAAATCTGAGGAAAGCTTTAGCAACGTTACAGGACCTAAAATCAAAGGAGCACTGAATCTTGACAAAGCCCTTGCCAACGTAAATCCTGATTTCGTGGTATTCTATTCCTCTGTAAGTGCCGTAGCAGGACAAATGGGACAATCAGATTATTCTACGGCCAACAGATTCCTTGATGAATTTGTACACTTTAAAAATTCCACTTCATCTGTTCAATACATTTCTGTAAACTGGCCATACTGGAACGAAGGTGGTATGAAACTAGCCGCTCCTTATATTGATATGATGCGTAACAGCGGCATCGACGGTATATCCGATCAGGAAGGTATGCAGGCACTGGAGACCATTTTAAATTCAGGACAACAACAGGTCATTGTATTCAAAGGAAATGAAAAAGGATGCAAAGGATTTTTCAATGACACGCATTTTGATTATGCATCTGTAAACCAAACGGCCATTGCAGTTAAACCCACAATACAGCAGGTACCTGAAAAATCTGTTCATGCACAGCCATCCACTGGCATTTTAAAAGAAGAGATTAAAGGAATCATTACTTCGGTTTTATCAGAAGCACTCGGTTTATCACCAGATGAAATCGACTGCAACGCCAACCTGGAAGAATACGGGGTAGACTCTGTCGCCATTATGAAAGTGACATCAGAACTTGAAAAGCTGTTCCCAGAACTTTCCATTGCTCTCTTCTTTGAATGCAAGTCGATCAATGACATTGTTTCCAAAATAAACACCGAATTATCCGAAGGAACATTGAGTTACCAGGGTACTCTTACACAACCTGCATTAACTCAGGAACCTTTAAACGCAATAAAAACTTCTGACATACAAACGGAAGCAGCTTCTTACACAGATATCACAACAGAAGTACGCACCAAAATCACTACTATTCTTTCTGAAGCCCTCGGTCTGACATCCGAAGAACTTGATCCTTCAACAAACATGGAAGAATACGGAGTCGATTCTGTGGCCATTATGAAAGTCACCTCAGAACTGGAGAAGCTCTTCCCTGAAGTTTCCATTGCACTGTTCTTTGAATGCAAATCCATAAACGATATTGTAAACCGTATTTCAGAAGAACTACAAAATGGTACGTTAACCTATTCAGGAACAATAAAACAGGCACCATCTGCTCCGCCAGTAATGGTAGCCACAGAGGCCACTCCTGCAACCAATATCCCTGATGCCTTTCCTGATATAAAAGTCGATACAAAAGTTAAAACAATCATCACGGATATACTATCGGAAGCACTTGGCATACCAGTCAATGAACTGAGTACGTCTACTCCACTGGAGGAATATGGGGTAGATTCTGTCGCCATCATGAAAGTTACCTCTGAACTGGAAAAACTATTCTCCGGAATTTCCATTGCACTATTCTTCGAATGCAAAACCATTGATGATATTGCGGATAAGATCCGGGAGGAAGTAACCTCCGGAAGTTTGATCTATCTGGGCGACGATGCAGCTCCTGTTACAAGGACGGTTACAAGCGAAACCACTCTTATAAATACTTCTGATAAGAATTCTGTAAGCCTGTCGGACGAAATAAAAGAACGAATAACAGGCATCTTAACAGAAGCCCTGGGTTTACAGCCGGAAGAGCTTGATCATTCCCTGAACCTTGAAGAATACGGGGTTGACTCTGTAGTCATCATGAAAGTTACAGCTGAACTGGAAAAACTATTCCCTGAGCTCTCCATCGCATTATTTTTCGAATGCAAATCGATCAACGATATTGTTGAGAAAATCAATGAAGAACTTAAATCAGGGAACCTGACCTATACCGGATCTGTCGCTGTACAACATTCACAGTCTAAAACATCACTTCCGGAACAGCCTGCTAAAGTCCCCTATTATGTTGCAGGCACTATAAGTCCTGAAGGTGGGATAACCAAAGTACCCGTCACACTGGACGGAAACGCAGCAGAAGTATCCGATCACGTAATCAACGGGCAGGTACTGTTTGCCGGTGCAGGGTATCTGGATCTTGTAAAGAAGATCTCAGACACCACCCTCAACGAAAAAGTAAACACGTTCCGGAATATCTCCTGGTTTGCTCCTCTGGTCGCCGAAGGACCATCTATTTCTATTGAAATTGATTTCACCAATAAAGGAGACTACCGTCAATACATCTTTAAATCAGGAATCAAACAACTGGCAAAAGGAGAAGTAAAAACACAATCCTTAGCTCCTTTATCTCTGGGCCCTGTAAATGAACTACTCCATGGAGCTGAAAGAGTTTCAGGTCAGGACATCTATCAGTGGTTTAACAACAATAAATTCCATTATGGTCCTGCCTTCACGACAATCGAAACATTATACATTAAAGAACGACAGGTAACCGGCCGGCTGAAAAGACCTGACACCGCAACCTGGCTATCCCCTATGTTACTGGATGGCGTCTTCCAGTGTGTTGCAGGTTTTTCATTCAGTTCACCGACATCCTCTGAAGAATTATGGGTTCCATTCTTTATAGAGAAACTTTCTATTCATTCAGAAAGCACTCCTTCTGAGGTGTGGGTACGTGTAGAAAAAGAATCCTTCACCAAAGATGCAAGTCTACAGCAGTTTAACATCTTCCTGACAGATCAGTATGGCAAGGTGTGCCTGGAGATCAAAAACTTTACGTTAAAATCTTTTACCAATAAAAGAGATAAGGTAAAAGGGATAAAAGCTACCGTATCGTCCACGCAGAAAACAGTGACAGAACAATCGACCAGTTATGCTGCACCTGCTGTTCTCCCCCCCAATGCCCCAGAACCCATTGCAATCATTGCAGCATCCTGCAGGTTTCCCGGAGCAGACTCCCCACAGGAGTTCTGGAAAAATCTGGTAGAAGAAAAAGATGTGGTGCAGGAAATCCCAATAGAACGCTGGGACTACCGAAAGTTATTCGATCCTGTAAAAGGTAAAAAAGGAAAAATCTACTCCAAGTGGGGTGGCTTTATCAGAGATGTCAGTGGCTTTGACAATGAATTCTTTAAGATAAAAGAAACAGATGCCATGTGTCTGGACCCACAACAACGAATAGTGCTGGAGCTTACCCAGCATCTTTTTGACCAGGCAGGTTATACCAAAGCTGATGTCGCCAACAGAAACATTGCCGTTATCACCGGTGGAGCCACGGGACAATGGACAGAACTAATAGAAGACATGGATGGAGACCTAAAAAGGAATATTGTTGTCAATACCATCCAAAATATGATTTCGGCTAGGATCTCTGACTTTTACGATTTAAAAGGTACCTCATTGACCATTGATACAGCTTGCTCCTCTTCCCTGGTAGCCATACACGAAGCCTGTCAGAAAATACGTCTGGGAGAATGTGAAATGGCAATTGCAGGAGGCATTACCCTGCTTCTCGCAGAAGGAGGACATGTTGGGTTTAGTCAGGCCGAAGTATTGTCGCCTGAAGGGAAATGTAATGTCTTTGACAAAAATGCCAACGGCATAGTACTGGGAGAAGGTGCAGGAATGGTCTTACTTAAATCTTACAAAAAAGCACTTCAGGACGGAGATCAGATCTATGCAGTTATACGAGGTTCTGCCGTAAACAATGATGGAAAAACCATGGGCATCACGACCCCTAACATGCTTATGCAGAAAGAAGTGATTAAAATGGCTCTGGAAAGTACCGGTATTGACCGAAAAAGCATCACCTATCTGGAAGCCCACGGCACCGGCACACTGCTTGGGGACCCCATTGAAGTGAAAGCAGCCGGACAAGTATATGGAGAAGGAAATCCTCAGAAACAATACTGTGCGATTGCCTCTGTCAAATCCAATATCGGCCATCTTCTGCATGCCTCAGGTGTAGCCAGTCTGATAAAAGTGGCCATGGCTCTTAAAAATAAAATTATTCCGGCGAGCCTTAACTGCAAAAATCCACACCCACGGTTTGAGTTTGAAAATTCTCCTTTCTATCCGGTTACGAAAACCCAGCCATGGGATACAGCTTCCACGCCAAGAAGAGCTGCCATATCTTCCTTTGGTTTTGGTGGCACCAACTGCCACATGATTCTTGAGGAAGTTGATCCTTCGTATGTTCCATTCAGAAAACCGCTGCCATTAACCCAGTTTAAGAAAAAGCGCTTCTGGCCCGGACAACCGATCGAACCAATACAGGAACGTATGGAGGAAACACCTCACACTCCTGCATACGATACCGCTATAGGTAAAAGTATTATGAGCTACAATGAAATTATAGAAAAATTGGAAAAAGGGCTGATCACAGTAGAAGAAGCGATACAATTTGAAAAATCATTAAAATAATTTGGCTATGGAACTTATAAATTCATTCAACGCAAGCAAACATTCGGTTGATAGTTTACTATCCAACGATCATCTGATTGTTAAAAACTATATACTTTCCAAGTTTTCAGATAAACTACAGACAGATCCTGATCACCTGGAGCTGCATGAAAATCTGATGGATATGGGACTCGACTCTTCCATCGTAATTTCAATTGCGGAAGAATTTGAACAGGAACTGGACATCAAACTTTATCCTACCGTCTTTTTTGAATACAGAACCCTTCACGAGATTATAGGGTATTTCACAGCAGAGTTTTCGGATAAAATAGTAACTTATTACGCAGCTCAAAATCATAACTCCACGCTGCTACCATTGCCGGAAGAGCCGAATGCTTCCGTTTCTCTGTACGACAGGATAACTGACTTCCTAAGAAAACGCATTGCTACTGTTCTGGAAATCCATCCGGATGAGATCAACATGGAAGAAAACCTGCTTGACATTGGATTGGGGTCCTCCTCTCTGGTAGGTCTGGCAGAAGAACTGGAAAAAGATATTAACATAAAACTGTATCCGACAGTCTTTTTTGAATACCAAAATCTTTCCAGCATCATCGGCTACTTTGAGAAAGAATTTAGTAAAGAATTTGAACTCTACTTTGCTTCCCGGTCAACCCAGACGGCCACCGATCTGGTTGCACACGTTCCTGTTGTTCAAACGCCTGAACCAGCCGTTACGCAAACAACTCCTGTCCCTGACAAGATTGCAACAACTACCAGGACTGCATCTCAGCCGGACAATCTGCATGCCTATACCCTTCAATGGGAGAAAACAACTACACAGATACCTGTAGCTACTACTAACGGTGCAGTCATAGTTCACTTTGAAAACGACTCCAGTGAAATTAAAAAACATCTTTTAAGGAAAACCTTTAACCTCTTAACCATCCCAACCGGCAAACAGGAGCTTTCAGAGATTACGCTGGAAGAGGCGACACCTTATAATTTCCTGTTGTACCTAAACGAACCACCAACCTTATTTTCAGAAGCTGAACATGCAACAGGTCTGGTAGAACGGGGTTATTGGAGTATACAGCAGATGATCAAAAAAATGACTGCTGTGAAGGAAAAAGGACAGTACGCCATCACCGTTGTTGTTGAGTCGTCCGATCCGGCCCATTCACCGCTTTTATTTGCCTTTAGAGGACTTTTAAAATCTGTCAGTGCAGAGCTTCCTACTGTTAAGATCACTATCACAGGTATTGATTCCTTTAACCTGGAAAACCTTGAATGGATCAAATACCAAACCTTCTTTCCGGAAGGAAAATGTACGATTAAAACCCAATCCGATGCGTTTGAGCTTACCATTGCCAGCGAAAACCTGCACAATAGCGCTTCGGACATCACGATAAAAGACAACAGCACCTATCTGATTTCAGGAGGTTCAGGAAAACTGGGACAGCTTCTGGGTACTCATTTAGCCTCTCAGGCGAAATGTACAGTAGTCCTTTTAGGACGTAAACCTCAGTTAACGGCAAATGTACCAGCCTACCCTGGTTCGGTGGTCTACCGATCATGCGATGTAACCAATGCCCGACACCTGAAAGCGATTGTACAAGAAGTGAGTGCTTTATATGGTCCTGTAAAAGGAGTACTGCACGCAGCAGGAGTTATTGAAGATGGACCATTGCATAACAAAACAGAAAGACAGTTAAAAAATGTCCTTGAAGTCAAAATTGCAGGTCTCATCAACCTCGACAAGGCAGTGGAAGGACAACCTTTAGACTTCTTTAATGGCTTCTCTTCTATCAGCTCGTTTATAGGGAATCGAGGACAAACCGATTACGCCACAGCCAATGGCTTTATGGATGGCTATTTACGTCAAAGACAACTTGCCGCTACCAAAGGACTAAAAAAAGGTAAAAGCATTTCTATTAACTGGCCACTCTGGGAAAGTGGCGGCATGATGCCCCACCAGATCGTCATTGATATGATGGAAAAATCTTTTGGACTGTTCCTGCTGAGTACCCAAGACGGATTGTACGCCTATGACAGCATACTGGCTGGCAACACCAGTCAGGTCTGCATTATAAAAGGGTTAAAAGATAAACTGGGAAAACTATTGGGCAATATTAGCCAGAATCCTCAAGCCTCTCCCGTAGCAACTGTTGTACGTGAACAGGTTGTTTCCCCGGCAAAAGCCACTCAGGAAAGATTCACCGGTATTCCCACACCGGATTACCTCAAGACCAGGTGGTCCGAGATAACGCTTAACCCTCTGCAGGATGTATTTGCTCCATTAGGACACGGAGATCTATCCATGCCACTTACCAGGTTACTGGAAGCTGTAAACAACGATTATCAGCTAAGGGTACCGGCAACAGTTATTACAAATGTCACAACACTCAACGACATCCATACGAATCTGGTCCGCCTCTTATCAAATACCCCATCCAGACAGGAACAGGTACAAACACCTGAGCAACAAGACCTGGCACCTTCAAACGACTACCATACTACAACCATACGCTCTACATCAGCGGGCAAAACCCCTTCCACGAGAGATATTGCCATTGTTGGTATGGATGGAAGATTCCCTATGTCTCCTGATGTACATACCTTCTGGAAGAATCTGGAGAATGAAAAGGATCTGGTAGCACAAACCCCGACCGACCGTCTGAAATGGTGGAAGATCATAACCGGTTTCTTAAACCACGAATCAGAAGAAGACTTCATGCTTTCCGGAGGTTATCTGGACGACGTAGACAAGTTTGATTCAGATTATTTCAATATATCCGCCAGAGAAGCAGAGGTAATGGACCCTCAGCAAAGGCTGTTTCTGGAATCTGTATGGAAATGTATTCAGGATGCAGGTTACACACCACAGGCATTATCCGGAACCAAAACAGGTGTTTTTGCTGCTGTTTCCACAAGAGATTATCATGAGTTGCTGATCATTAACGGAGTAACCATAGAACCTCAGCTGTCAACCGGATTGGCGCACAGTATCCTTCCCAACCGGGTATCGTACTGGCTGAACCTTCACGGTCCAAGTGAAGCAATCGATACCGCCTGCTCCAGCAGTCTTGTGGCTTTAAACAGAGCGGTACAGGCCATCCACAACGGCGATTGTGAACAGGCCATTGTCGGAGGCGTAAACCTTATTTTATCTCCTTTTGCTATTCTTGCATTCGGGAAAACAGGAATATTGGGCAAAGACGGACGCTGCAAAACATTTGATAAAAATGCCAACGGCTATGCGCGTGGAGAAGGTGTGGGAGCTGTATTTCTTAAACCTCTGGATAAAGCCATAGCCGACGGCGATGTCATCCACGGAGTTATAAAAGGTACCAGTGTCAACCACGGAGGAAGAGGCAACAGCCTAACTGCTCCCAATCCTGCTCTTCAGGCCGATGTTATTACACAGGCAATCAGACGCGCCGGCTGTGACATCCGAAGTATCAATTATATCGAAGCTCATGGAACCGGTACTGCTTTGGGAGATCCCGTAGAAATCGAAGGGTTAAAGCGCGCATTCCGCACATTGGAACAAGAACAGAATATCACTGATTCCGATAAGAACTACTGCGGAATCGGAGCTGTAAAAAGCAATATCGGCCACCTTGAAGCTGCCGCAGGTATCGCAGGACTGATAAAGGTTTTAATAGCCTTAAAACACAAAAAACTTCCGGCCTCCCTGCACATTCAGGAAATTAATCCTTTTATCAATCTTAACAAATCGCCTTTCTACATTGTACAGAAAACACAAAACTGGCCACAAACACAGGAAGGTACTCCAAGAAGAGCAGGATTAAGTTCCTTTGGATTCGGCGGTACCAATGCACACATCATACTGGAAGAATACATTCCTCTACCTTCTGCCACACCAGCAAGGGAAACCTATATACTTCCTTTCTCCGCTCCTTCTGCCGAACAGCTTACAGGATACCTTAACAAGTTTCTGTATTATCTCAATGAAACAGCGCTGACCGATGCAAACCTCCAAGGTATTGCCTATACCCTTCAGACAGGGCGTACAGACCATGCATACAGGCTAGTATTTACAGTCTCTACCCTGGAGGATCTTAAAAGGCAATTACTTCAGGCATTGCAAAAATCGCTTATCGAAGCTCCCAAGCCGGTAGAAAATGGATCTACTGTATCCAAAGATGCTGAAACAATACTGGTGGAATCGTTTATAAAAACAGGCAATTATCAGGAACTGGCCAACGTTTGGCAACAGGGAAAACCGGTAGACTGGAAGTTACTATATGACCAGCCTGTTCAGAAAGTATCCCTGCCAACCTTTCCACTTAAAAAGACTCCACACTGGATCAGCGTTCCGGAAAGCAGAGAGCACCTGTTGGAAAGTATTGCTTCCTCCCAAAGGGCAAAAGGAACAACCACAGAACCAACTATACCGGTCAACTCTGACATCAAAGAATTCTTAATCCGGGAAGTTGCCGCATTGCTTAAGAAAAAACCGGAAGAAATTAACCATAGCGTATCCCTTATGGAATATGGACTGGATTCCATTCTGGGAATGACCCTGGTAAAAAAAATAGAGCAGAAACTTAACATGCCTATATATGTTAACGAACTCCTGCAACATGACTCCATTGATAAACTTAGTATTTATCTGGAAAAAGAAAGTACCGAAAAAACAACAGCGGCCCGGCCTGATTTAACATTGCCCCTGCCTGCAACTGCAGAAAAAGAAGATGGAGAAAAACTTACCAGTCCTGCAGTATTCCTGCTCTCTACTCCCCGCTCAGGATCTACACTTCTGAGAGCTATGCTGATGGGGAACACTCATTTGTTTGCACCACCGGAGCTGCACCTTCTTAACTTCTCCAACCTGAAAGAACGAAAGCTTCTTTTAGGCAACACTGGTCTGGGAGATGGCTTAATCGAAACCATCAAAACATTAAAAAACATCAGTATAGAAGAGGCCAAAGCCTGGCTGGAGCAGGAAGAATCCAGAAGCCTTCCTGTAAAAGAGTTGTACAGAAAAATTCAGGAGATGACAAATGACATGATGTTGGTAGACAAATCGCCCAGCTATGCCTCCGACATTAATGTATTGCGAAAAGCAGAAAAACAGTTTGCCAATGCCCGATATGTATTTCTCGTAAGACATCCTTATGCGGTTATGGAATCCATTGTGCGAAACAGATTCCATAAATTCATTCCAGGCAACGAAACCGATCCGGACAAAAATGCTGAGAACATCTGGTATACCTTCAATAAAAACATTGTGGATTTTGTAACTGAGCTTCCTGCAGGCAAAGCCATAACCGTGTATTACGAAGATCTGATTGCCAATCCAAAAGCAACGCTTACCGCTATTACCGATTTTCTGCAAATTCCATTTGAAGATTCCATGCTTAACCCTTATGAAGGCAACAAACTTATCAAGGGATTGCATGACAACTCTGTAAGTGTGGGAGATCCTAATTTCCTCAAACATAACACTGTTAAAAAAGAATTTTCTTCTTCCTGGAAATCGGCTTATAAAGTACTTCCGGTATTGAATCCTGCGACGAAGGATTTTGCATCCGCTTTGGGCTACGATATTGCACAGGACCTGGAAGTAAGTCCCGTTCAGAAAGAGTTCCTGCATGCCAGTCCGGCAGACGATAAGTGGATCTTAAACCATGAATTTTCTTTTACGCTTACAGGAGAAAACAAACTGAATTATGAAGCACTTGTAAAAGCTGTTGAACAACTGATCGACCTGCATCCTCTTCTACAGAGGGTTTATAAAAAGGAAGAAGGTGTGTTCAAATGGAACCCGAACCTCCAACAGCAAGCCACCGTTCAGTTCGAAGACCTTAGTGGGCTGGATCCCGGCAATCAGGAAGCTCGTATCCTTGAAACTACCAGGGATATCCCCAACCGCCTTTCGATCTGTGAAGGACCGGTATTGGCCGTCTCGATCTATCAGACTGGAGCCCAAAACTATCGTGGAGTGTTGCAATACCACCATTTGTATGGAGACGGTATTACAAGCAGTACGCTTTTGAAAAACCTGACCGCCCTGCTCAACGGAAGTACTCCCGAGGTGTATACGGTGAACGAGTCGTATATCAACTACCTGCACACCACTAAAAACACCGTGCTCAGTAGCCCATCGTTCCCCCTCCCTGATTTCAGCCTGCCTGCTGACCATGCATCGGGTTCGAATACCTTCGCTGACCAGGCTGAGCTGAAACAAACCTTACAAAACGAACGAATTGGCAACAAACCAACCGACCTGTTTGTTAACCTCGGTGCTGCACTGGCAAGCTCACTGGGGAAATGGACCCATGCCCGTCAGGTTCCGCTGGACATCCGCTACCACGGCAGAAGTATACCCAATCTGAATAAAACGTATATGAACGCATCTGGCTTCTTTGCTTATGATATTCCGCTGACCGTTAACCTGGAAGACGAAAATCCGGCTGAGGCCTTTAATAAGGCTTATTCAGGGGCTAAAAAGGCAGGGTTTATCCCCAGAACACATTTCAACCCTGTACGCCTGAACTTCCAGCCCTATCAACACCTCCTTACGGGGGACACGGAACTTAGATTAATCAACAGTTACGAATACTTTGCGCCCGGTCAGGAAAGGAAAAATCAACTGGACTGCATCGTTCGTACAGGAAGTGACAACCTGTTGCAGTTTATCATTCGATACTCCTCTAACCGGTACAATACATCAACCATAGAAAACTTTCTGCAATTATGGATAGCAGCATTCACCACTTCCATTAATTCCGGTAACTAAATTTTCTTTAGACGTTACAATGCGGAGCCGCAGCTTTTGTTGCCGGCTCCGCTTTTTTTCATCCATACCTATTTTTTATAGACTAAAGAAGCTATTTTTGCCCGACGTAACATTACCAGTTATAAGCAGTTACCCTGTCGCTGTGTATGCACATCACAATCTGCAGCCAGATCAGACATTCGGAAGACATATTACAATGGAAGACTTACTACATAAAGGAGCTTTTGAGCTTGCAAGAATGATTAAGAGGAAAGAAGTTTCTCCAGTTGAAGTCATTGATACGCATATCAGACGAATAGAAGCGGTAAACAGCACAATCAATGCGGTCATTACCAGACGTTTTGAAGAAGCACGGCAGGAAGCGCGCAAAGCAGAAGAAAAGATTTCCAAGGGACAAGCCACCGGACTTTTATGCGGGGTGCCCCTGACAGTAAAGGAAAGCATTTCCATGCAGGGCTATCCGTTGACAGCGGGTTCTGTTTTCCGGAAAAGCAAACTGGCAGAAAAAGACGCACCGGTGGTACACTACCTCAAACAGGAAGGTGCCATAATTCTGGGCCAGACCAATACCCCTGAGTGCAACTTCTGGATGGAAAGCTACAACAAGCTGTATGGTCGTACCAGAAACCCTTATGATCCGAACAGAACGCCTGGAGGAAGTAGCGGCGGAGAAGGGGCTATCGTCGGGGCTGGTGGGGGACCTTTTGGCGTAGGTAGCGATATAGCAGGTTCTATCCGAATGCCGGCAGCTTTTTGCGGAGTATTCGGTCACCGGCCTACCTCACACCTGATATCCATTAAAGGACATGCCTTTTGCAATCGGATTGACCAGGAACATCTGGATGAGAGTGAAATTAAAAACAACCTTGTTATCGGTCCGCTGTGCAGAAAATCCGAAGATCTGTTTCCCCTCATAAAAATCATGTCTGGCGCCAGCGACAAAGCTTTTTACACGGAAGAAGCACAACTTAGCTTTGTAAAAACAGACTGGAGCGATTTCAAAATTTACCTCTGCCCTTCCCCGGATATACACTTTGCCAGTTATGCTGACCAGGAAATCTCAGACACTGTTGAGCTTGCAGGAAAAACGTTCCGGGAACATGGAGCCACCATCGAATACCTTGACCGAAAGCTGTTTTATGACGCATTTGAAATATGGCAATCCGAGCTGACAGATGCTAATCCACACTCATTAAGTGAAGAATTCGGAAATGGCCAGTCGATATCTGTGCTAAAAGAAATAGGTTACAGACTGATCGGGAAAAGTCACCTTACCCTTCCCGGTCTGATGATGTGCCTTGGGGAAAAAGTATTTCACCGTTCAGGGAATCAGGTACGCTCCATCATTCAAAAAGGGATGGATCTTTCGCAGCAGCTTGAAAACATGCTGGGAAAAAATGCTTTAATAGTAATGCCGGTATTTCCCCGTGTTGCTCCTAAAAATAAAACACCATTGTTGCGGCCTCTGGACTGGAACTATACGACCCTTTTCAGTGCACTGGATTTCCCGGCCTCTTCCGTACCCATGGGACTAAACACCCAGCACATCCCCCTCGCTGTTCAGATCATCGGTAACAGAGACCAGGACTACTCCATACTGCTTGCCGCAAAATTACTGGACAAGGTGCATGGAGGATGGAAAATGCCGGCTATTGGTTAAGGAGTAAAGAGGGTTTGGTTAATATTGAGGATTCTATCTACTCCGTGTCCTGTCCCCTGACAGGACACCGTCTGTATGGGCAGTTTTTTGTAAAATTCCCCAAGGGCATAATTAGCCAATAGGTATCTTTTGGTTTCTTATTATATGGAAAATGTTTAGTCGGATTAGAATTGTGGACTGTTCGGGGGACACGCCCAAGATGACAAAGCCTTAAAAATATTGAAAGAAAAAGGCCTTATCGTTTATACTTCTATTGAACTGATAAAAGTAATTAATACCACGAAAGAAAGCAGGAAAGAATAGAGTTTATAGGCATACTCCCATTTGTATATATCTCGTCAGGGAACA
>Ga0182792_1000402_pt1 | contig 41485 bp, 30 predicted proteins | sample Passage237B_FD_130497 | JGI IMG/M metagenome (GOLD analysis project Ga0182792, IMG submission 130497) | Cellulose adapted compost microbial communities from Newby Island Compost Facility, Milpitas, CA, USA - Passage2 37B (version 2) (version 2) ...
CTCAACTGCATCGCCGGCCTGCTCGAGGTGACCGACGGGCAGATCTTCATCGAGGGCAGGAACGTCACCTGGGAACAGCCGAAGGATCGCGGCATCGGCATGGTGTTCCAATCCTACGCGCTCTACCCGCAGATGTCGGTCGAGGGCAATCTGTCGTTCGGGCTCAAGAACGCGCGGCTGCCGAAGGACGAGATCGCCCGGCGCGTCAAGCGCGCGGCCGAGATCCTGCAGATCGAGCCGCTGCTCCAGCGCAAGCCCTCGGCGCTTTCGGGCGGCCAGCGCCAGCGCGTGGCAATCGGCCGTGCGCTGGTGCGCGACGTGGACGTGTTCCTTTTCGACGAGCCGCTGAGCAATCTCGATGCCAAGCTGCGCAACGAATTGCGCATCGAGATCAAGCGCCTGCACTCGCGCCTCGACAACACGATGATCTACGTCACGCACGACCAGATCGAGGCGATGACGCTGGCCGACCGCATCGCGGTCATGCGCGGCGGCATCATCCAGCAGCTCGACGCGCCGCACGCGATCTACGCGCGGCCCGTCAACCGGTTCGTCGCGGGCTTCATCGGTTCACCGGGCATGAACTTCCTGGAGGGCGCGATCGACAGCGCGGCCGGCGAGCCGGTGTTCGTCGCCGGCGACAGTCGCATCCCGCTGCGCAACTATCGGTTCGAGAACGGCGGCGGTGCCGGCCGGAAGGCGGCGCTCGGCGTGCGGCCCGAGCACGTGGCGATCGGCGACATGGCGGCAGCCATGCCGTTCTCGACGGAAGCCGAGATCGAGATCGTTGAGCCGATGGGTTCGGACACGCTCGCCTGGACGACGCTGGGCGGTCAGAATCTGAGCATGCGCATCGATTCGGAAAAGGCGCCGCGAAGGGGCGACCGCCTGCGGATCGGGTTCGACCCCGGGCGGGCTTCCGTCTTCGACGCGCAAAGCGATCAGCGTCTCTAGACGCTTCGGCCCCGCGCCAGCGGGGTTACGCAACATGAGGGAACCGACGGGCGTCCGCCCGTCCGAGCGGCAATGACAACCATACTGGACACGCAAGGCACGTCCGCGGCCGAACTCGATCTGGCCGGATCGCGGCGCCTCGCCGAGGTGAATGGCGAGCGCGCGGCGCGCGCCGTCCATGTGGTCACGCCGCAATCCGACACATCCCCCGATGCCGCGCACGGCCTCGGCGTACGCCACCTCTACACAGCAACGCACCAGCAGGAGCATGCATGACCGCCTTTTCGTACCAGCTCTACTCCTCCCGCAACTTTCCGCCGCTGGAGGACACGCTCAAGATGCTCGCCGGCCTGGGCTACGAGGAAGTCGAAGGGTACGGCGGGATCTACGGGGATCCGCAAGCCCTCAAGGCGTCGCTCGACCGGCATGGCCTGCGCATGACCTCCGGGCATTTCAGCCTCGACATGCTGGAGAACGAGGTCGACAAGGCGCTCGACATCGCCCGCACGGTCGGCATGAGGGCAGTCTACTGCCCGCACATCGCCGCCGACCAGCGCCCGTCCGACGCCGCCGGCTGGCGCGGCTTCGGCCAGCGGCTCGAGAAGGCTGGCAAGCCTTACAAGGACGCGGGCTTCATCTTCGGCTGGCACAACCATGATTTCGAGTTGAAGCCCCTGCCGGACGGCTCCGTGCCGCTCGCCCACATCCTCGACGCCGCGCCTGGCATCGCCTGGGAGGCGGACGTGGCCTGGGTCGTGCGCGGCGGCGCCGATCCGATCGAATGGATCAGACGCTACGGGGATCGGCTGACGGCGGTGCATATCAAGGACATCGCACCTGCGGGGCAGAATGCCGACGAGGACGGCTGGGCCGATGTCGGTCACGGCACGGTGCCGTGGAAGGCGATCTGGGCCGAGGTGAAGAAGACGCCGGCGACGATCTTCGTCATGGAACACGACAAGCCCAACGATCACGCCCGCTTCGCGCAGCGGTCGATCGAGGCGGCAAAGAAGCTTTAGGAGCGACAACAATGGCAAGGAAACTCGGAGTCGGCGTCGTCGGCTGCGGCAATATCTCGGCGGCGTATTTCAGGCTTTCGCGCCTGTTCAAGGGCATGGAGATCAAGGCCTGCGCCGATATCGACCCGGCAGCCGCGCAGGGGCGGGCGAAAGAGTTCGGCATCCGCGCCGAGAGCGTGGCCAACCTGATGGCCGCCAAGGACATCGACATCGTCGTCAACCTGACGATCCCGGCGGCGCACTACGAAGTGTCGAAAGCCGCGCTCGAGGCTGGCAAGCACGTCTATTCGGAAAAGCCATTCGTGCTTTCGGTCAGGGAGGGGCTCGAGCTGAAGAAGCGGGCCGAGAAGAGGGGGCTGCGCATCGGCTCGGCGCCGGATCCCTTCCTCGGCGGCGCCCATCAGCTCGCCCGCCATCTCGTCGACACCGGCGCCGTCGGGCGCATCACCAGCGGCACCGCCTTCGTGATGAGCCGGGGCATGGAGCACTGGCACCCGAATCCCGACTTCTTCTTCCAGCCGGGCGCGGGGCCGGTGCTCGACATCGGCCCCTATTACATAACCGACCTCATCCAGCTGATCGGCCCGGTGAAGCGGGTCGCGGCGTTCGCGACGATTCCCATGCCGGAGCGCATCATCACGTCGAAGCCGCGCTACGGGCAGAAGATCAAGGTCAACACGCCGACCACCATCCACGCGATCATGGAGTTCGTGAACGGTGCGGTCGTCTCGCTCAACACCAGCTGGGACGTCTGGAAGCACGGGCATGCCCCGATCGAGCTCTACGGAGACCAGGGCTCGCTGTTCGTGCCCGATCCGAACTTCTTCGGCGGCGAGGTGCGCTACACCCGCAAGGCCGACCCGGTGAAGAAGACACCGCGCTGGAACCACCCCTTCCTCGTGCCGAACCAGGAGCACGCGCAGGGCCCGATGGCCAACTACCGCACCTCCGGTTTGGCCGACATGGCGATCGGCATCATCGAGGGCCGTCCCCACCGCTGCTCGATGGAACTCGCGCTGCACGCCATCGACGTGATGACGGGCATCCTGCGCTCGGGCGACACCGGCAAGTTCGTCGAGATGCGCACGACCTGCGAGCGGCCCGCCGCGCTGGGGATCGCCGATGCCAAGGCGCTGATGGTTCGGCAGGCCCGGCCCGCGCCGGCCAACTCGAACCGGCGCATCGCGGCCGAGTAGGAGAGCGGCAATGGCCTGGCAGCCCGCGGAAGATCGTTACCAGCGGATGCTCTATCGCCGATGCGGGCAGTCCGGCCTCAAGCTGCCGGCCATCTCGCTCGGCCTCTGGCACAATTTCGGCGGCGACACGCCGCACGATGCGAAACGGGCGATCTGCCGCACGGCCTTCGACCTGGGCATCACCCACTTCGATCTGGCCAACAACTATGGTCCTCCGCCCGGCTCGGCGGAGGCCGCCTTCGGCGAGATCCTGCGCACGGACTTCGCCGGATACCGCGACGAACTGATCATCTCGACCAAGGCCGGCTATGGCATGTGGCCGGGTCCCTACGGGGAATGGGGCAGCCGCAAATACCTGCTCGCCAGCCTCGACCAGAGCCTGAGGCGGATGGGCATCGACTATGTCGACATCTTCTATTCCCACCGCTTCGACCCCGACACGCCGCTCGAAGAGACGATGATGGCGCTCGACCAGGCGGTGCGCTCGGGCAAGGCGCTCTATGCCGGCATATCGTCCTACAATTCGCAGCGCACGCGCGAGGCGGCGAACATCCTCAAGCAGCTCGGCACGCCCTGCCTCATCCACCAACCCTCCTATTCGATGATCAACCGCTGGATCGAGGATGACGGCCTGCTCGACACGCTCGAAGGCCTGGGCATCGGCTGCATCGTCTTCTCGCCGCTGGCGCAGGGCATGCTGACCGACAAGTACCTGAACGGCATCCCGGAAGGCAGCCGGGCGACCCAGGGCAAGTCGTTGCGGACCGAGTTCCTCAACGAAAAGAACGTCGGCAACATCCGCAAGCTCAACGAGATCGCGGCCCGGCGTGGCCAGTCGCTGGCGCAGATGGCGATCGCCTGGGTGCTGCGCGGCGGGCGCGTCCCCTCGGCGCTCGTCGGCGCGAGCCGGCCGGAACAGCTCCGCGACACGGTTGGCGCGCTGGCCAATCTCGATTTCAGCGACGCCGAGCTCGCCGAGATCGATACCTACGCGCGCGATGCCGACATCAACCTCTGGGCGGCTTCGGCCGAGCGCAAGGGACCGACGAGAAAATAGGCCGCATGACGACCTTGATCCGCAATCCGATCCTGCCGGGCTTCAATCCCGACCCATCCATCTGCCGGGTGGGCGAGGACTACTACATCGCCACTTCGACCTTCGAATGGTATCCGGGCGTGCAGATCCACCATTCGCGAGATCTCGTGAACTGGGAACTGGTCAAGCGCCCGCTGGAGCGGGCCGACCAGCTCGACATGCGCGGCAACCCCGATTCGGGCGGCATCTGGGCGCCCTGCCTTTCCTGCGCCGATGGCCTGTTCTGGCTGGTCTACACGGACGTCAAGCGGCTCGACGGCAACTTCAAGGACGCACACAACTACATCGTCACCGCTCCCTCCATCGAGGGACCCTGGTCCGATCCGGTCCACGTCAATTCGAGCGGGTTCGACCCCTCGCTGTTCCATGACGACGACGGGCGCAAGTGGTTCGTCAACATGGCCTGGAACCATGTTTCCCATGGCGTCGGAGGCAACCCGAAGCATCCCTCCTTCGCGGGCATCCTCTTGCAGGAATACGACCCGTCGGTGGAAAAGCTGGTCGGCCCGGTGAAGAACATCTTCCTCGGGAGCCCGCAGGGCCTGGTCGAAGGGCCGCACATTTTCAAGCGCGACGGCTGGTATTTCCTCACCACCGCCGAGGGCGGCACGGGTTACGACCACTGCGTCACCTATGCCCGCTCGCGCGCGATCGACGGGCCGTACGAGCTTCACCCGGACCGGCATCTGATCTCGTCGAAGGACGCGCCGGACGCGCCGCTGCAGCGGGCCGGCCACGGCCAGATGGTGGAGACGCCGGACGGCCAGTTCTACCACACCCATCTGTGCAGCCGCCCGCTGCCGGGCCTGCGCCGCTCTCCGCTCGGGCGCGAGACCGCGATCCAGAAGGTGGTGTGGGACGAGGACGGATGGCCGCGGCTCGCCCATGGCGGCATCGTGCCGGCGTTCGAGGTGCCTTCGCCGACGGGTGCCACCTACAGGCCGAAGCCGAGAGTCGCGCGCTACGAATTCAAGGGCGACAAGCTGCCGATCGACTTTCAGTGGCTGCGCACGCCGGTACCCGAGCGCATCCTCTCGCTCACCGCTGCTCCGGGACGGCTGAGACTCTATGGCCGCGAGTCGATCGGAAGCTGGTTCGAGCAGGCGCTGGTCGCCCGCCGCCAGGAAGATTTTTCCTTCCGAGCCGAGACCGAGGTGTCCTTCCGGCCCGAAAGCTTCCAGCAGGCCGCGGGACTCACCCACTACTACAACCGCCACAAGTTCCACTTCGCGGCCGTCACCCACGACCCGCGACGCGGCCGGGTGCTGCGCATCATGTCATGTCTGGGCGACTGGCCGGACGGGCGGCTGACCTTCTTCCCTGACGAGCCGGTGCCGCTGCCGGGCGACGGGCCGGTGGCGCTTGCCGCTGACGTCGACGGCGCGAAACTGCAGTTCTGGTGGCGCGGCGAAGGCGGCGACTGGACGGCGCTCGGACCGGTGCTGGATGCCAGCCTGATCTCGGACGAGGCGGGGCGCGGCGAGCACGGCTCCTTCACCGGCGCATTCATCGGCATGGCGGCCTTCGACACCAGCGGAACGGCACTGCCGGCCGACTTCAGCTATTTCGAGTACCGGCGGCGGGACTGACCCGCCGCTGCCGCCGATCGTCAGAACTTCGGCGGGGTGCGGCCCGCCGCCCGATAGGCGGAGGTGACGGTCGCGGCCATCAGCATGGCGATGGTCATCGGGCCGACGCCGCCCGGCACGGGCGTGATCGCGCCGGCGTGCTTTTCGGCCTCGGCATAGGCCACGTCGCCGACCAGCCGCGTCTTGCCCTCGCCCTTCTCGGGCGCCGGAATGCGGTTGATGCCAACGTCGATCACGGTGGCGCCCGGCTTGATCCAGTCGCCCTTGACCATCTCGGGCCGGCCAACGGCCGCCACGAGAATGTCGGCGCCGCGGCAGACGGCCGGCAGATCCCTGGTGCGGCTGTGCGCGATGGTGACGGTGCAGTTGGCTCCCAGCAGCAGGTTTGCCATGGGCTTGCCGACGATGTTGGAGCGGCCAATCACCACGGCATTCAGCCCCGACAGGTCATCGCCGCGCACCCGGCGGATGAGCAGCATCGCGCCTGCCGGCGTGCAGGGCACGAAGGCGGTCTCCATCTCGCCCGTACCGAGCTTGCCGACATTGATGAAGTGGAAGCCATCGACGTCCTTCTCGGGCGCGATCGACTGGATCACCTTGCCTGAATCGATCTGGGCCGGCAGGGGCAGCTGCACAAGTATGCCGTGCACGGCCGGGTCCTTGTTGAGCTTGTCGACCAGCGCCAGCAGATCGGCCTCGGACGTATCCGCCGGCAGAGTGTGCTGGACCGAGTGGAAGCCACATTCCTTGGCGGTGCGGCTCTTGCTGGAAACGTAGACCTGGCTTGCCGGGTCTTCGCCGACCAGCACGACCGCCAGGCCGGGCTTCACGCCCGTTTCCTTTTCGAGCGCGGCGGTCGCCTGCTTCACCGCTTCGACGACACCCGCCGCCACCTGTTTGCCGTCGATCACCTGAGCCAACGCCCCACTCCTTGTCTATTGCGGTCGTCGGCATATTGCGCAAAAGCGGGCACGACAATTGCGTCATTGCGCCGTCATATGACGGCGCCGCGAAAATCGCCCCGAATCAAGGCTCAAGCTCAGCCCGTGCGGCGCAGCGCGCGAAGCTCGCGCAGCAGTTCGGCAAAATCGCGCAGGCGCTCGCGCACATCGTCGATCTCGGCCGTGATGTCCTCCCGCTGCGCGCAGGCGTCGCCCGCGTTCCTCCCGGCGAAAGCCTCGTAGGTCCGGGGCGCGGGTTCATGCTCCGCGTGCCACGCACGATCGGCATAGCCGGGCGGCGCAGCGGGACATGCCTGCCCGGTGCCGTGAGGCGGCCCGGCTCTCCAGGCTGGAGCCGGAGCAACCGGCGGCAAGGCCGGCACTGGCCAGAAGAAGTGGGCGGATGCCGGCTGCGGCATCATCATCGCGTGAGCCGGATATGTGGGCGGAAGCGGCGGCGCGTAGGGACCACCATAGGCCGGATGCCAGGGCACCGAGGCAGCCGCGGCTTGCGGTGCCGCGGTCAATTGGGAAACGGGCAGCGGATGGAACGGCACCTGCGGCGCGGTCTGCGCCGGCGGGGCGTACGCCACCGGGGTTGCAGGCTCTGGCGGCTGCATTTGATGCCGCGTGTCTCGCGGCGCAATCGGATCAACTTCGCGATCGAGTTGCGCAGCAAAATCCTGCGACGGTTCAACCTGCGGATGGCCGTGACCGTTTCGACGATCGGGCTGGGCAGCAGGCTCATGCGAAAACGGTACCAACGGCCCGTGTTCGGCCACGGACGCCAAAAGGTCGGCAGCGGAGGAAGGCGGCATTGTCGGCGCCGGCTTCCGGCCGTTCGGCGTCGTTCCCTTCTTGCCGCCGAACAGCGATCCTATCCGTGACATCAACCCACGGCGCGGCGTCTTTCCCATAGCTGTTTGAGCACGGATCACGGCGGGCGGCGCGATCGACACGAGCGCAACCGTGCGATCGGCGGTTGTGATGGCTTCCCCTTCGGAATGGGAGGCGCCGTTCGCGCGGCCGAGAAGCAGGTCCCTGACCGAGCGCGGCTCGGCAGCGTGCGCGTGCGCCCCGCCTCCGCTCAAATCTGCTTGTAGGGCATCGCCGTCTCGCGCGGAACGATCGTCGTCGGTCGATGCGGCTTCCAATTGATCGCGTTCGCGCGGCTTAGCCCAGCTGGCGAGCGACAACAGCGCGCCGTGGCTGCGTGTCGGATTCTGAGGCATGAAGCGAACCGGCTCCTTGCCGCCGCGCGCGGCGGTCATTCGTTAACGCACGTTAGGAAAGCAAGGCAAACGATTGGTTAACGGCCGGGCCAGAGAACGGACGACAGCTAAAATTCCCTGCTGTCGAGCGGCGGTTTGTTAACCGCTGGCGTGCAACATCGGGGCAAGGACGCCCGGCCTGCCCGGTTATGGGACGCCGTCCGGACCCGCGCCGGAGGCGCGGCGACTGCAGCGATGTTGGTGAGTTAGCGGATGAACGTGCAGGCAAGAGCCGCGCAGCCGATCGCCTTCACAAGCCTCGGTAGCGCCGATGTCGCGCGAAATCTTGCCGTGGAAGGGCACGCCACCGCTTCCGCGATCGAAACCGAATGGCGCCTGCTCGAGGCCACTGGCATCGGAACGGTCTTCCAGCGTTTCGACTGGGTCGACTCCTACGCCCGCCACGTAGCGCCTCATGAAGGGCTGGAGCCTGCCTTCCTGCTCGGCCGGCTGGACGGCCACCCGGCCTTCGTTCTGCCACTCGGCATCGAACGGATCGGCCCGCTGCGGATCGCCCGTTGGCTGGGCGGCAGCCACTCGGGCTACAATTTCGGTCTGTGGAGCCGCGAGGCGGCCGACATGCTGCCGCGCCTCGGTCGCGCCGGCATCGTCGATATGCTGAGGCGAGCACTGCCGGACGTCGACGGGGCGGTGCTGGAACGCATCCCTTTCGAGCATGACGGCGTGGGCCAGCCGCTCGCGGCCATTCCTTTGCTGCGCTCGCCGGTCGAGGGCTATTCCGTCAGCCTCGATGGCGGCATGGACGCCGTCATTGCCCGAACGGGAGGCAAAGCGCGCCGCCGCCGGGCCCGCTCCAAGGAGCGGCGCATGGCCCAGTTCGGTAATGTGGAACACGGCATCATCACCGACATCGAGGAGGCCCACGCCGCGCTCGACTTCTTCGCCGAGCAAAAGGCGATGCGGCTGGCCGAGCAGGGCCTGCCGAACGTCTTCGGCAGGCCGGGCGTTATGCATTTCCTCAACGACCTGCTCGACCGCTCGGTCGGCCAGCGCGAGCCGCTGTTGCAGATCACCGGGTATCGCGTCGCCGGCAAGCTGCGCGCGGTGGTCGGCTCCGGCGTGCACAACGGGCGCGTCAACGTCTACATCCTGACGCTCATTCACGACGAGACGCTGCCGCACAGCCCCGGCCAGGTACTGATGTACCGCCATGTCGAAGAATGCTGCGAGAGGGGCTACCGCCATTTCGATTTCGGCGTCGGCTACGAGCTCTACAAGGAAAGCTGGGCCGATACCCGGCACGCGCTGTTCGACGGCTATCTCTCCTTCACCGCAAAGGGCGCCGCGTTCATCGGCGCGATCAAGCTGCGCGAGCAGGGCAAATCGTTGCTGCGCCGCAATGCGCGGCTGTGGAAGCTGTTGAAGGCGCTGCGCAACCGTGACGTTGCGCGAGCGGAAGAAAAGGACCCGCATGAGGATTAAGCAGGCCGGGGCCGGCAAGGTGGGCGAGACGGAGGCAACGGCGATCCGCATCGGGCCGCTCGCCGGGTGCCGCATGCTCTATGTCGCCCCCGACGACTATCCGGCCTTCCGGGTGGATCTGACCGAACTGTTTTCCCGCCACATGGTTGAGCGGGGCCTGGCAATCGACTGGAGCCTGCATCGCGTCGACGAGGGAGAGGCTGCGGTCGTCAACCGCGGCGCCGAGCGGTTCATCCTGCCGACCAACCGGTCGGGCGGCCTGCTGCGCAAGATCCGTAACAGGCTGTCATCCGGCGCGGTGCGCTGGGGCCTCGTCTGGCGCGCGCTGCGCGGCGACTACGACCTCGTGCAGGTGCGAGACTACACCTTCTGGGGCATCCCGTTCCTGATCGCGGCTCGGCTCGCCGGCAAGCCGTTCGTCTACTGGATGAGCTACCCGGTTCTCGAAGCACGCTGGCTGCTCGCCACGCGGCCATTCCGACCGGTCAGCACAATCGGGCGCATCGCGCGCTTCGCACATGCGCTCGTCGGCAAGCTCATCTTCTACCGCTTCCTGCGCCTTGCCGATCACGTCGTCGTGCAGTCCAAGCGCATGCGCGAGTGGCTGGAGGATCGCGGGGTGCCGCGCACCCTGATGACACCTGTCGAGATGGGTGTGACCACCGAGCGCTTCAATCCGGACAAGATCGAGCCGGCAAAGGACGCGCGGCTGAAGGGACGCAAGGTGATCGGCTACATCTGCGCCGAATTCTTCGGCGAGCCGTTCGACGTTGCGCTCGCTGCACTCGCCCATACCCGCGCGGACGGGCACGACGCGGTGCTGGTGGCGATCGGCACGCTGGCCGACCATGAGCGGGCGGTGATCGCGCGCAAGCTCGAGGCGTTCGGCATTCCGCAGGATGCGCTGATCTGCACCGGCCGGCTGCCGCTGCCCGAGGCACTGTCTTACATCAAGGCATCCGACGTATGCATCTCCCCGTTCATGATGAACAAGGAGCAGGACGTCGCCACGCCCACCAAGCTGGTCGAATATCTTGCGATGGGCCGACCGGTCGTCGCCAGCTATCATTACGACCAGAGCGAGGTGATTTCGTCGAGCGGCGCAGGCCTGATCACCGCCTTTTCGGGTCGCGGCATGGGCGAGGGAATATCGCGTATCCTCGCCGACAACAAATGGGGCGAGGAGATGGGCGCCCGAGGTCCGGCCTGGATCAGGGCGAACCGCGACTACGTCCATCTCGCCGATCGCGTCGAACGGCTGTTTGCCTCGCTCCTGCGGTTACAAAAAGAGGCGGAGATGGCGGAATTCGGACCTGCCAGCCGCCAGCCGGCGGAGTAGCCGAAGCGTAGCCGCAGCCTATTCGGCGGCAGCCATGGCCCCGCCGGCACACACCTTGCGCACCGCATAGCGCGTGAAGAAGACGTAGATCACCGACTGCGCGCTCCAGGCGATCAGCCTCGCCAGCACCGCGCCCTCCGCGCCCTGGTCGCGCATCAGCCAGGTGCCGACAACGAAGGTCGTCGCCCAACCGGCAGTGATGGTGAGGCCCGACCAAGTGTAGCCGGACGAAGCGGGAATTGGACCCAGCGGCAACGCCACCGCCATGACCGCCGCATTGGCGACCGCGATGACGAATACCGGCCAGTGTGCGGAGTCGAGCTTGAAGATGAGCAGCACCCAGTTGCCGAACAGGAACATCACGCCCACGAAGCCGAGCGCGATGACGAAATTGGTGCCGATGCTCATTCCCAGCACGCCGAGCACCTTGCCGCGGTCGCCCGCGCCGAAGCCCTTCGACAGCATCGGGATCACGACCTGGACGACGATTTGCGGCACGAATAGGAGCAGCGTCTCGAGCTGCATGGCGATGTAGTAGACGCCGACCTCGCGAAGCCCGTCGGGCGTTGAAACGATTATTGCCGTGCAGATCCAGTTGACCGGCTCGAAAACGATCGAGGCGAGCAGCGCCGGAACGGCGAAATTGGTGATCAGCGGCCATTCCGAAACCGCGCCCGCATAGGTCACGTTGATGCCACGCCGCGCGAGGGCGCTGCGCATCACCGGATAGGCGATCAGGCACAGGCCGAGTGCTGCGGCTGCCATCGCGATGAAGCAGCCCGTCAGCCCGTAGAGGTAGAGCCCGGCCGGCACGGCGAGGATCAGGACGACGCCGTAGATGATGTTGAGTCGTGCTATCGCGCGGAATTCCTGCAGGCCGGACAGAACGGAAAGCTGCACCTGGCTCATGGCGTTGAGCAGGATGATCGGCGCAATGATGCGCAGATAGGGCGCCATCTCCGGCTGCTTGAGCAGACCGTTTGCGATCGGGCCCGCGAACAGGAAGAAAATCGCCGAGAGCAGCAGCCCGCACGCGGCCGCGAGGATCATGGCCAGCCCGGCGATGCGTCCGGCGAAGTCCGGCGCCTGCTCGGCCTGTGCTGCGATGTTGCGGATCGCCATCAGGCTGACACCGGTGGCGGCCAGCATGCCGGCCGAAACCAGCGTGCCGTAGGCCACGGCAAACTGGCCGACCACCTCGATGCCGAAGCCGCGCGAAATCAGCACGGTGGTGATCAGCGGCGTCAGCCGTACCGCCACCGTGCCGACGGTCGACCAGATCAGGCCGAAGCCGAAGCGGCGCAGATCGCCCGATTGCCTGAGGAAAGCCGCGAGGCCCTTCATCCGGGTCCTTCCCTGGAGGTACGGCCCTTCCTAGCCCCTGGCCGGTTAGGAATCTGTTAGCTCCGACGTGACGATTCACCCCTTCGAAACCATGCGCGATCTAGTGTCCGCCACCGGCGCGGCGATCGCGCCAGGGGCGATCGTCGTGCGCATCATCGCTACCTCGGCAGCAAATCCGGCTATTCCGGCTCCAGTCTCGGGCGTTGCGATGCGACGCGCGGCATACCTGCCTGCCGAGGTGAGTCGCGGTCCGGTCGACTTCCTGGTCGGCTTCGGCGTGCTCCTGCTGTTCGGGCTTTCCGGCTACGCGCTCGAATATTTCGGCATGCCCTACCTGTCGGATGGCGGCTCGATTCTCACCAAGCTGCATCCTTCGCTGTACGTTTTCGCGCTGACGCTCGGCGTGGCCATCATCGGCAATCCGGAGCCGATCACCTACGCGACCAGCCTGTTTTCGCGCAGGCTGGGCTCCGTCGCCGTCATTGCCGCCTGTGGCGTGATCTACGTCTTCGTCGCGCGCTACAAGCCGACGATGAGCGCGGCCTATCTGGGCGATGCCATGATATCGGCCGCACTCGTCGCGCTGCTGCTCGCCGACTCGCCGGCCGGGGCCCGCCTGTGGCTGGCGCGCCTGATCCACGCCATCGTCATCGCCAACGCGATGCTTGCCATCGTCGAGGTGGCCACCCACTGGCGGCTGTTTCCGTTCGGCATCAAGGGCGACTACCAGGTGTGGGACTACCGGGCGACTGCCTTCTTCGGACATCCGCTCGACGGCGCGCTCGTGACGGGCGTTTATGCCGTCATCCTCATGACAGCCCGTGACATTCCGGGGTTGGCGAACGGGTTGCGGCTGCCGGTGATCCTGCTGTGCATGGCCGCGATGCCGGCGATCGGCGCGCGCACGTCGTTTGCGATCGTCTACGGCGTGGCGGCCGTCGTGGTCGGCCTTTCCGTGCTGCGGTTCCTGCGGGGACACGGTACAAGCCATGCGACGCTGCTCGCCTCCCTCGTCGGCGCTGCGCTCGTTCCCGTGGTGGCGGTCGCCGCCTACCAGCTCGGCTACCTCGACGGTTTCCTCGGCCGCTTCGAGAGCGATTCCGGCAGCGCCGAAACCCGCGTGACGCTCTACAACCTGTTCAGCCACTACGGCTTCCACGAGATGCTCACCGGCTATTCGCCGATCGAATACCGGACCCGCATCCGCATCGAAGGGCTGGAAACCGGCGTCGAGAACGCCTGGGTCGGGCACCTGATGCAATTCGGCATCCCGCTTTCGGTGATGCTGTGGTGCGCGCTTGCCGCCCTGCTTGCCGATCTTTTCCGCTCAACCGGGCGCTACGCCGTGCTGCCGACGCTGTTCATGCTGCTGGTCATCAGCACCTCAGTCGGTATTTCGGGAAAGACCACGATGCTCGTCATGCCGATAACCGTCATGCTGATCCTTCTCGGCGAAGCAGATGCGACACGGATGGCGAGGAAGCCAGCATTCTCGCCGACGCCTTAAGCCGGCCTTAGCCGGTTTGGCGTATCACCGAAGCGGCCGGCGCGGAATTCGCCGGCAGCATTTCATGGGAGCAGACCGTGGCCGAGATCGACGTGATCCTGCCGACCAACAGCCGCTACTGGCAGATCGTGCTGGCAGAGCGCCTGGCGGCTGCCGGGCACGATGTCCGGCTGCTGCAATCCGCGGCCGACGACGCCTGGCCCACGCTGCTGGAGGCGACGCTCTCGGTCGAGCGCCGCGTGGCCAGCCGCTTTCGGCCGCTTTGGGAACGCGCCAACGCGGCTGCGCTGCCTGCCTCTCATGCACGGGCGGGTCGCGCGCTGCGCATCGACCTGACCGGACGCACGCCTGAGAAGGCGGAAACGACCGTGCTCTCGCCCGCCTTCGAGGGCAGCCCCTCGGCCGCTGCGGCCGCCATCACGGTTGCGGCGAATCGCCTGCCGATCGTGCGCGTGCTGCGCGACGGCGATGTGCCCGTCGCCGAGGCTAAGCCCATGCTCGACGCACGGCTGCTGGTCGGGCGGGGCTTCGACGACGTGCTGGCGCGCACGGTGAGCCTCCTCGCCGCCGCCGTGGAACGCCACCTTCGCGGCGCGCTTTCGGCTTTGCGCGAAGACGTATGCCCGGGCCCGGCGCGCAAGCCCCTGCCTGGCCTCGCCAAGGGCCTGGCATTCTCCACCGTGCCTGCGCTTGCCCGCGAGTGCATCCGCCGTGCGGGCCACTGGCCGTCCCACTGGCGGGTGGGATATCGCTTTCACGAAGGCATGGGGTTGGCGGAGACCGGTTCGCTTGCTGGTCCTGACTGGTCGATCCTGCCCGACGACGGCCGGCGCTACTATGCCGATCCGTTCCCGTTCGAGTGGCAAGGCAGCCACTACCTTTTCGTCGAGGAATACCCGCACGAGACGGGCAAGGGTGTCATCTCGGTGGCGCGATTCGACGCCAACCGCCACCCTACGACCCCGCAGGTCGTGCTGGAAAAGCCTTTCCATCTCTCCTATCCGCAGGTCTTCGAACTCGATGGCGGGATCTGGATGCTGCCGGAAAGCGGCGCCGGCCGGGAGCTCTCCCTCTACAAAGCCGAATGCTTTCCGGACCAATGGGTGCGCCATGCCGTTCTGATCGAGGGCCGTGAACTGTACGACGCCACGCTGCTGCGGCATGGCGGCCGCCACTGGCTCTTCGCCGCCGAGCGCGACGGCGCCGGCAGCACGTCGGACATGCTGGTCGTCTTCCACTCGGAGCGACTCGAAGGACCCTGGCTGCCGCACAAGGCGAATCCGGTTCTGATCGACTACGCAGCGGCGCGCCCGGCCGGCGCCTTCGTGCATGTCGGCCGTCGGCTCGTGCGGCCCGTCCAGGACGGCACGCTGGGCTATGGTGGCGGGCTATGCCTGTCGGACGTGATCCGGCTCGACGAAGAGCGGGTCGAGCTGTCGCAGCCCGTGCCCCTCCTGCTCACGCGCAACTGGCCTTATCCGCGTATCCATACGCTGAATCGCGCAGGCAGCCTCGAGGTCATCGACGGCATCGCAAACGTGCGCAAGCGCGACGCTGGCCCCGCGAGCCGCGAGGCTGCATGAAGGGCGGGCACCATTCCGCTGCTGCCACAGCCGGCGGAGCGCGCGAGGTCGCGCGGCGGGGAAAGCTGTCGCAGCCGCCCCGGCTCGACATTCTCGGCATCCCGGTACTTGCCGCCACGACTTCCGAGGCAGTGCGCGTCATCGACGACCGCCGCGAGGCGGGCGCTTCGTTCGGCGTGGCATTCCTCAATGCGCATGCCTCCAATCTCGCGGCCGGCCAACCCGCTTTCGCCGAGGCGCTGCGCGACATGCTGGTTCTCAACGACGGCACCGGCGTCGACGTTGCGGCGAGGGTGCTGGCGGGCCAGCGCTTCCCGGAAAATCTCAATGGCACCGATTTCGTGCCGGCATTCCTGCGCGAGACACGGGACGCCCATCGCGTCTTCCTGCTGGGCGGTAGGCCTGGCGTCGCGGAGCGCGCGCGCGACGTGCTGGCCGCGGCCAATCCGCGCCACCAGTTCGTCGGCGCGCAGCACGGCTATTTCGACGAGGCAGAAACGAGCCGGATCGTGGAGGAGATTCGCGGCAGCGGCACAACGCTGCTTCTGGTGGCGATGGGCAACCCGCACCAGGAGTTGTGGATTCGTGCGCATCTGGCCGGGACGGGCGCAGCGATCGCCTTTGGCGTCGGCGCCCTGTTCGATTTCGTGGCCGGCCAGGTGGTCCGCGCGCCGACGCTGATGCGCCGGCTGGGGGTCGAATGGGTCTGGCGGCTGATGCTCGAGCCGAAACGGCTGTTCAGGCGCTATGTGCTCGGCAACCCTCTGTTCCTGCTGCGCGTCGCACGCCGGCGACTCACCGGCGGCATCAAGCGCGCCTGACGCTTGCCCGGCTCTCGGCCGGACTCGTCGGAGCGACAGCTTGGTCTTGCGGCTCGCCCGCCGCCTTTGCGCCTGCGACGAGTGCAGCATGAACCTGGAATAGCCGCCCCATTTGCCGCTTGACCGAGAAGGGCTCGACGGCCGCGTGCAGGCGCTCCGGCTCGATCCGGCATGCCTTGATGTCCTCCCATAAGCCGACGATCTCGTCGGCCCAGAATTCCGCGCTCTCGGCAACCGTTGCGCGCCTTTCCATCATGCGCCCATGCCAGCGGTCGCGGACCACCTTCTCGAACTGCCGCAGGTGGACGCCGGCAAACGGCCGGCCGCTCGCAAGAGTTTCCAGCATGAAGCAGGGCATGCCCTCCCAATGCGAGGTGAGCATGCCGACATGTACCGACCGCAGCAGGGCTGCCATCGCCTCGGTGCGCAGCGCGCCGTGGCGTACCAGGCAGTGCTCGATCTCGACATATCCGGGCCAGCGCGAGGGGTCGGAGGAGCCCGCATAATGGAACTCGAACCTGCCGCCGAGCTTGCGGTCGAGTGCGGCTGCGATCGCGAACATCAGTTCGGGATCCTTCACCGTTTCCAGCCGCCCCGCATAGGCGATGCGCAGCTTGTCGTCTGCCGTGTCGAAGGGAGCGGGACGAAACAGCTCGGTATCGATCGAAACAGGAAGCACATCGATGCAGGAGGCCTTGACCGGCGCCATCGCAACGGCCCGGTCGCGCAGGCGCTCGGTGACGGTGAAGACATGCGCGGCCAGTCGGTAGGCCAGCCATTCCGACGCCTTGGTGATGCGCCAGATGTATTTGGTCAGGCTGTCCTGCTTGCTGGCATCGCCGACGTCGTTGTGGATGACGAGCACCATCGGCCTGCCGAGCATCCGCGCGAGCCAGGCGATCTCATAGCGCTCAACCTCGACGCTCGCCGGCCCTTCGGCGGCCAGGCGGCGCAGGCGCGGCAGATAACGAAGAAAACCGGCGACGAAGCGGACGGTGTTCGACTTCAGAACCGAACGCGCCGTTTCCGCCTGCTCCTCTGCCGGAACGAACGCCACCGGCAGGAACGCGATCCGCCTTCCGCCAAACTCGACCAGGCTGAGACGGCCGAGCGGCAAATCGCCCCGGTCATCGACCCCAATCAGGATCGTCTCGACATCGGCCGGCGCGCGCCGCAGCAGCTGGCGCACATGTGTCTCGATGCCGCCGACCTTCAGACCGCGCGGGTCCATCGGATGGACGATGATCAGCCTGTCTTGCACGCGAAACCCCGCACGACAACGAGGCCGACCCTAGCGCAACCGCATTAACGAAGCCTTAGGACCTCGCGTCAGGCTGCCTTGCGCTGCGGCTCGCCCGCGAGCGACAGGACGCTGACCGCCATCATGCCGGACGCGGCCAGCTCCCTGAAGGCGGCAGCCTCCTCCGGAGAGGGTTCGTCGCCCGGAACGACGAGAACGGCATGGTCCGCCCTGGCGACGGCTTCGGCCGTCATGTCGCCAGCCGCGTCGGAAAGCAGGCCGGCATTCACCACGACGCGTTCGTAGGTGTCGAGGAACACGTTGAACGCATTGCGGAACTCGGCAGCCGAGAAGCCATCGGCAGGGTTGCCGCCGTGTACGACATGGGTGGGTGAGGCATCGTCGCGCGTGACGATCTCGCTGACGGATGCCTTTCCCGCCGACAGCTCGGCGAAGCCCGCTTTATTCCTGCCCGCCGGAAGATCGACGAAGAGCGTAGCAAACCCCTCGCGTGCGGCTTCCCGGGCGAGTTCGAGGCCCGCATCGCGCGCCTTCTGCGCGTCGTGAAGGCTCAGCGTCAGCACCAGCTTGTCGCGCAGGATGGCGCTCACATCGCTGGAGGGCGTCGCGGAAACTGTCGATGCTGCCGTCGCAGCTGGAACTGTCACCTGCCGCCGGGTGCGTGCCGCGGTCGCATGTCTGGAAAACATGTCGGCCGCAATCGCATTGAACAGGCCGAAACCCAAGCCGAACACGCCCGATGCCAGAAGCAGAAGGCTGCGCGGCGGGAAGGCCGGGCCGTCGGGCACCGCTGCCGGTGCGATGATGCGGGCATGGCGCGCCGCCAGGTTCTCCTGCTCGGCCGCTTCCTTCGCGCGCACCAGGAATGCCTCGTAGACGAGCCGGCTCGCCTGCGCCTGGCGTTCCAGCTCGCGCAGCTGGATCATCTTCTGGTTCGTCTCGAAGGACTGGTTCGTCAGTCCGCTGAGACTGGCGGCGATCGCCTGCTCGGTCTCCTGCGCGGCCCGCCAGGTGTCGCGCGCCGCCGCGACCAGGCGCTCGCTCTCAGCGCGGATGGCGCGCCGGGCCTGATCGACCTGGGCCTGCGCGGCCGCGACGCGCGGATGGCGGGGCCCGAGAGTCTGCTGCAGCTGGGCCAGGTTGTTCTGCGCTTCGCTGAGCTGGTTGCGAAGCTGGGTCATGGTGGTGTTGTCGGCGTCCTGCGTGACGTTGCTGACGTCGCCGCGCTGGGCCATCGCCTGCTCCATCACCTCGAGCCGCGACCTGGCCTCCGCCGTGCGGCTGACGGCTGCCGCAAGGCGCGTCGACAGGTCGTTGAGGCGGTTGTCCAGCAGGGGCTTGCCGTCGGGATTCGAAAGGTTGTTCGCCGTCTTGTAATCTTCGACTTTCTGCTCGTCCTCGCGAAGCTTCTGCTGCAGCTCGGCGAGCCTGTCCTCGATCGCGGCGCTGACGTTGCGCGTCGCGTTCGCCGTCGCGTCCTGCTGGTCCTCCGTGTAGGCGTGGGCGATGGCGTTGGCGAGCCGTGCAGACTTCGCCGGTTCTTTCGTCGTCACCGCGATCTCGATCACGTAGGTGTTTTCGGCGCGCGAAACCTTGGTTGCCTTGGCCAACGCCTCGAGCGCGACTTCCTCCGGCGAGCGCGCGGGCGATTTTTCCACTTCCGAGGGTTTGACGAATTCGGGATCTCCGGCGAGCTTCTCGCTTTTCACCACCCGCATCAGCACCGTCTCAGAGGTGATCACCTCGACCTGGCTCTCGACCAGGATGGGGTCGTTGCCGAGCCCGCTCTGCACCAGCTCGTTCTGCACGGCGCGTATCTCGCGCGGGTCGATCAGGATGCGGGCGGTGGCCTTGTAGCGGGGGCCGATCACGATCAGCGCGACAAGCGCCAGCGCGACCACGGCCGCCGCGGTGCCGAGGATCAGCCACTTGCGCCGGAACACCATCTCGACGAGGCCGAAGATGTCGACCGACGCGGAGGCGGGCGGCGCCACGACCGGCGGCGGCACGGCTGCATGTGCCGTTTGCCCGGCTTGGTCCATTCCGACGAACCTCCGCTTGTGCCAGGGGCGCGCTCGCGGTGCCCCGGATGGTTTGCCGATCTATCGTCCGGTCAGCGTAAAGATCGGGTTAAGTGTCCGGCTCCGCTTGCCTCGGCAGGCGCGCAGGACCTATGCAGGCGGAAAGTTCGCGGAAGGGACGGACATGGGCATCAAAGTGCTTCTCGTGGGCTGCGGCAATATGGGCTTTGCCATGCTGTCGGGCTGGTTGACATCCGGCAGACTGGCGAGCGCCGAGATCGGCGTGGTCGAGCCCAACGACGCGTTGCGCGCCCGCGCGGCGGAGAAAGGTGTGAAGGCAGCGTCAAGTGTCGAAGGCGTGGCCGACGAGGCGCCCCAGTTGGTCGTCTTCGCCGTCAAGCCGCAGGTGATCCGCGGCGTGGCTGCCCAATACCGGGCGTTCGCGGCCCGCGGCGCGACCTTCCTCAGCGTCGCGGCGGGAACGCCGATCGCGATCTTCGAGGAGGTGCTTGGCCGCGACGTTGCCATCGTCCGGTGCATGCCGAACACGCCGGCGGCCATCGGCAAGGGCATGATGGTCGTGTTCCCGAACCCCAGGGTGCACCGGGAGACTTCTGAATTCATCAACGGCCTGCTTTCGGCGAGCGGCGAGGTGGCGACAATCGACGACGAAGCGCTGATGGATGCGGTGACCGCCGTGTCCGGATCGGGGCCGGCCTATCTCTTCCACTTCATCGAATGCCTGACGGCGGCTGCCGAACAGGTGGGCCTGCCGTCCGAAACGGCGAAGAAGCTCGCCCTGCAGACCGTCTACGGCGCCGCCTGCCTGGCGCGCGACAGCGGCGAGGAGCCCGGACGACTGCGCGAGCAGGTCACCAGTCCGAACGGCACGACCGCCGCCGCGCTATCGGTGCTGATGGGGCAGGACAGGCTGAAGACCCTCGTCGCCGAGGCGGTCGAAGCAGCACGGAAGAGGAGCGTGGAGCTGGGAAGGTAGACGGCTCAACCCAGGAACGGATTTCGTATCTCCAGCTTTCCCAAGACGGACATGCCGGACTGCATGTCTTCGCTCAGAACGGTGTCGCAGCCGTGGTGAAGCGCGGCCGAGATGATCATGGCGTCGTAGATGGAGAAACGGTAGCGATCGACGAGATCGAGGCCGGTATCGTGAATTTCAAGCGTGAGCGGGACCACCTCGCACGCGTCGCGAAGGGCTTGCAGGAAGGGCCTGATCCGCTGCAGCGGCAAGATATGTTTGCGTTGGGCGATATTGGTGAATTCGTTCAGCACCTGGACGCTGATGACGCCCCGCGAAAGAAGCAGCCGCTCCACCTTGTCGGCTTTGGCCGAGTCCTCCGATATGAGATACAGAAGTGTGTTCGTGTCAAAGAACGGGCGCGACATCAGCGGGCGTTCGCTTCGTCGCGATCGAACTGAATGTCGGCGGGGATAAGCCCTCTGAACTTGCGAAGCCGCTCGACGAGCTCCCGTTGCGTGGGTTTGCGCGACACTATGAAATCATCTCCGTTCGCCGCCCTAAGCGCGATCTCGTCACCCTCCTTCAATTCGAGAGCTTCCACCACCTCGGCGGGGAGCCTGACGGCGAGGCTGTTTCCCCATTTTGCGACCTTCATGAAGATCACTCCATGATATACATCCTTTGCCAATGTATATCATAGAGGGGGATCAAACAAGCGTTTGCGCTTCTCCGAGCATCTCGTCCTGCTTCTTGCGCAGCGCATAGAGCCGGGTGGAGGTGTCGGGCGTCGCGTTGGCGCCGGTGAGCAGCTCGCCCTGCTTGACGGGGGCCAGAACGGTCCCGCCTTCAAGCAACCCGACGGGGATGGCGCCTTGCTCGCGCGCCTGCCCGACGGTCATCGTGAAGGAGCGATAGCAGGTCTCGCCGATTGCATCGAGCTTCTCGCCGGGCTTGAGGTCGCGCTTGGCGACGGCGCAGACCTCAGCGACGGGCCGCGGCAGCGGCACCATGTCGGGCTTTCCGTAGAGCACGACGCGGGCGGCCGTCAGCGGCACCTCCAGCGAGGTGAGGTGGTAGGGCCGGTGGAACGCGTAATAGGGGCCGCGGCCAACGTGCAGGTCGTCCATGCGCTCGATGATGCGCGGATGCGTCGCCTCCACCACCACGAACACACCCGGCGCCACACCCTTGCCGATCGTGTAGTCGACCACGCCCTTCCTCGACAGGAGGCCGCCATCCTCGCGCGGAACCAGCACTCTCGCGAGCTCGTCGCGGCCGGCATTCGGCCCGTGCATCCCCGGAACATCGGGTACCAGGCCGGTGGCATTGGCGATCGCCGCCATCTCGACCATGGTCTTCGAGCCGTCGACGAACTCGACGAGCATGCGCGGGTTCATGTTCCGCCGCTCCGCTTCCTCGCGATAGTCGTCGGGCACAGCGAAATGGTCGAGCGCATTGTTCTTGCCCTTGCCGGCGGCCACGATGCGATAGCCGAGCGCGCTGGCAAATTCGATGAGTTCCATGCAGGAGGACGGCTCGTCGCCGGCGCCGACCGAATAGACGACGCCCAGCCGGTCGGCCTCCTTCTTGAGGTAGGGCCCGATGGTGACGTCGGCCTCGACGTTCATCATCACCACGTGCTTGCCATGCTCCATGGCGAGCAGGTCGAAGTCGGCCGCCACGCCGGGCTTGCCGGTTGCGTCGATGACCACGTCGACGAGCGGATTGGTCACCATCGTCTCGACCGAGGTGACGGCGATGCGGCCACTCTCGATCGCTTCCGTGACCCCGGATTGCGTATCGGCTTCGCAGGCCGCGGAGTCGTCGCCATAGGCGATGCGCACGGCCTCGCGCGCCGTGTGCGGGCGCCGCGTGGCCATGGCGCAGAGCGACACGCCCTTCATCAGCATGCACTGGGTCACGAGATCCGTGCCCATCTCGCCGGAGCCGATCACGCCGATGCGGACCGGCCGGCCTTCGTCGGCGCGTCGCGCGAGTTCGCGCGCGAGCCCCGTCAGCTCGACATTGGTCATGAGGATTTCCGCGTCATTGCGCGCGATAGATGGCTTCGCGCCGCGAAAGTCAATGCGCCGGGGCGGCTTTCAGCAGCCGGGCGGCGGCGACCTGCGGCCGACAGGTCAGTTGTTCAGGATGCCGGGAAGCCGCAGGCCCCTTTCGCGCGCGCAGTCGAGCGCGATCTCGTAGCCCGCGTCGGCATGGCGCACGACGCCGGAGGCCGGGTCGTTCCACAGCACGCGCTCCAGGCGCCTCGCCGCCTCGGGCGTGCCGTCGGCCACGATCACCATGCCGGCATGCTGGGAAAAGCCCATTCCGACGCCGCCGCCATGATGCAGCGACACCCAGGTCGCGCCCGAGGCACAGTTGAGCAGGGCATTGAGCAGCGGCCAGTCGGAGACGGCATCGGAACCGTCCTTCATCGCTTCGGTTTCCCGGTTGGGCGAGGCGACCGAGCCGGAATCGAGGTGGTCGCGGCCGATCACGACCGGCGCCTTCAGTTCGCCCTTGGCCACCATCTCGTTGAAGGCGAGCCCCAGCCGGTGGCGGTCGCCCAGCCCCACCCAACAGATGCGTGCCGGCAGGCCCTGGAAGGCAATGCGCTCCCGCGCCATGTCAAGCCAGCGATGGAGATGCGCATTGTCCGGCAGCAGTTCCTTCACCTTGGCGTCAGTGCGGTAGATGTCCTCCGGATCGCCCGAGAGCGCCGCCCAGCGGAACGGGCCGATGCCGCGGCAGAACAGCGGCCGGATATAGGCCGGCACGAAGCCGGGGAAGGCGAAGGCGTTCTCGAATCCCTCCTCCTTCGCGACCTGGCGGATGTTGTTGCCGTAGTCGAGCGTCGGCACGCCGGCATTCCAGAAGGCGACCATCGCCTCGACATGCTCGCGCATCGAGGCGCGCGCCGCCTTCTCCACCGCCTTCGGGTCGCTCTCGCGCTTCGCCTTCCATTCGGCCAGCGTCCAGCCCCTGGGCAGATAGCCGTTGAGCGGGTCGTGCGCCGAGGTCTGGTCGGTCAGCATGTGCGGGCGCACGCCGCGGCGATGGAGTTCCGGGACGATCTCCGCGGCATTGCCGAGCAGGCCGACCGACTTCGCCTCGCCGGCCCTGGTCCAGCGGTCGATCATGGCCAGCGCTTCGTCCACGCTCGCCGTCTTCTCGTCGAGGTAGCGGGTGCGCAGGCGGAAATCGATGCGGTCCGGGTCGCATTCGATGGCGAGGCAGCAGGCGCCCGCCATGACGGCCGCGAGCGGCTGCGCCCCGCCCATGCCACCCAGCCCGGCGGTCAGGATCCACTTGCCCCTGAGGTCGCCGCCATAGTGCTGGCGGCCGGCCTCCACGAAGGTCTCATAGGTGCCCTGAACGATGCCCTGCGTGCCGATGTAAATCCAGGAGCCCGCCGTCATCTGGCCGTACATCATCAGGCCCTTGCGATCGAGCTGGTGGAAATGGTCCCAGTTTGCCCAGTGCGGGACGAGGTTGGAATTGGCGATCAGCACGCGGGGCGCATCGGCGTGCGTGCGGAACACGCCGACCGGCCTGCCAGACTGCACCAGAAGCGTTTCATCCGCTTCCAGCGTCTTCAGCGTGGCGACGATGCGGTCGAAATCCTCCCAGGTGCGCGCGGCGCGGCCGATGCCGCCATAGACCACCAGTTCGTTGGGGTTCTCGGCAACCTCGGCGTCCAGATTGTTCATCAGCATGCGCAGCGGCGCCTCGGTGAGCCAGCTCTTCGCGTTGAGCTCGGGGCCGCGCGGCGCGCGCACGTTGCGGACGTTGTGGCGGGGGTTCGTCATGCCTTGCCTCCGGAACCGAGTGACTTTGCAAGCTGTTCGAGCCGCTCGAGTATTGCCTTCAGATGCACGCGCAGGCGCTCGGCCTTCGCCTCGTCATAGGCGAAGGGGGGCTCCTCCGCAGCGAGATGGGTCGCCTGCGCAAGCTCCATCTGGATGGCGTGAATGCCGTGCTCCGGCCTGCCGTAATGGCGCGTCGTCCAGCCGCCGCGGAAACGGCCGTTGAGCACGGAGGTGTAGCCGCTGGCGCCGCGGCAGACATCCGCCACCGCGCGCTCCATTTCCGGCGCGCAGGTGCGGCCGTTGTCGGTGCCGATGTTGAAGTCGGGCAGGGTGCCCTCGAACAGGAACGGGCAGCGGGAACGGATTGAATGGCAGTCGTAGAGGATCGCGACGCCGTGCAGCGCCTTCACGCGGTCGATCTCCGCCCGAAGCGCGGCGTGGTAGGGCCGGTGGAAGCGTTCGAGCCGCTCAGCGATGTCGGCCTGGCCGGGCGCCTCGCCCTCCTTCCAGATCGGCTGGTTGTCGAAATCGGTGAGCGGGACGAGGCCGGTCGTGTTCTGCCCCGGATAGAGGCTCTGCCCGCCCGGGTCGCGGTTGGCGTCGATGCCGTAGCGGTGGAAGGTGGCGCGCACCATCGTCGCGTCGGGCAGCAAGCGGGCATAGAGCCGGTCCACGTGCCAGTCCGTGTCGCGAAGCTTTGTCCCTTCGTCGTTGAGCCTCGCCGCAATGTCGTCCGGCACATGCGTGCCGACATGCGGAAAGGCAAGGATGACCGGCGAGGAGCCGGGCGAAACGACGACGGGGCTCATGCTTCCAGCCTCGGCAAGATGCCTTCGCTGACGCTCGCATCAAGCGCCCCGGAGGCGACGAGCTCGGCGGCGGCGGCGAGGTCGCCGGCCATGTAGCGGTCGGCCTCCAGCGGCGGCACGACCGCGCGGATCGCGGTGTGCGCGCGCTGGAGTTCGGTACTCGTCTTCAAGGGCGCGCGGAAGTCGATGCCCTGCGCTGCCGTCACCGCCTCGATGCCGACGATGGCCGCGAGGTTTTCGGTCATGGTGAGCAGCCGGCGCGCGCCATGGCAGGCCATGGAGACGTGGTCCTCCTGGTCGGCGGAGGTGGGCGTCGAATCGACCGAGGCGGGATGCGCCATCTGCTTGTTTTCGCTCATCAGCGCGGCCGAGGTAACCTCCGCGATCATCAATCCGGAATTGAGCCCGGCATTCTTGGCCAGGAACGGCGGCAGGCCGTAGGAGAGCTTGGGGTCGACCAGCAGCGCGACGCGCCGCTGTGCGATCGCCCCGATCTCGCAGACGGCCAGCGCGATCTGGTCTGCGGCGAAGGCGACCGGCTCGGCATGAAAGTTGCCGCCCGACACGACCGAACCGTCGGCCAGCACGAGCGGGTTGTCGGTAACCGCGTTGGCCTCAATCCCGAGCGTGCGCGCGGCCATGCGCAACAGGTCGAGGCAGGCGCCATCCACCTGCGGCTGGCAACGGATGCAGTATGGATCCTGCACGCGCTCGTCGCCCTCGAGATGGCTGTCGCGGATTTCCGATCCTTCGAGCAGCCGCCAGAGCGCGGCGGCCGTGTCGATCTGGCCGCAATGGCCGCGCAGGCGATGGATTTCGGGATGGAACGGGGCCGACGAGCCCATCGCCGCGTCGGTCGAAAGCGCACCGGTAACGAGGGCCGCGTTGGCCGCGCGATGCGCGCGGAACAGGCCGGCCAGCGCCAGCGCGGTCGAGACCTGGGTGCCGTTGATCAGCGCCAGCCCTTCCTTGGCGGCCAGCCGGATCGGCTCGATCCCGACCCTCGCCAAAGCGGCGCGCGTGGGCATCGTTTCGCCGTCGAGCATGGCCTCGCCCTCGCCGATCATGACCGCCGTCATGTGCGCCAGCGGCGCGAGATCGCCGGAGGCACCGACCGAGCCCTTTTCGGGAATGACCGGAACGACGCCCCGCTCCAGCATGGCCTCGATGAGCGCCACGGTTTCGGGCCGCACGCCGGAGGCGCCGCGACCAACCGAAACGAGCTTCAGTGCCATCACCAGCCGCACGATTTCCGGCGCAAGGGGTGCGCCGACGCCGCAGCAATGCGAGAGGATCAGGTTGCGCTGCAGCGTCTCGGTGTCGGAGGGCGCGATGCGCACGCTGGCGAGCTTCCCGAAGCCGGTGTTGACGCCATAGACCGGCGGGCCGCCCGCGATCTCCGCAATGCGCGCCGCGGCGGAGGCGACACCCGCACGGAAATCGTCGTGCAGGCGGGCGGTGGCCCCGGTGCGATAGATCGTTTCGAGATCGGCCAGCGGTACCGAGCCGGGGCGGAGGATGACGGTCATGCTTCGACGATCCTGCGATGGAGCGGGTTGAAGCCCATGCGGTAGGCGAGTTCGGCCGGGTGCTCGACGTCCCACACCGCGAATTCGGCGCGCTTGCCGGGCTCGATCGTGCCGATCTCGGCCGACAGGCCCAGCGCGGCCGCCGCCTCGCGGGTCGCCCCGGCAAGCGCCTCTTCCGGCGTCAGGCCGAACAGCGTGCAGGCCATGTTCATGACAAGAAGCAGCGAAGTGAGCGGCGAGGAGCCTGGGTTGCAATCGGTGGCGATCGCGATGCGTACCCCCGCCTCGCGCAGCAAGGAGACCGGAGGAGCCTGCTTCTCGCGCAGGAAATAGAAGGCGCCGGGCAGGAGCACGGCGACAGTTCCCGCCCGCGCCATCGCCCGAGCGCCCTCCGCGTCCAGATGTTCGAGATGATCGGCCGAAAGCGCGCCGCAGGAAGCCGCCAGAGCGGCGCCCCCGAGGTTGGACAGCTGTTCGGCATGCAGCTTCACCGGCAGGCCAAGCGTCTTTGCGCGATCGAAGACGCGGCCAATCTGCTGCGGCGAGAAGGCGATGCCCTCGCAGAAGCCGTCGACGGCGTCGATCAGCCCCTCGACGTGACCGGCTTCCATGCCGGGCAGCACGACTTCGTCGATATAGGCGTCGGCGCGGCCCGTATATTCGGGCGGGACGGCATGCGCAGCGAGCCAGCTCGTCACCACCCGCACCGGACGCTGCCGGCCGAGCGCGCGGGCCGCCCGCAGCATCTTCAGCTCGTCCTCGACCGTCAGCCCGTAGCCCGACTTGATCTCGACCGTGGCGATGCCCTCGGCGATCAGCGCGTCGAGACGCGGCAGCGCACCGACGACCAGTTCGTCCTCGGACAGCGCCCGCGTGGCCCGCATGGTCGAGACGATGCCGCCGCCGGCGCGCGCGATCTCCTCGTAGCCGGCGCCTTCGAGCCGCATGCGGAACTCGTTGGCGCGGTTGCCGCCGAAAACCAGGTGGGTGTGGCAATCGACCAGAGCCGGTGTGACGAGCCGTCCGCCGAGATCGACCGCCTCGGCCTTGCGCCACTCCGAAGGAAGCTCAGCCTCCTGCACGACCAGCGCGATGCGACCGGCCTCGACGCCGATCGCCGTGCCGTCGGGCGGCTGCGCGCCCGTCGCGCCGGGCCTCATGTCGACCAGCCGCAGATTGGTGAACAGTTTTCGGGCCATGGCGCTTCGGCATTGATAACTCGCCGATAATGCTATTATGTGCATACATAACGAGTCAACGAAGCTTCGCGACCATGCCGACGATTTTTGCCGAACACGCGCTGCTTCCCGAAGGCTGGGCCACGAGTGTGCGGCTGGGGATCGGGCAGAACGGCAAGATCGACCGGGTAACGGCCGGGACAACGGCAAGGCCGGACGACACCCGCGTGGCCGTGCTGCTGCCAGCGCCGGCGAACCTGCACAGCCACACCTTCCAGCGCGCCATGGCCGGGCTCGCCGAGCGGCGGGGACCGGCCGAGCGCGACTCTTTCTGGACCTGGCGCGAGACGATGTACCGCTTCCTCGACATCCTTGCGCCGGACGAGATCGAGGCGATTGCCGCGCAGGCCTTCATGGAGATGCAGGAGGCAGGCTTCGCCGCCGTCGCCGAGTTTCACTACCTTCACCACCAGCCGGGCGGCGCGGCTTATGCCGAGCTCGGCGAGCTGTCATCGCGGATCGCGGCCGCCGCGCAGACCGGCATCGGGCTCACGCTGCTTCCGGTCTACTACGCACAGGGCGGTGTCGACGGCCGCCCGCTCAAGGGCGGACAGCTCCGGTTCGGCAACGATCTCGAGCGCTTCGAGCGGCTGCTGGCGCGATGTGGGGACATCGCGAAATCCCTGCCTCCGGACACCCGCCTCGGCGTCGCGCCCCATTCGCTGCGCGCCGTCAGCCCCGCAGACCTCCAGGAGCTCGAACGGCTGATGCCGGATGCGCCGTTTCACATGCACATCGCCGAACAGAAGGCGGAGGTGGAGGAAACGCTCGCCGTCTTCGGCCAGCGACCTGTCGCCTTCCTGCTCGACCGTTTCGACGTGGGCCCGCGCTGGTGCCTGATCCATTGCACGCACATGGTTTCCGACGAGACGGAGAGGCTCGCCCGCAGCGGCGCCGTCGCCGGCCTGTGCCCGGTCACCGAGGCCAATCTCGGCGACGGCATATTCGATGGCGCACGCTACCTCGCGGCGGGCGGGCGGCTAGGCGTCGGCTCCGACTCCAACATCCGCATCAGTTTTCACGAGGAGCTGCGGCAGCTCGAATACTCGCAGCGGCTGCGTGACAAGGCTCGCATCGTGCTCGCAGAGGCCAACGAATCCTGTGGCCGCAAGCTGTTCGACCTGGCGCTGGCCGGCGGCGCGCAAGCGCTCGGGCGCGACAGCGGCGCGATCGCAGCCGGCAGATGGGCCGATCTCGTCGCTCTCGACCCGGCAGCACTCGACAACGCACCACCGGGCGACGACCTGCTCGACCACTGGGTATTCGCTGGAGGCAGCAACTCGGTCGCGGACGTCTGGTCGGCGGGACGGCACGTCGTGCAGGGCGGCCGGCATCTCGCCCGCGACATGGTCTCAGCCCGCTACCGGACGGCGCTCTCGGCAATCAGGGGGCGGCTGTGAGCGAGGCGCGGCGCAATTCCTGGCGCGAGATACGCGACGAGCTGTCTCGCCGCATCGCGGCGCGCGAGTGGCGGCCGGGTGCCGTCGTGCCCGGCGAGCAGGCGCTGGCAGCCGAGTTCGGCGCGGCGCGCGCCACCGTCAACCGGGCGCTGCAGGAGCTGGCGCGGGCCGGCGTGCTGGAGCGCAAGCGCAAGGCCGGGACAAGGGTCGCGCTGCATCCCGTGCGCGAAGCTCGCTTCATCATCCCACTGGTGCGCCAGGAGGTCGAGGCGAAGGGGGCGGCCTATGGCTATGTGCTGCTCAGCCGCGAGATCACGCCGCCACCCGAACTCGTCCGTGCCCGCCTGGGGCTCGCGCGCGACGCGCGGCTGCTCCACTTGCGCTGCCTGCATACGGCAGACCGCGCCCCCTACCAGTACGAGGATCGCTGGATCGGGCTGGAGGCCGTGCCGGCCGCGGGAGACGCGGACTTCGAAACGATCGGCCCGAACGAATGGCTGGTCGAAAACGCACCGTTCTCCCAAGCGGAATTTGCGTTCTTCGCGGCTGCGGCAAACGAGGACGAGGCGGCCCTGCTGGGGCTCCGGCCAGGCGACCCGATCTTCGTCGGCGAAAGGCTGACCTGGCTCGGCGAGAGGCCGGTGACGCTGGTGCGCATGGCGCACCCGCCCTCGCACCGCATGGTGACGCGCATATGACGAAAGGGGCCGGCAATGCGATGCGCCGCCGGCCCCGTCATGATCGCGTGCCGAGGGCTATTGGCCCATCTTGGCCTTTATCCAGTCCTTGTAGTTCGCAAGCCGGGTGTAGATGCCGTAGGCATTGGCGTGACCGCAGGCCACGCTCGCATCCATCGGGCCTTCACCCCAGCTGACGATGCCGACCTGGACCGGCTTGCCGTCCCTGATCGTGAACAGAGGGCCGCCGCTGTCGCCATTGCACGCGTCACGGACGCCGGATTGGGTGCCTGCGCACAGCATGTTGCCCGTCAGCGGGTCCTTCATGGCGGCCACGATGGCATCGAGAGCCTGGGTAATGGCCTGTTCCGAATAGCGCATGCGCCCGGCCAGCTGGTACAGAACCCCGCCGAGATCGCGGGCATAGATGGTCTTGATGCCCGAATTGCAGGCCGAGTTGGGGAACAGCTCGATGTCGGCCTCCATCAGGTCGTTCGGGAAGTAGCCATCTTCCATCATGCCCCAGCCGATGACGGTCGCCTTGCCGCTCTCGATGTCGGAGTCGATCAGCGGGATCGATGGGGCATTGGCCGGCTCGGCCAGCTTCAACAGGCCGATGTCGTTGTCGAGTGTCGCGGGGCTGTAGCCCTCGTTGACGTAAACCGCCTGCACCGCACGACGTTCGCCCTCGGCGAGATGGGTCGCGCCGGTCAGGACGGTAATCGATGTGGCCGGTACCGGCACGCCCGCATCGACCAGGCAATGAGCCGCCGTCAGAACCCATTGCGGCGCAATCAGGCTGCCGCCGCAGAACTGCGCGTCGGGTTGCGAGGTGGGGGAATCGTCCAGCATGTCGCTGGTCAGCAGCGCAACCTGGAACGGCCAAGCCCCCTTGCCCGCCTTCTTGCCGCCGAACACCCGGTCGCTGGCGTCGTCCCCGCTCAATTCGGCGCGCAGCGCAGGGACACGGCTCATCGGTGACAGTTCCGGACGCCCTTCGCCCTCCTGTGCCCACGAGGCGGACGGCAAGCCGACCGTCAGCGAAACCGCGAGCAGCGGTCCGGCAAGCTTCTTCTTGTGCAAGGTATCGAACAATGGATCCTCCTGGGTTGCCTGAGTGGCACCGGACGCCCTTCCCGTCCCGATGCGACGCCGGCCATATAACGCCCGTGTACGGCCGGATCGCAGGATTACTTTGCGTCAATGTTGGAATAATTGCGGCGCGTGACCTCCGTGCCTCACCGGCGTCCGAGGCGCGCGCCGGGGCCTCAGCCCGACCCGCCTTCGCTTTCATGTTGAAAGCCCGCCTTGCGGGCGAGTAAGATTTCGCAGGCGGCGCTCGCCGGGAGGGGCAGTTCCATGCGTTCGTTGAGGATGGTGCTGGCGGTCTCCGCCATTGCGCTGTTGGCGGAGCCGACGGCGATGCGAGCCGGCGAAAAGAACGAGCTTAACTGGGCCGAGCACGTGCAGGTGGTATACGACGCGGCCACCCGGTCCGTCAGCCGGACGAAGGTCCGTGTCGTCGATCCGCATCCGGAGAAGAACCTCGATTTCGTCTGGGAACCGGACGCGGGCAGCCTGCCCGGAGTCGATCCCGAAACCCAGGCCGCGTCCGGCAAGGGGAGGCTGGTGTGGCGCGTGCGTGGCTCCGCTGATTACGACCCGCGCACCGTCTTCAGCACCTATGAAGGCGAGATGCGCGAGGGCCGCCCCAATGGCCCGGGCCGGCTGGAGATGCGCGACGGCTCCGTCATGGAAGGTATGTGGAAGGACGGCCTGCTCGAAGGTCCGGGCAGCCATCGCGATGCCAAGGGCAATCTCTACCAGGGCGCGTTCGTCGCCGGGCTGGCCGAAGGCCATGGCCGGCTCGCGCTCCGCGACGGCTCGATCTACGAGGGCGAATTCCGAGCCGGCAAGCGCCACGGCGCCGGAACCATGCGGCTTGCCGGCGGAACCACCTATGAGTCACGCTGGCGCGATGGCGTGGAGGTCGGTGGCAACAGGCCCGACGTTCTGGCCGATGCGCGCATCGGCGGACTGCTCAAGGCGCAGGCGGCCGGCGGCGACGCCGGCCGGACAGAGATCGCGGTCGTCATCGACAAGCGCATGACCGACCAGCAGGAGATCCAGTACCAGCACCTTGTCCGCGACCAAGACGTGGCGATCTATCCCGTCAGCGACTTCATGAACGACGCCTGGAACGGCACCGGCACGATCGGCGAGGACTACGGCAACTACAGCATGGACTGGGACCACGACCACGCCTACGTGCAGGTCGATCTCCAGACCACGGACAATTCGCGCGTCAGGCTGGATTCGATGGCGCTCGACGTCGCCACCAGTGTCGCCTACCGCAAGCCGATGCTGACCATCCAGAGGCATCTCGGCTGCGTGGCCTTCCGGCCAACCTTCAGCTTTCTCAACCACGGCTGGGGAGCGGTGCAAAACGCAACGCTGACGGTCCGCTTCACCAATCCCGAGCGGCCGGGGGAGGCCTCCCAGGACTATTCGGTAACGCTCGACGACTTCGACGAGGGCGCGGACGTATCGCTGCTGGGGACATTGCAGGGGGCCGGCGTCGATACCGATTCACTTGCCAATCGCCGCTTTCCGTGCCCGTCACGCGAGCAGATCGGCATCTGCCGGGCGCAGCTCTTCAACTCGGTCAGCTTCGGCGACATCGAGAACTTCGTCTATGGCGAGGACCTGCTGTCGACCACGGCGGAAGGCGAGATTGCCTACGAATATGCCGACGATTCCGGTGCCATGAACCCGGCGGCCGAAGCCTTCCAGGTCGAACTCATGCTGGCGCTGATCGAGACGCCGCGCGAGCTCGCCGAATGCGGCGATGGCGGCTTCCCGCCGGCCGAGGCACGGCGCTATCAGGATATTCGGCTTCCGGTCGGACAGTCCGACTACTCCATCGACCTGCCGCTGCGCGGCAACAGGAACGTCAAGGACTACACGGCAAGGCTGAAGATATCGTCGGAGATGACGTCCTATCACGAGTTCACCGCGTCCGCCCGCTTCGCCGACGGCAGCGTACGGCAATCGAAGCCGGTCAGCCTGTTCTACTTCAAGCCGCGCTGGCCGAACTTCGTCAGCGACGTGCGGCTGCCGGCCTGCTATCTCGACGAGGGGTTCGGCTCATCCTGCTGAGCCCGGCCGAGGGCAAGGTCATAGAGGTTGGGCAGCGGAACCTGCCGCAGGAACAGCGTTCCCTGCTCGAACACGGTTATCTCGGCGAGCGCGCCGGACGCCTTGTCGCCGCCCTGGTCGAACAGGAAATTGCCGAGCGAATAGAGCATCGCCGCATCGCCGCCGGCCAGCGCGGCGATGCCGCTGCTTGACCGATGCGGGTGGGCCCCGACGATTGCAGCGACGCCCCGCCTGCGCATTTCTTCGGCCAGCATGATTTCGCGATCGGAGGGTCGAGTGAAAAATTCTCGTCCCCAATGCACGAAGGCGACGACCGGCACGTCGGCCTTCTCGCGCAACAAGCGGTCGAGCAGCCTCGGCTCGAGCAGGTTCGTCTGGCGTTCCGCGTTGGTCTCGAGGTCGGTCAGCCCGACGATGGTCAGGCCCGGCAGTTCGAGCGCTTCGCCCTGAGCGAACCATGAAATGCCGGCCGTTTCGAGCGCGGCCCTGGTCTCCGCGAGCCCCGAGGCGCCGATATCCATGGCATGATTGTTGGCGAGGCTGACGGCCGTGATGTTGAGGCGCCTGAACCAGTCGATCGCCTGCGCCCCCGGCATTGCCAGCACCATGTGCTCGATGCCAGCCGGAACGTTGGGCAACAATACGCCCTCCAGATTGGCAATGATCTCGCCTCCGCCGGTCGCGGCGCGGACCGCCGCCTCGACCCGCTCCGCTCCCGCTTCATCCAGCAGCGCGGCGCTCATTGTGCGGCCGAAGAATGTGTCACCGGCGAGATAATATTTGCGCCCGCCGGAGAAGGGCGGAAGGCCCGCTTTCGGCATGGCGGGCGAGAAGGCCAGGACCAGATAGCTGGTCGTCTCGGCGACGAAGCTTTCAGCGAACTGCTGGCTGTTCTCGCTGACGAGCACGACGGGGTGCGCGCCGTTGACGCGCGCCTGCAGTGCCATCTGCACATAGGTCGCGCCAACCGAATCCATGTGGTCTGGCTGCCTGAGGCCGGCAATTGCATCCAGCGAGCCCGAGGCCAGAACGTTGAGTGTCTGCTGGTCGCGCTGTCGCGCCTGGAACTGCGGCAGGTAGTGCGAGAAATCGGTCGATTGCAGGATCAGCGTGCCCTCGCCCGCAAGCGGCGCGAGCGCCGCAGCCAGCCGTTCCCAATCGGGCCGGCCTGAGCGGGTCGAGATCGCGACGGGCAGCACGGGAACGCCCGGCAGGTAGTAGGCAACGAACGGCAGCAGCGCGCGGATGCCGTGGTCCTGCCCCACGAGGCAGGAATCGGCTGCGTCCGCACCGGCCGCGAGCAATGCCTGGGCACCGGCCACATCGGTCGGAACGCGGCCGAGGATGGTGGCAAAGCCGTTCCGGGTGGTCGCGAATGGCTTGCGCGCCTGCCGGAAATGATCCGGGAAGAGGATGACGATCCGCTCGTACCGGCCTTGCGAGGCAAGCCGGATACCGCCAGCCACCAGATGCGCGGCAAGCAGATGGTGTGGAACCGTGACACCCGACAAGGGTACCTTGGCGGGCGCAATCGCCTGCGCGCTGGCGATTGCCTCGTTGAACAACGCGCCATCCCGGTAGAACACCGGATAGTCGGCACCCTCGGGCGGGCAGACCGGCCGGGCCACCGCAGGCGCGGCAGCCAGAACGCCAAGCAAGAGCGCAGCCGCGATCCGCCTGCGTGTCACGGCCGCGCCAGCAGGAAATTGGACGTCTGCGATATGTGGTAGAACGGCTCCTGCCGGTTGTTCGTGAGACGCACCACCTCGCGATAGACGAAATCAGCCAGCCCGAGCAGCCGCACGCCATCGCCGCTGGTATTGGCCTGGCCCTTCAGGCCCTGAAGTATCGAATAGGTGAACACGCCGTGGCCGAGTTCCGGCAGCTCCGCGGCGGTGTTGTTGGCCGCCGTGGCGGAGAAGACGATGATGCGTGCGTCAGCCGCATCCTTCTCCAGGCGCGGATTGTGTGCATTGGCCGCATGGCAGGTGTCGAGCACCATGATGCGGCGGCCCTTGGCGCGCTCGATCGCCTCCTGGATGTCGCGCCAGTCGACCAGCGACGAGCGCCGCCAGCGTTGCTCGTCCTGCATCCGGCCGTCGGTCGGGACGAAATAGTAGTCCTCGTCGATGTTGATGCCGTGCCCAGCGACGAATACGATGGTGGTGTCGTCGGGCCCTGGCAGGTCGAGGAAATCGACCAGCTCGTCATCGATCGCGCCCGATTCGGGATCGAGAATCTCACGCGCCCCTGCGATCCTGCCGACGGCAGCGGCGCGTTCGGGGTCGGCGTCGAGTGCGTTGCGGTTGACCATCACGAGCGCTTCCATATCGCTGAAGAGCGGCGCGGTGCGCTCCGCGACGACGCGCAGGAACTCGCTGGCATCGTCGACCGGGTAGTCGAGGTCGCAGGAGCGGCCGTTGCAGTGCGAGGGAAGCAGCGGATATTCCTCGACGCCGATCACGGCGACGTAAAGCTTGCCCTTCTTTTCCTCTTCAGCCGGTCGCTTCCGGGCGAGCGCGGTCACCCCTCGTTCTGTCAGGTAACCGAACTCGTTGTAGCCGGTGACCAGGATCTCGTTCTGGCCGTCCTCGACCGGCACCTCGATGATGACGCGGTCGCCGCCGCCGTCGGCCGAGCGTGCGGTGAACCGGTCGATGCGCCGATCGTTCGACAGCACGGTGAATTCGGACACGTCGGCTCCCGCTTCGGCTGCCCCGACGATCTCGACCGCCACGAAACCTTCGGCCGCCGTCACGCCCTCGGCCAATCGGACGGAGAATTCCGGCGGCTTGCGCCTGAGCAGCTCGGCAAGCTGCCGGTCGGTGGCGCGCAGCTCCTTCGCCGCCTCACTGGCGCTGCCCATGATGATCGCGCGGCGCACGATCTCCGGGCTGTGGAGGTGCTGCTTGAGCTGGCGCGCGCGAACGAAGCGCGCCTCCTTGTCCTGGCCCTGGTTGACGTGCCAGCCGACCAGCCGGTCGCCGTCCGGCGAGGAGTGAAAGTAGCCCTGCGGCGTCCAGATGATCCAGTCCTCGTCAGCGAAGAACATCGACACGACCAGTTCGCGCGTCTGCAGGTTCCACAGCCGAATCGTCTGGTCCGCGCCGCCAGTGACGAGGTAGCGCGCCTTCTGCGCCTCGGCCATGGCATTGACCATGCCGGTGTGCCCGTCCCTGAACTCGCCGGCGAAGCTGCCGTCGTCGCGATGATAGGCGATCAGGGTTCCGTCGGCCCCGCCGGTGACGAATTCGGGTGCCGTGGCGAGCAGCGTGTAGGACGAATGCACGTAGCCGGTCGTGGCGTCGTTCTCGATCTCCTCGACGAGAGTGTCGGCCCGCCTCAGGGCGAGAACGGCGGTCTCGTAGCCGTAATCGCCACCCGGTCCGGCGTGGATCGACCACGCGCCGGCCTCGCTTGTCGCTCGATGGAGCCGGTCAACCTCGAGGTCGGCTGGCTCGGGGTCCTCGAAGCTGCGGTCCGCGGTTGGGAGCATCAGCTGGTGCGCGAGGCGGCCCCGCACTTCGGGACAGGCGATCGCGTCCGGACAGGGATCGTCGTTGCCCCACGCGATGCGTTCGGCGGCAATGTCGATCGCAACCGCCGTAACCGGTCGCCCGACCCCATTCAGCACCTTCGCCTGCCGCGCCGACTTCGCGTCCCACAAATGAATCTCGTGACCCGTGCCGCCCGCCGTCGCAACGGTCTTGCCGTCGGGCATCAGCAGGGTCGCGGTGACCGAACTGTCGTGGCCGCGATACTCCGCGATCCTGTCGCCGGTTGCGATGTCGAGCACGATGGTGCGGTTCACGTCGGCGCAGCGGTAGCTGCAGTTGACGACAAGCACCCGACCGCCATCGGCGAAGGCGATTGCGCTGGAGCTGAAGTCCGGGTTGGGCAGCTCGTGCTCCAGCCGGCCGTCCGCCGCATTCCATATGCTCAGCGTGCCGTCCTCCGCCGCGGTGGCGAAGCGATTGCCGTCCGGGCTGATTGCCAGCCCCCGCACCGCGACATCCCGCAGCGGGTCGGCATCAGGCATGGCGATCTCGTTGCCGGCGGCATCCCACAGTCGGACGCCGTTGTCCTGCGTGCTTGCCACCATGCGCTGGCCACCCAACGCAAATTGCACGCGGCTGACGTGCACGGAATCGGCGTCCAGCCGCAGCGTCGGAACCCATTCGCCGCCGTCTGTCGCCGGACGCGCCCACACCTGAACGAACCCGTCGCCACCGCCGGCCGCCAGCAACGAACCGTCCGGCGAGAAGTCGAGGCCGTAGACAGGGTAGTCCAGCCCGGAAAGCTTCGCCAGCAGACGGCCGGAGCCGAGGTCGAACAGCCTGACATCGCCATATGGCGGCTCGTCGCCGAGGCCCGGGCCGAAGAAGCCGCCAGCTGCAACCGTCTCGCCGTCCGGAGAAACCGCGAGCGCATAGATCCTGCCCTCGCTGCCGGCGCCTATCTGGCCACGGATGGTGCGGACGGTGAGGCCCGCCCGCCAGTCCCAGACGCGGATGGTCTTGTCCTCCGAAGCGGAGAGGAGTGTTTCGCCGTCGGGTGTGACGGCGAGATCGCGCACGACGGACCGGTGACCACCGGTGTCGAGATCGAGGTAGAAATCAGGCTCGTTCTGTGCGGCGGCATGGCCGGCCGACCCGATCGCGAGGCCGGCCAGCAGCAGTGCCGCCCCAGGGACCCCGCCTGCCCGCTCGATGCACCGGCCCATCTCCAGCGATCCTCGATCCGCGCCTCACCCTTCGGGAAGGTTCTCCACCGGGTAGATCAGCAGCGCGCCCTTGGCGGCCGCCGACTGGCCGAGCCGCAGCGCCCCGCGCGTTGCCGGTGCGTTTCCCACATCGCGCAGCAGGCCCTCGAAGCCACCGGGGTGACCAATCGCTCGCGTCGCCCGGCGCACGCCTTCCTGGGTCAGGAAGGACAGGTCCTGCTTCTGCGTCTGCGGCCTGGCCTCCGACAGCACCACGACCATCCGCTCGATACCGTAGCTTTCGCCGTTGAACTCCAGCAGCGGCATGTCGACCCGGCTGCCGCCGTGGAGGCGCTCAGAGTACATCAGGCTGATCGAATAATCGCTGCCGATGTAGAGCACGTTGATGTCGACCGGCTTGGTTGAATTGTTGAGCGCGATGAGATCGATCTGGTCGCCGGGATGGACGGCAGGCACCGTTCCGGGCTCCAGGTCCCTGGCCACAACCTCGGCATTGCCGTCGCGCGAACGGACCGTCTCGCTGCGCCCGCTGACGATCCGGAACTTGGCCATGAACTCGTCCGGCCGGAAGTTAGATGCCGAGGCGAGGCGCGCCAGGTTGGTCGCGCGGAAGATGCGCAGCAGGCTGTCCGCCACCTCGTCTTCGAGGCCTTCTTCCGTGCTGCCGGCAAAGCCTATCGACGGAGGCCGACGGCCTTCCTCCAGAGATATCTCGGCCGTCGGCGGCAGGAACCACAGCCTCGGCGCATCGCCGATCGCCGCGCGCGCCGCGAAATCGAGCTTGACCGAACCCGTGCTGCCGGCAGCCCTGGCAGCGAGCTCCACCACGTCCTTCTCGTTCATGACCGCGAGCTTCAGATCGGCCGGCTGACTGGCATCCACGAGCTTCAGCTTGACCGGACGTTTCTCGTCGCCTGCTATCTTGGCGAGCAGCTTTTCGACCTGCCCGACCTCGACCGCATAGCGGGGGGCGCCGGCTGGACGCGACACGGTGAGTTCCGTGTCGAAGGCAAGCTCCGTCAGCCGCGCATAGGCGGTATCCGGAATGGCCGAAGGGGCAAGCGCCGGCTTGCCGTCATGTTCGACCGGCGCGACCTTTGCCGTCAGCGTGTCGGAGGAGCGGACTTCTACGTAGCCCACCGCCTCTTCCGCCTTCGATCCCGGCTTCGGCAGCACGGCCAGCTTGGCGCCCTGGACGAGGCCATGCAACTGCCCGGCAGCCACGGTGATGGCGGTCTTCCCGACCTTCAGCGGCCACTGTCGCACGTAGTCCCCGGCGTGCTGGCCGAACACCGGCGCGTCGAGGTCACCCTCGAACAGCGGCGTCGGACGGACGATGTTTTCGGCCGAATAGGCCTGCAGCACGCTCTGGGCGAGCTGCCGGTAGGTCATGTTGGGGTTCTCCGCAAGCTGCCGCATGATCGTGAAGGTGAAGAGCCCGTAGGGCTTGGCATCTTCCACGCCCTTCGGGAGCGGCATTTCCGGGGTCGTCTCGACGGTCTGGGCGGCGAAGAAGGCGACCAAGCCGCCAAGGTCCGTTGCCTCTGAGCTGGTCCCGACCGCATCCTTCGGAACGCCCGCATTCGCGGAAGCCGTCAGCAGCGGCGCGCGATCGTTCTCCTCGCCGCTTGCTTTCTCCGACATGGCTTGCGCCTCAGCCTCCGCGCGCCTGAATGCCTCGTCCGGGATGCCGAGCAGCTTCGGGTCGAGCTTGCGCTCGACCACCTCCTCCATGCCCGTCCCCACGGCGCGCGTGGCCGTGCCGGAATGGCAGGCGTCGATGACGATCCAGACGAACGCACCCTTTGCACGGATCTTGCCGAGGGCCTCTCCGATCTCGTTGTCGGTGAAGGCGGAGGGCACGCCTTCATCCTCATCCATCCACATGCGGATGTCGGCCGGCAGGAATATCTCGTCCTTGCCGTCGGGTTCCGATGCCGGATCGACGGCGGGCTGCTGCATGCCGTGGCCCGAAAGCTGGATGAAGACGAAGTCGCCGAGCGTAGCCCGGGCTGCGATGCGGTCCAGCGCCCCGATGACAGCGTCGCGGGTCGGCGATCCGATGCCACCCTGGTCTGCGCCGACGTCCTCGGCCAGCACCAGCACGTTCTGCGGATCGAACGGCACCGGCGCCGTGGTCGTGAGGTATTCGCGGATGAGCAGGGCATCGTTGCGCGGACCGACCAGATCGGCGCCCTCGACGTTTGGATAGCTGGTGACGCCGACCAGAACGGCGTAATTCGTGCGCGCCAGCGCGGCCGTCGGCGCAACTGCCGAAAGCCCGGCAAACACAAGTGCGGCGGCAGCCAGCAACCTGCCGCGATCCAAGACTGGCATAATCTCGCTCCCAAGCCGCCTGACCCTGCGTCAGATTGCTTCTACAGGATTGGGGCGGGAGTTTGGAATGCAAATGATGGCGTCGCCAGACTTTGGCAGCCGGCTTTCAGTGCGCCTCGTCCCAGTTCTTCGCGGCGCTGGCGTCGACGTGCAGCGGCACGGCCATCGAGAGAGCGGGCATCGTCGCCTGCTCCATCACCCTGCGGATGACGGGCATCGCCGCCTCCGCCTTTTCGGCCGGCGCCTCGAACACGAGCTCGTCATGCACCTGAAGCAGCATCTGCACGTCGTCCAGCCCCGCCTCGGCCAGCGCATCGTCCATGCGGATCATGGCGCGGCGGATGATATCGGCGGCCGAACCCTGGATCGGTGCGTTGATCGAGGCACGCTCGTTGAAGGCCCGCACCGACGGGTTGGAGGACCGGATGTCGGGGAAATGGATGCGTCGGCCGAAGATCGTCTCGACATAGCCGTGCTCGCGCGAGAAGGCCTTGGCGCCCTCCATGTAGTCGCGGATGCCGGGGAAGCGCTCGAAATAGCGCTTGATGTAGTCGCCTGCCTCCGAGCGCTCGATCGAAAGCTGGTTGGCCAGGCCGAAGGCAGAGATGCCGTAAATGATGCCGAAATTGATCGCCTTGGCGCGGCGGCGGACCTCGGCCGGCATGCCTTCGACCGGCACGCCGAACATTTCCGACGCGGTCATGGCGTGGATGTCCACGCCGTCGGCGAAGGCCTGCCGCAATTGCGGAATGTCGGCGACGTGGGCGAGCACGCGCAGCTCGATCTGGCTGTAGTCGGCCGAGATCAGCAGGTTGCCCAGTGCGGCGACGAAGGCCGTCCTGATCTTGCGGCCCTCCGCCGTGCGGATCGGGATGTTCTGCAGGTTGGGCTCGTACGAGGACAGCCGGCCGGTGGTCGTCGAGGCGAGCGCATAGGTCGTGTGCACACGGCCGGTGCGCACGTTGATGTAGCCGGGCAGCGCGTCGGTGTAGGTCGACTTCAGCTTGGTCAACTGGCGCCAGTCGACGATCTTGCGCGGCAGTTCGTGCCCTTCGGCAGCGAGTTCTTCCAGCACCTGTGCGGTGGTGGACCATTGCCCGGTGCGGGTCTTCTGTCCGCCTGGAAGGCCCATCCTGCCGAACAGGATGTCGCCGAGCTGTTTGGGCGATCCGATGGTGAAGCGCTCGCCGGCGAGCTGATAGATCTCGTCCTCCAGCCGGGCCGCGCCCTGCGCCAGCTCGCCCGAGAGCCGGGAGAGGATCTGGCGATCGACGGAAATGCCGCGCTGCTCCATGCGGCCCAGCACCGATACCAGCGGCCGCTCCAGCCGCTCGTAGACGGAGGTCAGCCCCTTTTCGACCATGCGCGGCTTGAGAACGCGCCACAGCCGCAGCGCCAGATCCGCCTCTTCCGCCGCGAATGCGGTGGCGGCGGAGA
>Ga0182792_1000403_pt1 | contig 41409 bp, 37 predicted proteins | sample Passage237B_FD_130497 | JGI IMG/M metagenome (GOLD analysis project Ga0182792, IMG submission 130497) | Cellulose adapted compost microbial communities from Newby Island Compost Facility, Milpitas, CA, USA - Passage2 37B (version 2) (version 2) ...
CGATCCTATCGCACACCGGCAGTCTTGCGGGAGACCGAGATGTGGAATCTGCGGCCTTCGAGCGTTGCGGCATCATTATGGTGTCCTCAATCGAAGAAATGACTGAGGCGGCGATGCTCAGTGCAAGGCTTCCACGGGCGTTCGAACCTGGTCGGAGTATCGGAGTAGTTTGTATTGGGTCGGGAGGGGCGACCAGTCTTGCGTCGGACGTGTTGGAAGAAGCTGGAATGAGCATTCCGTTACTGTCAGAAGCGTCAAGAAAGCAGCTGAAGGAGGTTATGCCGCCCTTCGTAACCCCGCAGAATCCTCTCGATGTTGCCGGTTATGCGTTCGACGATGAAGCCAAACTGGCCGGCGTCGCACTGGATACATTTGGTCGAGATCCGGCATTCGACAAGCTGCTTGCGGTAGTGCCAGGTCTGCCGCATGTCGAAAGCTGTGTACGGTCGGTAGAGCGCGTGGCAAGTGCTTCTATGAATCCCGTCCATACCGTATTCATCGGCGGTCCTTATACAGATCAAGGTATCAAGCTAGCACACGATCGATCGTTGTCCTGGTCGGATGACCTCGATCGCGCGGGACGAATGCTCGCTGCAGCTGCCAACTTTGGCGAAGTCCGCGCACGGAGCCAGGCCCCGTTCAAGATCCGGTCAAAAACCGTATCCGGCGGCGGAGTGGCGCTTACTGAATACGAATCCAAGAGATTGCTTGCGCCCTACGGTATAGCAACGCCACGGGAACGCCTGTGCCGCAACTTGACGGAGGCCGTTGCGGCCGCAAATGCCGTTGGTTATCCGATCGCCCTGAAGGTGCAGTCGGTCGCTTTGCCGCATAAGTCCGACGTCGGTGGAGTGGCTATAGGCATTTCGAGTGACGAAGCTTTAGTTGAAACCTTTAGCGAAATGGAACGTCGGGTCGACGGTGTCGTAGATCGCCGCGACATCGCGGGATACTTGGTTCAGGAGATGGCGTCCAGCGGCGTCGAGGTTTTCGTCGGCATTAAAAATGATCCGACGTATGGACCGACGCTCCTGGTAGGTTGCGGTGGTCAACTTGTTGAGGTCATGCGTGACATCGCGGTTGCCGTCCTGCCGGTTTCGACGGAGGACGTCGAGCGTCTGGTCGCCCGGACAGCGCTTGATCAGCTTTTCGATGGTGTGCGAGGGCGCAAACCAGTTAACCGCGCAGCGGTTACCGAAGCTGTACTAGCGATTGCGCGATTCGCAGATGACCACTGCGACAGGCTGAAGGAACTTGATCTTAACCCACTTGTCGTGAACGACGCAGGTGCGGTCGCAGTGGATGCACTAGTTGTGTGGGACTCGGTCTCGTGAACCCGAGTCGGCATCTGGCTCGAATGAAGACCCTGCACTACTGTTGGTCTCGTGTCGGCCTAGCTGTTACTTCGGCGCGCGGGGTGTGGGGTCCCGCGCAACTGGACCTGGATAGGGTCCAATGACAGTTCACGGAAATCCTTTCCGCGAGGCTTCAACCTCTAGCGCGGTCTATCGTTGGATCTGGCCATCGCAGATACGTTTGGTCAGTCTCCTTACAGTGCCGGGGGTGTTGGTCGTAGCTACCGCGCTTATATTGCCGTTGAGCTACATTGTTTCCTTCAGCCTGAATTCGTCTCGTGTGGGAGTGACGGAACTCACTGGTGAACTGACGTTCGCTCAATACATCAAACTGTTCTCCGACTATTTTTACCTGAACATCCTCGGCCGAACCACTCTGATCGCGGCAATCACAACAGCGATCTGCGCGGTGACTGGCTACGTGCTTGCCTTCTCCCTATGGAAAGCTTCACCCCGCGCACGTGCCATTGGCACCGTAATTGTACTGGCCCCACTGTTGGTCAGCATAGTTGCGCGGACGTACGGCTGGATGGTCATCCTTGGAGATCAGGGCCTACTGAACAATCTGCTCATGGCGCTTGGCTTCATCAATCGCCCGATTCAGATGATGTATAGCCAAGGAGCAATCATCGTGGGCTTGGTCCACGTGTTGCTGCCTTTCATGGTCCTATCGATTCTAGCGTCGCTCGAGCGCCTCGATCCCGCGTTGGGAGAGGCCGCGTCTACGCTCGGGGCTTCACCTCTGACCGTCGTACGCCTTGTTTTCTTGCCTCTTTCTTTGCCCGGCCTCGTAGCCGGAATCATCATCGTATTTAGCCTTTCAATGTCCGCATATGTAACCCCCGCGCTAATGGGCGGAAGCAATGCCAACACTGTGACAACGTTGATCTACCAGCAATTTGTCATCGTTTATAACTGGCATTTTGGTTCCGCTCTGGTGGTCCTGCTTCTTGCCACCTCACTCGTGCTGATGGTTGGAATGATCCACGCCGTCGGGCGCTGGACCAAGGCCTGGTCGGTGGAGGCATGAAATGAGCCTCCACAAGACCCTGTTCCGAGGCACGGTTGCTTTGCTCTACACGTTCACTGCGTTGCCACTTGTCTTCGTGATTGCCGTTTCATTCGACGGAGGAGCAGTCCCCGCATTCCCACCCAGTTCACTTTCTATCAAGTGGTATGTGCACGCTCTTACGCTCGACCTGTTCGTCAACTCGGCTCAGACAAGCTTCTGGCTGGCACTTGTGGCTACACTGACAGCGACACCCCTTGGTGCACTAGGAGCCGTTGGATTGTCTCGCACCAAATCCTCCTGGAAGCGCGTCGTTGAAGGATTTTTTCTGACACCGCTTGTGGTTCCTGGAATTGTCATCGGCATATCTCTGCTTGTGGCTCTGGCGGCGATCGATGTGCGAGAGGCGCCTGTACGACTATTGGTCGCGCACGTCTTGGTCGTGTTGCCGTACTCAATGCGGACGGTGCTGGCGAGTCTGTCTCGCGTAGATGAAACGCTGGAAGAGGCATCGATGACGCTGGGCGCGTCGCCGTTCAAGACCTTCATACTGGTGACACTGCCGCTGATCAAACCCGGAATTATCGCTGGTGCGATCTTCTCATTCATTCTTTCATTCGATGATGTGGCGGTCTCGATGTTCCTCACCGATGCGCATACGAGCACTCTGCCGATCGCGATCATGTCGTACCTCGAATACAACTTCGACCCCGCCGTTGCGGCCATCTCCTCGCTGCTCATTGTCGTGATGCTCGCTCTTGCGGTCGCTTTAGAATGGCTGTTTGGACTCAGACGTCTACTGGGAGCGTAGCCGTGACTTCAGTATCCCTCGAGCTCGTGACCAAATCCTACGGCGATGCCGTCGCGATTGAGGAAGTCTCGTTCGTCGTTCCCTCTGGAAAGTTCCTTACAATGCTCGGCCCAAGCGGGTGTGGCAAGAGCACAACTCTGCGTGTGGTGGCAGGATTGATAGCGCCTGATGCCGGTTTAGTGCGCATAGGCGATCGGAGCGTCAACGATGTACCGGTGTGGCACCGGAACGTTGGAATGATGTTCCAAAGTCTCGCGTTGTTTCCGCATATGACGGCTGGCGAGAACGTCGCATTCGGCCTGCGCATGCGAAAGGTTCCGAAGAGTGAACAGACAGTAAAGGTCCGGCAAGCCTTGGAAACGGTGCGGCTTGGCCACTTGGAAGGTCGGTACCCACACCAGATGTCAGGCGGGCAGCAGCAGCGCGTCGCGCTGGCCGGGGCGTTGGTGTTCCAACCAGACGTGCTTCTGCTTGACGAGCCGTTCGGCGCCCTCGATCGGAAGCTGCGCGAGGAAATGCAAGCCGAAGTTTATGAACTCACTCGGCGGATTGGAATTACAAGCCTTTTTGTCACGCATGATCAGGAAGAAGCCCTGATTCTTAGCGACCACATCGCGGTCATGAACCACGGACGAATTGAGCAGTTTGGTACACCGAACAACATTTACGAACGGCCACTCACGCGGTTCGTCGCCGATTTCATGGGTGCATCCAACGTGTTTTCGGGGCAGGTCGTTGCGTCCGATTCTAGTCAGGCGAAGATCGAAAGCGATGGTTTGGTATTCACCGTGGAGACGGCGCAAAGGGCATCTTCGGGCGAGAGAGTCGACTTTGCTCTGCGTCCAGAGCACGTGCTGTTGAAAGAAAGCGCCGGCGGTCCTGCTGACGCTTCGCTTTCAGGGATCGTGGTCAACGCCAGCTATCACGGAGCGATCTCGAGCTACCGCGTAAAGCTTCGTAATGGCCGCACTTTGCTCGTCCGTGAGGGTAACCCGGCCGGCGGGACGGGATCACGTCTCGCTGTAGGAGCGGCAGTTTCTGCCGATTGGATGCCCTCAGCTGTGCATGTTCTCAAGAGCTGAACACAATGAACGTCTGAGCCAATTGCGTATGAAGTTCTATTTAAGGGAGGATGATCATGAGCAAGCCCGGTGAGAAAGCGAATAGCTCCTTCAACATTGTCCGACGCAGTGCCTTGATGGGCGCCGGCGCCACGGCCATTTCAATCTTCGCGCCCCAGATGGCTCGAGGGCAGACCAAGGGATTGGTATCGACTGTCTACGGAGGCAACTGGGAGCAGCAGTATCGGAAATGGGTTGTCGAGCCCTTCGAGAAGGAAACGGGCGCTAAAGTGACGCTTAAACTAGGTGCGCCTTCGGAGTGGTTCACCAATGCTGTCGTGAACAAAAATCGACCTGAGATTGATCTGCTTCTGCTTCCTTATCCGGATTCGTTGCGGGCCGTTATCGATGACATTGGACTTGAGCTCAAAGAATCTGAGATACCCAACCTGAAGGATGTCGTGCCCCACTGGTGGGACCAATACAATCGGAAGGCGGTCGGCCTCGATTACGTTTCTTATGGCATCTCCTACCGCACGGACTTGATTAAGACGGCACCTACGTCGTGGGCGGACATGTGGAATCCGGAATATGTCGGCAAGCTTAGCTTGCCTTCCGCAAACCAGCCGTCTGTCTGGCAGCTGATTGTTGTGGCTGCGAAGATCCACGGAGGTAGCGAAACCAATCTCGACCCAGGTTTCAAAGCGCTGGCCAAACTCAAGGGCAACGTGCGCAAGTATTTCCGCAGCCAACCAGAAACCGTTCAGCTGCTGGAAACTGGCGATGCTCCTGTGGTCATGATGGGGACGGACTTCAGCACCTACGCGATGGCCGACGCAGGAAAACCGGTGAAGTTCGTTATTCCGAAGGAAGGCGCTTGCGCCGGCATTGTTTCCTATCACATCGCAAAGAACTCAGCGAACGCCGCCTTGTGCCGGCAGTTTGTAAATCATGCACTTGGGAAGCGTCCTCAAGAAGGTTTCTGCAGTGGTATCGGTGCTGGTCCGGTTAATAAGACGGCTGAGTTGAGTGGACCAGCTAAGGAACGAGTCCCGCGCCTCAGCAGTCTGCTCATTTTCGATTGGATGAAGGTGGTGCCGCAGATGCCGGCCATTCTCGACCGGTGGAATCGAGAGATCGGCGGTTAGCAGTCGATTGCAGAGCGCGAGGTCTGAAGTCACACAATTTTGAGGCGTAGCGGACACACTTGCACTAATGCGAAGGACCAACAAATGATTACACAGTCATTGCGGCGATCCGAGGGGCAATTTACCATGCCTTTGACGGAACGGGTGGATCCGAAACACACAGCACTCGTCGTAGTCGACGTTCAAAACGACTTCTATCTTCCAACTGGCCTTTGGGCGGCCTCCGGTGTCGACGTTTCCGCCACGGGCCCGATGATCGCAAACGCCAAAGTCTTGATAGAATCCGCTCGCGGCGCCGGTGTTCTGATTGTCTTTGTCAGGACGAGCTACGATTCGCCGGTGCTGAGTCCGCCGCTTGCCGAATCCCAGTTCATCCGTCGAGGATTTACGGGCATCTGCTACATGGGAACCGACGGCTTTCAACTGGTTGATGGCATTGGCCCCACTGACAGCGCGCGCGAGATCATCGTTGATAAGCATCGATACAGCGCGTTCTGGGGAACACGTCTGGACCTGGTCCTCCGGTCCAACGGAATAAAAACACTAGTGATGGCGGGCGTGGCCACGGACGTATGTGTCGAATCAACGATACGCGACGGTTTTTGCAGGGATTACCACATTGTTGAAGCGGCCGAGGCCGTGTCGACGATTGATCCTGACGTGCACGCAGCCTCTCAGCGCCGGGTCGACCGTGCTTTCGGACCCGTCGTTCCGATGGCCCAGATCATGTCTGCGTGGGAAACGAGCAGGGGCAGCGAGCGCTACTGGCATGCCGAACATAAATCAGCGTGTACACTCGCTCCGGTAGAGCAAGAGGTATCACCAGCGAAATCTGCGCTCGTTCTAGTGGATGTACAGAATGACCTTTGTCATCCGAAAGGTAGTGCACGGCGCGGTGGCGGTTCGTTCGGTATGGTTGACGAAGCCCTTCCTCGCATTAAGCAGCTCCTCGAGCGCGCTCGCCTTGCAGGTGTTCCAATCTTCCATATTAAAACACAGAATAGCGTGCTTGTGCGTAGTGTTGGCTCACGCAGGCTATACCCTGCGGCAAATAGAGATGGCTTCTCGACCTGTGTCGCGGCGACTGAGTTTGAAACCTACGACGTGCGGTTCGACGATCCAAACTTGGACGACTTCCGCGCCGGCAGTTGGGGTGGAGAGTTCGTGGATGGCATTGTTCCGCGCGCCAAAGAACATGTAGTGGTGAAGCACCGGTACAGCGCTTTTGTTGACACTCGGCTGGAGACATTGCTTCGCGCCAACGGCATTCAAACAGTCGTGCTGGCCGGAATGACGACGAACTGCAGTGTCGAATCTACTGTTCGAGATGCCCAGATGCGCGACTTCCATGTCGTTGTCGCAGAAGACTGCGTGGCTACGAAGGATGGGCATAACGACTTGCATTCCGGAAGTCTGGAGACGATGCGCACTCATTTCGCTCGAGTAGTCCCCAGCAGCACGATTTTGTCCGCGTGGAGCCAAACGTATGCCAGTGGCAACTCCACCCCCTAGTCGAGGAACTGGTTATGCGCGTGAATTACGAATCGTACGTTTCGAACGCTGATATTCCCAAGCACCGGATACTCGACTTCGATGAACGGGTCCATGTAGCGACGACGGCCCTGATCGTTATCGATGTTCAGAACGACTTTTGCGATTCAAAGGGACGCTGCGCCGAGAGTGGCCAGGATCTTTCCCTGATGCCGGCCATGATTGAGAACACGAAGCGCCTTATCGCGTCGGCGCGAGATAAGGGCATTCTGACTGTATTTGTCCGTTCGAGTTATGGTGAAGCCGAACGGGGAGCGGTGATCGCCGAGCAGCAGAAGCGATACTTTGGAACTGTAGGCGATTTGTGCATCGAGGGCACCTGGGGCATTGAGTTTGTTCCTGGCACCGAGCCAGCAGGATTGCCTAACGAGGTCGTCATTACAAAGCACCGGCCTAGCCTGTTCTGGGGTACTGAGATCGACCTTGTGTTGCGCAGCAACGGGATTAAGTCGGTTGTAATTTGTGGAGTGGCAACGGAGGAAGGTGTTGAGTCGAGCGCCCGCGCCGCCTTTTTCCGAGATTACTATGTTGTAATTGCGGAAGATTGTTGCGCCGGATACAGCGTAGATGGCCATAAGGCGGCGCTGGCAAATCTCGACCTCCTTTATGCGAAAATCTCCACCGGACGTGAAGTCGCTGCGAGTTGGACAAGGTCGAACTCGGAGGATCGGGGGTGGAAGCCTGAAGCCAAGAGACAGCGGCTGCTGGGGAGCCTTGCAACCCGCGTCAACCCCCGACACACCGCGTTGGTGCTAGTCGATATGCAGAACGATTTTTGCTCACCCGGCGGCCGCCTAGATAAGAACGGCGAATCGCTAAACTTGATCAGAGAGACAGTGCCGCGAGTTGTTCGCCTGCTGAACTGGGCGCGCGCATCAGCAGTTAAGGTTCTTCATGTTCGGACGGAACATGATCCGATTACGAGCCACGAGGATATGAGAGTCGATTCCAAGGCAGAACCGTCCCGAACCGCACTACAACGGGGTCGTATGTTGGACAGTTGCATCAGCGGCAGCTGGGGTGCCGAGATTGTTGACGCAATTGTTCCTCTGCCAGAAGAAATGATAGTCCTCAAGCATAGGTTCAGCGGATTTATGGACACCAGGCTTGAGTTACTACTCAAGTCGAACGGTATTGAGACGATCGTCGTCGCCGGCGTGACCACGAACTGCAGCGTGGAGTCGACCGTCCGAGATGCCGTGATGAGAGATTTTTACGCGGTTGTTGCTGAAGATTGCGTAGCTACGCCGGATAGCGCGGCGCATTTACACCGGTCGACTTTGGATACACTTCAGCTCCATTTTTGTTTGGTCAGGCTGAGCGACTCAATCGGGCAATGCTGGAACGCCAAGATCCAGTGACTTAACATTTTGCGCGCTGCACTGGCGCGCGGAACTCAGAATCGACATGGTCGGCACCTCGTCCGATGGGCTGGCGGCACTATCGCCGTCGGCCTGATCCTCGACGGCCCGCACGCCGAGAAGATCCTGCAGGACGGGGACGCCGACCTGATCGCGATCGGTCCCGGGGACAACCCTTTCTGGCAGGTCCATGCGTGCAGAGCTCGGCTGCGACGCCACCGTCGACACGTCGACATGTGGATCCTTGAGTACGGCTGGTGGGCTCGACAAGCGCAAGAACAACCTGAAGGACCGCAAGCCGTTCGTTGCGAAGGCTTGGCGTAGAGACGTAGAGACTACAACGAGGTTCGTCCTCACAGCTCGATCGGCAACAAAAACGCCGATCGAGCTTCATCGAATGGCGGCGCAACCGGCTTCCCATTGGATAAGGGTTGGGGCAACGTCAGATGAGAAAGAGCGCCGGAAGAACCGCAGCAAATCCAGGGTGCGCAGCAAGCCATCGGCGTCATCAAGCGGGTGTTCGGCTTTGCCAAGGTCCGCTACCACGGCCTCGACAAGAACGCCCATCGCCTGTTCGTCACCTGCGCGCTGGACAATCTCTTCATCGTCAGACGCCGCCTCTTGCGGCTCGTAGGGTGTTCGCCGTCGTCAAAACCGCGGCATCATCATCCAGTGCGGGCCAGCCCACCGCACCAACAGCATCAGCCTTCGACTGCTCAGGCTGAGCGAATCATCAGCGCCTGCCCAAGGCTACTTGTTCAGACATGCCTTAGATGCCAGCAGTCGTCGTAGTCGCGAACATAGAGGTGCGATATTGACTTGCGATAAAGGCGCGGCTCTCTCTCGGTTGTTTGGCTGACAATGCGCGCCTTACCTTACGTGACAGAACTTATACTCGCTCGAGAATCGACAGGCCCCGGTTGCGATCGATCAGGTAGATCAAGCCGCGATAATCGACGTAGACGTCGTTGCTGGAGACGCGCTGGGCTCCCGGCGGCACGTCCGGCATCCACCACGCGGCCTGCTTCATCGCCAGGGGATTGGCGATATCGATCACCCGGAGCCCGCTCGCGAACCAGGCGGCGGGAACCTCGTTGCCGACGATGGTTTCGACCGGCTGGTGGCAGGCCGTCATCAAGGGCGTCTCGACGCCGACCAGCTCCGGCAGTTGGAAGCAGCCGACCGGCACCGGCCGGGTCTCGTCGGTGATGTTCACCATCCAGAGCGCCGCCGGCAGCTCGGGCGAGAGCTTGGGATCGAGCGGTTGCACGTGCTCGTCGGCGACCAGCATCCAGCGATGGCCGGCGATCGGCACGTCGATCGGCACCAGGCTGTGCGTGGGCCAGCCGAACGGCGGACTCCAGTCGATGTGAGCGATCAGCTTCGGCTTGGACATGTCGCTGATGTCGAGGATGACGCCGCCGCCGTACCAGTAGCTGACATACAGCCGATCGCCGCGCCGGATCGGATGGTGGCAGCGATGGTTCTTCGCCTTCCAGCCGGGCGTCTCGCCGCCGGCGGTCCACTGCCCCTCCATCCACCAGCGACCGACCTCCTCGGGCCTGGTCGGATCCTTGAGGTCGAGGATCATGACGATGGTGCCGACGTAACCCTCCTGCTCGGTGGAGATGTAGGCGTAGCGGCCGTCGAAGGTGAAACGGTGCACGCCCGAGCCGTCGCACTGCCAATGGCAAATGTCGCGCGGGCTTCCCGGCCGGCTGACGTCGAAGATGCGCAGCCCGACGAAATCACCGGCCGGCGCCGTGCCCCGCGTGCGCTCGCGGTTGGTCACCATGAGGCCGTTCGCCACTCGCACCTTGTGGGAGTGCAGCCCTAGGGGAATGTCGATCGAAGCGACGATCCTTGGACGCGCCGGATCCGATACGTCCAGGACCGTGGTCCCGTGCGGCGGCTGCATATGCCCGACATAGGCGTAATTGCCATCCAGTACGACCTGCCCACCGCCGGGGACATCGACCCATGCGACCTCTCGAATACCGGAACCGTGGCCCATGATGTTCTCCCTTCAGGAACCAAACAGACGATCGTCGCTCTACACTGCGAACGCAGGCAGCTACGGGACGTCCTTCGTCAGGATAATTCGAGCGTCGGCAATCGTCGCCCGCGTCGCATCCAAGAAAACCGGATTTAAGTCGATTTCCTCGATATCGTCGCGGTCTACCATCAATTCGGACAAACGAATCAACAGATCAACGAGTGCTGCGCGCGCGAGTGGGGGGGCACCGCGATATCCGTCGAACAGGGGCGCGATACGAAGGTGCGATAGCAACTCTTCTGCATCCTCCTCACTCAACGGCGCCAATCGAAATGCAACGTCCTTGTGCAGTTCGAGGTGAATGCCTCCAAGCCCGACCATTACGACTGGCCCAAACTGCGGGTCGCGCAGTGCACCACAGGCAAACTCCGTACCTGCCTTTACCATCTTTGCCATCAATACCCGGCTTGAGACAGCCGATCGTGGCGATTGCTTCTCAATTAGCTGGCGAAACGCGTCGGCGGCTTGCCGGGGCTGGACATTCAGCAATACGCCGCCGACTTCTGTCTTGTGGAGCGCTTCGGGAGAAATGAGCTTCAGCGCCATTGGCTCTTGGAGGCCTGAAGCCACCTTCTCGCACTCTTCGGCACTGGTAACGGTCCAGGTGGGTGTGAGGTCGATGCCGAATGCCTCGAGCACCTTTCGAGCCTCGGGTTCTTGCAGCCAGCGGCCATGGCTGCTGTCGGCAGCTTTGGCAAACCATGGTTGTGCGTCGCGTGAGGCCGCCTCCCTGGACCGGCGGGGCAACTTGGCAGGGAATGCGCTCTTCGTCGAATGACGAAGTCCGCTCAGCACCTTTGACGGCATTTCAATCGCCCGAAAGACCGGAACGCCGCCGGTGCGCAGGATCTTCAGGGCCGGCAAGTCAGCATGTCCGTGAACGGAATGCACCATGACAGGCTTACCAGCGCGATGGGCGATCTCGACGATCTTTTGGGCGGCCTTCTCCTCGAGTGGCATCAGGGACGCACCGCCTATCTTATGGTAGCCGCCGAAATGCCCGACCATGACCGCGCTGCCAATCTGGGGGTCGGAGAGGCACAGCTCCAAGGCTCTTGGGACGACCTCTGGATCTCCTTCTGCCACGCCTGCAAAATCGATCGGATTGTCAATCGGACAGCGAGAGGGAAGAAGTTCGCGCAGGGCCTGCATTACGGGCGGGCTGGGACGCGGCGTTATCAAATCCCGCATGCCGGCGGCGTCGCAGAAGAGCGTTGCATGGCCGCCTCCGTCGGTCAGTACACCGATTCCCGAGTTCGAAGGCTTCGGCAGTCCGCCCAAGGCAAGTGCGAGTTCCCAGGCTTCCTCGACTTCATGTGCGCGGATGACACCGCACTGCTGGAACGCAGCCCCCACGATACGGTCTTCGCCCGCTAGAGAACCCGTGTGAGATAGCGCGGCGTTTCGCCCCATCTCGCTACGGCCAGGCTTCAGGATGACGATGGGTTTGCGGTGAGGATGGCTTCGTACGAGCTCATAAATCCTTCGCCCCTCGCCGGGAGCAAAGCCTTCGACATATGCAAGGATCACCTTGGTCTCATCATCCCACAGCAGATAGTCGATCACATCCTCCGTCCGGATGTCTGCCGCGTTGCCGATGGTGATGTAGCGACTGAAGCCAATCTGGCGTTCGCGCGCCATTTGGCAGAAATCGAGCGCCATGTTCCCGCTTTGGGATATCAGCCCTATGAAGCCGGGCGGTGTTTCCCACCCGCCGACATGCATCTTGCCCGACGCACTGAAGAGGCCAGAGCAGTTGGGACCAACTAGGCGGCCGCCGGTTCCCCGCATGGTCCTCACCAGCTGAGCCTCGATCTGCTTTCCCTCGGCGGTAACCTCACCGAAGCCCGCGGTGATAATGACGACATTGCGGGCGCCAAGGCTCGCGCAGTCGCCCACCACCGCCGGCACCTGCTCGGGCGCAACGACCACTACGGCAAGGTCGACTGGGCCGGGCACGTCGCGGATGGTCTTGTATGCCCTATGCCCCCGAACCTCGTTTGCTTTCGGATTGATGGGATACAAGGGACCGGTGAAGCCGCCCTCCACTAGCGTTTTCCAACGTCGGCCGCCCATTTTTTCGGGCGAGGCCGACGCGCCCACCATGGCCACGCTGAGGGGATTGAATAGCGAGTCGAGAGGATGCCGTGTCGCTGCTGCGCTCATTTTTCACCAACTCCCTTGCGCAGTTGCTCCGTCGCAGAAGCGTCTCCGGGTACGACTCCATAGAGAGACTTGGCCATCTCGCGGGAGACGTAACCGAGTTTCACGTCTTCGGCGACCTTGTCCGAGGAGCGCTCGAAGGCAGGGCCGAAGCCTCCGCCGCCAGGTGATCGAATGGCGATCTGATCGCCGCGCGAAAGCATGACCTTGTCGGCCTTGGCTCCGAGAGCAACAGCCTTCCAGGAACCCGATAGATAAAGTTCGACCTGGTTCTCTTTTCCGGGCAGGCCCTCACAGAGGCCGAAGGGTCCAAATCGAGCACGATCGCCACAGATTGCGAGTTCAGTAGAATCCGCCAAGACCTCGAGCTGATACTCCGTTCCGCAACCGCCGCGTTGGCGGCCGGCACCCCCTGAGTCGGGCCTTATGGCATAGCTATGGAACAGCACCGGGTATCGGCGCTCGATCACTTCGATAGGCTGAATTCGAGAGATGCTGAGTGTCGGGGAGCCGTGCACAAGTCCGTCGGACTCGGCGCTGGCACCGTAGCCACCCCCATGAAACAGGTAGGCCACAAACCGACTGCCGTCAGGCCGATGGCCCGATAGCGTCAGGTTGTTCGCAGTGGCCATGGGGGCCGCGAACAACTGATCGGGAATAGCTTGTCCCAGTGCACCAAACACGACATCCATGACGCGCTGCGTGACCTCGGCGAAGCCTGACGTCGGTCGTGGAAACCTTGCAGCGAGGAACGTCGTTTCAGGCACGATGAATTGCAGCGGTCGGAAGCAACCTGCATTAACAGGAACGTCGGGAAAGCAATGCTTTACGGCGACGAGAAGGGCCGAGATCGTGGTTTCGCGAGCCAGGTTCATGGGGCCGCGGCAGGGCGGACTGCTGCGCGACAAGTCGAAGATCAGCCGGTCATCTTCCACGGTCAGATCGAGCGCGAGATCGAGAGGCGTATCTGTCACACCGTCATTGTCCATGTGCTCCAGAAAGTGGTAGCGACCATGGGGGAGGTTGCGAATGTACGCCCGCATCTGCTCTTCCGAGCGTTGCTCCAGTATCTCGATGCATTCATCGATGGCCGGCTTGCCAAAGCGTCCAATTACATCCCGAAACCGCATCTCGCCCACGTCGAGTGCGTTGATCTGGGCCATCAGATCGCCATGACATTCTTCGGGCACGCGCATGTTGCTGAACAGCAAGGTGAGAACTGCTTCGTTGGGCTTCCCACGGTCATGTAGCTTGATGGGAGGGATGCGCAGGCCTTCTTGAAAGACCTCGGTGGCCGACACCGGGAAGCCCCCGGGAACGCTTCCTCCGACGTCGATCCAGTGGCCGGTATTGCAGAGAAAGCAATAGAGCTCGCCATGCCAGAAGACGGGCTTGACCAACTTGACGTCCATAAGGTGCGTGCCACCCGAATATGGGTCGTTCACGATGTACAGGTCGCCTTCGTGGACATTCTCCCGGCCGATGCTTGCCAAGACCGCCTGAGTGGTGAACTGCATGGCACCGATGAAAATCGGTAGCCCCGATTCGCCCTGGACGATGACGTCACCGTTGCTGCCCTTATAGATTCCGCTCGCACGATCACGCGCCTGAGAAATCACCGGTGAGAACGCGGCGCGCTCGAGCACGCGGTCCATCTCCTCTACGACTTCCTCGAGCGCGCCTTTGATGACGGCAAGCGACAACGCATCGAGGCTCATTGTCCGATCTCCAGCAAGAGGTTGCCCCATTCATCCGTCGTCGCGATGACGCCGGGATCCACCATGATCGTGGTGTCGTCGCTTTCGACGATCGCCGGCCCGTGCAGGATCGTGCCCGCGGCCAGGCGGGCTCTTCGGTGGATAGGTGTCGGAATAAATTCGCCGTTGAAGTAGACCTGCCGCTCGCTCGCAAAAGTGTCCTGCGCCTCGGTCCGATGCATCAGGTCGCGCAGGTCAATCTTGGGGCGCATGCCGATCACGGAGGTCCGGAGATTGACAATCCGGACCGGGAGCGGGTCGAGCAAACGCCGGTAAAGTTTTTGGTATTCTTGGCGAAACGAATTGGTGACCGAGCCGGCGTCGAGTGCGTCCTGGGAAAGTCCTACGCGAACACTGTTCAGCTGACCCTCATAAGCCATGTCGGCTTCGACCACGACCATGGTCCGCTCGACCTTAGCCCGATCTCGCTCAAGCATCTGGCGCCCCTCGCGAGCGTGTTCATTTGCGATTGCGGCGAGCTCCGTGAGTGGGATATCGGTCACTCGACGGTCGATGAACGTGGAGAATTCATGCTTCAGGTCGGCCATGATGCACCCCAGTGCACAGCCGAGGCCGGGGAAGTACGGCACAAGAGCCTTGGTTGCCCCCAGTTCCCGCATGAGTGCGGTCGCATGCAGAGGGCCCGCTCCTCCGAACACAACCAGCACGAAGTCGCGTGGATCGTAACCGCGTTCGACGGAAACCAGTCGAATGCTGCTCGCCATCCGTCGATTGGCGACCGCCAAGATTGCTTCTGCCGTCCTTATCGAATCGATTCCCAGGTGTCGGCCCAGTTCGTCCACAGCCGCGCGAGCCCTCGCTATATCGAGGGTCAGCGCCGCATCGGTGCCGGGCTTGAGCTTGGGATTTAACCGGCCGAGAATCAGGTTGGCATCGGTAACTGTCGGCTGTGCACCGCCACGCCCGTAGCAGGCGGGCCCTGGCATTGCGCCGGCGCTCTGCGGCCCGACAGCAAGAAAGCCCCGCGCATCCACGTGGGCGATGCTGCCGCCGCCTGCACCAACCGTCGTGATATCGATGACGGACATACCCGCCGAAATGCCAAAGTCCAGTTGCTTGCGGTTGGCCATGGTTGGCGTCCCGTCGACCAGGCACACGTCGAAGCTCGTACCTCCCATGTCGCAAGTGATGCAGCGATCAAATCCCGCTTGCTGGCTGATATAAGAGCCTGCGATTACACCGGCGGCCGGTCCGGACAGGACGGTGTTCACGGGCATGCGAGCGGCCACTGGAGACCCAACCACGCCACCATTCGACTGCACGACCAGCACTCCGTTCGAGTAGCCGCCGCCGGACAGGCGCTCTTCCAGTGAGTCGAGATAACCACCGACCAAGGGCCGGACATAGGAGTTGATGATCGTCGTGCTGGTCCGTTCATATTCGCCGATTGCAGGCAATACTTCCGAACTCAGGCTGATCATCTCCGGCGGAAAGTACTCCTCCAGGATCCGCCGGGCAGTCACCTCATTGGCGGGATTGGCGAAGCAATTGAGGAACGCTACGACGATGCCGCCTACGCCTTGCGACTTGATTTGGGTGGCGACCGCTCGCACCTCGTCAGGATCAAGAAGCGAAAGGATTTTCCCGTTGGTGTCCACTCGCTCGGAAACATCGAACCGAAGATCCCGCGAGACGAGGGGTGAAAACGTTCCGCGAAGTCCGTAAAGGTTCGGCCGTTCACGCGTATGGAGCTCGGCGATATCCCGGAATCCACGCGTAGCGATCAACGCCAGTCGCGTTCCCTTGCGCTCGAGCAAGGCGTTGGTCGCGACCGTGGTGCCATGAACAACGGCGCCGATGCGCGAGAGAGGAACCTCAAGGGATCGAAGCCCCGTCAGGAGCCCCTTCGACTGGTTTTCGGGAGTCGAAAGAACCTTGGCGACGCTGCATGAGCGCGCATCTTCGTCATAAAGAACAATATCGGTGAACGTACCGCCGACATCTGCCCCAACTACGATGCTCATCCGACACCCCTCTAATTAATATCCCACGAAGCGCGGAGCGCGTTTTTCGGCGAAAGCACGAGGGCCTTCTTTGTTGTCCTGCGTTCCGTAGCAAACGAGCAGGGCATCCGTTTCGTAGGCAAGTGCAACATCCAGATCGCCCAGCGCGACCTTGTTCATGACCCGCTTCGCCAGTCCGACAGAAATCGGTGCATTTGCGGCGATCTTACCGGCAAGGATCAGCGCCTCGTCGAGCAGAGCCTGTGGCGCATAAACATTGTCGATCAAGCCGATCTGCCGTGCTTCGGCAGCGCCAACACGTTCGCCGGTGTAGACGAGGCGCTTCGCGCTTGTCAGTCCGATCAGTCGCGGCAGCAAAACGGATGCGCCGCCGCTGACGAACAGACCCAATGTTGTCTCCGGAAAACCAAAGACCGCCGTATCGGCTGCCAGTCGAAAATCGCAGGCGAGGGATATTTCCACGCCTCCACCAAGCGCATAGCCGTTGATTGCCGCAATGATCGGGACATTGAGGCCCAACATTGTTCGCGCGAGTTGCTGCTGATTTGCGTCTACCCGGCGCCAGCTTTGAGCCAGGTTTTCGGCTTTCCAGGCAGTCTCCTTGAGGTCCGCGCCGACGCAGAAGGCCCGGCCTTCACCTGTCAGGACCACGGCGCGAACATTCTCATTCGCGCCGGCTTCCTGAAAGGCCACGACCAGTTCGCGCCACATCTGCTTGTTGCAGGCGTTGAGCGCCGCCGGACGGTTCATCCGGATCGTACATACATGCTGCGTCGTTTCGACTTTCAACGTCTCGAACATCGCTGCCTCTTCGTTGGATTGGGCGCCTGAATCAGGGCCAGGTTCATGAATCGGTGAGATGCGTGAGGCTTAACCCACCATCGCACACGATATTCTGGCCGGTGATCCACTCCGCTTCAGATGAACACAGGAAGCGAACGACGTTTGCCACGTCCACAGGAGTGCCGAGCCGGCCTTTGGGTGTGGCTTGAATGCGCTTGCGCCGCCAAAGCTCGTAGCCGGCCTGATCGCCTCCATAGACACGGGGATAGGCGGTGTCCTCGATGGGGCCCGGACAGACGCTGTTCACGTTGATGCCGTTCGGGGCGAGCTCATAAGCAAGATAGCGGATCCAGGTTTCCAGGGCGGCCTTCGCTCCAGCCAGCAGACCGTGGCGTGGAATGATGCGGAGCGTGTCCCAGCCGGATACGGCGACGATCCGCCCGCCCACGCGCGGCATGAGTGGAGTAGCTGCCTGGACCAGCGCCAGTGAGGCTTCCAGGGTGATCGAGAAAGTCCGCTTGATGTTGTTCGGATTTGCCTCGAGCAGAGGCTTGAAGGCCGAAGCAGCAGCATTGAGCACAAGGACGTCGAGACGACCAAAGCTGGCATTTACGCGCGACACCAGCTCTCCGACCTCGTCCGCCTTCTCCAGGTCCGCTCGCATCGATATCGCGCGACCGCCGCCCTGTTCGATCTCGGCGGCAGCCTTGGCGGCGTCGTCATCCCTATTCTTGTAATGCACGACAACAACAGTTCCGGCGGCGGCAAGCTTGTTTGCGACCGCTCTTCCGATGCCGCGGCTGGCGCCCGTCACCAGCGCGACCTGACTTTCCCGGCGGTCCATTCATTCCTCTTCTTTGTGTGTTTCGATAGCAATTGACATCGCGAAACGCATAACTCATGCTTCCAGCATATGATATGCTACTGAGGCATTAGGCACATTGCAAGCTCACCGGGAAAACAGTCACGCATGATCGATCCCATCACAGTGGAGGTGCTCCGCAACCGGTTGGACGCCATCGCGAACGAGATGCAGGCCACGCTACTGCGGAGTTCGGTGTCGATCATCCTGAAGGAAGGGGAAGACTGCTCTTGCGGGCTATTCGATCTCGCTGGCGAAACCATCGCGCAGGCATGCGCGAACCCGCTGCACCTCGGAATCATGAGTCCCGCCGTGCTTTCGATCCTGCGTTCTTTTCCTGTCGAATCGATGAAGGACGGGGACGTCTACATTCTCAACGACCCCTACCTGGGCGGAACGCATCTTCCCGATGTCATCGTTGCGGTGCCCATCATGGCGAAGGGCAAGCCGGTCGCCATCAGCACCGCGCTTGCTCACCAAGAAGACATGGGCGGCAAGTCGCCCGGGAGCATGGCTTCGGACTCCGTCGAGATCTGCCAGGAAGGATTAATCATACCTCCGCTGCGTCTTTACGATGGCGGTGAAGCCAACCAGACGCTCTTCGCCTTGCTGAGGCGAAACGTGCGACTTCCCGAAACCCTCACCGGCGATCTCGATGCCCAGATCGCATCCGTCAAGGTGGGTGCGCGAGGCTACGTTTCCATGTTGGAAGAGTTCGGCGCACCGATCGTCGCCGATGCGATCGCCACCCTATCCCGACAGGCGGCAAGCCTTACTAGGCAGCGGTTGAAGGAGATTCCAGACGGCGCCTACCTGTTTCACGACTACGTGGACAATGACGGTATCGACCTCGATCGCATGCTGCGCATCGAGGTGAAGATGCTCGTAACAGACGGACAAGTGATGCTGGATTTCACAGGCACAGCGTCGCAGGCGAAGGGCCCGATCAATCTCGGATACTGGGGCACGGTTTCAGCCGTGAGCTTCGTATTCCGGGCGTTTGCCGGTTCGGATATTCCAGTGAACCGGGGGAGTGCCGATTTCGTTCGCGTCGTCGTGCCCGAGGGCACGTTGCTCAACCCACGATACCCCGCCCCCGTTGCAATCCGTGCTCATACTGCCAAGCGTGTCGTCGACGTAGTCTTCGGCGCACTGGCACAGGCGGTGCCGGACCGCGTAATGGCGGCGTCGGCCGGGAGCATGAGCGTCTGTTCCTTCGGCGGCGTGCGCTCCGGCACCAGCAAGAGATTTGGCTGCACTGACATCGTTGCGGGAGGAATGGGAGCGCGACCGGGCCTCGATGGAATTGACCTCGTCGAGACCGACATCACCAACTGCATGAATATTCCTGCCGAAGCGCTGGAGGCTCATTTCCCGTTACGGGTAGTTGCCATGAACTATCGGGGGGATTCGGGCGGCGAAGGAAAATTTCGAGGCGGCTTAGGCATTCAACGGACGCTCGAAGCCACTGATGGTCCCATTCAATGTTCATTTCGGTCAGACCGTCACCGAACGGCTCCCTGGGGATTGTCGGGAGGCAAGGCGGGCGGGAAGTGGGAGAGCTACATCGAAAGGACTGACGGGACAACAGAGGAGGTGCCTTCCAAGCGCGTCTTCGTTCTCAACAAGGGCGATCGCCTCGCCATGCGTACCGGCGGCGGCGGGGGATTCGGCGATCCTTTGCAGCGAGATGTCGACGCGGTGCTCAATGACGTGATCGACAGGAAGGTCTCTGCCCATTCCGCAAGATCCGACTATGGCGTTGTCATCGATGAGCGCGCCTGGGCCGTCGACCGGACTGCAACTGATGATCTGCGTGCGCGACTTCGTGAACAACGTGGGCCCATTACCTGGCTCTTCGATCGCGGAGACGGGACACTGGAACAAAGGAACGCGCCATGACCATCGACTTCAGGGTTCAACGGCCAAAGAAGGATCGGGTGGAGGGCCGTCCAGGTTACATGCAGCAGTACAATCGGGTGTTCGACCTTCAATCAGTGTCATATTCCGAAGAAGAACTCGTGCATGCGCTGGGAGAGGCCGGCATTTCTAGGGCGGTCATGCAATCCGAATGGGCTTCCGGTGATTATCGCAAGGACAACGATGTAGTGGCGGCCATTGTCGGGAGGAATCCGAAGCTCTTTGTTGGATTTGCAGCCGTGGATGCTGCGGACGGGATGGCGGCAGTAAACGAGCTGAGGCGTTCGGTTGAGACGTTGGGTTTGCGCGGCCTGAACGTTCAACCCTTCGCGTCGCGACTGCATCCTAACGACAAGAAATTCTATCCTTTGTACCTGAAATGCCTGGAGTACGGCATCCCGGTCACTATCCATACCGGCGTAAACTACTCGTCCGACCGCACAATCGACTACGGCCGGCCGATCTACGTCGACGAGGTGGCCTGCGACTTCCCCGGACTGCGCATCGTGCTGAACCACGGCGGCTGGCCATGGGTGAACGAGAGTGTTGCCATCGCTCGCAAGCACAAGAGTGTGTTCATCGAGATTGGCGGCATCGCTCCCAAGTATCTCGCCAAGCCAAACAGCGGTTGGGAGATGCTGCTCTCCTTCGCGGACAATCTGCTCCAAGACCAGGTTCTTTTCGCGACCGATTCGATGATCCCCTTCCAACGGGCAGTTGACGAAGCGAAGGCGCTGCCCTTGAAGGCCCAAACCCTTGAGAAACTGATGGTCTGCAATGCCGAACGCATCCTTCAAGCACCGGGATCATAACGATGCGTGAAATCGGCATCGATATCGGTGGCACCTTTACCGACGTAGTCTGCCTCGTCGATCGCCGGAAGGTGCACGCCGTCAAGGTGCAGAACAGTGGCGACCTTATCCGCTCGGTCATCGACGGCGTAGATCGTGTGTTGCGCGAGACCAGCGGCGACACCGGCGGAGATCTGCGGGTCGCCTACATGCACGGCACCACGGTCGCGACAAATGCGGTGCTCGAAGGGCGTGGAGCCGTTACCGCCTGCCTCGCGACCAAGGGCTTCGAAGATGTAATCGAGATTGGAAGGCAGAAGCGCTCCAGGATGTACGACCTGGACCTAGCTTCGGAAACTCCGTCTTTCGTTTCTCCAAGGCGCATGCGCGCGGGCATCACCGAGAGAATTGACGGCGCAGGCAATGTGCTGGTCGCGCTCGACGAGGCGGAAGTTATTCGCACGGTTCGAGAACTTTACGACCGCTTTGCGATCCAGTCCATTGCAGTCTGCTATCTCAACGCGTACCGGAACGGCGCTCATGAAGTCCGGACACGCGAGCTAATCCGCGCGCACTTCCCGGAAATCGCGGTCTCGATTTCAAGCGAAGTCAATCCGGTGTTTCGAGAGTATGAGCGCACTTGCGTCACGGTCTTCGACGCCTATGTTCGGCCTCTTGTCGAACGCTATATCGAGCGCCTGGCGAGCGCTCTTCACGAGACAGGCGCAGCCGGTCAACTCCAGATCATGCAATCGCGCGGAGGCGTCGGCTCGGTGAAGATGGCCGCCGCCCGGCCAGTGAGCCTTCTCCTGTCGGGACCGGCAGCTGGAGTCGTCGGAGCAAGGCTCGTGGGCGAATGGTCGGGCGAACGAGATCTCATCGGAATGGATATCGGTGGGACGACTTGCGACGTCTCGTTGATTCGCGGTGGTGCGATCGAGCTGACACGGGAAGGACGGCTGCGCGGCTTCCCGTTGCGCCTGCTCACGACGGATATTACCTCCGTGGGATCGGGTGGGGGAAGTATCGCATGGCTCGATGCTGCCGGCGGCTTGCACGTGGGGCCGCGAAGCGCAGGAGCCGATCCGGGACCGGCTTGCTATGGCTTGGGAGCCGAAGAGCCGACGACGACCGACGCCAGCGTTGTCTTGGGGTATCTGAACCCGAAATACTTCGCCGGCGGAACCATGAAGCTCGATCCCGAGCTGGCGAATCGGGCCGTCGGGCGCCTGGCCGACCGGCTCAAGCTCTCGGTCGACGCCACGGCTCTCGGTATGCATCGCATCCTGAACGTGCAGATGGCCGAGGCCGTGAGATTGGTGACCGTGAAGCGCGGCTACGATCCTCGGCGTTTTGCCCTGGTGGCATTCGGCGGAGCAGGACCGGTACATGCGTCCGAGGTTGCCAAGCTACTGGGTATTCGCAAAGTCATTGTCCCTCACAGCCCCGGCACGCTCGCCGCCTTCGGACTGCTCGTGGCTGACCTCGAATACGAGGCCAGTCTTCCCGTCCTGATTCACCAGGACGACATCGACGTATCCGTGGTCGCGGGGCACTTTGCGAAATTGGGGACCCAAGGAATCGAGCGCCTTGTGTCCGAAGGACTGGCGCCTGCCGACATCCAAATCAGGCGTTGGGTCGACCTGCGCTACGCAGGTCAATCGTTCGAGCTCGAGGTTCCTTTTGGAGATGGGCCTGTTGCCATCGAAGTCACTCAATGTATTGCGGCCTTTCACCGGCGCCATGCCGAAGTCTTCGGACATGCAGACGCTTCACGTTCTGTGGAATTCGTCAACTTGCGGACCGTGCATTTCCGTCACGTCCCGCCGCCCAAGCAGGTCGTTCCGGTAGCGGACATCGCGACTTCCGGTGAAGCCCCCGAGTATCGCAGCGTCTGCTTCGACGCATCGAGCCGGGTCAACGCCAGGATATACCGTCGGAGCGATGAGGCGCTACGAACAGGAATAGCGGGTCCCTGCATTGTGGAGCAATCGGACACGACGACAGTGCTCCGTCCTGGAGAAACAGCGCGGGTCGACGGCGCCGGAAATCTAATCGTGAATGTAATCGAATGTGAAAAGGGAGCACTCCATGCCTAAGATTTTCGTCCGCTTCACAATTCTGGCCCTCGCGCTCGCCGCCTGTAGCGTCGCCAACGCGCAAAAGTATCCATCGAGTCCGATTTCCATTGCGGTGCCGACGCCGCCGGGCGGTCCAATGGACACCATGATGCGATCCCTCGCCGCCAAGATGACCGCAAATATCGGGCAAAATGTCATCATCGAGAACAAGACAGGAGGCAGTGGCATCATTGCTTCGCAAACAGCGCTTCGACCGCCAGCGGACGGCTATTCGGTGGCGGGCATCTATCTCAGTCACGCAACGAATGTGCACATGTTCCCGAAGCTGCCCTATGACACGCTGAAGGACTTCACGCCTGTTTTCCTAGTGGCGAAAGGGCCGCTTTTTCTTATCGTCAGCAAGGACGTGCCGGCCAACAACGTCGCCGAGCTCATCGCGTACGCTAAGGCTCATCCTGGGAAGTTGAACATGGGTCTGTCAGCGCTCGGCGGGGCCTCTCATCTGGGTGCCGAGCTCTTCAAGGCGATGACCGGCATCAATATACAGATGGTACCGTACAAAGGGACCGCCTCGTTGCTTCCAGACATGCTGGAGGGACGGGTGCAGGTGACGATCGACAGCTATCTGCAATACTTGCCGCATGCGAAAACCGGGGCAATCCGCATGCTCGGTGTTTCCTCGCGAAATCGCGTCGATATCGATCCGAGCATCCCTGCGATCGGCGAAACAGTGCCAGGCTACGAGGCACTGGCCTGGTGGGGACTCGCGGTAAGTTCCGACACACCGCCGCAGATCGTCAATCAGCTGAACAGTATTGCCGCGAAAGCATTGGAAGACAAAGAGGTGAGGGAGAAGATTAGTGCGTTGGGCATCGTACCAGGAGGTGGCACGCCAGCTGACTTCTCGGCCTTGATCAAGTCGGAGATCACAAAGTGGGAGAGCGTCATCAAGAATGCGGGGCTGGTGCAAAAGTAGAAGATGACGACCACTCGCTTGATCCGCGACTATCTCGCGAATGCACAGGAGGTCGTACATCCCATGACGGAATACTCAACGATCAGCGCTGTTTCGAGAGCTTTCCAGGTGATTGAGGTCTTGGCCGATGCTCCGGCCGGGGCTCAAGTCACCGAAATTGCCGAGCGTGTAGGGATAGAATTCAGCATTGCCTCACGCATCCTCAGCACTCTTGCGTCCGAAGGCTATGTCAGACGCGACAACCTCAGCGGCCGCTACCAGCTCACGTTCAAGCTGGTCGCCACCATCTCACGGCACATCGAGGAAGCAGGCTTTCCTGATATCTGCATGCCGTTGCTGCAGGAAATGGCAGAGAAGACGGGTGAACTCGTACAGCTCGCGGTGCTCGAGGGGACCGAGTTTTGGTTTATCGCCAAAGCGGAGGGAAAGCACCGGATCCGGATGTTGTCCGCGTTGGGACGGTCCGCACCATTGCATGCGAGCAGCATCGGAAAAGCCTTCCTCGCATCGCTTCCTGAGGAGGAAGCCTTGGCGCTCGTCAGCGCGCGTGGGCTGCCGGCGCTGGCGCCGAAGACCATCACCACGCTGTCCAAGCTTCAGGCCGAACTGCGCAAGACGAGATCGCTGGGTTACGCAGTAGTGCAGGACGAATATGTGGAAGGCGGGACAGCGGTAGGGGCTGTTGTTCGCCGGGAGCGAGGCGGGGGCGCGGTCGTGGGAGCAGTGAGCATCGCAGCCCCGAGCTTCAGGCTGAAGTCCCAGGCTTTGGGAGATTTGGGACGAGAGGTCATCCAACTTTCTTTACGCGTGGCGTCCATGTGGCCGGTGGACTGGTCACCGACCGCCCGTCGATCCGCGTGAAGACGCTATGAGGGAGGAGTAGACAGTGACACGCTTGGCAGGAAAGGTTGCGATCATCACCGGAGGCGGCCGCGGTCTTGGTCGCGCCATCAGCATCGCTCTCGCTGAGCAGGGCGTAAGTGTCGTGCTTGCGGGTCGGTCGTTGGAACCTCTCGATGAGACAGTATCCACCATACTGTCAAAAAAGGGTCGAGCGGTGGCACGTCCATGCGACGTCTCCGAGGAGTCTGGAATCAATGCTCTGGTCGATCAGGTGTTCGACGAACATGGCCGCCTAGATATCCTGGTCAACAATGCGGGCACGATCGTTCGCAAACCCGCTGTTGAAACCACGCCGGAAGACTGGCGAGGGACAGTCGACACCAACCTCAGCGGTACGTGGTTCGCGTGCGTAGCGGCGGGCAAGAAGATGCTCGCGGCAGGCAGCGGAAAGATCATCAACATTGCCTCTACGGCCGGAGCAGGTGGCCGCGCCGGTATGGCCGCCTACTGCGCCAGCAAGGCGGGAGTCATCAATCTGACCCGGGCATTGGCGGTGGAATGGGGGCCACAAGGTGTCTATGTCAACGCTATTGCACCTGGCCAATTTGAAACGGACATGGGGGCCTCCGTGTTGGCGACGCCGGAACTGCGGCAGCAGGTCCTGCAGCGGGTTCCCTTGCGGCGGATCGGCCAGCCCGCCGATATCGGCCCCTTGGCGGTCTTTCTTGCCAGTAGCGACTCCGACATGGTCACCGGCGAGATCGTGTTCATCGATGGGGGTGTGAATGCCCTCTAAGGCAGAGTCCGCTGTTTCCAACACTAGCGACACAACATCCTTTCTGAAGTCGCGCAAAAAGCTCGCGCCGGAGGGCATAGGAAAATCGATACCCCGCCGCGAGGACATGCGCCTTGTGAGAGGGGCGGGCCGATACGCCAACGATGTATCGTTTCCAAATCAGGCATACGCCTGCATTGCGCGTTCGCCGCACGCCCATGCACGGGTTCTGAATATCGACGTAGCGCAAGCGATCCAGCAACCGGGTGTAATCGCGGTCCTAACGGGCAAGGACGCCGCCGCGGACGGCTTGTATGCAGTGCCGCACAAACCCGTTCCAACCAATCCCCACGAGGTGCCGCTCAAGAATCGTGACGGTTCCCCCTTCTTTCTCGCACCCCATCCTCTCCTGGCTACGGATGCAGTGCGATACGTCGGAGAGCCGGTAGCAATCGTGATCGCCAATACATTGGCTGAAGCAATGGATGCGGCGGAAGCTGTGATGGTGGACTACGAGCCGCTTCCCGCTGTTGTCCGCTCGGAGGATGCCATTGCATCAGGAGCGGCGGTCGTTTGGGAGCAACACGGCTCGAACCTGTGCATCGATTCCGAGGCAGGAGACAAGGAAGTTACGGATCGGGCCTTTCTGAGTGCGGCACATGTCGTGCGACTGGAGACGGTCATCAATCGAGTCACTGGAGTGCCTATGGAGTTGCGCTCCGCGACCGGCGTTTATGACGAGTCTACTGCTCAATTCACTGTCTATACCGGCGCGGGCGGTGGTGTGACGAGACAGCGAGAGGACATCGCGGGTGCGCTCGGCGTGCCTGATGGTGCTGTCCGCGTGGTTTCTGGCGACATCGGCGGGAACTTTGGTACCCGAAACAGCACGTACGTTGAGTTCCCGTTGGTCGCGTGGGCGGCAAAGCGCACGGGACGACCGGTCAAATGGACCTGTGAGCGCCGCGACGCGTTCCTCACCGACTTTCATGGCCGCGACCTGACCTCTCACGCTGAATTGGCTTTGGACAAAGAGGGCCGCTTTCTCGCTATTAGGGGTGTGAACACCAGTAACCTGGGAGCGAGTGCGATATCATTCGTGCCCTTGGCCAAGGGAATTTCCGTCTCATCGAGCGTGTATCATATCCCGTCCTCCTACATGCGCGGTCGGGGGGTGATAACCAACACGTCGCCAACGACAGCTTATCGGAGCGCCGGACGGCCCGAGGTCATGTTCGTGATCGAGCGGCTGATCGATATCGCCTGTCAGCGTCATGGATTCGACCGGGTCGAGCTGCGGCGACGTAATCTCGTGCCGCCGGATGCCATGCCGTACCGAAACCCCCTGGGGCTCGTCTATGACAGCGGGGACTATCCGGCATCGCTTGAGATAGCGTTGGAATTGGGAGATTGGGCGGGTTTCGAGAGCCGCCGTGCCGACGCCCGCAAACGAGGCAAATACCGCGGGATCGGAGTGGCGCACTCGATCGAATTGAATACCGGCCTGCCGCGCGAGCGTGCCGAGATGACCATCGATGCCGCAGGAGCGGTTGAGCTCGTGCTGGGCACCATGTCGGCTGGCCAAGGTCACGAAACCACGTTTGCCCAAGTCATTTGCGAATGGCTCGGTGTGAAGCTCGGCCAGGTCAAGCTTGTGACGGGAGATACCGACCGCGTTCAAGCCGGAGGAGGCTCCGGTTCAGCGCGATCGATGCGGCTTGGATCTTGGGTAATCGCCAAAGCGGCCGACCAGGTCGTGGAAAAAGGCCGTAAGATCGCAGCAGCAATCCTGGACGCTCCGGAACAAGAAATCGAGTTTAACCAACCGCATTTCGCGCTGAAGGGAACGAATCGCACGGTTAGTCTTTTCGAAGCTGCCGCTGCAGCATTGGGCGATTCCATTCCTGTCGAATTGAGGGGGCCTCTGACAGGCATCTCCGATGAAGTCATGAGCCTGCCGTCGTTCGCCTATACCTGTTCCGTATGCGAGGTGGAGGTGGATCCGGATACCGGTGTCGTCGACGTCGTGCGTTACGCATCTGTCGACGACTGCGGCCGGGCAATCAACCCATTGCTAATTCACGGTCAGACGCACGGAGGCATAGCGCAGGGTATCGGGCAAGCGCTGTGGGAGCAGTGCTTCTACGATCGGGAATCGGGGCAACTGATTTCAGGGACATTCATGGACTACGCCATGCCGCGCGCAGATCGGCTCCCGTCGTTCAAGAGCGAGATTACCGAGGTGCCATCTACCACCAATCCGCTGGGAATGAGAGGCGGAAGTGAAGGCGGTATTACCTCTGCGCTCGCCGTGGTCGCGAACGCCATCGTCGATGCGTTAAAGGAGTTCGGTATCGAGCATATCGAGCTTCCAGCTTCATCCGAGCGTGTCTGGAAACTGATCCGCGCCTCGCGCCGCCAGGAGTAAGAATCACATGCTCTTTACCTGTCCAGGCACAGTTGCCCGTGGGGGCGGCGCAAAAGGATCGAGACAGAAGGGACGTCAGCCCTGCGTGGACATCCACTGCCATGTTCATTTCCCGCTCGCCGACGACATGGTGAAGAACGTTTTCAAGCGTGAGGACGAACCGGGCTTCAAATTTGCTAACTCCCTGACACGAGAGACCAACCGCAAACATCAAGAAAACGTTCGGATCTGTCTGACCTCTGTCGAGCAAAGGCTGAGGGACATGGACAAGATGGGCATCGAGATCCAGGCTTTGTCCTGTTCGCCCGGTCAGTTCATGTATTCGCTCGACGCGAAATGGGGCCGTAAAGTCGCTCGAGCGGTGAACGAAAATCTCGCCGCCATTGTCGAGAGGCATCCCGACCGGTTCGTGGCGCTCGCAAATGTGCCGCTTCAGGCGCCAGACGTTGCAGCCGAGGAGCTGCAATACTGTGTCCGTAAGTTGGGTTTTCGTGGAGTAGAAATCGGCACGAACGTCGCGGGACAGGAGATTTCACGCGGGCGGGACAAATTTTGGAGCACGGTGCAGAAGCTCGGCGTCATGGTATTTCTGCATCCCAATGGCTTCACGGAGGGTGCGCGGTTTTCCGACCACTATTTCGGTAACGCCATTGGCATGCCGTTGGACACTACCGTGGCCCTATCTCATCTCGTATTCGATGGTGTGCTTGAACGTTTTCCGAAGCTTCGCATCGTTGCCGCGCACGGAGGCGGGTTCGCATCGCACTACCCCGGAAGGTTCGATCACGTTTGGAAGGCTCGGGCCGACGCGCGCACCGTACTCAAGAAGAAGCCAAGCAAGTCTTTCGCCCAACTCTACTTCGATACGTTGGTCTTCGACCGTGAACAACTTCGCCATCTGGTCAATCTATGGGGAGTTGACCGAATTTTGACAGGAACGGACTACCCCTTCGATATGGGTTGGTACGATCCGCGCGGCTTCGTCGAGGGATGTAATTTCCTGAGCCGTACGGATAAGGGAAAGATTCTCGGGGCGAACGCAGCCAAACTCCTCCGGATTCGGCTCCCTAGATGAAACACCAGGAGAGCGCGAGCGGCGATCGCCGAAGCACCAGTACTTGTATCGGTCGCAAAGCGGACTGCCGTTCCCGCGCGGCACCTCGGTCGCGTCGAAGCACGGCGCCGGCCTACGGCCGAATCTGTTGACTGCCGCTATTAGGTCGCGGAGTGACAAGTGGAGATAAGAGGTCAATACAGAATCGGGCTACCGCGCGAGAAGGTATTCGCAGCTTTGAATGATAAGGTAGTCCTGCAAGCCTGCATCCCGGGATGCGAGACACTTGAGAAACTGTCGGATACCGAGATGTCTGCGCGGGTGCGCCTGCGCATTGGCCCAGTGAATGCGACGTTTAACGGCAAGGTTACTTTGTCCGACATCAATCCGCCGATTAGTTATAGGATCAGCGGCGAAGGACAGGGCGGCATGGCGGGCTTCGCCAAGGGCGGCGCCGTTGTGACACTTGCCGAGGAAGCGTGCGGCGACACGCTGCTGACATACGATGTCGACGCACAGATCGGTGGTAAGATCGCGCAGGTGGGCGCACGCCTGATCACTGGCACGGTCAAGAAGCTCGCGGATCAGTTCTTCAAAAAGTTTGCCGAGACTTTGGTGAGGATGCCGTCGGCGATCGCTAGTGATAGTGGCTGAATGCTTTTATTGGAAAGCAGCGAGCACTGGGCGCAGGCTCAGTAACGCTTTTGTCGACCGCTTCGGACCCGATCCGGTATTTTTGCTCGACCTTTGGCGAGTAGGGAAAAGTGGGAGAGAAGATCGATGACCATCTCCGTCTCGATGACCGTCAACGGCAATCAAGTATTAGGTGAGGTGGAGGCGCGCACGCTGTTGGTTCAGTTTCTGCGAGAACATCTCAACCTGACTGGGACTCATGTAGGATGTGATACGAGCCAATGCGGCGCATGTGTCGTCCACTTCAACGGCAAAGCGATTAAATCATGCACCATGTTGGCGCTTCAAGCCGAAGGCGCCAGTGTAGTGACGATTGAAGGTCTCGCGTCAAGCATCGATGAACTTCATCCTATGCAGGCGGCATTCCGTGAAAATCACGCGCTGCAGTGTGGATTCTGTACGCCAGGCATGGTGATGACAGCGGTCGATATGGTGAAGCGCCATAACTATCAGCTCGACGAGGCTACAGTGCGGCGCGAACTTGAGGGCAACCTATGCCGCTGCACCGGCTATCACAACATCGTAAAGGCCATTCTAGCAGCCGCGTTGGCCATGAATACAGTGGGTCGATGAACGCAATGTCGATCTGGACTGCAAGCCGCACCCAGACAAAGCAAACTACCAGTGTCGTCTACCGGTGCGCCTTCGATGTCGGTTTGAAGGGCGAGAGCCTCGGAGAGCCATGCAGCTATAGAGGGAAGTAGATGTACGATTTCGTTTACCATCGCCCCAATTCGTTGGCTGAGGCTCTCACTACCCTCAAGGGGAAGCCGGAAGCCCGTCCGATGTCGGGCGGCATGACCCTGATCCCGACGCTGAAGCAGCGACTCGCCAAGCCGAGTGACGTGGTCGATCTCGGCGGCATCAAGGAGCTGAACGGCATCAAGGTCGAAGGCGCCAATATCATGATCGGCGCCATGACCCGACACGCGGAGGTCGCCATCTCGGCCGACGTGAAGGCCAATATCCCGGCACTAGCAGGCCTTGCCGGTCACATTGGCGATCCTGCGGTGCGCAATCGCGGCACGATCGGCGGCTCGGTCGCCAACAACGACCCGGCGGCAGATTATCCGTCGGCCGTGCTGGCGCTCAACGCCACGGTCACCACCAACACCCGCAAGATAGCGGCTGACAGCTTCTTCAAGGGTCTATTTGAGACGGCCCTTGAGGATGGCGAGCTGATCACCTCGATCAGCTTCCCCAAGCCAGAGAAGGCGGCCTACGTGAAGTTCCCCAACCCGGCGTCGCGCTACGCCATGGTCGGCGTGTTCGTCGCCAAGACCAAGGATGGTGTGCGGGTAGCGGTGACCGGTGCCGGTCCGTGCGTGTTCCGCGTAAAGGCGATGGAAAATGCCTTGGTCACGAACTTCTCCTCCGCCGCCATCAGGCACATCACGATTCCGGCTGACGGGCTGAACAGCGACATTCATGGCAGTGCCGAGTATCGCGCGCATCTGGCGCGTGTGATGGCGTGCCGCGCTGTCGACGCAGCGAAATGAATGAATTAATTCATTTGCGCTGAGAGCAACTCTAATGTGCGAAATTGATACAAGGTACCGGTCGATGCAACTTCCAGCGCGAGACAAAAGCGAAGCAGAGCTATCTCTCCACTCGCCACATCAAAAGCGCTAAGGAGATCGGCGCCAACCCGTTCGGCGTTGATGATGGCCGTCCCTATGATAGAGGACGTGCTGGCTCACGTAGCAGCTCTATCAGCGTGGCCCTCGTCCATGGCAGACGCAAACGTTCTTCAGGCCAACATCGGAGATGTCGATCTCGGCCGCGGCATCGCGCATGGGCTTGGACCAGATCAAATCGTAGAGTTGGCCGCGTGTCATGATGGTCATGGCCAGGGCCTCTTGCAGTTCGATGGCTGACGTTGCCCCCAACTTTTATCATGGCCCTTGCATGACTCGTCCCACCCTTGAATCGCAACCGCATCAAACTGCGGAACGCTGGACGTGCCTACGGCGGAGACGGTTCCCGTGCGTCGACCGGAAGGAGAGTGGATGGCAAATGACCCGCCGACCTGTGGAGTCAGCGTCTCGACCCGCCGGCTGCCCGTGTCGCGGACGATCAGATCCCTGGACGGACCCGGTTCGATCGTGCCGACCCGGCGTTCGCGTGAATCCCGAATGATCAGCCGCCCATCGGTGCCTTGGTCGATCGTACCCGTCCCGCCTTCCCGACGGATCTCTCAGGATGTAGCGGTCCGGCCCCTGACGGTCGGCAGTCCCGGTGCGGCGTCCCTGTGCGTCGCGGATCACATAGTCCTGGGCAAAGACGGCAGGAGCGACGCCGCAGAAGGCCGTGGCCGCCACCAGGAGCAACCTGACTGACCGACGATCAAGCTGCACCGTCCGGGCTTTCTTCAGGATGGCGACCGCGTCGGGCAAGCTAGCTCGGCTGAGCCGGGTCGGGGCTTCCGAAGAGGGCGTCGACAACCTGGTCGATGCTGTCGAGCTTCTGGAAGCGCCCGATCGGCAGCACGCGGATGTTCGGACGAAAGGCTTTCACGCCGTTCTTGTCGCCCTTGGAATGGCGAGCGATCTGCGACCCCAGGGAAAGCGCAGGCTCTCCTGGCTTGGCGCCGAACCAGAGGTAAGGGCCCAGCTCGACCGTCTCGGGATCGAACTTCATCCAGACCACGCAGCCGCCGGGCTTGCCTTCGAGGTTGACGTTGACCGGGACGTTGGCGGTGGCCGAGGTGCGGTGGCTGGATTTCAGCTGCACGTAGCGCAGCACCTTGTTGGCTTCCAGCACCAGGTCGTAGCCCCCCATGTCCACTTCGGCTCGCAGCACCTCCATGTTCCGGATGCCCCGCCGCCAGAGGCAGCGCAGCAGCTCCCCGACGAACAGGTGTTCCAGCACCTTCTCCCGGGCGCTGGAGTGCGCAGCTTCGACGGGCGGGGCGATAGGAACTGGCGGCGTGATCTCCATGACGACCCTTTCTTTAATTCCGACAAAGGGTTGGTCCCTTGCCGGCGGAAGGAAGTCCAGCAAAATGAGACTCATAGTCTGTAGATCAGTAGTATACATACGGGCTCCGCTCGCGCCATGGATGTGCGCCGGCGAGTCGGCCTCAATGTGAAGAATGTCCGCAGGGAACGGGGGCTGAGCCAGGAGGGACTCGCCTTCGAATGCGGCCTGCACCGCACCTATGTCAGCGGTGTCGAACGTGGCATCCGCAATCCCACTGTCGTCGTGCTGGAGAAGATTGCCGAGGCGCTGAAGGTTCCAGCGGGCCGGCTGCTGGACGAACCCGCCCGCAAGCCACGGACTCGATAGCGGTGCCGCAGCCTGCGACGCCACTACATGGAACGGCATGCTGTCTTATACCGGCGAACCCGCAAATCCCTGCAATCACCCGAAAGTCCCTTGGCTTGAGTTGACTGTCCGCCGACATGAAGGGACCTGTCGGCTTGGGCTCATCATCGGGTGGGCCGGCATCGACGGGAGCGTGCTGTCAATGGCCCGAAGAAAGCGTTCCAGACGCCATTCCGTCCTGGGCCTAGTGAAGTTCGAGGAAGCGGACCCCGCCGCCTGGGCAGACAGTATGGATCGTCGGTTATTCCAGCTCGCCGCCAGGATGCGGGTAGCGGAGCAAGCGCTGCATGCTGCTATGGACGAGCTTGCCCAAGCCGAACAGCGGCTATCGGCACAGACTAAGCAGAAGCGTCCCGCTTGGTATGCGGCAGCCGAGGGAAAGGAGAAGCAAGCGGGTGCGGCCCTTGAAACGATCTATCGACAAATCGCTGAAACGCCTGCGCATACGAAGGTTGGTCTCGCCCTCAAGCTGCAGCTGGTGGCGATGCTCTACGGTGAGAACCTGGATGAAGGTGGGGATGACACCGACATAGTTTCGATCTTGCTCCGATCATTGATCACGGATGTCACGGATGGCTGAAGTGGCTTGCCGCCGGTGAACTGCTCGGCCATCGTCAGTCAATGGCTCTGAAGAATGACAATTCACTTGCGACCATCGTCGCCCATGAGATTGATCGGCACGCTCGGTTCTACATACTGCGTTTGCTCGATCTCGGTTCAGGCCATCTTAGCGACCAGATCCTGCTCAATCTCCTCGCCGCAACAGGGCACCACCTGACCGCGAACCGCCTCGATGATCTGCTGGATGGTCTCGCTCGGCAGGGCCTGATTTCGACGGAGAAGTTAGAGGACGTTACCTTGGTAGCCTTGATGCAAGAAGGACAAGAGGTCGCGACTGGTCGCCGAGTCTATGAGGACATTGCTCGTCCACCTTTGCCTCGCTCTCCACGCAATCCTAAAGCTGGCTAAGGCATTCATACAGAACTGCACATTATCTACCTGCCAGGACCCAGATCGCGATGAGTATCAAAACGACAAGACCAATCCAGCGCCAGGATGTAGAGCGGGGCTTAGGAGCAGGTTCTGCCCTGGGGGCTGGACTATTCCGTGGCGTTGCTATTTGGGGCGCTTGGGATTGGGCTACTGCGCCCGGAACCTGTGCGTCGACGCCATAAAGGTCGACGTCAACCACCGGTATCGGTCCCCGACGACCATCCAGTATCTTGGTGATCATCGCTGTTTGAAGTGCACCATTGTCCAGCAGGGGTGCCAGCTCGATCGCGTTGTCCTCGGGCACGAAGCCAATCTGCATGCCGTTCTCGAGGCGAATCTCTATGGCATTGCGACTGTATCTGTTGTTCTTGTCGCGGATCAGGAAAGCGCGGTCGCCTGCCCTCGCATATGCATTGATCACCTTGTCGCGGCCTTCGTATAGGACGCCAGCGACCATGAAATTCGCACCGCCGATCGGAGAATCACGCAGTCGCTCCTGGGCCTGCTGTTCTTTTGCGAGCCTCTTTTGCTCCTTTGCCTCTTCGCGTTCCTTTGCCGCTGCCAATCGGCGCCGGCTGGCGGCCGTCGCCCGAACCTCGACCGGCAGCACCTTTTCAAGCGCGCGATAGAGTTCCTGCCGCTCAGCTTTGGTCACCTTGCCGTCGTGAAGAACGGTCTCGACGATGGAGGCGAGAAAATCGATTGCTGGAAGATCGGCGGTACGGTTTTCGGCGAGCCAATCGCGGAGTTGGCTGACCTCAGCATCTGAAAGTGACCCGTCCTCAGTGACCGTCTGGCAAAGGGCCAACAATTCGACGCCGGGCCCTGCTGACACTTGGCTCTTGGTCAGGGAAAGACGTGCCACCATCCACCTCTTTGGGATCGCCAATGCCCAGCCATGGAAGTATCGGGCGGGCTACGTCTTCGCAACAGAATGATCTGCCACTCCGCTTGAGATGAAGCGCAAAGGAAGCGTGCATGCGTCGCCGGCAGGAGCCGGTAATGCAACGCACGGAGCAGATCATGAGCAAGCCAAAGAGCCGTACCGCCAAGAAGGCAGCATCGAAGACTGCAGGCGCTGCCCGCCCGACGTCCAAGCTCGGCCAGCTGCAAGCGATGCTGCAGCGGCCCGAGGGCGCCACCATCGCCCAGCTGTCAAAGGCCCTGGACTGGCAGGCGCACAGCGTCCGGGGGGCGATGTCGGGCAGCCTGAAGAAGAAGCAGGGCCTCAGGATCACGGCCAGCAAGGAGGAGGGCGCCGACCGCGTCTATCGCATCGCCGGGTGACGAGGCCGACGTGTCGATCACACTTGATCCTGCCCTGGAGGCTGAGATTGCCCGGCTGGACAGCCTCAACCTCCAGGAGCTGCGGCAGTACTGGACCGAGCGCCTCGGCCCAGTACCGGACCACCGAAGTGCGGACCTGATGCGCCGCCGGATCGCCTACGCGCTGCAGGTCCGCGCTTACGGCGGCCTCAAACCGGAAACCAAGCGCCGGCTGCGAGAGCTGCACAAGGCTTTCGCGGCCGATCCCGCCTACACGCCCCTGCCGAACTATGGCTTGAAGCCCGGCACCATGCTGACCCGGGAATGGAAGGGCGTGACCCACCGGGTCGGCGTCATGGACGAGGGCTTCGAATACAAGGGACAGCGCTACAAATCCTTGTCCGAGATCGCCGGGCTGATCACGGGTACCAAATGGTCGGGGCCGGTGTTCTTCGGCATCCGGGAGCCGCGACGGTGAAGCCCGTGCTCCGCCGTTGTGCGATCTATACCCGGAAGTCGACGGAGGAGGGACTCGACCAGGCGTTCAACTCCCTCGACGCCCAGCGGGAGGCGTGCGAGGCCTATGTAAAGAGTCAGGCGCATGAAGGGTGGAAGCTGATGAAAGGCGCCTATGACGATGGCGGCTTCTCTGGCGGCAACATGGAGCGGCCGGGCCTGCAAAGGCTCATGGCGGAGATGAAGCAGGGCCTGATCGACATTGTGGTCGTCTACAAGGTCGACCGCCTGACCCGGTCCTTGGCGGACTTCGCCAAGATCGTCGAGGTGCTGGACAGCCATGGGGCTTCGTTCGTGTCGGTCACCCAGCAGTTCAACACCACGACCTCTATGGGGCGGCTGACCCTGAACGTGCTCTTGTCATTTGCCCAGTTCGAGCGGGAGGTCACGGGCGAGCGCATCCGGGACAAGATCGCGGCCTCCAAGCGCAAGGGCATGTGGATGGGCGGCACGCCGCCACTCGGCTACGACATCAAGGCCCGCCAACTCGTGGTCAATGAAACCGATGCCGAGATTGTCCGGCTGATCTATCGCCGATATCTGGAGCTGGGCTGCGTGCGCTCGCTGGCCATGAACCTGCGCGGCAACGGCATCGTGAGCAAAGTCACCGTGTCAAAGCGAGGCAGGCAGCATGGCGGACAACCGTTCGGGCGGGGTGCGCTCTACCATCTGCTGCGCAACAGGCTCTACCGGGGTGAGATCACCCACAAGGGCCACGCCTATCCTGGCCAACATCCGGCGATCGTGCCCGCCGAGCTATGGGACGAAGTACAGCGGACCCTGACGACAAACCGATCGCAGCATCTTCGCGCGCGGGCGGAGAGAAGCACGCACCTCCTGGCAGGCCGGCTGAAGGACGACGCCGGCAATTCCATGATCCCGACCTATAGCTGCAAGGCCAACGGCCAGCAGTACCGGTACTACGTGAGCCAAGGTCTCCTTGATCCAGCGAAGGGGCCTATCGGATCGGTGACACGTGTCCCAGCCGAAGCCGTCGAACGACTGGTGGAAGAAGAATTCATCCGCCGCTTGTCTCCGACCGAGCAGAAGAGGTGGCAGTCGAGTGCGCTCGCCGACCGTGCCGAGCGATTGCGGATGCTTGTTGCGAAGGTCGTCGTCCGAGAGCGTGAGATAGAGATCAGCCTATCGGAAGATGCGGATGGGGCGCTCGCCGAAACGGTCTCAGGCAGTGGACCGGAAGGAGGCGAGCGAGTGATCAAGCTTCCCGTCGCCGTAAGGGTCACCGCAGGTGGCAAGTCGATCGTCACCCTGGACGGGCGCGGCCCTGAGGAGAGCCGCTTCGACCGAGCCCTCTTGCGCGCCGTGGCTCGCGCCAACCATTGGCGCGAGCTCCTGGAAACAGGAGCGGCCCGGTCGGCTTACGATCTTGCCCGCCGTGAAGGCTGCCACGTGAGCTATGTTCAGCGGCACTTGCCGCTCGCGTTCCTGGCGCCAGATATCGTCGAGGCAATCCTTGCCGGCAGACAACCGCGCTCCTGGGTGCTGGCCGATCTTGTGACTGACAAGGCAAGCATGAACTGGGCAGGATACCGGCCGGCCTGACGCCCCACCTCGTCTCGGGGCGCACTCCTTCTACCGATCTTGTATATGGGCCTGCTCAGCTGCTCCGGCGCTGCCGCCGTAGCGATGGACGGAACTCACTTGTCGCCACTAGGATTCCAGAAGCACGGCAAGCCCGAGGTCGTGCCGGCGAGAGAAGCCGGTGGGTTGACGCCCGGCATCCGTTCTTTTTTCGTTTCCTGACGCCCAGCAGCGCCTAGATTGGGGCAACCTGTGGATGGCTGTCGAGCGAACCGGAGTGCCCGTGCTATTGGGTCGCACGACCGGTTGGTCCACAATACGTAGTGTGGAATGGACAGAAGAGGCTGTGGTGAGGCGAGCAATCAGGCCATTTGCGGAGAGCGGGGTATGCGCCTCACCCTTTTCGGGCCTCCGCGAATACCGGGCGAGGTAGTCGCCCAATGACTATCGCCCTCAAGGATATTCCGGTTCCTACCTCTACGGCGTCCACCATGCCGGCGGATCACGCCACGGTCGGTCCGCCTATCCCGGCGCAGCAGAGGATCATGCTGTACTCACCGACTGAATGGGAAAGCTTCGTCCACGAGTGGGTGCATTTTTGCCTGAAGCAGCAATACAAGGACGTGCAGCGCTTCACCGGCGCTGGGGATCTCGGCATCGACATCGCCGGCTTTGCCGATGACCAGAAGCTGCAGGGCGTTTGGGACAACTACCAGTGCAAACATTACGGCGCAGCGCTTACTCCCGCGGACGCCTGGCCGGAGATCGGCAAGATTCTCTGGTACAGCTTCAAGGGCGAGTACAAAGCACCCCGCAGATACTTCTTCATCGCGCCGCGCGGCGCGGGTACGAAGCTGACCCGGCTGCTCGCAGACGCCTCCAAGCTCAAGGACGGCCTGATCGAGAACTGGGACAAACACTGCATGAAGTCGATCACCACGTCCCAGGACATTGCCTTGGAGGGAAAGTTTCACGCCTACGTGAAGAGTTTCGACTTTTCGATTCGGAATAAGTAGTTATGGGCTTGTTAGTTCCTAGCCGAAGGGAAGGTGCGGCTGGGATTGGACGCGCCCGCGCGCCACCGAGGGCGTCATGAATCGCTTGCCTGCGATGATCTCGGCGACTGTCAGTATTTGCATGCGCGGGTACTTAACGCCCATGACGTCCAGATCGTGGGCCTCGCCCATCTCTTTCTTAAAGTTGGCCGTTTTCTTCGGTCCCAGGTCGTGTAGGACGATTAGACCTGCCATCAGCGCACCATCACGCTCAAGGGTGCCCCGCAAGTCTCTTACGACGGAGATATTGACGTTTCTGCCGCCTTTAACCTCCAGCACCATGCTTTTCAGTTGGTTGTCGTTTGGCAGCGAGAAATAGAGACGGCCGTCGATCCCACCATCGGCTGTTTTGCGAGCGGTTACAAAGCCGTCGATCTGCTCAATTGCCCACTTCTGGAAATGATGCTTGTCGCGCTCCCAAAGGTCTTGAGCACCTTCAAACGTGTGCGGCACACCCTCAATCGCAAAGTCCACACCTTCCCGAAGCCCCAAACGATCCTCTAGCCGGACCTTGGCGACACGCTTGATCGCATGAATAGCGATATCGATGCCCAGCCATTTCCGCTTGAGGAGGTGCGCGGCCTCAATTGTAGAAGCGCAACCACAGAACGGATCAAGTATCGTGTCACCCTCATTCGAGGAGGCTTGAATTATCCGCGTCAGCAGTGCGACCGGCTTTTGAGTCGAGTAGCCAAGGCGTTCTTTGGCCTGAGAATTTATCGGCGGGATATCAAGGATAATATCCTGAATAGGTTGCCCCCCGGTCAGATAGCGCTTGTACTCCGGGACGCCGACCTTCCCGTCTCTCTTCGCCGGGAACCGGATAAAATCCTGCTCATAGAGCAGATCAAGTTGCTCATGCAGCGTCTCCGGGATTGTGAAGCCCTCGGCTTTGAGCATTTTTATTGGCTCACGCGGCACCGTCCAATGACGATCGGAGTCGGATGGGTTGTATCCTCTCCACGGCTTGCCCGATTCACCCTTTGTGGCGCCTGGCCCGGTTAGAACCACCATCCTATAGCGGCCCCGCTTGTCTTCGTGGCGGTACTTTCCCTCAACGTATGACTCATCAAGTTTCTGGGTGACCTTGTTCCATGTGTACTTGTCCGACTTCGTGTAGAAGAGAATCGTATCGTGGATATCTCCCCATCGCGCGGCCCCGCCGTGAGCAAATGTCCGCTTCCAAATTATCTCATTTCGAAAATTTGAGTGGCCGAAAATGCCGTCCATCAGGGCTTTGATGTAGTGAGAGGCTGTTGGATCACAGTGAAGGTAAATTGATCCAGTCGGCTTGAGGATACCCTTAAGCGGGAGAAGCCTTTCAGTCATGTACGATAGGTACGCAAGAAGACGCGGCTGAGACTTGCGCAGGGCATTCATCCATATCCGCCACAGCTCAGCGACGTGATCCTCAATGCCAACCTCTTGCATGAGGACGGGCATCATCTGAATCGCGCGCAGCCTTTCGTCGTCGAGCTGCCACAAGTCACCGAATGCTTCGATCTGATCTGGCAGAGGGCGCCCGGTTTCATCCTTGTAGATGGCGTTATAGTCACGGCTTGAGTTGAACGGCGGGTCCAAATACACAAGATCCACTGAGCCCAGTGGAAGCTGCTGCATTACCGTAAGGCAATCGCCGTAGTAGAGCTTGTTCATGCGAAGCAGCCACGAACGAAGGTTGAGAAGGCATCGGGGTTGCGGCGCTGGTTGTGCTTCCAGCAAGACTCCGCGATGAAAAGAGGCATATAGCGCTTCGTGTAGTGGTGATGTGAACCGTACCAAGCGCGCTTCACGGTAGCCCAGAAACCTTCAATAGTGTTGGTGTGCGTCTCGCCGTCCGCATAGGCGACGCTATGGTTGATGACGGCGCGATTGTACTGGGTAGCCGCCTTGTAGAGGTTGAGTTCGTCGGTAATCAGCAGCGTGCCCTTTGGGTCAACGGCGCTCCGCAGAAAGTGGACGATAGACCGGCCAGTCAGCTTCTCTGCAACGCGGGCGATGACACGGCCGCCGCGCTCAATCGCTCCCACCACCGGAACCTTCTTTGTTCCCCGGCCGCGCTTATTGGGTTTGTCGTCGTCACGGCGATTTCCCTTGCGCGGCTTGCCACCGACATAGGTTTCGTCCGCCTCGACGATGCCCTGCAGCAAAACACCCTCCGCCGTGGCCATTGCGGCGCGGATGCGCTGCTGCATGTACCAAGCCGACTTCTGATTCATGTCGAGGTCGCGCGCGAGCTGAAAGCTCGATACGCTCTTCTTGGCATTCACGAGGATGCCGATAGCGAGGAACCACTTTTGCAGTGGAATTTTGGTCTTCTCGAAAATCGTTCCCGCCAGCACGTTGAAGCTGGACTTGCAGCCGTGGCAGTTCCACCGGCCGGTCCGCTCGCCATCGGCCTTGCGCGCAACATTGGTTGCGCCGCAGTGCGGGCAGAAGGGGCTATCGTTCCACCGGACCTTTTCCAGATGCTCGATGCAGGCTTCTTGGTCGGGATACTTCGTGAAGATTGAAAGAAGGTTCATGGCATCGCTCCGTGGATGCCAGTTTATACCGAACGACAGGCCGTTTCGTCAAGCCCGTAACTACTTATTCCGAAGATTTTCGGCGATGACCTCGACACCCTGCTGTCGATCGCGGCCAAGGTGCAGTCCATCGTGCAGAGCGTGCCGGGCGCGGCCGATGTCCGCACCGAGCAGGTCAGCGGCCTGCCCGTGCTGACGGTGAAATCGAATCGCGCCACGCTGGCCCGCTACGGCATCAGCCTGGCCGAGCTGCAGGAGGTGGTGGAGATCGCGGTAGGCGGCAAGGATGCCGGCAGGGTGTTCGAGGGCGACCGGCGTTTCGACATCATCATGCGCCTGCCGGAGCACCTGCGGGTCGACCTGGACGCGCTGTCGTCGCTGCCCATCCCCGTGCCGGTGCAGCCTGCTGGCACCCGCGAGAACGGCCGCAAGCCGATCGTGCAGACCGGAATCGGCACGGCCGCGCCCTATGTGCCGCTGTCGGCGGTGGCCGAGATCGAGGTCGCGCCGGGGCCGAACCAGATCAGCCGCGAGAACGGCAAGCGGAGGGTGGTCGTGACGGCCAATGTGCGCGACCGCGACCTCGGCTCGTTCGTGGCCGAGGTGCAGCGCGAGGTCGCCGCCAAGGTCAAGCTGCCGGCGGGCTACTGGATCGGCTGGGGGGGGCCGGTCGAGGCGCCCCGCCCGGGCGCCGGGGCGGCCCCCGCGCCGCTGGGCCCCGC
>Ga0182792_1000404_pt1 | contig 41394 bp, 33 predicted proteins | sample Passage237B_FD_130497 | JGI IMG/M metagenome (GOLD analysis project Ga0182792, IMG submission 130497) | Cellulose adapted compost microbial communities from Newby Island Compost Facility, Milpitas, CA, USA - Passage2 37B (version 2) (version 2) ...
GCGTGTCCTGCCCATCGGATTCGTCTCCTGTTCGGGAACGAACCCACCTTAACCGAGCGCCCAGAAAGTGGGGAGTATTACAAAGGCACGCCGAAACGAACTGCAGCCGCATCGCGATCATCGGGAAGATATCGGTCAATGATCAGCGGGATCGAATCCGCATGAACCAGACAGGCCTGCAGTACACAAAACAAAGCCAGGCCGAACAGCAAGTTTCTTTTCAACATGGACATCTATCCCAAGCAAGCATCAACAAATTGAACGGATGGCGCATGATCGCAGACCATGGCCCTGAAGTATCACTGCAGATGATTTACGCAGTGATCATGTTTCACTTTCCATCGTATTTGTAACTACGCAGGGGGCCGAGGACGTATCCAAAACCACCAGTACGAATCACGGCGACATATGGAGGCTGCGTATAAGGATCAACGGGGATACGCTTGCGGGTTTCCGCATGGCCATCGAGAAAAACAAAATTGCTGTTGTTTCGCATATGACGCCACGTTGCAGTCGCCGTATTGATGTTGCCACCATCCGTTGCTGCAATGGCTTCGTTGAGTCCGGGTGTCGCGCGATAGTAGGGATCATCCGCTTCATTCAATGAAGAAGAAAGCTTGCTCAAGCCATTGGTGGCTGGATCCCACCAGGTATCATAAAAAGCCGTGGTTCCCGTGGGATTGACCACCTGTCCCAACTTCAAAGCCGTGCGATAAAATGCCCAGTTATTCGCTGCATCTCGGTATCCTGCGACTTCCAGTGGCATGGTGTAATGGATATACCCATTGCTCACGACATTATTGAGCAGGCGCACGGATGCAGACATCTCCGGACAAAGGCGAGCATCATCTTTGCCCTGGTTGACCAGCACGCCGCTGGAAAGCTCCAGCGGGCTCATATAGTCACGGCTGACCACGCGACTCCAGGCGGTGTAGTGATTGCCTCCGGATGTGGTGTGGATAGGGATGCCCTCGTTGGAGTCCGAAATATACATGTGCGTGAAAAGATAAATCTGCCTCAGGTTATTCACACATTTAACGCTGCGAACAGAAGCCCGGGCCTTATTCATGGCAGGTAGAAGCAGTGCGATCAACAGCGACAAAATGCTGATAACGACCAACAGTTCAACTAGCGTGAAGCCGGCTCGAACCTGAGTTGTTCGCATGGGAGCTGACCTTTATGGCTTGAAAGTCAGAGTACAGCCAGGGTTAAAAGTACAATCCAACTGAAGACGATGGACAGGGCGCTGAGGGTTGATCAGGCGGTCGCGGATCAGTTGCGCAAGACGTTTACCCATTTGAGCCTCGGGAACCACGACGGTGGTAAGCGAGCCATCGACCAGATAGCGCCCACGATGCTGCCCGTCGAAACCTATGAGATGAAAATCGTCCCCTGCCCGCAGTCCTGACGCACTTGCTGCTGCTGCAACCCCCAAAGCAAGATCGTCACTGGCAGCGAACAGGATTCTGGGCCGAGGGTTCATGCGCATGTATTTTCCAAAGGCCTTGCCACCGGAAAAAATGCTGTAGCCATGCGCGGGGATGATGTGCTCGGAGTGCATGCGACGGCCCCAGCCTGCTTCAAAGCCGCTGAGACGCACCGAGGTGAGGTGCTCAAGTCGCGTGGTAGTCAGCAGACCATCGCACGTCACACCAATGAACCCCACTTCATCCGCCGAGGCCTTTGCGATCCGCTGCCCTGCCAGCATAGCTCCCTGATAATCGTTGACACCCACCGCATCCACGCCATCGGGCAGGGCTGAAATCACAGACCACGACGTACTGGCCACGGCGAGAATCTGGCGAGAGGCATATCGACTCAAATCAAGTGAAGAAGAAGGATTGAACAACGCCACCGCATCGACATCACCTGGCCAATCGGCGTTGATGTCCTGCTCTGGATTAATTTCAATTCTGTGAACTGTGGCGTTCGTCCCAGTGACTTCCTCAACGAAAGCGTCTGTCATCAGATCCACAAAAGAATCGGAATGAGGCAGAAAGGTCACAACAGCCAGCTTACGACCGGTCAGATCCGCTCCCATGCCAGCGAGCCTCTGCATATCGGGAATACGGACCACATAAGTTCCCGCCCGCTGCCTGGACTTGAGCACCCCTTCAGCCACCAGCTGCCTGACTGCTTCATGCGTATTGCTTTGGCCGGCTCCAAGTTCACGAGCCAGCTCACGAATGGGAGGCAGCCGATCACCTACCTGCCACTGCCTGCCAAGGTGCAGCAGCAAACGATTCTGAATGGTGTCTTTCACGCTGAGGGTGGACATGCATTTCCTTGCTGTCCCGGATGGACGATGCATGGCTTGAACACCAAAGGAGAAGTTTCCATCCTACTTATATATATCTTAATGTCAATAAAATTAAGATATTGTTCTTAAGTTCATTAAAATAAAGTTTTTACGTTTTAATTATTTAAGACATTAACCCTTTATTCCTTAACCCAGGAACAATGCCTCCCAAGGCAACAGCAAGGCATGGAGAGTTTCGCAGGTAATGATGCAGATGAAATGACTTAGACGATCCCCTGTCTTTTCAGGTAAGCCCGGGCATGTTCGATGTGTCGATCAACGACCTGTGAATGCTCGCGCAGGGTATCGCTCACAAAGCCGATGGCGGGAATGACTGGAATATTCTCATCCGCATCGAACGTCGGCTCGTATCCGCGTTCATAGACGCCCGTGCTGCCCAGCTTGTCATGGCTGGGAGCCGGGTGAATCAGATGCATGGTCGTTCTGCAGTAGCGTTCAAACAACTCAGGCCAGCGCTGCAGATAGCCATTCACAGGCCCAGTTACACTGTGAACCAGCGGATACATCGGTTGAAGTGCGTCGTACCAGTTCTCACCGAATATCAGAAAATCATCAAAAAGCTCATGGCACTTCTGCGCAAACTGACGATGCCCGTCGACAATGCTGAATCGCGAGTCATTGTGGAAGGTCATGTTGATGTCCAGAAAAATGCCATCAAAGTTGTACTGCTGCTTAAGACGCTGCGTGTTGTCCAGCAGAAACTGACGGAAGCCAGGATGGCCGATATTGGCATTGACGCGATAGGTGTCGCCCGCGCGGTCGTTGTCCCAATCGACATCCTTTACATACTTGTTGCCAAATGCATCCTCAATGCCGCAATCATGCAGCGCAGGTGGCAGAAATCGTCGGTTAGCTGAAACGGCTCCAATCTGTGGAATCACATGCACGCCTCGCGCCTGGGCTTCGCTGACCAGCCGACGGAGACCCTCTTCGCCTCCCATGTGTGCATTGGCATGATAGTGAGGCCAGTTGTAGTTATAGCGTCCATCCCAGGCGGCCAGATACGCCAGGACATGCCTGCCTGGCAGGCGATCCGTCACATATCGAATGATCTCCAGTTGCTGGTCGTAGCTGTTGAACAGATAACCTGTCCAATGCATGCCATGCAGATTGAGCACCAGGCCGACCTGACGCATCCACGCAGGAACATCCTGGCGTTCTTCCCAGGTCTTAAGGCCCCAGTGCTTCTGGGCCAGATCAAGACGCTCCTGAAAGACCGGACGCGGGTCGGCCGTGCGCACCACGCGCCAGACAGGCGTGGACTGATACGTCGACCACTGACGGGCATCTTCATAATGATGAAGCTCAATCACAGCTTCGCGACCATCGGGCAGCACTGCAACGGATTTGCCTCGCACCTGTTCATCCAAACTGGCTACGCAGGTGAAACTGCCATCATGGTTCCTCAGTGGAAAGACAGGTAATCGCAGACTCGCAGGATAACGCAGCAGTGCCCCCGCAGCTGGACAGCTTGCTTCGCCATAATCGCGTGTTGGAATATGCGCAGGCAGGCGGTCCTGTTTGAGAATCACTGCAGTCCCCTTGATGCGCTCATGCAGCGATGCGGTCACCTGACAATCGAACCCTTCGGAAATGTAACGGATCTGGGCATTGAACTGACCAGACGCACGCTGCTGCAATCCCGCCCACGCAAAGCTTGATGCAGTGATGCTCAGGCCCTCGGGGTGACGGGTAATCTGCATCGTCTCAGGATCAGGCGTGTACACGTTGTCTTCGGTGAACACGAGAAACGCAACAGGCCAATGCAGTACATCCACGAAGTGATGGCCAAAGTCGAAAGAAAACTGAGCCTGCATACGCGCTCCTGTCTAGGAATGAAAAAGTGCCCCACCTGTTTTCAGAAGATTATCATAAAACGTTTTATTTCCGTGGTTGGCTTCGACCTTATCTTAGATAATCAGCATGCTATAGTATCTCTCTCATGCCTGACTTACAGGGCTTTCCCGGGTACCACACTTTCAAAAAGTCGTCACACATGATTACCTTGCGTAACAGTTACCTGTCTGCCAGGTTTTGTGACACTACGGGGCTTCTCACCTCGCTGGTTTCCAGCGCTGCTCCCGATCAGTCTCTGATCAAGCGCAGTTATTTGCGTTATCACAACGATAAGTCAGGTACATTCCCCTCGCAGGACAAGTCTCAGCCTTCAGGTCAATGGCAGATACTGTCGCTGACACATGACAGCCGTCAGGTCACTGCGATGCTGCAGAATGATCTGTTTACCATCACCCAGCTGATGACGCTGGAACCCGATTCCCCCGTACTGGATATCCGCCTGAAGGTTCAAGGCCGATTGCCTCAAAGTAAAGAGGATGTCCGCGTACTGACCACTCTGGGCCTACTTGGCTTCGAACTGGCTGAGGATTTCATCAACCATTTTGAAGATGAGGAGGACTTGTACGACGATGGCGCTCAGTTGTCTACAGAAGAATCGCTTCGCCCCTGGCGTGTCTTCTTTCGGGAAGGTCGTCAGACAGGTCTGCTGCTGACCACGCGCACGCTGCATGACATGGCCTGCGCTTCCATCGGAGCTCGTCAGATCGGGATATGTCCTCAGAGCCCACTCAACTATGTCACCTCACAGCCTGAGAGACTCAGCGCTCGTGAAAGCAGCCAATTTGAATCGGGCATCCAGATCGGCCCATGGCAGGCGGCGCAGCACAAAGCCTTGCTCCAGGCCTGTCGACTGCATGAGCCTGTGCGAGTCCCAGCCACCGCGACAGGTAACCCGCCAACGAATTTGCAAGGGCATGTGATTTCGCTGGTTGATCACGTGCCTGCGGATGCGGTTTCCCAGGAGTTCCGCCGGGATCGCTGGCGGATTGTCGATGTGCCCTGGTCGCTCAAGGGCAAAGTTCTGATGGCCAATGTACGCGTTCAAGCACCTGACATCGAAGTCGCTATTCCTTTTCCTGGACCAGTGCATGTGTATGTAGGCATTGGTAATGGGCGAGGCATCTCCATGAAGGTGCAAGGCGAGCCTTACCCGCGTTTCAGGCATACTCCACCGGCAGCCTGGCCCAAGGGCCACGAAGACACCACCCCCTTTCATCCGCAGCTTTCAGGGCATCATGCTGCAGTGGAAGTAGATATGGGCGTGATTGATCCTCGAACATCAGCTTCCATACGCCTGGGCATTTTCCCCGGCGAACAGGACATTTCGATGCTGGATTATGTTCGATTCGTGCCCCTCACCGAGCACGAAGCCGCTGCGGAACAGAAAATGCGAAATACCCCTGCGGCCATCGAGCTTTCAGGGTTTGTCGATATACCCGACATCGCCATTTTGACGAATCCGCGCGACCCGGATCCCGACGTGTATCGCGCCAACATCTGGGAACATGCCCGCCAGAATGTCCGAAAAATCTACTGGCGTATCGACGGCCAGTGCTCAGATTACCCCTCCAGACACAACACCATGCGCTACCCCATGGCCCGGGTGCATGGCGTGTTCTCTCCGCGTTCCAAAGCGTATGGCCGAGCGTTGAGAAAAATGGATATGCTTAAACTCGCCGTGGATGCCGCCCGTGAGTATGGGGTGGAACTCTGGGGATGGATGCGATTCAACAGCTACGTTGGCAATGTGGTCAGTGATTTCTATCGCAACAACAGTCAGTGGTGGGAAGTAAGCCCTCGAGGGTCTACAGGCAGACAGCTTTGTATCGCCATTCCTGAGGTCAGAAAGCACAAGATCGACATCCTCGTCGAAGCCGCAGGCTATGGACTGGCAGGGTTGAATCTGGGCTTCCTGCGTCATCCGCCTGTTCTGGGCTATCATCCAGTCCTGGTGGAAACATTCAAAGCCAGGTATGGCTACCTGCCCCCACGAGATGAACCACAGGATGACCAGAACTACATCCGTCGCCTGCCACCTACGGATGAACTGCATCAGCAGTGGTATCAGCATCGGGCGGATTACCTGACGACCTTCGGCCGAGAGCTGCGCGAAGCGCTCAAACAAGCCTCATTGGAACATCTGCCTGTTTCCATATGGGTCAGGCCGAACCATTGCCTGTTCGATGGCATCGACCTGCCACGCTGGCTCAATGAAGGGCTATGTCAGGAAGTGGTGGTCAACGGCGTGGTCGGGCCCGACATGCGCGATGAGCAAGTCTACGGCGTGCGACCCGAATGGAAACAAATGCTCCAGGCCAAAGCCAGAATCATTCGAGGCATCAACCTCTATTTCGACCATCAGGCGACTGCGTCCCAGGTTCCCAAGGTTCTTGAAGATGGCTACGACGGCCTGTGCACGTATGAATCGAATATGGCGGTGCTCGATTCACGTTGCATCAATGTTTACGAGTCGCTGCGAAAAGTTTGATAGCGCAGGGGCAGTTCCTTACGCCTGACGATGCTCAATCCCTCTCTAAATCAAAACACCAAACAGCTCTCCAGTTAAGAGCACAACCTGCGTGCCCGAGATCGCTTGCCCGCAAGCGGACAACGATGAAATTGAGGTGGCATCGCCCACCCACGATTGTGAATGGCATCCTCTGGGGCAAACGTCTCTCAATTAAAAAACCCCCACAGAAACTCTGCAGGGGTAATGTTGCATTTGCTCGTAAACCAAGGACTGATGAGGTGAGATCATCAATCGTCAGAAATAAACTTACAGACCTGCGGCCTGGTTCACTTCATCGATCCACGCGCGGACCTGGCTTTCAGGCAGCGGCTTGTAGACCAGGCTGCTGGCGTTTGCACCGGTCCCAATATCGATGCCATACATCATCTGCATCGACTGACGGAAGAACGGATACGTGTTGTTGTAGTTGCCCACGATCTCCATGATCACGCGGCAGAAAGTGACCATGAACTTCTTCGCCGCTGCGATATCACCCTTGAGCAGAGCTTCGCGTGCCTTGATGCAGGCCGGGGCGAACATGTTGTAGAACGAGCCGATGGCACCATCGGCGCCGGAGATTACTGCAGGCAGGTTGATTTCATCGCAGCCCGAGAAGATCTGCAGCTTGCCCTTGGCGTATGCGATCACCATTTCAACTACGATCAGGTTGGTATCGGTGATCTTCATGCCCGCAATGTTGGGCACTTCCAGCATGCGGCTGACGTATTCCTTCAGCGGCGGCAGGTTCGTTGCATTGAAGTGATACGCGTAGAACGGCAGTTTCGTCGCCGAGGCAATCGTGCTGTAGTGGGCAAAGAGCATGTCGGCCGTCGGAGGGAAATAGATCGGAGCGACGGAGGAAATGGCATCGGCTCCGTGATCCGCGCCGTGCTTGGCGAGTTCGACAGCTTCAAAGGGAGAAACCGCACCAACGTGGAGCATCAGGGGCAGGCGGCCTTTGTTGGCTTTGCTGACCAGTTCCATCGTCTTCTTGCGAGTAGCCATGTCCAGAGCCGGGCCCTGCCCCGTAGAGCCAAGGACATACAACCCGCCTACCTTCTGCTGCACGAAGAGTTCAATCATCTTCGTGATGTTTGCTTCGCAAGGCCGACGATTCTCATCCAGACAGGTCAGAATAGCGGGCCAGATACCGCCAACGATGGGCTTGGACATTGAAGAAACCTTTTAACAGTTCATGGTCAGACTACCCGGTCCATATGACACCCTGTCATATGGTCAAACCAATGTGAATATCATACAGGAACCATTTCAGGCTGCACAGGACGCTCATCTGCCGTTTCAATCCTGACAGGTGTAGTGATACAGGAACACCCCCGCCGCCACCGCAATATTCAGGGAGTCTGTCCCATGGAACATGGGAATGGTCACCTTGGTGTCGCAATGATCAATCGTCCAGCGGTCCAGTCCCTGCGATTCACTGCCCAGCAGGATCCCGATACGTCGGCCGCCATTGGGCATCTGCTTTCGCAGGGATCGCTGCAGGGGAATGGCTTCCGCATCCAGCACAGTGGCAATGGTGTGAACCCCCCATTTTTTCTGGAGCAGTTCAAGGTCGGATGACAGATGTCTGCTCGTAATCACAGGCAAGCTGAAGATGGTCCCCATCGAGACACGCACAGACCTTCGCCAGTACGGATCGCAGGAACGCTCACCCACCAGCATCGCACTGACACCAAAGCCCGCAGCGATACGGATCAGCGAGCCAAGGTTGTCGTGATTAATCACTTCAGGGCAGATCAGCAATGTGGTTCTGCCACCGGCCGGTTCATTCTCGAAGATCGATTCAAGCGACGGATTGGCCGGCCTGATACCAACTGACAGCACACCGGAATGAAAGGTGTAGCCCACAATCTGGCTGACCATTTCACGTGACCCTACATAGATGGGCACGCCAAGGGGCACTGCGGGTGCGATGGATTCCACACGATGCTCTGCCAGCAGGACCGAGTGGGTCTGATGCGTGCGTGACGCCATCAGCCGGCGGGTGACATGCTCGCCTTCCGCCAGGAACAGCCCGCCCATGGCCGCCAGTTCGCGGTCTTTGAGATTGCGGTAAGGCTGAATTCTTTCATCGTCCAGTGAATCAATTCGAATCATCAGGCTAGAATAAACCTAGTCATCCTCTGCATCAAAAAGGGGCATCTCGTGTCCAGCACACTCAGCGACGACAAAATCCAGCGCATCCACGCAGGCAGGCTTGATCCGGACATGAACTTCAATGAGAAGGTCTGGGCTCTGACCGCCCGCATCCCGGCGGGCCAGGTAACCACCTATGCCACGATCGCCCGCACGCTCAACAGCACAGGCTATCGCGCGGTGGGCCAGGCCTTGAATCGTAACCCCTACGCCCCTGCAATTCCCTGCCACCGCGTGGTAGGCAGCGATGGTCGGCTAACCGGCTACGCCTTTGGTATGGAGCAGAAAGAAAAGATGCTTCGCAATGAGGGCGTTCCCGTGGAGAACGGAAAAGTCCCATTACGAAGCATCTCGATTTTTCAGTTCAACTGATTCAAAGACCGCTTCAAATTCTCAAGGCGTCGTTTTTACACGAGGCAGATCCGTCTCACTGACGCGCTGTACGTAAGTGATCACCTTGCCATCGCTGGCCAGGTCGTTGACCAGCAGGGCCCATCTACCACGCGCTCCCTGACTCAAAGGCTGATAGAGCACCACCCGCCCGGGCAGTCTGGGATTGATCGGGCTGTCAGGCGCGTAGAGAAACAGCCGCCTGGTCGCAGGATCAATACCTGCCCCCTGCCCGGACCGGAAATCCGAAGGCCCTGCGAATTCCTCAAGGCTGGCAGGCATGCGGCGCTGGGTGGCATGAAACAGCAGCAGTTGTCCCGCCAGATCGTGCAGAGCCATGGCCGTGGGATCGGTCGGATCATCCTCGCCAAGCTGATACTGTGACGGAGAAGTCGCCGTCATCTGCGTCGGCCGGGCGGGCTTATGCTTCTTCTCCTGGCTCGAAGCACAGCCGATGGTCACCGTGAACGTCAGCATGATGAGGACGCATGCAGTCAGACTTCTGACGCATGTTCCTCTTGTTTCATGATTAGTCTGATTGCTCATGATGCTCCTCCTGCGCTGCGTTCATTCGTTCAGCGATCAGCTGGGCCGACCTTTTCTGCAGGGCTGGTCTTGGCGGCTTCATCCAGATCTTCAGGCGAGACGCCACGCTGAAGCCCACGCATGTGTTCATCATACACGCCAGGTGCCACGGCCTTGGGAACGATCTTGGCACGGCTGGTTTCGCCGTCCGACATTTCCTGGAGCATCTCGGGCAGGCTGGCCACGTGAGGCGTCAGGAAGATCAGCAGTTCGGTCTTGCTGACGTCCGTCTGATCACGCTGGAACAGATAACCCACCAAAGGCAGGTCACCCAGCAGCGGAACCTTACGGACCGTCTTGGTCTTCTGGTCCTGCATCATGCCGCCGATGACGATGGTGTGGCCGTTCTGAATCGCGACGCGTGTCTGGGCTGAACGCTTGGCAAACACCGGAGCCGAAGCGTTATCCGAAATCGGAACACTGTCGCCGGTGACCGAGGAGATTTCCGGCGCAACGTCCATGATCACCAGGCCATCGGGGTTGATGTGCGGCGTCACGTTCAGAATGATGCCGATATCTTCATAGGTGATGGTGTTGATCGTCTGGCCGTTGTCAGTAATGCGGCTGTTGTTGATGAACGGAACGCGCTGACCAACGATGATCGAAGCCGTCTGGTTGTCGCTGGCCAGAATGTAAGGCCGGGACAGCACATCGAGCTTGCCCACACGCTGCAATGCTGCGAAGGCGATATTGAAGTCGGCTTCAAACGCCTTGACCAGCAGGCCGCCAGTGGTGATCCCCGCGATGCCGAAGTCAGTGCCAACCGACGTGTTGCCATTGGAGGTCAGGTTCAGCGCGGAGAACTCCAGGCCGATGTCGGTATTGTTGCTGTGAGTTACTTCCGTCAGCAGGGCCTTGATGAGCACCTGCGGAACCGGGCGGTCCAGCTCCTTGAGCAGTTCCTTGACACGGTCAAAGTTGCCCGAAGCCGTCATGATGAGCACAGAGTTGGTGTCTGCATCGGCCACAGCGAAAACCTGGCCTGACAGATCGGCTGCGGTCTGAGCAGCACCGGCCGAGAGACGACCAGCGGCTGTAGCAGTTGTTCTGGCTGTCGCGCCGGCTGCGCCAGTTCGATTGTTGCCTGTGGTGCCCGTGGTGCGGTTCCCTGTGCCAATCGACGACAGGCCGAGATTGGTGTTACCTGTCGAACCTGAACGGGTACCAAAGCCGGAATTGAAGTTGCTGCCTCGCTGGGTGCTGGTGTTGGTGGTTCCCGTGCGAGTGCCTGTGGTTCCTGCTGTACCAAAGAGACTGTTGATTACATTCTGAACATTGGCGGCCTGAGCGTTACGCAGGTAGTACACGAACACCGCCTGGTCCTGGGCCGGGTTGGCGTCCAGGTCCTTGAGCACCTCGGTGATCAGGGGCATCAGATCCTGCGGAGCGCTGACCACCAGTGTGTTAGTGCGGTCGTCAGCCGAGGCCACCACGCGCGTCTGAGGGCCGCTGCCATCGGACTGTTGCTGCTGCTGGTTGCCCGGGCCGCCACGCTGGCCCTGGAAGAAGCGGGCAAAGCCCTGCTGCTGAGGTCGGCCGGCCTGTCCAGTCGCGGGCGTGTCAGGCTTGAAGACTTCAGTGATCAGCCTGGCTGCATTACTGGCGTTGGCGTACTGGAGGGTGAAGACCTTCACGGTAGTGACCGACGAGAGCGAGGTATCCAGCGCGGCGATGATCTCGACGATCCTGCGCACATTGGCGGAGGTGTCCGTGAGAATCAGCGTGTTGGTGCTGGCATTGCTCGAAAGGTCAGCATACGTCGGAATCAGCGGAGCCAGATCATTCTTCAGCTGCGTAGCGTTGGCGTAGCGCACGGGAATGACCTGCGTGATGATTTCATCGCTGATGGCGATCTTCTGCGGATCACCGCCTGTGTGGACGGGAATGGTAGCCTTCTTGGCGGCATCCAGCGGAATCACACGCAGGGTCTTACCCTGGCGCACCGCGGCGTAGCCCTGCTCTTTCAGGACAGTGTTGAGCACTTCCAGTGCTTCAGTGATGGTCATGGGCTGGCGGTTGAACACATTAACCCTGCCCGCGACTTTCACATCGTTGATGATCGTCAGACCTGCGGTTTCCGACAGGTAGATCAGCACGCTTTCAAGCGAAGCGTTCTGGAAGTGGAAAAGAATCTTGCCATCGGGTGTGAGCACCGGAGCCGGTGTGCCACCATTGCTGCTCAGCGACTCACCCGTCTGTGGCTGGCTGACAGGTAGAGTCCTCCTGGGACGCTCAGGCGTGGTGGGTGCAGGTGTCTGGGCGGGCTCAGTCTGAGCTGGCTGAACTTCAGCAGGTTGTTCAGCCGCTTCGACGGCCGGCTGTTCTGTTTGAGCGCCATTGCCATTTCCGTTGGCATTGGCAGGCTGCTCGGCCATCTGCCCTTCATTAGCTGGGGCTTCCTGAGGGGCTTCCACGGCGACGTTTTCAGCGGCGGGCTGATCCTGCGCCAGCAGGCGAGGAACCGCCGAAGTGCTCAGGACGGCCGGGATGACCATGCAAGTTGTAAAGGCGTACCATTTCATCAATCGAATCCTTGTCTTTTTTGCGTCCCGGACGGCCTGTGCGTCCGTGTTCATATCAAACGTGTGTCTCGACCTGTTATCCGTTTTCAGCGTGTACCCGATTCGCGGGCGCGTCGGGCACGCATCCGCTCAACAACCGACATCTCCGCTTCCGGTGTCAGCGATGATCCCGACGCCCCTCCGCTCTGTGTGGTACTTGAAGGGGCAATCGAGTTGGCATCGCCAAAGATCGATCCCGTGTTGGAGGACAGCGCCACCGGTCGGCCATCAACCGCTGCGCCGATGAAGACCTGTCTGGGGCCATCGGTGGTTTTGACCACCACGTGGTCAGCAGCGATGGTGTCCAGTTCGAGATCACCCACACTCTGGCCGGGCGTGACGCGAAGGGTCATGCCACTGACGGAGTTTTCAAAGAACGCCACCGACTGGTCATCACGCACCACCAGACCGGTGAGTACCCAGCTGGCCCGGGTGCGGTTCTGACCGCTGCCACGACCACCTTCACCCGAGGGATTGGTCGGCCGAGGGCGTGAGGCTTCCGCTGAGCCTCTTGTGAACAGATTGCGCTGAACAATGACCTGATAGTGCGACCAGTCCTTGGGTGGCGCAATAAGACGCGAGACCTGAGCGGTATCCACTGCAGGCGTCTGCGACTCCGGGCTGGCCCCGGCCGCGGGTGTGCTTCCGCGTGAGCTCGATTGTGCTGCAGCAGGCAGCACATCGAACATGCACACGCCTGCCAGCAGAGCAAAGCCCAACAGGCTGATGCGTAGAGTTTTTTTCTGATATGCGATCACGTTCGATCCTTTTCTCATCAATTAAGGCGTGCTCTGTGATGCCATGACGGTTCGGCCGTTGGCAGCGGCGGCTTCCCAGATGGTGCTGAGCCTGATCTGAACCGTCAGGTCATCCGTCCCTTCCGTGCGGGCTGCAATACGCAGTTCATGTACACGCAGCGGTAGCTGCGATGTTTCAATTCGATAGAGAAACGAACTGACAGCCTGCAGCGTGCCCTGGGCAGTGATCTGAAAGTTCTTTTCCTCCACCCCGAGTCTGGACTGCATGCGGTCAGGCCGGAAGGAGGAAATCGTCAGCCTGGATGCCTGTGACCAGCCTGGCAGTGCGTTGAGCAGATTGTTCTCTGCCGATGATGCATCACTCTGCAGGCCACCCGCGCGATATTCATTCCACCGCCTGCGGGCGTTGTCGCTCATGGCGATGGTCTGCTTGGCATCGTTGAGCCTGGTGGTGAGCTGGGCATGTTGCTGTTCCAACTGATCCAGGCTCTCGAAGTAAGGCCGGACCACAAAGCTGTCGAGCACCAGCAGGCCCACGATTACGCCAGTGGCGATACCGATTGTCTTTTCTCGTTTGGATAGCGCCATGGCTGGTTAATCCTTACCCGTGTAGAGGAACAACATGGAGAAGTTCACATTCCTGCTGTTGCGATCGGTAGCACGCAGTTCCTGAAGCTTGATTTCAGAAAACGCAGGCAGCGAGCGCATCCGTTCCATCAGATCAACGACGGCCCGCTCATCCTGAGCTTTGCCCGTGAGGGTGATGGTCATATCATCGCGGACGGTCAGATTGGTACCCCACACTTGGCCGTTGGTGGGGAATGTCAGCGTGATGGCCCGCATGGCATCAAGCATGCGCGGCCGAGCGTCGTACCAGCCACGGGCGAGCCTGAGGCGATCAACATTTTCGCGAGCTGTGGTCAGCCTGTTCTGCATGGAAGCCAGTTCAGCCTTCATGGACTGCACTTCATTCCAGCGGATGTACCAGTCGATGGTGGAGTAGCCCACCAGCACCACCACGGCCAGAATTGCCAGAGCACCGAGCATATGCAGCCTGGTGAATCGGCGGTTCGTGGTTTCAGACAGACGTGAATGCTGGAAATCGAGCACAGCCGCCTTATCGCTGGACCATGCACTGGCAATCAGGCCCGCCTGGCTGCCTGTGCCACCCCACAGGGGAAGCAGAGTCACAGGCAGCTTCAGGATGCTCTGCCATTTCGCAGCGTCATCAGGTGAAGGTCGGCTGTCATGAATCAGCAGGTTCTCATCGCTGATCTGATGCATCGCCAGAGCACGACGGATTTCCATCGCCATCGCTTCAGGCTGATGCACCCCAGCCACCAGTCTCTCAACCGATACCCATCGACCGGCCGATCGTACTACCAGTTCGCTGCCCTCTTCGCCCGTCATCAGAATGGCGGCGGAGTCATTGATGCTCTTTGCAGCCATCTGCGTCACCGCAGTAAGCGACGAGGGAACCATCGCCACCGGAGTGAGCTTGGCGGCCTGCAGAAGTTTTTCGATCTGATCCAGTCGCTGACGGGGCGCTGCACCAAGAAGCACATGTGTGCTCTGGTCCTGGCCTGCTGGAAGCGTGAGGTAGTCAAATGCCCATTCTTTGGCATTTGCGTGATACTCACGCTCCACTGCCAGACGCAGCAGCGCAGGGATGGCTGACGCATTGGCTGGTGGTAGCGAGCGGGCTTTGGCCAGCGTCCAGCGGCTGGGCAGACCGACGACAACATGCCTGGCTGTGTAGCGATTCCTGCGAAGGAAATCCTCCAGCAGCTTGCCCAGCTCAGCAGGCTTGTCCAGCGACAGCTCTGCAGGCCATTCAAAGCGATCCTGACGTACCACGCGCGAAGGCTTGCCCGGGGCCAGTTCGGCGATCAGAATCGCCTTTTGCCCCACTACCAGCCCAAGCATTCGCCGTGAACCAATCGACACCATCAGCGGGCTCCAGTCTGTGAAGACGAAAGAATCATGGAAGAATTGGGTGCGATGCCTTCCTTCAGATCGGCCAGGATCTGCGGATCAAGCGGCCAGCCCAGGCTGGTGACATCACGAATATATAGCACCCTCGGCGGCGTGGTCTGGGCATCAAAGACCACCTGCAGACGAACAAAGGACCGCCCCTGCCCATCCACCGCCACTATGTCGGCCGAGTAGCGATAGGACTTGGTCTTGATCAGGCCACCAATGGCGATGGCGCGGTCACGGGAGATGACCGAGATCACATCGCTGAGCTTTTCAAACGGTGTCCCTGACTCACGCTTCGAAATGATCGCCTCGACATCGGAGTCGGTCATCCCGGGCATCGCTGCAAGCACCTGCCTGGGAGCAGTATTGATGTTGACCTGTGCGCGGGACTGCTCGGCGCCCATCGTTAGCTTGTCTTCAATGCGTTCAAACTCAGCCTGCTGCAGGCCGGTGCGATAGTAGAAATCGATCAGGTTCTGAAACGGCCGGCCTCGCATGACCTGCCCCATCACATCGCCGAGGCGATTGGGAGGAACCACTTCAGACAGCACGGATGCCAGTTGATTGCCTGTATTGACGTTCACACGCGTCTGGCCATCTGCATCAAGCACGGCCTGGCTGTTGTAAACCGTAACATAGGCGGACAGACCATAATCCAGCTGGCCATCCCGATTGTCAGGCGGATCAGACTCATCGCCATCGTTCTCGTTGGGGTCAAGAACGCCATTGGCGTTGGTATCTTCGCCATAGAAAATTTCTGGCGTGATATCCTTGACCAGCAGCAGTTCAGCAACCGATTCAAACAGATCGTTCTTGGCCTGGTAAGGCTTTTCAAGGGACAGGTAGTAACTGCTCTCAGCGCCACCTGACTCGACTTCTTCATTTTCGTCGCGCCAGTCAATGATGCCTGCAGCCAGTTCGTAGGTCATGCCAGGCAGATTGGCCAGCACTTCCAGTTCAACACCATTAAGGTTGAATTTGCCTTCTTCGTCCACTAGACCAAAGGCATAGGTACCGGAGCCCTGGTAATCGCGTTTGATGACCCAGAAGAAACCATCGCCCACCTGAACAGCGCGGAAGCTTTCCTCGCCAGCATCGGGCATGGTGCCATCGTTGCCTTCCAGGAGTTTGCGAAGATACGCCACCGCTCCATTGGCGACGGACTGAGCCTGCAGTCTGGCAACATAGTTCGATGAACTGCTGGCCTCCACATACATGGTTCGGCTGAGCACCAGTGCCAGACTGGTGAGCACCACCATGATGGCCAGGGCCATCACAAAGACACTGCCTGACTGACGGCGTTTAAGAGAAGTGCGTGATGTATTCATCGCACCCCCTGTGATGCAGAAGCAACCTGCCCTGCCGATGTTCCGGTGGGCTCCGAAGCCGCCAGGATGGGGAACACACGCATGAGGGTGAAAGGCTGGTCAGAGGTGCGGCTGTCCGTCTCATCGATAATCGGATCAATCACCAGCGTCACTTCCACCGCGTAAGGCAGCGTGTTGTCCATCGTGGTGGAATCCCACGTATCCACCCACGTCGAGCCATCGTAGAGCCTGACCCGGAAGGAGCGGACATTGCGCACCACGATCTGGTTTGAGGGTTCGGGCGTCACCTGCGCCATAAGCCTGCGTGTGACTCGGCGGACCAGGACCTGATGCCCCGATGCTGAGGATGACGCCTGTGGTTGCAGACGTGTCCCGGTATCACGTGGATCAATAACGTCGGCTTCGTTTTCCGCAGGCTGCTGGCTGGCTTCATCCGCACTCATCACCAGAAGCGCCACCCGCTGTACGTCGGCAGCGCCCATCGCCACCGGACCGGGAGAAGACGTATTGAAGAAATCCAGAGAGTCCAGCTCAAACCCGGCTTCGTTGGGCGTCGCGATAAACGCCCCGGCGAGGATGCCTGTCGGCGGCAGAGCTGACTGCAGATCCCTGCCAATCATTTCCATGGCGATGCGGGCCTGCCGGATGTTGTTGAGATTACGCGTTGCCATCTGCCTGGCTTTGAAGGCAACCGTCAAACTTGCAAACAATCCCAGAGCAAGCATGCCGACGATAGCCAGCGCCACGGTCACTTCCAGCAACGTGAAACCCCTGCCAGCTGGCAGTGTTCGACGTCGAGTTGGAAGGGATCGTAAATTCATTAATGCGTCATCTCAGACAGACGGTGCATGCCTCAAGGCGTGGTGGATTCCGTCACAAGGGTGCTCATGACCACAGATCGCCTGCTGCTTCTCCAGGGCCAGGTGACTTCAACAGTCAGCTCTCTCATCTGGCTGTCAATGTTCCAGTTGTTAAGCGTGGCCTGCCATTCATAATCTGGCCAGTCGTCTCCGAAACTGCCTCGCAGCTGCCCGCCATTCCACTCGGTGGTCACTACCAGTTCATCAAGTTTCATGCGGGCCAGTGTGGCAGCTTCGGATCGTCGACGAGCATCACTGCTCAGAGAGAGTGCAATGGAGATGCCCTGCATGGCGACAGGCAGCACAATGGCCATCAGTGCCATGGCGACCAGTGCTTCGATGAGGGTGAAGCCTCGTCGATTCTGGCATTGCGAATTGTGACGCAGGGCTCGCATCATCGTGTCAGCGTACTTCCGAAGGGTCACCGATCCTGTAAGGCTCACTGGGTGACGAACAGCCCAGCACCACTTCCTTCCCGTTGCCATCAATCAGGTGAATCACCAGCACATCATGGCCGCCATCCGGGTCGAACTGGATATAGCCATTGGCCAGCTGCTCGGCTGTTCCCCGAATGGTCATTTCCATCTGCTCAGGCAACTGGAAGGTTCTGCCAATTTCACTGGAGATTCGTGAGAATCGCCCGTTAACGGAGGCCTCAATCCAGTAGCTGCCTTCGTCTTCATTCCAGTGCAGCCTGTAGGGAGCACCGGTGACAGCCGCCTGATCCTGGGCATACTGGATGATGGCCAGCATGTGGGCAGCAGTATCCGTCGAGGTACGGCCTCGCGAGAACCGGCCCATCATGGGGAACACCATCGAGGCGCTTAACCCCAGCAGCAGCAGGACGAGGATCAGCTCAATCAGTGAGAACCCACCTCGTACCGATCTGCGGCAATTACTTGCCCCAGTTGGTGACGTCATCCTCGTCGCCTTCCTGGCCGTTGGGGCCAGCAGAGTAGAGGTCGTAGCCATTCACATTGTTCTGGCCGGGCGAGCGATAGATGTACGGATTGCCCCAGGGGTCGTTGAAGTTGTTACGTTCCAGATAAGGGCCCGACCAGCCGGTCACACCCGGAGGCTGCTGAATCAGTGCACCAATGCCTTCAGCAGAGGTCGGGAACCGGCCGTTGTCGACTTCGAACATCTTCAAAGCCGTCCCAATGTTCTGGATGTCGGTCGAAGCCGCGGTAATGCGGGCCTTTTCCGAGCGGTTGGTAAAGCGAGGCATGATCAGCGCTGCCAGCACGCTGAGGATCACCAGCACCAGCAGCAGTTCGATCAGCGAGAAGCCGCTGCGAATAAGACGTTTTTTGTTAGAGGGTCGAGTCATTGGATCATGTCCTGTAGAGAGAAAATAGGCAGCAGCATGCCCACCACAATCGTTCCGATGAGCGATGCCATGACAAACAGCAACAACGGTTCAGCCAGCGAAACAAGGATGCGCAGTCGGCGGTCCAATTCGCTTTCATAGGTCTGCGCCAGGCGTAGCAGTTCCTTATCAAGTCGGCCTGATTCCTCGGCCACGGCGATCATTTCCACCACCGAGGATGGGAACAGCTGCGGACAGGTTCCCAGGCTGCGAGAAAGCGCTGTCCCTCGCTTGACCTGTTCAATGGCGTCACTGACTGCATCAGAGAGTGTCTGATTGCCGATGGCCTCCCTGGCGACGCGAAGCGCCGTCACCAACGGAACACCCGAAGACAGCAGCGTGCCAAGCATGCGGGAAAACCGTACCAGCGCAAAGCGAGCCAGCACCGTTCCCAGCGCGGGAATGCGAAGGTAGGTGCGTTCCATGAAACGCCTGCCCTTTTCCATCTTCATCAAACGGGTGTACCCATAGACCAGGGCAACCACAGCCAACGCAGCAAAGATGCCATAGGCGATCAGCCCATTGCTGATGGCCACGATGACACGCGTCAGCAGAGGCAGGGCCTGACCGAAGTTAGCAAACATGCCGGAGAAGCGAGGAATGAAGAACGTCAGCAGGACCACCAGCACGCCCGCCGCCACTGTGGCGAGCACAGCCGGGTAGACCAGAGCGGATCCCACCTTGCCCTTGAGCTCGCGCTCACGCACGCGGAAGTCCGCGATCTGGGCCAGCACCACATCCAGAAAGCCGCCAAGCTCACCGGCGCGGATCATCGCAATGTACACCGGTGGGAAGGAATCACTCCAGCGAGCCAGTGCATCGGCCAGTGACTGACCGCCTACCACATCCTCATGGATGGCCGTCCACTGATCGCGGGCAGCACCGCTGGCTTCACGGCGGAGAATGAAGAGTGCGCGTCCCAGAGGCACACCAGCACTGAGCAGGTTCGACAAATCGCGCGTGAAGGTTTCCACCTGAGCAGCAGTTACCTTACGGCGAAACAGAGAAGGCCCGCTTTCTGTCTTGGCAGCGGGTGCATCGCTGCTTTCCACCGATAGCGGCGACAGGCCCAGAGCAGCCACAGCATCTAGCGCTGCAGCTCGGGTCTCTGCTTCGACCGAGCCTTTGGTCGCCCTTCCCTGGGCATCCAATGCGTTGTAGGCAAAGGTTGGCATCAGCGTTCCTGCTCCAGAAGCTCAGCACGACGTTTGATCTGTTCGCTGGAAAGTTCTTCCTTGGTCATACGAAGCACTTCCTCAAGCGTGGTTCGACCTTCGAGTACCAGGCGTCGGCCGTCGTCTCGCAGACTGCGCATCCCCTGTGACGCCGCAGCCGAACGAAGCTCGCTGGCCGGAGCATGGGTAAGCATCAGTGATCGCACCTGGTCAGTCACGGGCATCACTTCAAAGATGCCATTTCGGCCCTTGTAGCCTGTTCCGCGACACTGCCTGCAGCCCGAACCGCGATAGATCACACTGGGAGCATTGTCGCCGAATTCGGCTTCGAGTTCCTGGCGCTCCAGCGGTGTGGGTTCGAGCGTCTGACGACAACCGGAGCAGATCAGTCGAACAAGACGCTGAGCGAGCACCAGTTCCAGTGATGAAGCCACCAGGAAGGGCTCAATGCCCATATCTACCAGTCGCGTGACCGCGCCGGGGGCATCATTGGTGTGCAGTGTTGAGAACACCAGGTGACCAGTCAGCGATGCCTGCACGGCGATTTCGGCCGTTTCACGGTCGCGGATTTCACCGATAAGCACCACGTCCGGGTCGTGACGCAGGATGGCACGCAGGCCCGAGGCAAACGTCAGACCGGCTTTGGTCGCCACCTGAATCTGATTGATGCCTTCCAGGTGATATTCGATGGGGTCTTCAATGGTGATGATTTTGCGATCAATCTCATTGATGCGCGACAGACCGGCGTAAAGCGTGGTGGTTTTACCACTACCGGTTGGCCCGGTGACCAGCACAATGCCGTGAGGCAGATCCAAGACACGCTCGAAGTGTGCACGGTCGGATCCGGCCATGCCCAGCTTTTCAAGGCCAAGCAGCGGAGCACCACGGTCCAGCAGACGCAGCACGACGGCTTCGCCATGGAGCATGGGGATGATCGACACACGCACGTCTACTTCGTGGGTTCCGATCTTGAGCTTGATACGGCCGTCCTGAGGCAGACGTTTTTCTGCAATATCCAGATGGCTCAGGATCTTGAGGCGTGAAACGATGGCTGCTCGGAAGCGGCCGACTTCGGCGGGAATCGATGCTTCCACCAGTACCCCGTCCACGCGGTAGCGCACGCGGAAGTGATGTTCAAAGGGCTCGAAGTGAACGTCAGTGGCTCGCAGTTCGATGGCTTCAGAGAGCACCTGGTTGACGAACCTGACAATCGAAGCGTCTTCCGCTGCTTCGGCCAGGTCGTTTTCTTCAATGTCATCCTTGATGACCTGAATACCTGACGCATCGGCATCGGACACCAGAGACTGCATGGTGTCCGCACCAACGCCGAGCAGTTCCTTGAGCGTACGTTCAATTTCTTCACGCGGGGCCAGGACGGGAACAAAGTCTTTCCCCGTGGCCAGTCGCAGCACATCCAGCCCAGTGTTGTCGAAAGGGCGGCCTGTGGCCACCTGAACCAGGCCATCTTCCTGACTCAGCGGTAGCAGGTTGTGCTGCAGCAGCAGTCGGGCCGGGAAGCTGGTGACCAGCTCTCGCTTGGGCTTCTGATTTTCAAGGTCGGCCAGGGGCCATTGAAAAGTCTGAGCCAGCACCGCCAGGACCTGCGATTCATCCACCTGACCGGCCTGGATCAGCGCCTCATCCAGATGCTGTCCCTGATCCAGCGCAGCTTGTACCCGCTGATGACCTGCGGTGTCGAGATGGCCTTGTTTAAGCAGTAGATCAATCACACTGTGCATGGCAATGACTTTTCCTGATGGTTCGTCCGGGAGACGACACGTTCGCCGCGGCGTCTGCCGGACGAACACCGTCGGGTATGGTATCCGACGGTATCCGTGGGTCAGTTCACGATTACTCGAGGATACCGAGCATCACCAGGTGAGCTTCCTGACGAGCTTCGAGCAGTTCCTTGAGTTCTTCCTGGGCCTTGGCCAGTTCAGCCTGAGCCTGAACACGGGCGTTACGCAGGGCTTCGACGCGGGCCTTGATGACTTCGGACGAGGTGCCCTTGTCTTCCAGAGCCGCGCGGAGGTCAGCAGCAGCGCGAGCTACCGGGCTGTTCTGGTTGGCCTGAGGACCACGGGGACCACCCTGGCCTCCCTGAGCACCAGGACCGCCGGGGCCGCCGGGACCGCCCTGTCGCCCCATACCCATGCCACCGATGCGGGACTGCTGCTGGAGCTGCTGAACTTTCTGGATGCGGGGCTCAAGCACGGCCCATTCTTCATCCGAAACCGCCAGAGCTTCCTTCATGCGCTGAGCCATGCGCTGACGCATTTCCGCAAAGCGGTTTTCGCCGCCACGGCCTTCGCCCTGCTGAGCACCAGGGCCGCGTCCTTCACCACCACGCCCCTGACCTTCGCCCTGCTGAGCACGGGCGGGACGTTCCGAGCGGTCGCGCTGACGCTGGCTGCCGCCATCCTGAGCCTGGGCAGCTCCGAGCCACATGCCAGAGAGCAGAGTCACCGCTGCGAGCGATACCATTGCACGATTCTTGAACATGGTCTGTCTCCTGAAATCTACGTGAGTCACGGGACGCTGGCCCAACAAGGGTCAATGCTCCCCCATGAAAACCTTAGAAAACGCTTGAAAACGGCTATTTCAGACAGCCGGCTGCGTGGCGGGAGGCTGGCTGGCAGGTACTTCCTGCTGGCCTTCTCGCCGCGGCCGATCCGGCCTGCCACCCCGGCGGCGTTCCTCCTGCTGACGCTGGAGAATGCGCTCATACTTCTGACGCTGATCGGCATTGAGCATGGCTTTGGTCTTCTCCACCGCTTCTTCAAACCGTCGACGACGCTGATTGGAAAGCTCGCTCATCTGACGATTGTGTTCTTCATTGATCTGCGCCAGAAGATGCTGCTGATCTTCCGGAATAAGCTTGCGGATCGCTTCGTTGCGTTGCCTGACCAGTTCACGACGGCGGTCACCATCCTCACTGTTGGCATTGTTCAACCCACCCCAGATGGTGAGCATCGACTGACGCTGCTCGGGAGAGAGATTCAGTTCACCCGCCAGCCATGAGGGACCGCGTTCCGGCGGTTCAGGTCGGCGGTGATCCATGACACGGGCGACGGACAATCCAGCACCGAATGCCAGGATGAACAGCAGCACCACAATCATGCGCGAACGGGTCAACATGGGGCTCACTCTCCTGCCCTGGGGGAACGCGTGGTGGTTGAAAGATCAGCCACGATCCACGCAGCTACGCTCTGTTCTTCACTGACGGTTTCACCCATCAAGGCATCCTGAGAAAGCATGGCCGTGGTCATCTGCAGCGCCAGATTCGGCGTGGCATCAGCGCTGGCACTGTTTTGCATGAAGGCCAACTGAAGCGAGCTGACCACCAGGATGGTAGCGGCGGCTGCGGAAAGCCATTGAGCCAGACGCATCACGCCATGCTCAAGCCTGGCATTCATCCGCTGATCGACACGCTGGTGAACTCGAGCCAGCATGAGCGGTGTCATTTCAGGCAGGGATTCGTCCGAGAACAGATTCGAAACCTGATTGAGTGCTTCATACTCAGCGGCGCAGACCGGGCAGCTCTGAAGGTGAGCCTGAACCTGCTCAACTGCTTCGGGCGAAAGCTGCCCGTCATAGTAAGCATGAATCTGCGGGATGTGTTCACAAGTCTTCAAGAGACACCTCCTGATTTCCCATCGTTACGCGACTCGCTGAGCCTGGCGAGTTCTTTCAACGCCTGGCGGGCGCGAAACAGACGAGATTCGATCGTTCCCCGGGGTACACCCATCATCTGGGCTATTTCTTCGTAGGACAGACCTTCAAGCTCCCGAAGCACCAGCACATCGCGATGTTCTTCGGAAAGACGGGACATCAGCGACATCAGATCCAGCCTGGCATTGGTCCGGGCGGTCTCGCTGCTGGCTGCCCCTCTTCGAAGGTCCGTAACTTCACCCGGAACAGCTGGCTGATCCAGCGAGGCCATCTTCCTGTCCCGACTGGATCGGCGGCGCTGAAGCGAAGCCTGGCGGATCATGATGCCTGTCAGCCAGGTCTTGACCGACGAGCGACCTTCAAAGGCCGGCAGGCCCTCGTAAGCACCCAGGAGCGTTTCCTGGACCAGATCCTGTGCGTCGGTGTAGTTTCCGGTCATGACAGCGGCTACCTGATAAAGCCTGGGAGCAAACCGATCGACCAGCTGGTGAAACGCTTTGCGATCACCCTGCTTGGCACGCTCGACCAGTTCCCAATCCGTCAGACCCACTCGACATCTCCAACCCTTCGGGTACTGCGCGTGCCATCGTGTTTCCATAGATGAGTGGCGCGATGCCCGGGTTTTTCTTCCATGATTTTCAAAAAATTTCTGAAATCGGGTTTCGCGGCTGTATCTGCTGAATTGACATCACCATCGGAAGATGGTCGATTAACGATCATCCATCATACCGACTCAGACATGTTCGTATTACATCATGGCTGATGCGGGATATCAGCTTTGCAGAAAGTGAAAAACCAGTTGGTTCCGGACGTGCTGTCGGCCCAGGATTCAAAGCAGGCAACCGTGAATCAATGCTGAGCAGCCAGTTTCCTGTTTCGGATGCGCAAGGAGGAGGATGCCCGGACAATTAACTCCCCAGGCATCATGATCCTCTGGTTCTGGGTCCCCGTTTTCTTCTGGATGCACTGGAGCAGTGCACGGGCTGCTGCGGCGCCGATTTCTGCAACGGGCACACGCAGCGTCGTCAGAGGAACTTCCAGCACTGCAGCTTCGGGTGGATCGTCATAGCCAGCCAGAGCAATGTCATCGGGAACCCGCATACCAGCTTCCTTAAGCGCCTGGAACGCACCGATGGCGTAATAAGAATTGGCACCGAGCATCGCTGATGACAGCTTGCCCCCTGAAGCTAGAAACTCGCTGACGGCTTTGCGTGCCTGCTCAATATCGTCAGCCCCCTCTTCACGAGGCTGAACCGGGATAACATCGGCCGGCTCGAGCATCAGTTTGCGCGAGCGCAGGGCTGCTTCAAAGCCCTTGAGTCGCTGTTGAAGACTGCTGACGCTGGTCATCGCATTGAGATACATGATGCGCTGATGCCCCTGATCCAGCAGATGCTCGGTCAGCAGCTTCATGCCTTCAAAGTTGGCTGATGTGGCAAACCCCAGGGGCAACTGTGACAGCGAGCAGTCCAGAAACATCGTGGGAATGCCAGCCTGCTCAAGCTTGAGAAAGTGAAAGCAGTTGGGATGGGCTTCACTGGGATGGCCTGTGGGATAGATGAGCACACCGGCCACCCTGCGGTCACTGGCCTGGTCGAGCGAATGTTTCTCCTGCTCGACATCATCATTGCTGAAGCGGACCATCAGGTCATATCCCGCCTGGGCAACCGCCTGTTCCACCCCGCGGATAAGCTGCGACATCAGCAGGCCAAGGTCATTGCACATGATCAGGCTGATGCAGCGCTCGCGATTGGTGTTCTGGTCGTCGGGCTTGTGAACAAACGTCCCCCGGCCGCGATGCCGATTCAACAACCCATCGGAAACCAGACTGGCCATGGCCTGCCTGACGGTGATCCTGCTGACCCCAAACTCCAGACACAGATCCTGCTCGGGTGGAATCATCGTCCCCGGTGCATAGACTCCCGTGTCAATGCGCCTGGCCAATGCATCACGCACCAGCTTATGCTTGGGGGCTTTGAGCAGGGATCGTGCTTTGGGAGACAAATTCTCACCTTTCCTGGCGAAAGACATCCAAACAATTACTCAAAGTCATGACATTTCAATCATACTGCTGATATCGGATCTCTAAGCTATAGAATCCACGTCCGGACATCGGGGACAGGCATCGTTCATAGGACATATTGCTTACCCACCACACCGGCCTGTCGCTGGGCGGCGCGATCAGCATTGATCTGTGACAACCTGACGATCTGGTTCACATGCAGACAGCCGCTAATTAGTGGTCGATTGAATTCGAGCATGTGACGGATATCCGCTTCGATCGCAACCACCTGTTCCCATTGAGCGCGTTGCTCTGCCTGCCAGCTGGCCCGGGCCATCTTCAGGTAACGCAGCCAGAGTCGGTATCGTTCGACACGTGGTGAAGCGGGCAGATCACCAAGCACTTTCTGCAGTTGATCACAGGCCGGCCCCATTTCCTGCATCTTGAGCATGGGCTGCTGAAGGGCATCCAAGGCTTTATGAAGTGATGGGCCGATCTGAGGATCAATCGCCTGATAGAAGCTCTGGGAGACAGGGCCACCCGGTCGGCCGAGCCACAGTGTTTCCATCGTGGCCAGTTCGTGCCACAAGTCAGGCCAGCCCCGGAAAATCGAGCACAGGTAATAGACTTTCACCCCCTGCGACAGATACCAGAGGATCTCGTCATCAATGACCTCCTGAGGCGGACCATACAGCAACCGCGGCCGATCTGTTCGACGGGTCTCGTCGTAATACGTCGATCCATACTCAAAAATCGCCATCACAGAGCCGGCCTGCTCGCAGACCTGTCGCCACTTCGAAAACAGCACACCATACTCCCGGTCATCCAGCGGATTGATCCGGTCAGGCTGCGGGTAAAGCTGCCCTGTCACCACCTCACCTTCATAAGGCTCATAGATGCGATGGTGGAAGTGACGCAGATAGGGACAGAGCATCGTGAAGGTGCGATCGCTCTCAGGCAGCGGCCGATATGGGAGTTTGAGCAGGTTGGAGTAGGCGATCAGCTCAATGGGGATTGATGCAGGCAGTTTTCTTTCCAGCCGCATCGCCAGGTCATACATGTGCTCAAAAGGCGTGCGGCGCGTGCACCTTTCACACTGACACCAGTTATTCACGCCATCGTGAGGCCAGAGCCCGAACATGCTCGCCCGTGGGAAGTCGGCCATGTGACTGGCCATGGCGTCAGTCAGATACTCGGCCAGCGATTCATTGCTGTAGCAGGGCTGAATGGGCAATGTCGCATTGAGATGCGGACACTCAGGCATCACCACCGGTCCACGACGCACACGCTGACCATCGCGCATGCCAAACCATTCGGGATGCCTTTCAAACTGTTCTGCAGGCAGAAACAGATCCATTGCATGATCGCCGAGCGTCACTTCAATGCCTCGCTGATCACATAGATCAAAGACCTTCTGGTGATAGCTGGCATCCTGTTTCACCCACCATGCACTGCTCCGTCGCCAGATGTTGTAACGCGTACGGCCCAGCCAGCGGATGTAGTCCGTCAGGTCCGCATCAGGAGGAGCTGAACCATCCCGGCCGCGATACGGCATGGCGGGTTGTTGAATCCCTGCAGGCAGATCACTCTGTGGGCCGAAGAGGAGATCCTCATCCTTCAATCCCGCCCAGATGACGCCCGTCCTGCAGCGAAGCCATTCGTCTACCCCATAGAGCACCCCCACACTGCTGCCCGCGATGATCCACAGATCGGTGTCGCGTTCGATGAACATAAAACACTGCTTGTGCTGCGACCACAGGCAGCGATCCTTGAAAGCCACAGGTGGATGTATTGCAGGCCTCTTCAGACCATGAGCAGGAAGCCTGGCAGGCAGATTATTCTGATCCAGTGCAATCAGATGCAGAGTCTGTCGACAGGCTTCATGCAACCTGGATGGCTGCTGCCGATGCACACTGCGCAGATCCTCCACTACACCGTAAGCAACAGCAGGAGACAGGCTGACATGTCCCAGCGCAACAGGCAGCCCCATCCAGAGATCAGATGTCATTGATGCGGTGGTATGCATGCGACGTGTTCCTGTCTGTTCATCCAAGAGACATCAGTGTGTCGAGACTTCCGCAGGCAGTTCGGGCATGTCCAGCCCTGCTGCCCAGTCAGGTTCGAGCATCTGCCTGAAGCCTGACAGTCGCAGGCGGATGTATTCGTCGAGGTCGCTCAGGCGATTGGTCTGCCAGTAGTCGCGGACCTGCGCTTCCCACACATCGATCATCCGCAGAAGCTCTCGCCGCTGACGCCGGAAGACCAGCAGCTGATCCCAGTGAATCGCCCTGCCGACCGAAGCTGCCTGCAGCCCCCGATAACCTGCGGTGTTGTGCATGCACAACTGGCGGATGAGCGCGTAATCCAGTGACAGTCGCCACCAGTTCAAAGCCTGCTGCTGCCAGAGGTCATCAACGTTGAGGGCTTTGAAATGCTCGAGAGCACTGCGAATGGTTCGGGTATCCGTCGTCGTCAGGGCAGCATCAAGTTTCGGCAGATGGGGCTTAAGCGGGCATTTTTGCCATGCCATCGGATTAGCTGCGGCGATGAAGGCAGGCAGCCAGCCTTCCCATGGGCCGTAGAGATACGACAGGCTCATCGGCCTGCCCCAGGTGGTATGGATGACGCCATCAACCTGACCATCCTCCCAGGCCTGTCGCCAGCTCACGACGTTTTCCACCCGAGGCGTAAGCGGTGCGAGCGAAGATGTCAGCTCATAATTGCATCGAATGGCTGAAGCTCCGATGACACGACGACCCGTTGCACGCAGTGACTGACACTCCGCCAGTGAGCCAGTCGACTGATACTGCCAGTTCACCAGTATCGTTTCAGATGGCAGATCACTAAGTAACACCTGCCTGCCCTCATGCAGGAACATGTCTGCCCAGATCAGAGGGGTGACGCCTCGGCCAACTGCGTGCTCACATAGTCTGCATATGTGCTCCAGCAGCAGACCGGCTTTCCCATGTTTCATCGAATCAGATGCCGCAGCGCATCGTGGGCAGCCTCCGATCTGCCAGGCCTCATCGGCGCCCAGATGCACAAAGCGCAGGCCCGGATGCAGATCAATGACCTCATCCAGCCACCGGGTCAATAAAGGCAGGGTCTGTGGATGTTTCAGGCAGATCTGCTGCCTCAATGGCGACTCGCTCAGGTGTTCGCAGGACGGGTGATAAAGCAGCCAGTCCAGATGCCCCACCGTCTGAATCAGTGGAATAACTTCCATGCCTTGACGGGCGATGTGCTGCCAGAGGCGCTGCCAGGTCAGACGATCAAAGCCAGGCCGATGGGTTCCCGGCCACGTGGCCCAGTCCAGCCGATCTTCATACTCAATTACCAGCCCGCTGTAACCCAGCGAAGACCAGTAGTCGATCCACTGCATCAGCCGCTGTTCATCAGGGATGATGCCCTTGAGGTCCACATGCAGCCAGCCTGGTTTTCGCATCACATCTGCAGACATGGGAAGCAGACTCCTCATTGACCCGCGAGTTTCTGAATCACCTTCAGACGTGTCTGCGTCAGCACTTCCGGCTTCACATCACTATGAGGCTGGGGAGCTACAACAGGTGACAGGATTTCACGCAGAGCATCCTCGCCGAACTTGTCCTTGAAGAGCTTGAAGAGCTTCACATCCTCCTGCCCCTGCCTGAGCAGCTCCCACCGCTGAGATGCAATGATTTCCTTGCGCGTGGCATCGGGGTACATGATGCTCGTCCCACCCGGCCAGCCTGTGCGGGCGTAGACGTTGTAGGCAAACTCATTGCGATGCTGCGTGTGGCCGCGCACCCCCGGAAGGGTGAACCGTCCCCACATATGCGACCAGTAGCCGCCGCCGTAGTAGACCGCGCCGTCAAAACCCTTGGCATAGCTATCCCACAGATAGAATCGCATCTCCGTCGGCAGTCTCGTCAGACTCATGTAAGGCGTGGCGCAGGTGTAATTCCAGATCGTATCGCCCGCTTTTCGGCGTTGATCAAAGAACGCCTGGCTGAAAATGGCTGGAGAGTCATGGGCGACGAGCCGTCCGTTCCAGCTTGTGATGGCTTTGTTCCAGAGCGGACACCAGATGTCGATGTGGCCGACGATCTTGCTCATCGATTCCAGATCGGTCTTGTTATGGCAGACGGTGGTCAGCAGCTTGGGCGAGCGGATCTCCTGTGCCCAGCTGGCCCACTGTGCCAGATCGCCAGGCTCATCGGCGACACGAATGATCAGCTTCCCAAGGTTCTGGGAATCGATCCACGCTTCGATAGAACTGATGAACCACGTACGGGCCTGTTCTTCATTCATGCCGGTGTGCTTCGCAGCATCAGCCTGCATCTTGCGCCAGTAGCTTGGCGGAAACGACATGATGAATCGACCGGTGTATCCGCCATCACGATAGGCCTGTACGGTGCGACTGGCTTTGCTTGCATCAATCTTCGCCTGGCCGGGTGTCTGCAGATCCAGTGTGATGTCGAAACGCGAAAGCTGGGCAACGGTGACACCCGCCCCCTGCAGCATGCGGCCGAACTTTTCGATCACCTGCCAATAGTCATCACTGTCTTTTTCAACGCCAAGATAAAGCGAGAGCATATTGGCCGTGGCGTGATAGCTGTAGAGGTCGTAAAGGGGCATGTAGTCCATCGCCCAGGCCTCAGGCAGCGTGATGTCCGCCACATCCAGTTTGACGGGGATGGTGTGTTTGCCTCCCTGCCAGCTGAGTTCAATCTGCCCCGCATATGCTCCCGCCCTGGCGGATGCAGGAATTTCATAGACCACCCACAGCGACACCAGCCTGCCTGCGGGCAGTGTTTCCAGCACACCGGGCCAGAGAGCATCATGGTTCATATCGGGGCTCTGGAAAGGCAGCCATTCGCCTTCCTCTGCGGTCGACCCCGGATGCGGTGTTGATTGTGGCAGTGGCGAGCCCAGTGGGTGAATCGACTGGTAGCCTTCCGTCACGAGCCGTCCATCGAGCGCCACAGCCGGTATTGACCAGGGGATGTAATGCAGTTTCCCTTCGATCACTTCCCCACCCGGCCCTCTCAGATTGGCTGTCGCACGAAAGCGCGTGATGTCCTGCGGTGCATGCAGCAGCACATGGGCGATTTCAGTTTCATTACGAACCGCAGCAAGTTCGATGGGCTGCACCGGCTGCGATCGTGTCATCCATGGCCGGGCGCGCAGTTCCATCGGCATGGTGCGGATCTGTAGCCCCTGCATCGCAGGTGGGCTGAAAGATGTTTTCAGATACTCAATCGCTGCTGCGGTTCCTGCTTCATCGAACCCGCCTGCATAGATCGCCTGTCTGCCATGACCAAGGAAATTATCGATGAGGCTGATACGCCCCTTGCCCTTGCCCGGGAAGTAGGAATCCACCAGCGCATGTCGGCTGGCATTGTCATGGACGATGATGTTCTCATCCGGACTCCCCACCAGAATCAAAACCAGATCCCGCGTGTCATTACGGGAATAATGCGTGTTGAGGAAGGTGGTGAACAGACCCCCTGCTCGCAGCAGGGGAACCTGCCACTGTTTCGCCAGCTGTTCAAGGGCTTTGAGATTGGCGGGCGACATGGCATTCCCGGCCAGGATGGCAACGTCCTTCTCTCTCAGCAGGCTCTGCAGCGACTGAGCATCCTCGGGCAGGATCGCCACGGGCCCCTCGAACCTGAAGGGCTCAGCCAGTCGCTGGACCAGAAATGTCGTCTGCCAGACCTGGTGTTCATGTTCCACCTGTGAAGTGTCATTCAATGGATGATCAAAAAATCGCACCCGCTGCCGCATGCTCAGCACTTCATCAGGCTGGCCGGTGATGTGGTAGAAGTCCGGGCGGATGTAGTTGCTTCGTACATCAAAGTTGGACAAGCGATAGCGCACTTCCGATCGGCCGCTGCCTCCCTCCCCGAGCTTCTGAGCCATAGTGCTTCGCGCGTCATGGACGATCACCATGCCCTGCTTGTCACTGGTCGCATAAACCCAGTCCTTTCCGATCTGATCTTTCAACTCCTTCTCAGATCCAAACACCACCTCATGCCATGGCGTTGGCGGATTGGGCTGATCATTCTTGGGATATCGAGGCGTATAAACCTTCCATTGCTGATTGTTCTGTGTGCGAAGCACAAATGTGCCCGCACTGCCTACCCCCACCTGGGCCGGGCTTTCAGGCGTGAAGAAGTCTTCGATCTCCAGACCACTGACACCCTGATAAACAGTCAAAACGAGGCGATGCTCACCCAGAACAATGGCTGAGCTTCCCTGCCGAAGCTGGCCTTGCCCCTGAATAATCAGCTGCGCCCGCACCGGTCCAGAGCGGATGATGAACTGAGGCGGACCATGAAACAGCACGCTGCTGATGTTTCGGATCAGCTGAATGGCTGGGGCAGGCCGATGGGTATCACTGGCTTTGAAATCAGTCAGCTGAACGCGAAGCAGGCCATCAAAATCCTTACGCGGATCGCGGATGAGCTCCACCTGAAAGGTGAAATCCTCCGTGGTCACGATGCAGCGGTCCTGTCCCTGCATCTCCATCTTCAGACGTTCTGGCTCTGACGACGGATTTGTAGTAGGTGCCAGTCTGAATACGCGCTGGGACTGGGAATCGAGATCCACAAGAGTCACCAGCTCATACTGCCCCGATACCTGTTCATCGACCTGCGTGAGGACAGATTTGCCAGTGGCTGAATCTACCAGCGTCACGCCTGGCTCTTTGACTGGGATGACCAGTGGCTCGCGCAACACAGCTTTAGAAAGTGGGTTCTTCAGCCTGACTTCCTGCTCCTGCTGTGCCGATGCGGCAGTCACCTGCAGAGCTCCCGTCAGCAGGAAAATCAGCGCACGGAACAACTGTCGGCAGATCTGTCTGGAGAATCCGCTCATCAGGACATCCTTCCCTCGGAATCAACGTTATTTACTGACCGTCTGCTTTGATCATCACCGCAGCAGGCTTCCAGAGGCCACCAGCGCCGTAGGCATCCAGGCCATGAATAGCAATGTCATTGCGGCCGGGACGGATGGCATCAGTCACATCCACTTCGAAGGACTGCTGCCAGTCCAGAGGCTGGAGGTGATGGCGATGGAAGACCATCTTTCCGTTGAGGTAAATGCGGCCGCCATCGTCCAGAGCACCGAATCGCAGCACCACGCGGCCCCTGGTGTTCGCCGGCGGGTTCCAGTTGAAGCTGGTGCGATACCAGAACTCGCCATCAAAGACGAAGCCCTGTTTTTCGAAGAAGTTCCACGTGGAGAGGGTGGGCCAGTCACTGTCATCCAGATCGGGGCGATACCACTGCTCTGCGGCCCCCTGCTGGTAGATATCAAGCTTGAACTTCCACAGTTCAGGCAGATAGGTCAGCCCGGCGGGTTCCTGGGCTGGTGGCTGGCTGGGTGCATAAAGCTCACGCAGGAGATCAGCAGGCGTGGCCTGGCCCATGTGATTGCCTCGGCTGGTCACCACGGGACCGTTGATTTCATCTACCGCTTTGATCAGAGATTCGTTGATGCGATGAATCACGGGTGAGCATGTCCTGCCCCAGTCCCGCTCCTGCCACATCTGCTTGAAGGACTCAATGGCCTGCTTGGCTTTGGCGACCGATTCAGGCTTGCGATCATTCAGCGCCTGGTACGACGCACGAGCCAGACGGGCACGCTGCGAGAGCATGTCGAAGGTGTCAATCATCGCCGCCAGCCGCTGCTTGTGAATGCCCTTAGCCTTGGCGTGAGCATCGTGAAGCTGTTTGCTGCCCTGGGTGATGACGTCTTCACTCATCAGGATCTGATTGAATCCCGCACTGCCAAAGACGATGTTTTCCTGCTGACGAGCCCGGGCGTCGATGAGCTTGAGCGTTTTAAGAACCGCATCGCCACCGGGCCCGTAGTAGTTGTCGCAGAATTCACGCAGCAGGTCTTCGGGGTTCTGGTTCACATCCCAGATCAACTGCATGAGCACCCAGGTGACGATCCAGCGCTGCTGATCGCGTCCCATGCTTTCGCAGTGATACCACTGGGCACCCAGTTCATGCAGCGGCTTGACCGAATCGAGCAGCGCCAGGGGCTGAGGAATGCCCGAGTACATGGTGTAAAGGCGCAGACCGATATCCGCCCCGGCTTTGCGGGTCAGGGCGATGTTCTCCAGATACTTCACGGCCTGGATGTTCTGCGGATCATTCACTGGAGCCTGATTACCCGACACCTGAGCTGCCACCGCCACCACGTTGAAGGAAACCTTCATGCCCTCAGGCGGATGCGTCATGTTGCCATATGGGGCATAAAGTGAAATCTTGCGGGTGGGATACTTCTCCGCCAAGGCATAAGCGACCGCATTCATGAAGGACCAGACCACCCGATTGGGGTCCAGCGCAGGATTGATGCCATTGTTGGCTTTGGTGCAGTTCTCACACTCACAGAACCCTGCATGATCCTGCAGACCCAGAGCAAAGGTCATATGCCCGGGGTTCTGAGTGAAGTAGTTGATGGCCGCCTCAGCCGCGGTCTGAATGTTCCTGGGATGGGTCAGGCAAAGCTGAGCACCCCGATGGATGCGCTGCTGAACCTTTTTGGTTGGATCTTCAGGTGTCGGGACGGACACCAGTGCAAAACGTTCGGGCTCTTCTTCAAGTTTAGCTTTGCCCAGGGAAACGGCTCGGATCGAGTGATTCTGAAATTCTCTTGGCCTGTTGAATGCAAAGGGGTGAGGCGGATGATTGGTCAGAATCGTTCGAATAAAGTGCACACGGTTACGCATCAGCCACAGGGCGTAATCCTGCAGCTGCTGATGGTACTCAGGATGATTGCGATCGAAATGAGCAGCGGGCGAATCGCTCAGATCCACCTCGCGGGAACGGAATGAGGGAATCTGCTTTGTGCCATCATATGTTTTGAGTGTGATGTCACGCAAGGAAGGCAGATTCGTGCCTTCCTTGCCTGGCATGTACCAGCGCACGCCCAGATCACCCAGCAGGTGATAGACGCCAAAGAGCACGGCGTGCTCGGTATTACCCTCGATAACCAGCGTGTTCTTGACAGTGGTGAGCCAGTAGATGTCTTCGGTGCCATCGGCTTGGACATCACGTTCGAGTATGCGAGGCTTGAGGATGATCTGAACATCCTGATTCCTGGGCAGCGGCTCGTAGGCATGATTCAGCGCCAGCCTGGCACCGCTGATCTGCTCGATGTGGTATCGCAGTTCTTCCGCGGCAAACTGTGTGACGGATCCTGCCAGTTCAGGCGTGATAACTCGGGCAATCGGGCTTGCATCTTTGACGATGACCAGTGCATTGGCGGGCATCGCTGCGATAAGAAGTGCCAGGAGCCCAAGGAATGTATGCAGTCGCGAAACGCCGAATCTCCATCCTGTCATGTTGCTTCCGTTTCTTCGCATGAACAATGAATCTGCCTGTCAGAAAAAATACGATGCGTGCAGGGTAACTGATCAGGCCGGGTAATGTAAGTATGTTGCCTGTGGGAATGAATTTTTACCCGGGGAACGCAAAGTCCGACTGAGGAATTTCAAGCAGGATTTTGCTGCTCACATGCCCGTCCGCCCAGAGCATGTTGGTAGACCCGTTATGCCACGATCCACCTCGTCCGGTCCCTGCGCCCGTGTATTCAGGCTTGTAGTAGTAGACTGCGTTCTGCCAGTTGCAGTTGTAGGAATCCTTGGCTGCGTTATCGATCAGAAGCAGACCATTGCTGGGCTTCTTAAGGTCGGCCATGCGCGTCCATCGCCCGCCAAGGACGTTATCGATTCCGCCATTGGTCACCTTCATGTAGTTCGCATTGGCAGTGCGCATTTCAACCATCACCATCAGGTTGTTATTCGCCAGGTGCGGGTTCGATGAAACATTGTTGCTCGGGCAAGGCGGAGCCGACTGGTAACGCTCATACTGCCCCAGCGGCCCGGATGTCGTAATCTTGACCGTCGGTCCGAAACGCATGTAGGTCGTTGTCACCTTATTCCCCGCGCCACCCGAGAGTATGGTGTGCCAGAGATTAATCGGCCCATCCCAGTTTTCATGCTGTGCGACGAGGTGATCCTTGAAGTCGCCGGCGTACATGGGCATGGCTACGCCGGATTGTCGCAGACTCGAGGCACAGCTCATCTTCCGCCCTGCTTCACGTGCTTTACTCAGTGCTGGAAGCATCAGCGCCATGAGCATGCTGATGATCGATATGCAGACCAGTAATTCCACCAGCGTAAAACCACGAGGGATTCTGAAGGCTCGCATTGCCAACACTTCCTTTCATGGTGAGGGCGAAAGGTCAGTCCACCCGAATCGTCAGCATGCCTGCCAGGCAGGTAATCACTTACATGTGCCTGCGAGATTTATCCATCTTACAGGCAGGATTCGATCAACAGGATTGATCATAACATTGCAACACATGACGATCCAGAAAATTCGATCTTTTGATACAGATCTATTGCACAAGCTTATCTATATTGAAATCAACATGATGTAGACTAGCCAGCCGCGAGAATCATGCTGTAAAATCTAAAATAATGCCGCGCAAATGTTATGACTTATTAAACCCAATGTGATATCTGCACTGGCACATGAGCCCATTAAAAACAGACCGTGCCCGAAAGCACGGTCTGTCTGAATTTCAGCACATTTCGACTGAAGTTGAATCAGTAGTAGATGTAGTTCTGCTGCTGAGTGTAGTACTGCAGAGTCCGCTTGGAGCTGCTGCGATCCTGCCAGCTGGTGTGCCCGTCGAGGTAGGAGATGTTGGCACCATTGTCATGGTTCTGCCTGACGGTCCCTGTAATGTACGTTGAGTTATAGCTGGGCGTGAAGAAGCCATTGGAACGATGCTGAATGTCGGCCGTGATCGGCTGATCGGACGGGCCCGCTTTGCTGACCTGCGTCAGGATGGATTCACGCGGAATCGGCCCCACGCCGATGGACAGGTTGTAACCGCCCGGGGAATAGGTGGGAGCCGAAGCGGCGATCCACCCATACCACGACCCTGTCGACCCCGTCCCCACCCATTCCTTGTAACTGTCGGCTTCGCCCGCACGTTCACCGCGTGCAGCCAGGATCTGATACGTAGTGCCCATACGGTTGCCGTTGTTCTGCACGTATGTCGAGGTGAACTGGGAGTCCGCATTGGGGCAGATCACCGTCTTGGCCACACTCGGCGAGATGGTCGAGCCGTCATTCCCAAGATAGGCCGCGATCGCACGCGAGCGCACGCTGTTGTCAACGAAAACATACGCATCAGCATTGCGGACCATGGGGAACCAGGCTTTGTTGGCCACCGAATAATTCAGCAGCGCCATCCCGATCTGACGGGACTGCGTTGCACACTGGACTCGCCTGGCGGCTTCACGGGCCTTGCTGAGCGAGGGCATCAGAATAGCGATCAGCAGGGAAATAATGGAGACCACCACCAGCAGTTCGATCAGGGTGAAAGCAGATTTCCTGCAGACGTTGGTGTGAGAGAGATGTGTCATGACTTACTCCTGAGCAGCATGGATGGGCAATCAGATTCGAGTACGGCGCGTCTTCCTCCCGGATGGGATGACGTTGACATGTGAAGTAGAACGACGGACAGGAACAGGCCCGGTGGATGCCCGCTGTTGCAGTTCTACGGGAATCAGTTCATCTGAGGGTTCGGCCTGAGGCTGATCAATCAGCCTGCAGAGCTTTTCGACGGCTTTTCGGCCGAACTGCTCGCTGCAGACAAACAGACCGGTCACAGGGGGATTCACGATCTCGCACCAGGGGGTGGAGTTCAGCGCAGCCAGACTCATATCATCAGGAATGCGCAGCCCGGCTTTGTGTACCGCATGAACGATGGCAGGCACAGCCTGATATGCGCCGGTGATCAGCGCAGTCACTCCATCATGCAGTACGGGTTGATTCAGGAACCGTGTGATGCTTTCGTGGGTCCAGATTTCTTCTGGTGTCGTGATATCAAACTTGGGATCAGGCGCGATCATCTGAGCTTTTATGCCCCACTCGTTGGCTACGCGCTCCACGCGACTGATGGCCTGGCCGGGATAGTGCAGCGCACCAGGGCTGTGGAAGTAAGCCACCGAGCGATGGCCCAGCCCATGCAGATGCTCAAAGAGAATATGGAGGGCCGCATTGAGATCGCGTCTGAGGCGATGCGCCCCTTCAGGCGGAGCCCAGTCGGTCCACAGTACAGGAATGGACAGAGACTGCAGCCGGCGACAGGTGGCGGGTTCCAGCGGCATCCCGCGGATGATGATCAGACCATCAACCTGACGCCCTACCAGTTCATCGAGCGTCTTGAGGAAGGTCTGGTCGTGGTCATTACGCCAGTAGTTTTCAAAGGTGGTCAGCAGCTGATAACCCAGCTCCACGGCTTTGTCGGTCATGCCGTAGATGTTCTGCAGCTGAAAGTAGTTGCCCACGCCCATGCGCATCACGCCCAGCGTGTGCGTTTTGCCACTCTTAAGGGCTCGGCCGAGCAGATTGGGACGGTAATTCAGCTCCCTGGCGGCCTGCATGACGCGTTCGACTGTCTGCGGGTCATGCCTGCCATGGTCGCCACGGATCACCCGGCTGACCGTCTGCACGGACACGCCACTGACCTGGGCAATCTGTTTAAGAGTCACAGTCACGGGCATCTCGCAAAGAAGATAAACAACGACGTGTTAACGTTAACACATTAATCCGGGTAAATACGCAGGTCAAGGAAAAATGAGGTCAAAACTTAGGAATTTATAAGGTGAAGCGAGTTCTGTTCGTCTCGCCAGACCCCCCAGAAATAAAAAAAACGGCCGTGAGCTGAATCACTCACGGCCGCGGGGTATTCAAGAGGTTATCAATCGTTACGCTGGATCAGGTGCTTTCCGGCGAGCCGGCCTTGGCGAGATCCGCATTCTGGTCGGTCTTGTCGTTCTTTCCAGCTTCGCCTTCCTGAGCGACGAACTTGAGCTGAGCCTTCTTATCGTTGCCTTCCGCATCCGGGTCACGGGTGACCAGGATGTGAGTGCCAGGCTTGAACTCGCCTCGGAGGATGGCTTCGGCCATCGGATCTTCGAGGTTCTGTTCAATCGCACGACGCAGCGGACGAGCACCAAAGTCAGGGTTGTAGCCCTTCTCGATGAGGTAGTCCTTGGCCTTGTCGTCCAGATCGATGGTCAGCTCACGAGCCTTGAGACGGTCACGTACCTTGCGCAGCTCGTACTCGACGATGCCCACCAGGTCGTTACGGTTCAGCGGCCTGAAGACAATAATGTCATCCAGACGGTTGATGAACTCAGGCCTGAAGTAGCGCTCAATTTCGCTGTTGAGCGTCTTCTTCATCTTGTCATAGTCAGCTTCTTCCGAAGGCTTGGAGAAACCGAAGCCGCCCTTGTTCTTGATGAGTTCCGCGCCGATGTTGCTGGTGAGGATCAGCACCACGTTGCGGAAGTCCACATGCCTGCCGAAGGAGTCGGTCAACTGACCTTCTTCCATGATCTGCAGGAGCATGTTGAACACGTCGGGGTGCGCCTTTTCGATTTCATCCAGCAGCACCACTGAGTAGGGACGACGACGGATGCGCTCGGTCAGCTGGCCACCTTCTTCGTAGCCCACATAGCCGGGCGGTGCACCGATCAGACGGCTGACGTTGTGCTTCTCCATATACTCGGACATGTCGATGCGGATCAGCGCTTCCTCATCGCCGAACATGAATTCAGCCAGCGACTTGGACAACAGCGTCTTACCCACACCCGACGGACCGACGAAGATGAACGAGCCCATCGGACGACGAGGATCCTTCAGGCCCGAGCGAGCACGACGGATCGCCTTGGCGATGGTCTTGATCGCCTCGTCCTGACTGACCACTTTGCGGTGGAGTTCTTCCTCGAGCTTGAGCAGACGCTCGGTTTCGGCCTTCTCCAGACGCGTGAGCGGAATGCCGGTCATCTTGCTGACGACTTCGGCGATGACTTCCTCATCCACCACGCCGTCAACTTCCTTGGCCTTGGCACGCCAGGCCTTCTGGATTTCTTCCTTCTTACGACGCAGCGCTTCAGCCTGATCGCGCAGTTCCGCAGCACGTTCGTAGTCGGCAGCCTTGACCGATTCGTCCTTCTCAATGGACAGACGTTCAATCTGCTCTTCGATCTCGGCCAGATCCGGTGGCTTGGTCATGCTCTTGAGGCGGACACGAGCACCCGCTTCGTCGATCACGTCGATCGACTTATCAGGCTGCACGCGAGCCGTGATGTAGCGCGTCGACAGTTCCACCGCCTGACGGATAGCCTCGTCGGTGATCTGCACGCGGTGGTGAGCTTCGTAACGATCGCGCAGGCCCTGGAGGATCTGAATCGTTTCCTCCTTGTTGGGCTGTTCAACCATGATCGTCTGGAAGCGGCGTTCCAGTGCGCCATCCTTCTCGATGTACTTGCGGTATTCGTCGAGCGTGGTGGCACCGATGCACTGGATCTCGCCGCGCGACAGCGCGGGCTTGAGTACATTGGAGGCGTCGATCGCACCTTCCGCACCACCGGCACCCACGAGCGTATGCAGTTCGTCAATGAACAGCAGCACGTTCTTGGCCCGACGGACTTCATTCATCACGGCCTTGATGCGTTCTTCGAACTGACCGCGATACTTCGTACCAGCCACCATCATCGCCAGGTCGAGCACGACGATACGGCGGTCAGCCAGAATCTCGGGCACATCCTTGCTGATGATGCGCTGCGCCAGACCTTCCACGATGGCCGTCTTGCCCACGCCAGCTTCACCCAGCAGCACCGGGTTGTTCTTCGTGCGTCGGCAGAGGATCTGAACCAGTCGTTCAATTTCATTCTTTCGGCCGATGACCGGATCGAGCCCGGACTCCGCCGCCAGTTCGGTCAGGTCGCGACCGAAGCTGTCCAGCGCAGGGGTCTTGCTCTTGCTGTTACCCGGCTTGGAACCCGGTTCGCCCATGCCAGCGTTGGGATTGGGCATATTGCCCTTGCCAGCGGCTTCTTCGGGGTCCACACCCGCGCCCAGCAGGTTCAGGACTTCCTCGCGCACTTCTTCAAGCTTCAGGCCCAGGTTCATCAGCACCTGCGCGGCCACGCCTTCATGCTCACGCAGAAGACCCAGCAGCAGATGCTCCGTCCCCACGTAGTTGTGGTTGAGGTTACGGGCCTCTTCAATGGCATACTCGATGACCTTCTTGGCGCGCGGCGTCTGAGGCAGCTTGCCCATGGTCACCATGTCGGGACCACTCTTGACCAGCTTCTCCACTTCCAGACGAACCTTGCGCAGATCAACATCGAGATTCTTGAGCACGTTGGCGCCAACGCCCGAGCCTTCCTTGACCAGGCCAAGGAGAATGTGCTCCGTGCCAATGTATTCATGATTGAAACGCTGGGCCTCCTGGTTGGCCAGCGCCATTACCTTGCGGGCACGATCTGTGAATCTTTCAAACATGCGTCTCTCTCATGTGTAAGTCGCCAGTTTGGACTGTCGCGGTCGCCCGCTCCTATGTGGATTCTAGGCAGCTTATTGGCAAACGCCAAACGTCCCGGATACAGCTATCGTCACAATCCACACAACCTCTAGAGCAAGCAGACTTATTCCACGGCTTTTCCCCGCCTGATCTTACATAAATTCAGGGGAAAATACGTATGGGTGGAACCCCTGATGAGCGTGCATTGACCTCCCGTCAAGCTGCAACGCTTGCTGCTTCATCCGTCGTAGTCGATGATAGGCCGCACGTGCTGGCAAAGTGGAACAACGTCCATGACAGGTCTGGAACACCCGACACCCTCCGCAACGGCCTCCACCGGTCCTGCTTACCGGACAGACATCAGCAGCCCGCCTCGCGATGGTGTGATTGAAATGCGCGTGGAATCGCTGGATCGTCTCTTCGACCAGGCCGATCCTTCCCCGCTTGGCCAGCAGGACCTGAGCAACTGGGCAGCCCAGTA
>Ga0182792_1000405_pt1 | contig 41369 bp, 33 predicted proteins | sample Passage237B_FD_130497 | JGI IMG/M metagenome (GOLD analysis project Ga0182792, IMG submission 130497) | Cellulose adapted compost microbial communities from Newby Island Compost Facility, Milpitas, CA, USA - Passage2 37B (version 2) (version 2) ...
CCCCTGCCGGGCGATGCCATCATCGGCGGCATCCGCCTGGGCCATGGCCTGGTGGTGCACATGAGCGACTGCCCGGTGGCCAAGCGCCAGCAGGCGCGCGAACCCGAGCGCTGGATCCCGGTCATCTGGGATACCACCACCGCGCGGCACCTGACCACCCGGCTGGAGCTGACCGTGCTGAACGAGCGCGGCGTGCTGGGCCGCCTGGCGGCCGAGATCACCGAAGCCGATTCCAACATCATCCAGCTCACCATGCCTGACGAGGCCGCCTCCACGGCCCTGCTCAATATCGTGGTCCAGGTCGACAGCCGCAAACACCTGGCTCAGGTCATCCGCGCCATCCGGCACGTGCCCCAGGTCAAGAAGATCGTGCGTTCCAAAGGCTGAAAGCAGCAAGGACGCAATCAAAAGGCCTCGGGATCCCGAGGCCTTTTTCATGCGGACGGAACCGGCGGGCGACGGTCAGTTCGATTTGCCCTCGCCCAGCTCGATCAGCTTGCGGCCTTCGTCCGTGATCTTGACGCCGAGCTGCTGGCGCAGTTCGGCCAGCACGGCCTGCTGTTCCATGCCGCCCCAGACGCGGGCCATCTGCTGTCCCAGGCCGTCGAGCGCGGGCGTATCCGTGGTGCCGGGCTGGACCTTGTCGACCTGGACGATCGCGTAGGCGCGCGGCAGCGCCACGCCGCCGTAGGCCGGCAAGGCATTGTCGGCCGCGACGGCAAATGCGGCATCCAGCACGGCCTTGGACAGGCCGGCAGGATCGAGGCGGCTGATCGTGGCGGGATCGCCGAAGCCTTCGGACGCCGGCTGGGCATGCAGTTCCGCAAGGACCTTCTCGCCTTCGGCCACGGCAGCGGCAAGCGCGCGCTCGTCGGTCAGCTGCGCGCGGATATGGTCGCGGACCTGCTCCAGCGGCGGCACATGGGCGGGCGTGACTTCACGCGTACGGACCACCACCATCGTGTCGGGCGAGATCTCGATCACGCCGGAATTCTGCTTATCGGTCAGGACCTGGGAGCTGAACAGGGCCTGGCGCACGCGCACATCGCCCAGGATGGCGGCGTCGCCGGAAGCGGAAGCCGCATCCGGACCTGCCTCATCGGCGCTCAGCAGGCGATCGCGCGCGATCCCGCCGGCCTGGCGGACCTGAAGACCGAGATCCTTGGCGGCCGGGTCCAGGCTGGACGGATTGTCGTAGACCAGGCTGGTGAGCTTGGTTGCCATGTCGGCGAACCGGTCGGCGGCCAGCTGGCGGCGCACTTCGTCCTCGACCTTGGAGCGAGCCTGCTCGAAGGATTCGCCTTGCTCGGGCTGGACCTGGTCCGCCATGAAGACATGGTAGCCGTCCGGGCCCTTCACGGGATCGGAGATCTCGCCCTGCTTGAGCGCGAACACGGCCTGCTCCATGGGCAACGGCAGCGTACCGCGCTGGATCCAGCCCAGGCGGCCACCGTCGCGGGCGGTACCGGCATCCTGGGATTCCTTGCGGGCCAGATCGGCGAACGAGGACGGCTCGGCGCGGGCACGCGTCACGATGCCTTCGGCCTTGGCCAGCGCGGTCTTGGCGACGTCGTCGGAAGCGCCGGCCGGCAGCTTGATGAGGATGTGGCTGACGTTGACGCGCGCAGGCACCACGTAGCGCGACTTGTTCTGCTCGTAGTAATCCTTCAGCTGCGCTTCTTCGATGGCCGGCACGCTGGCCAGGGCGGCGGCCTCGTCCAGCACCAGGTAATCGGCCGACACCTGCTCGGGCAGCCGCAGCGCATCCTGGTGGCCGTCGTACCAGGCCTGGATGTCCTGGTCGGACACCTGGATGCCCTTGGCATGGTCCTCGGCCTTGAAGACCCGCAGGCGGATGGTGCGCTCTTCGGTCAGGGCGCGCTTGAGGCTGTCGAGCACCGGCGCCGGCAGGCCGGCCGTGTCGCGCACCGGGCCCAGCACGCGGTCCAGGGCCAGCTCGGCGCGCTGCCCGGCCTCGAAATCGCGCGGGGTCAGGCCATACGACGTCAGGACCTCGTGGTAGCGGTCGGGAGAGAATTGCCCATCGACCTGCAGTTGCGGCATGGCGGCGATGGCGCGGCGCAAGGCCCCGTCGGACACGCTGAAGTGATTCTCGGTAGCCACGGCGATCTGCAGCTTGCGGTCGACGAGCTGATCGAGCAGGGCCTGGCGCGCCTGGGGGTTGTCGAGCAGGGCGGGGTCGAAGCGGCCCTGGCTGCTTTCCTGCATCTGCTGCAGCTGGTTGCGCTGTGCCTGGACGAATTCGTCGCGGCTGACCGAGGCCCTGCCGATCTCGACCAGGGCCGGATCCGCCGTGACGAAGGAATAGCCGCTGATCCCGAGGAACACGAAGGAAGGCACCACGAGGATCAGGAGAATCAACTGCATCAGACGCTGATGCGTACGAATGAAATCGAACATGAACGGCTCACCTGCTGGAGACTGACGGCCCCAGGGCCGCGCGGACGAAATGTTCCGAAGTTTACCACCGTGGAACCCACTATCGCCAAGGCGGCGCCCCGGCCGGACCTTGCGGCAGCCCCGCTTTGCGCGGATTCCTGCAGTGGCGGCCCAGGCTGGCTAAAATGCGGACTGTACCTTTTCGGCACCGGACTTCCATGTCACCCACCCATCACGCCTGGCCCTGGCCGGCGTTCATCGCCCATCGCGGCGGCGGCCGCCTGGCCCCCGAAAACACCCTGGCGGCGATACGCACGGGCGCCGCAGCCGGATTCGGGATGGTGGAATTCGACGTCAAGCTGAGCAGCGACGGCATGCTCTTCCTGCTGCACGACGATACCGTTGACCGGACCTCGGACGGCCGCGGCCTGGCCAGCGAGCTCACATGGCGCGCCCTTGGCGGCATGGACTTCGGCGGCTGGCACAGCCCCGAATTCGCCGGCGAGCCGGCGCCGTCCCTGTACGCCGTGGCCCGCTGCATCCGCACCCACGGCATCCACTGCAACATCGAGATCAAGCCGACCACGGGTCACGATGCCGAGACCGGCGCGGCCGTGGCCCGCGAAGCCGCACGCCTGTGGGCGGACGCCACCCTGCCACCACTGCTGTCATCGTTTTCCGAGGCCGCGCTGGAAGCCGCCCGCACGGCAGCGCCCGGATTGCCCCGCGCGCTGCTCATCGAAGGCCCGGTTCCGGCCGACTGGCGGGTCCGCCAGCAAGGCCTGGGCTGCATCGGCCTGAACATCGACGACCAATATGCCGGCGAGGCCGTGGTGCGCGACATCCTGGACCAGGGCGCCACCCTGGCCGTCTGGACGGTCAACGACCCCGCCCGCGCCCGCACGCTGTTCGACTGGGGCTGCCACGCAGTCTTCACCGACGAACTGGGCCATGTGCGGGCAGGCGCTCCCGGCCTGGCGGAATAACCCAACGGATCGCCGCCATGTTCAGCTACCGCCACGCCTTCCATGCCGGCAACCATGCCGACGTCCTGAAGCACGCCATCCTGGTCCAGATCCTGGACTACTTCAACCGCAAGGACACGCCCTACTGGGTGATCGACACCCATGCCGGCGCGGGCCTGTACGCCCTGGACGGCGAATGGGCCGGCCAGAGCGGCGAGGTCGTCGACGGTCTGGACCGGCTGCTGGATGCGCCCCAGCCGCCCGAACTGGTGGCGCGCTACCTGCGCGCAGTCCAGGATTTCAACCCCGACGGCGTCGCCAACCGCTATCCCGGATCACCCGCGCTGGCGCTGCACGCCCTGCGCCCGCACGACAAGCTGCGGCTGTTCGAGCTCCACCCCACAGAGATCGAGGTCCTGGAAAGCACCCTGCGGCAACTGGGTGCGCCGCGCCGCCAGGCCGCCATCGCGCGCGAGGACGGCTTTGGCGGGCTCAAGCGCCTGCTGCCGCCGCCGACCCGGCGCGGCATCGTCCTGATCGATCCTTCCTACGAGGACAAGCAGGACTATCGCCATACCCTGCAGGCGGTCCGCGACGGCCTGGAGCGCTTCGCATCCGGCTGCTTCGCGATCTGGTATCCCCTGGTGCAGCGCGTCCAGGCGCACGAAATGGCCCGGGCGCTGGAACGACTGCCGGTGGAATGGCTGCACGCCACGCTGACAGTGCGCAAGCCGTCCGCCGACGGCCTGGGCCTGCACGGCAGCGGCATGTTCATCGTCAATCCCCCCTGGACACTGCACGAGGAACTGCGTGCCGCCCTGCCCTGGCTGGAAAAGATTCTGGCCCAGGACGAACACGCCCGGCACACACTGGAAACCAGCGCACGGCCCGCTGCCGGTTCCCCGGCCGCGGCCCGGCCGCGACCGCAGTCCCAGGACCGCGCGCCGGCCCGGGCTCAGAAGCGCTCGCCTTCCCGCAAGTAGCGCCACTGCCCCAGGGGCAGGTCGCCCAGCACGATGCGCCCCATGCGCACTCGCTTCAGGCCCACGACCTTCAGGCCGACCAGTTCGCACATGCGGCGGATCTGACGCTTGCGGCCTTCGCGCAGGATGAAGTGCAGCTGGTCCTCGTTCTGCCACTGGACGCGTGCCGGCCGCAGGGCCTGCCCGTCCAGGGACAGGCCGTGGTTCAGCAGGGCCAGGCCATTGGCCGACAGCCTGCCTTCGACGCGCACCAGGTATTCTTTTTCAATCGATGAATCATCGCCGATCAGCTGGCGGGCGATGCGCCCGTCCTGGGTCAGGACCAGCAATCCCTGGGAATCGATGTCCAGCCGCCCGGCAGGCGCCAATCCACGCAGATGCGCAGGATCGAAGGCAGGACCGCCATGGCCCGGCCGATACTGTGTGCACGCCTGGATCAGGGACGCGGCCGGGCGGTAGCCCTTGTCGGACTGATGCGACACGTAGCCGACCGGCTTGTTCAGGATGATCGTGACCTTGTCGGTCTGGCGGCGGGCCGCCTGACGCTCGAGCGTGATGCGTGCGCTGGGCAACGCCTTGGTACCCAGCTCGCTCACGATCCGGCCATCGACGCGCACCCAGCCGCGTTCGATATAGGCATCGGCTTCGCGCCGCGAGCACAGGCCGCGCTGGGCCATGAGTTTTGAGATTCGGACCGGTTCCATGATGCTGCGCATTTTATAGGATCGGCAGGCACAGGGCAGTCCGCAGGGACTTCCTGTGCCCGGCCTCGTTCGTGCTATCGTGAGGCCCCCCTTGCACGGCCCATCGGATAGCTGGTTTTTTCATGACCCCGGACACTGCCCTTCCCCGCCCCTGGCGCGACGCGCCCGCTCCCGGACTGGGCCGGGTGCGGCAGGTCTGGCTGCAGCGGCCGGGCGCCCTGACCGCCGGGTTGCGACGATTGGGGGAAGTGCGGCTGACGGTGCGCCGCGAGGCCGTCGAGGCCCTGACTCCGGGTTGGGCAGCCGAAGCGGGGTTGCCGGCCGGCACGCCGGTCTGGTGGCGCGAAATCCTGATGACCATCGATCGTGTTCCCGCCGTGCAAGCCTGCAGCTTCACGCCTCTTCGCGCCAGCCTGGGCGCCTGGAAGGCCATGCGCGGCCTGGGGCAGCGGCCGCTGGCCGACATCCTGTACCGGGATCCGCGCATCCTGCGCAGCGGATTCCGCTTCGGTCGGTTGCAAGTGCGCCGTGCCGATGGAACCTGGGAATACACCGGCGCCGGCGAGACGGTCCTGGCGCGGCATTCGGTCTTCCTGCGCCTGGGGCAACCCCTGCTGGTGGCGGAATATTTCCTGCCGTCCTTCTGGACGCTTGCGGGCCGGTAGTCTTCTTACAGCGCCTCGACGCCGGCTTCACCGGTGCGGATGCGCACGGCCTGCTCGACCGGTGTGACGAAGATCTTGCCGTCGCCGATCTTGCCGGTGCGCGCGGCACGGATGACGGCCTCGATCACGCCTTCGACCTGATCGGCAGCCACCACCACATCGATGCGGATCTTGGGCAGGAAATCCACCACGTATTCGGCCCCGCGGTACAGTTCGGTATGGCCTTTCTGGCGGCCGAAGCCCTTGACTTCGGTCACTGTCAGGCCATTGACGCCCAGATCGGACAGGGCTTCGCGCACCTCGTCGAGCTTGAAAGGTTTGACGATCGCCGTGATCTGCTTCATGTCGGACTGCGCCATGGTGTCGGTGTTCCGCTGAAAAGCTTTTAATATAGCGCAGACGACGCCCGTCCGGCTGCGCGGCCCGTGCGCGCTACGCCCGGGCCTGCCGCCCGGCGGGCGGCCGCTCCCTTATAATGCGCCCACTATGCCCAATACCCCGTCCGCACACAATCAGTTCGACAACAAATCGCAGGCCTGGTCGGCCCGGTTCTCCGAGCCCGTTTCCGACCTGGTCAAGCGCTACACCGCCTCGGTCGACTTCGACCAGCGCATGGCGGCCTTCGACATCCAGGGCTCGCTGGCCCACGCCGACATGCTGGCCGCCGTGGGCGTGATCAGCACCGCCGACCTGGCCGACATCCAGCGCGGCATGGAGCAGATCCTTGAAGAAATCCGCGCGGGCAGCTTCACTTGGTCGCTGGACCTGGAAGATGTCCACCTCAACATCGAAAAGCGCCTGGTCGAACTGATCGGCGACGCGGGCAAGCGCCTGCACACGGGCCGTTCGCGCAACGACCAGGTCGCCACCGATATCCGCCTGTGGCTGCGCCACGAGATCGACCTGGCCATCGATCTGCTGCAACAGCTGCGCCACCGGCTGGCCTCGCTGGCCCTGGAACACGCCGCCACCATCCTGCCGGGCTTCACCCACCTGCAGGTGGCCCAGCCGGTCACTTTCGGCCACCACCTGCTGGCCTACGCGGAAATGTTCGGCCGGGATGCCGAACGCCTGGCCGACTGCCGCCGCCGCACCAACCGCCTGCCGCTGGGCGCGGCCGCCCTGGCGGGCACGTCGTACCCGATCGACCGCGAACGCGTCGCCCGCACGCTGGGCTTCGACGAAGTCTGCCGCAACTCGCTGGATGCCGTCTCGGACCGCGACTTCGCCATCGAATTCTGCGCGGCCGCCGCGCTCATCATGACGCACATCTCCCGCCTGTCCGAGGAACTCGTCCTGTGGATGAGCCCCCGCGTGGGCTTCATCGACCTGGCCGACCGCTTCTGCACCGGCAGTTCGATCATGCCGCAGAAGAAGAATCCCGACGTGCCCGAACTGGCGCGTGGCAAGACCGGCCGGGTGCACGGCCACCTGGTCGCCCTGCTGACCCTGATGAAAGGCCAGCCCCTGGCCTACAACAAGGACAACCAGGAAGACAAGGAAGGCCTGTTCGACACCGCCGACACCATCCGCGATACGCTGACGATCTTCGTCGACATGATCGGCGGGGTGCGCGTCAAGGCCGACGCCATGCGCGCCGCCGCCCTGCAGGGCTACGCCACCGCCACCGACCTGGCCGACTACCTGGTCAAGCGCGGCGTGCCTTTCCGCGACGCGCACGAGACCGTGGCGCTGGCGGTGCGTTCCTGCGAACAGCGCGGCTGCGACCTGGCCGACCTGTCCCTGGACGAACTGCGCGGCTTCCACGCCGACATCCAGGACGACGTATTCCAGGTGCTGACGCTGGAAGGCTCGGTCGCCGCCCGCAACCACATCGGCGGCACCGCGCCCGAGCGCGTGCGCATCGAGGCGCAGCGGATCCTGGACCAGGCCGGGCAGGCCTGAGCCTGAAAAAACCCGGGCCGGTCAGGCCGGCCGGCGCCCGGCCGGCAGGACCAGCCCCAGCAGCGCCACGCCGGCCAGGCAGGCGCCGGCCAGGAAAGTCGCGGACGGCCCCCAGGACTGCCACAGCCATCCTGCCAGGACGCTGGCCGGCAGCATGCATGCGCCGCTGGCCAGGTTGAAGATGCCAAAGGCCGTGCCCTTCATGCCCGCCGGCGTCGTGTCCGCCACCATGGCGGACAGAATCCCCTGGCTGAACCCCATGTGCAGCCCCCACAGCGCCGCGCCGGCCAGCAGCGACCAGGCACCACCGGCCTTGAACGCGAGGGCCAGGTCGGCCAGCACCAGCAGGACCAGGCCGACCGCCAGGACGGCGGAGCGCGGCATGCGATCCGACAGCCAGCCGGCCGGATAGGCCGACAGCGTGAAGAAAAGCGACATCACGATCAGCACGGCGGGCGCCCAGGCGGCGCTCAGGCCCATGTCTTCTCCGCGCAGGATCAGGAAAGCCTCGCTGAAGCGGGCCAGCGTGAACACCGCACCGATCACCACCACGCGCCAGTAGGCGGGACCGAATTCGCGTGCGGCGCTCCAGCGGATGGGGGAACGGAACGACCGCGCCTCGCCCGGCCCGGGGCGCGCTTCGCGCACGCCCCAGAACAGCAGCCCCATGGCAATGATGCCCGGCACCACGGCGAACCAGAGAACATGCCTGATGTCCGTGAAGACCAGCATCAGCGCGACCGCCAGCCCAGGCCCCAGGACCGCGCCCACGGTATCCATGGACTGGCGCAGGCCGAAAGCCGCACCGCGGATTTCCGGCGGCGTGACATCGGACACCAGTGCATCGCGCGGCGCACCCCGGATGCCCTTGCCGATCCGGTCGATGAAGCGGGCGGCGAACACCATATCCACCGAATGCGCCAGGGGAAACAGGGGTTTGCTCAGGGCAGCCAGGCCGTAACCCGCCAGCAGCAGCCCCTTCCGCCGGCCCAGGAAATCGCTGATCGCCCCGGAAAAGACTTTGATGATCAGTGCGGTGGCCTCGGCGATGCCCTCGATGATACCCACGGCCAGCACACTGGCCCCAAGGCCCGACACGAGGAAGATCGGCAGCAGGCTGTGGATCAGTTCCGACGAAAGATCCATGAACAGGCTGACCAGGCCCAGCATCCAGACCGTGCGCGGGATGGTGCGCCGGTCGTCCATGCCCGGAACGGGATTTTCCGGGTTCATATGGCTTCCTTCAGGGTTCGAAGACCGCGATCGATTCGACGTGCGCCGTATGCGGGAACATATTGACCGCGCCTGCGGCCTTCAATGTCCATCCACCCACATGGTGCAGCACCCCGGCATCGCGTGCCAGGGTGGCCGGGTTGCACGACACGTAGACGACGCGGCGCGGCCGCGCCGCGGGCTCGATGGCCGCCAGAGCCTGGGCCACGGCCAGGGCGCCTTCGCGCGGCGGATCGATCAGCATGCGATCGAAGCGGCCCAGGCCAAGCAGCCAGCCCGCATCGATTTCGAACAGGTTGAGCTCGGTGAATGCGGCCTTGTCCGCCAGGCCTTGCCGGGCGGCATCCTCGCGGGCGCGCGTCACCAGTGCGGCACTGCCCTCGATGCCCACGACCTCGCGGCCCTGCGTGGCCAGCGGCAGGCTGAAATTGCCCAGACCGCAGAACAGGTCGGCCACGCGGTCGCCCGGCTGCACATCGAGCAGGCTCAGGGCCCGCGCGACCAGCGCCTGGTTGATGTGCGGATTGACCTGGGTGAAATCGGTAGGCCGGTAGTGCATGCGCAGGCCATAGGCCGGCAAGGCGTAGGCCAGCGCATCGGCCCGGTCCGGATCCAGGGGATGGGCCGAGTCGGGCCCCTTGGGCTGCAGCCACCAGTCGATGCGGTGCAGGATGCCGAAGTCGCGCAGGCGGTCCAGGTCGGCCGGCGTCAGGGGCTCCAGGTGCCGCAGGCAGAAGACCGTGGACTCATCTCCCACGGCCACCTCGATCTGCGGCACGCGATCGGGCCGCGACAGGCCGCCGACCAGTTCGCGCAGGGGCACCAGCAGGCCGGAAACGTGCGGCGGCAGCACCAGGCAGGAGCGGATATCGGCAACATAGCTGCTGGCGCGCTCGCGGAATCCCACCAGCATGCCGCCCTTCTTCGGCACCAGGCGGACCGACAGGCGGGCCCTGTGCCGGTAGCCGGAGACCGGGCCCTGCAGCGCCGGCAGAATCTGCTGCGGACGGACCTTGCCGATGTGGGCCAGGGCGTCTTCGAGGGCGCGCTGCTTGATGGCCATCTGCGCGGCCGGCTCCAGGTGCTGCATGGCGCAGCCCCCGCAGACGCCGAAATGGGGACAGGGCGGCGCGACGCGCTGCGAGGACGGCCGCAGGACGCGTTCGACCCGGGCCTTGTCGAAAGAGGGCTTGCGCCGCGTCACGCGGGCCAGGACTCGCTCGCCCGGAAGCGCGCCCTCGATGAAAACGACCTTGCCCTCGTGGTGGGCGATACCCTGGCCCTCGAGATCCAGCGACTCGACGTCCAGGGACAGCAGAATGGGTTCAGACATGGGGCCAGGCTGAGAGGAATTCTTTCCAGTGCGGCGCATCGAGCGCCGACAGTGTGTCGCGCACCAGGGCAAGCTCGGCCGCGTAGGCGGTGGCATCGAGCTCGCCCTTGATCAGGCGATAGCGGCAGTACACCAGCCAGGTATTGACCACGTCGGTCTCGCAGTAGTTGCGCACGTGGTCGCGGTCCCCGGCATGCCAGGCCTGCCATACCTGGCCGCCGTCCATGTCGAGCTTGCCCGGAAAACCGCATAATTTGGCCAGCTGGTCCAGCGGCGCATTGGCGCGGCCGTTGAATTTTGCCAGCAGGTCCATCAGATCGATGTGGCGGGTGTGGTAGCGGTTCAGATAGTTGTTGAAGCGGAAGTCGCGGTCGTCTTCCCCGGTGTCCCAGTAGCGCGGCGCGGCCACGCCGTGGATCAGGCTGCGGTAGTGCAGGACCGGCAGGTCGAAGCCCGAGCCGTTCCAGCTGACCAGCGTGGGCGTGTAGTGGCCGATGGTCTTGAAGAATCCCGAGATCAGGACTTCCTCGGGATCGTCGGCCTGGCCCAGGGTGCGCACGCGAAAGCCCTGGTCGTCGCGGAACACGCAGCCGATGACGGCGATCTTCTGCAGGTGCAGCGGCAGGAAATCGTTGCCGTGGGTCTCGCGGCGCCGGGCCAGTGCGGCCTCGATGAGGGCGGCGTCATCGAGATCCGCCCATTCGGGGTTCAGGCGCCGCAGGCCGTCCGCATCCGGAATTGTTTCCAGGTCGAAGACCAGCGTCGGGATCATCGCGGCGGCAGGTAGGACAAGGGGTTCACGGGCGTGCCACGGCGGCGGATCTCGAAATGCAGCCGCGGCGAGGTGGTGTCGCTCTGGCCCAGGGTGGCGATCTTGGCGCCCTTCTTCACGGACTCGCCGGTCTTGACCAGCAGGGACTGGTTGTGGGCGTAGGCCGTGATGAAACCGTTGCTGTGGCCCAGAAGGATCAGGTTGCCCAGGCCGCGCACGCCGTTGCCGGCGTACATGACCTTGCCTTCGGCGGCGGCCACCACGGGCGCCCCCACCGCGCCTTCGATGTCGATGCCCTTGGTGGTGGCGTTGAAGCCCTGGATGATCTTGCCGTTGCTGGGCCAGCCCCAGGAAATCACGCCCGCATCGCTGGCACGGGCCGCAGAAGTCTCGACCGGGGCCGAACCGGCCGAAGCGGCGCCTTCGCTGCTGGCCGGGGGCGTGGTCTTGACCGGAGACGTCGAGGCCGTCGAGCCGCCGGACGGCATCGGGGTACCACCGTCCAGGCGCAGGACCTGGCCGATGGCCAGCTGGGTGGGGTCGCTGATGTTGTTCAGCTGCGCCAGGCGGGAGACTTCCATGCCGTGATCCTGGGCGATCTTGTAGAGCGTATCGCCGGCGCGCACCACATACGTGCCCTTGGCCGGAGCCGTCGCGGCGGCGGATGCGGCGCTGCTGGAGTGATCGGCGACGGGTGCGCGCGCGGAGCGTGAAGCGCAGCCCGACAGGACGGCGGCCGACAGCAGGACGGTCAGCAGCAGTGCCGCTTTTGCCTTGGGACGGCAATGTGACAAGAGTCGCCCGGTGCGTGGCGATTGGGTGAACGGATCATCTGTCACCAGCGTCCCATCGAGCATGTGGTTCTCCTACTTAGGTCTGCGTGCCAGGACGCAGCGGTACGAATCGGACATCTTCGAGCTCGATCCGGTGCCAGGAAGACGGACCGGTCCGCTCGATCAGAATCAGCCTCTGGTGCGCAGCGCCCACCGGGGCGATCAGGCGCGCACCCACGGCCAGTTGATGCAGCAAGGCTTCGGGGATTTTAACCCCCGCGGCGGCAACCACAATGCCGTCGAAGGGCGCGCGGTGTTCGAGACCCTGCATGCCGTCGCCGAACGTGAGCCGCACCCGACCCCGGGAACGGCCCTGCGCCAGGTTCAGGCGCGCCTGCTCGTACAGGCCGCGCACGCGTTCGATCGCATAGACCTCGGGCACGAACTGGGCCAGCACGGCGGCCTGGTAGCCGCAGCCGGCGCCGATCTCCAGGACCTTGCCCGGCGAGCGGCCGTCGCACATGACAGCCAGCATGTGCGCCACCACCCAGGGCTGGGATATCGTCTGGCCGTAGCCGATCGGCAGGGCGGCGTCCTCGTAGGCCCGGCTGGCCAGCCCCTGGTCCACGAAGAGGTGGCGCGGCACAGCCTGCATGGCCGACAGCACCCGCTCGTCGACGATGCCCTGCTCGCGCAGCCGATGCACCATCTGCAGGCGCAGCCGGTCCGAATTCAACCCCAGGTTGACGGTCTGCGCCGCCGGCGCCCGGGCCGCCGAGGACTGCGGCAGGGTGAAGGGGCGCGGACCATGGATGCGGGTATTGCTGTTGGCAGCCGAATAGCCGGGTCCCAGCGCGGACCCCGCCATGGCGCTGCGCGGGCTGCGGGACGGCTTGTCCAGCGGATGACGCGGCTTGTTCATCGTGCCTCCGGGGTGCTCATCGATCTTCCATCCAGCGCGCGACCGTATCGATCCGCGCATGATCCGTGAGATCGACGCGCAACGGGGTCATCGACACCGCATGCGCTTCGACCGCGCCGAAATCCGTTTCGGGACCGCCATCGAGCGCCCGTCCCACCGGACCGATCCAGTACACGGTGTCGCCATAGGGCGTGGTGCTGCGGATGACGGGCTCGGCCGGGTGACGCCGCCCCAGCCGCGTGGTGCGGAACCCCGCCAGGTCGCGGTAGGGCACCGCCGGGATGTTGACGTTCAGCAGCAGCGGCTCGCTCCAGGGCCGGTCGCGGAACCGCGACACCAGGTCGTGCGCCACGCGGGCCGCGCAATCCAGGTGGCGCCATTCCCGGTCCAGCAACGAGAGCGCCATGGACGGCACACCGAACAGATAGCCTTCCATCGCGGCAGCCACCGTGCCCGAATACAGCGTGTCGTCGCCCATGTTGGCGCCGTTGTTGATGCCGGAGACCAGCAGGTCCGGCCGGAACCCCAGCAGGCCCGTCAAGGCGACATGGACGCAATCCGAAGGCGTGCCGTTGACGAACCGGAAACCATTGGCCGCCTCGCGCACCGTCAGGGGCCTGCGCAGCGTCAGCGAATTGGACGCGCCGCTGCAGTTGGTTTCGGGCGCCACCACCGTAACCTCGCCCAGCGGCCGCAACGCCGCGACCAGGGCTTCGATTCCCGCCGCGTTGTAACCATCGTCGTTGGACACCAGGATGCGCATTTTCTTCGTTCCCGCCTGAAACCGGATGGTGCGAATTGTACCCGGGGAAGGCCCGGCACCCGGCGAATCCAAGCAGGCCGGCGGCGGCGGGCGCAACGGCCGTGAAGGAGCCGGTCCGGATCCGCCGCTGCGCCCGGTTTGGTTCCCCCCTCCGGGGGTTCCCTTAAAATGGCGTCCATCATCCACCCCCAGCGGGCCGTCCCGCCGCCCTTTTGCCATGAATCTCTTTGCCTCCGCCTTCGGCATCGCCGCCGCCCTGTTCATCGGCTACCTGATGGGCTCCGTCTCCTTCGCCGTCGTGGTCAGCCGCGCCATGGGGCTGAAGGATCCGCGCAGCTTCGGTTCGGGCAATCCGGGGGCGACCAATGTGCTGCGCGGCGGCAACAAGTCGGCGGCAGTCCTGACCCTGATCGGCGACGCCGCCAAAGGCTGGCTGGCCGTGACCCTGGCCGCCTGGGCGGCGCAGCGCGGGCTGCTGCCCGAAAGCGCGATCCCCCTGGCGGGGCTGGCGGCCTTCCTGGGGCACCTGTACCCGCTGTTCCTGGGCTTTCGCGGCGGCAAGGGCGTCGCCACGGCCCTGGGCGTGCTGCTGGCCCTGCAGCCCTGGCTTGCGCTGGCGACCGCGGCCACCTGGCTGATCGTGGCGCTGGTGACGCGATATTCGTCCCTGGCAGCCATCCTGGCGGCCATCTTCGCGCCGTTCTACTACATCCTGGGGGACAAGGTGGCCTGGCGCGCGGACGCGCTCACGATCTCGGTGATCGTGTTCATCAGCGTCCTGCTGCTGGCGCGCCACCGGGAAAACATCGCCCGCCTGCTGGCGGGCAAGGAAAGCCGCATCGGCTCGAAGAAGAAGTAGGCGTTCGCCGGGCCGCACGGCCGCCCCGCCCGGCCTGGAGAATCAGGCGACGCAGACGTCGCTCAGATCCCAGCGGGGACGCACGGCAAAGGCCGCATCACCGCGCAAGGCCTGCAGATCGATCAGGCCGGCCCGCGCCCGCTGCACGGCCGCCCAGGCGATCATCGCGCCATTGTCGGTACACAGCTGCAGGGGCGGGAAATACGCACGGCCGCCCAGGTCATCCAGTGCCTGGGTCAGGCGTGCGCGCAGATGCCGGTTGGCGCCCACGCCGCCCGCCACCACCAGGGTCTTCAACCCCGTGCGGCGCAAGGCCTGCAGGGATTTTGACGCCAATACGTCGACGATGGCTGCCTCGGTGGAGGCCGCCAGGTCGGCACGGGCCTTGTGACCGGTGGCGTCACCCTCGTCCTGCAAGGCCCGCATGCGGGTCAGCACGGCCGTCTTCAGGCCGCTGAAGCTGAAATCCAGGTCGCCGCTGTGCATCATGGGACGCGGCAGCGCGTATGCCCCGGGATCGCCGTCCTGCGCCAGGCGCGACAATTCCGGCCCGCCCGGATAGCCCAGGCCCAGCAGCTTGGCGCTCTTGTCGAAAGCCTCGCCCGCCGCATCGTCCAGGGTTTCGCCCAGCAACTCGTAGCGCCCCACGCCGTCGACCCGCATCAGCTGCGTGTGTCCGCCCGACACGAGCAGGGCCACGAACGGGAAATCGGGCGCCTCGTCGGCCAGCAGTGGCGACAGCAGGTGGCCTTCCAGGTGATGGATGGGGATGGCGGGCAAATCCTGCGCCCAGGCATAGGCCCGGGCGAAACCGGCCCCCACCAGCAAGGCGCCGGCCAGGCCGGGGCCGGCCGTGTAGGCCACGGCGTCGAGGTCGCGAGGCCGCACGCCCGCCTCGTCCAGGACCTGGCGGGTGAGCGGCACGATGCGGCGGATATGGTCGCGCGAGGCCAGTTCCGGCACCACGCCGCCGTAGTCGCGGTGCATGGCGATCTGGCTGTGCAGGGCATGCGCGAGCAGGCCGCGTTCGGTGCATGCCACGGCCACGCCGGTCTCGTCGCAGGAGCTCTCGAATCCAATGATCAGCATAGGGCGCCAGTTTACAGGAACCCCCGGCAAGGCTTCACATCCCGTACACCTGCCGTCTGCCTGGCGCAACCGGGAAAACAGCAGGCGCACAAGCAGGCCTGAAAGAGATTTAGAATGGCGAAGCTATAAAAGCGGCCCCCGCGCTGCGCCATCGCATGACCGGCGCAGTTTGCCCCAAGGGGCCGCCCGGCGGAAAACAAGCAGTGAATATCGACGTCCACCCCAGAGGAGACATCATGCTGGAACAGATCTTCAGGCTCAAGGAACACGACACCTCGGTTCGCACGGAATTACTGGCGGGCCTGACTACATTCCTGACGATGTCCTACATCGTCTTCGTCAACCCGGACATCCTGTCCGGCACCGGCATGGACAAAGGCTCCGTCTTCGTCGCCACCTGCCTGGCCGCCGCCCTGGGATCGATCATCATGGCCTTCGTGGCCAACTGGCCCATCGGCATGGCACCGGGCATGGGGCTGAACGCCTTCTTCGCCTTCACGGTGGTGGCGCAGATGGGCTACACCTGGCAGCAGGCGCTCGGCGCGGTCTTCATTTCCGGCGTGGTGTTCGTGATCCTCACGGTGACCGGCATCCGGGAATGGCTGGTGGCAGGCATTCCATCCTCGTTGCGCTCCGCCATCGCGGCCGGCATCGGGCTCTTCCTGGGCATCATCGCCCTGGGCTCGGCAGGCATCGTGGTCGCCAACCCGGCCACCAAGGTGGGACTGGGCGACCTGACCCATGCCACCACCCTGTTCGCGGTCCTGGGCTTCTTCATCATCGCGGCCCTGGGCGCCATGAAGGTCCGCGGCGCCATCCTGATCGGCATTCTGGCCATCACCGTCCTGTCGATCATCACCGGCTACACCGAATTCCAGGGTGTCTTCTCGGCTCCGCCCAGCCTGGATCCCACGTTCTTCAAGCTCGACATCCTGGGCGCGCTGAACACCGGCTTCTTCCATGTGATCCTGGTGTTCGTGCTGGTCGAAGTCTTCGACGCCACCGGCACCATGATCGGCGTGGCCACCCGCGCCGGCCTGATCCGCCCGGGCAACCCCGGCCGCCTCGGCCGGGCGCTGCTGTCGGACAGCACCGCCATCGTGGCCGGCTCCATGCTGGGCACCAGCAGCACCACCGCCTACATCGAAAGCGCCGCAGGCGTGCAGGCGGGCGGACGCACCGGCCTGACGGCCCTGACCATCGCGGTGCTGTTCCTGCTGGCGCTGTTCCTGTCCCCGCTGGCCGCCATCGTCCCGCCCTACGCCACGGCCCCGGCACTGCTCTACGTGGCCTGCCTGATGCTGCGGGAACTGGTCGACGTCAAATGGGACGACACCACGGAATCCGTGCCCGCCGCCATTGCCGCCCTGGCCATGCCGCTGACCTATTCGATCGCCAACGGCCTCGCCTTCGGCTTCATCAGCTACGTGGCGATCAAGGCGCTGTCGGGCCGCTTCCGCGACATCCATCCGGCCACCCTGCTCGTCGCCGTCCTGTTCATCATCAAATACACCCTGTTCCCCGGCTGATCCAAGGCGCGGGGCAGCCCCCACGGGCTGTTCCGCGCCTGAGCCGGCGGGCCGCTTGCAAATTCCCGGCCAGCCCCCATCTGCTCTGAACCGGGCGCGGCATCCTGCCGCCCCGATCCGACTCCGGAGCCCTCATGAGCGTCATCGAACTCACCCAAGACACCTTCCAGGCCGCCACCCAGGCCGCCCAGCCCCTGATCATCGATTTCTGGGCGCCCTGGTGCGGCCCCTGCCGCCAGTTCGGCCCGACCTTCGAAGCCGCCGCCGGGCAGCATCCGGACGTCACCTTCGCCAAGATCAACACCGAAGAACAACCCGAGCTGGCCGCTGCCCTGCGCATCCGCTCGATTCCGACCCTGATGGTGTTCCGCGAAAACGTGCTGCTGTTCCAGCAGGCCGGGGCGCTGTCGGCATCGCAGCTGGAAGAACTCGTCACCCAGGTGAAGGCCGTGGACATGGCCCAGGTCCACGCGGAAATCGCCGCCCAGGAAAAGAACGGCACCACGACGCACTGACGCCCTAGGACACCTGGAACCGGCCTTGCCCCCGGGTCAGGTCGGTGTGCAGGGTTTCCAAGGACGCCACATCGGTGCGCGCCACCGCCAGGCGCCAGCGCACGCCGCGTTCGTCGAATTCCGCCTGCTCGATGCGCGCGCCGGCAGCCAGCAGGCGTGCCTGAACGCGATCCATGTCCGCATAGGGGCAATCGCACAGCACCTGGCATTCCTCGCGCAGTTCCACCCGGTCCGCCAGGCGCAGGCATTCGGCCGCCGTGCCGCCATAGGCCCGGGCCAGGCCGCCCGTCCCCAGCTTGATGCCGCCGAACCAGCGGATCACCAGCACCACCACGCGGTCGTAGCCCTGGGATTCGATGGCCTGCAGGATCGGCCGGCCGGCCGTGCCGCCCGGTTCACCGTCGTCGTGGAAGCGGTACAGCGCCCCGAAACGCCAGGCCCAGCAGTTATGCGTGGCCTGGGGATCCCGGGAAGCATCCAGGAAGGACTGGGCAGCCTCGGGGGCATCGATGGGCGCGGCCAGGGCCAGGAAGCGGCTCTTGCGGATTTCGGCCTCGTGCCGGGCCGCGGCGGTCAGCGTATGCGGCATGCCTGCGTCCCCGATGCGGATGACTGCGGGACTAGGCCTCGATGCCCTGGGACTCGAGGTATTCCTCGTAGGTGCCCGGATAATCGTTCAGGCGGCCATCGGGCAGGATCTCGATCACCCGCGTCGCCACGCCCGACACGAACTGGCGGTCGTGCGAGACGAACACCAGCGTGCCCTGGTACTGTTCCAGCGCGTACTGCAGGGATTCGATGGATTCCATGTCCAGGTGGTTGGTGGGCTCGTCCATCAGCATGACGTTGTGGCGGCCCAGCATCAGGCGGCCGAAGCTCATGCGGTTCTTTTCCCCGCCCGACAGCACGCGCACGGGCTTGGTGATTTCGTCGCCCGAGAACAGCAGCCGGCCCAGCACCGAGCGGATCGACTGATCCTCGTCGCCCGGCTGGCGATAGTCCGTCAGCCAGTCGAACAGATCGCGGTCGGAATCGAACTGGTCGGACACGTCCTGGGCCATGTAGCCGATGTCGGCATTTTCCGACCAGCGCACCGTGCCTTCGTCGGGCGGCAGGTTGCCGGCCAGCAGGCGCAGCAGGGTCGTCTTGCCCACCCCGTTGGCGCCGATGATGGCAACCTTCTGCCCGGCCTCGATCATGGTGGTCAGGCCCCGGATGATGGGCCGGTCGTAGGACTTCGACAGATCCTCGATGTGCACCGCCTGGCGGTGCAGGACCTTGTTGACCTCGAACCGGATGTAGGGATTCTGTCGCGAGGACGGCTTGACCTGCACGGTCTCGGCCTTGATGCGGTCGATCTGCTTCAGGCGGGACGTGGCCTGGCGCGACTTGGACTTGTTGGCGGCGAAACGGCGCACGAAGTCCTGCAGTTCGCTGACGCGTTCCTTGGCGCGCGCATTGGCGGCCAGCTGCCGCTCGCGCGCCTGGGTGGAGGCCAGCATGTAGTCGTCGTAGTTGCCCGGATACACACGCAATTCGCCGTAGTCCAGGTCGGCCATGTGGGTGCAGACGGCGTTCAGGAAATGGCGGTCGTGGCTGATGATGATCATCGTGCTGTCGTAGCCGTTGAGCACGTTTTCCAGCCAGCGGATGGTGTTGATGTCCAGGTTGTTGGTGGGCTCGTCCAGCAGCAGCACATCGGGATTGGAGAACAGCGCCTGGGCCAGCAGCACGCGCAGTTTCCAGCCCGGGGCGATCTCGCGCATCGGCAGATTGTGCTGCTCGACGGGGATTTCCAGGCCCAGCAGCAGTTCTCCGGCACGGGCCTCGGCCGTGTAGCCGTCGTATTCGGCGAACTTGCCTTCCAGTTCGGCCGCGCGCATGTAGTCGTCCTCGGTCGCCTCGGGGTTCGCGTAGATGGCGTCCCGGTCGGTCATGGCCTTCCACATTTCGGCGTGGCCCATCATCACCACGTCCAGCACGCGCTCGTCCTCGAAGGCGAACTGATCCTGGCGCAGCTTGCCCAGCCGCACACCGGGCTCCAGCGCGACGTTGCCCGAGGTCGGTTCCAGGTCGCCGCCGATGATCTTCATCAGGGTGGACTTGCCCGAGCCATTGGCGCCGATGAGCCCGTACCGGTTGCCATCGCCGAATTTGACGCTGACGTTCTCGAAAAGGGGCTTGGTGCCGAACTGGATGGTGAGGTTGTTGGTGGAGATCACGGTGGCGGTGGTGAAAAAGTGAAGTCAAAGCAACCTGCTAGTTTAGCAGGTGGCCGCCTTCCAGCCCCCTGCCCTTCCGTATCGGGCAGCCCCCGGGCCGGACGCCGGTCAGTGGCCATGCTCCCGCAGCACCAGGTGCGCCATGCCGTCTTCGGTGGCGATGCCCACGCGCGCACCCACCGGCAGGGTTGCCTTGACCTTCACGTGGCCATAAGGCAATCCCGTGACCACCGGCACGCGCACCGTCTTGCGCAGCCAGCGCACCACCGCGTCCATGTCGTAGCCGTTGTCGTGCGGTGCCAGGCGATAGTCGGTGAACTGGCCCAGCACGATGGCGTGCTGCTTGTCCAGGATTCCGGCATGCCACAGCTGGGTCAGCATCCGCTCGATGCGGAAGGGATGCTCGGAGACGTCCTCCAGGAACAGAATGCCGCCCCGGATGTCGGGCAGATAGGGAGTGCCGACCAGCGAGGCCACCATGGCCAGGTTGCCGCCCCATAGAATGCCGCGCGCATCCACCGGATCGGCATCGGGGGATTCGAAGCTGAGGATTTCCAGTTCGCCCGACAGGGTTTCCTGGAACAGCGCCTGCGTCAGGTCGTCCACCTTCTTGCCGCCGAAATCGAAGACCGCCGTGGGACCGGCCAGGCTGACGGCGCCCGTGCGCGCCAGCAGGGCCAGGTTGAAGACCGTGAAATCGCTCTGGCCGATGAAAGTCTTGCCGCTGTCGGCCACGGCCTGCCAGTCGATGTGGGGCAGCAGCCGGCTCAGGCCGTAACCGCCCCGGGTCGCCATGACGATCGGATGCTTCTGCTTCAGGGCGCGCTGGATGCAGGCCAGGCGCTGCCTGTCGGTGCCGGCGAAGCGCTCGTGCACCGCCAGCGCCGTCCGGTCGACGGCCGTGCGAAAGCCCATGGCGCGCAGCCGCTGGGCGGCCAGGTCCAGCGCTTCCGGGTTGGCCACGGCGCCCGAGGGCGAGATCAGGTAGATGCCCGAAGGCTGCTCATGCACACCGTGCGCGCCGCAGTCCGGGTCGGCGCAGACCAGATGCGTGTGTTCGCCAGCCGCCACCGGGTGGGAATGCGATGACGAAGAGGCGGCGGAGGCAGGTTTCTGCTTGGGCATGGGGGAGTCGTCCTGAGAAAGAGAGGCAGCGGCCTGGGCGGCTGCGGAAACGAGTACGGGGCGTGCCGGCGGAACCGGCGCGGCGGTGGGACCGTTGCGGGCCGCGCGGGCAGCCTCGCGCCGGGCGCGGAAGAAACCGCGCAGCAGATCGCCGCAGGCCTGCGCCCGGACCCCGCCCCGCACCCGAGCATGATGGTTCAGGCGCGGCTGTACGGACAGATCGACCACGCCACCGCAGGCGCCGGTCTTGGGATCTGGCGCGCCATAGACGATTTCGGCCAGCCGCGCATGGAACATGGCGCCCAGGCACATGGCGCAGGGTTCCAGCGTGACGTACAGGCGCGCGCCGGTCAAGCGGTAGTTGTCCAGCCGGCGGGCGGCGGCCCGCAGTGCCACGACCTCGGCATGCGCGGTGGGATCGCGGTCCAGGATCGTGCGGTTGTGGCCGCTTGCCAGCAGGCGCCCGTCGGCATCCAGCACCACGGCGCCCACGGGCACCTCGCCCAGGTCTGCCGCCTGGCGGGCCTGTTCGAGTGCCAGCGCCATGGCGCCATCATCGTCCAGCAGGCCGGCCGCGCCGGCACGGGGGGATGCGGCCTGCCGGCCGCCGCGCGTCTCAGCCACGATACATCCGCGCGCGCAGCACGATCTTGGATGCCAGGCTTTCGACTGCAGCCTCGAGCCATTGGTAAAGCTCGGCGTCCTCGCCGAAACGCGCCTGGTTCAGGTTGGAGACGCGGCCGTCCTCGATGAAGCCCCAGGCACGGCTGCGTTTTTCCTTGTGGCGCGGGTCCCAGACGCCGAATGCAACCCCGCCCGAGCGGCGGATCAGCGAGAAGCAGGGAATGTCGGTATAGCCATCGCCGACGAAGATCATCTGCTCGAAGGGCACGCGCAGCTTGTCCGCATCGACCTTGCGGTTCACTTCGAAAGGCTTGTTGCGCGATTCGGGTCCGATGATGCCCTTCTGGATGTGGAACAGATAGCGGGTCTTGTCGGTGAAGCTGACCACGCGCCGCGGGAAGACGATGGCTCCGTCGGCATCGTAATGGAACTCGGACGCCCAGATGTCCGAGAACCAGCCGGCGATGGGGGTTTCGCGCAGTACGTCGCCGATCCCGCTGGAAATCAGGTAGAACTCGAGCTGCACGGTCGGATGCGCATGACGCAGCCGTTCCCGCAGGCGCTCGAACAGGGTGGTCACGCCTTCGTGCAGCGGCAGCCGGCGCCCCCAGTCGCGCAGGCGGTCTCGGGTGATGGGGCCATGACGCCCGGAACGGGACAATTCCAGCATCCGGTACAGGTAGGCCGGCACCGGGTCCCAGTCCTCGCGGCCGAGCAGCGGATCGACCTGCTCGTGCCAGAAGGCCTGCACGTCCACGCCGATTTCCTGCAGAAAGCCCGATGTGCTGTCCGGCGCCAGGGTATCGTCGAAATCGAAGACCAGCGCAATCACGTCCGCCATGAGCATGCCTCCCCGGAATCCCGCACCATGTCCGCCAGGACGGCCAGCGCGCCCGGCAGGGCGCCCGGCAGATCCTCGGCCAGCAGCCCCCAGCCCAGCCGGTCGGCCGCCAGGCCGTGCAGCCAGACGGCCGCGCATGCCGCCTCGAGCGCCGGCATGCCTGCGGCCAGCAGGCCCACGATGCACCCCGCCAGCACATCTCCGGATCCGGCCGTGGCCAGTGTCGGCGGCGCATTGTCGTTGATGATGCAGCGGCCGTCGGGAGCCGCAATCACCGTGTCGGCTCCCTTGAGCACCACGACTGCGCCGCTGCGACGGGCGGCGTCACGGGCGCGCCGCAGCTTGCCGCCGCCCGCACCGTCGGTCACCGGGCCGAACAGGCGGGCGAACTCGCCTTCGTGGGGGGTCAGCACGCATTGCGCGTGCAGGGCCTGGAGCAACGCATCGGGCTGGCCCGAGAAGACACTGAGTGCATCGGCGTCCAGCACGCAGGACCGCCCGCTCGCCAACAGCTCGAGCACCTGGCTTTTCCCCCGGGGCTCGCGCCCCAGCCCCGGACCGATCAGCAGCGCATTGCGACGCGGATCGGCCAGAGCCCGGGCCAGCGCGCCATCGGGCGGCAGGGCCTCGACCATGACCGAAGCGAGTGCCCCGGCCTGAATCGCCCACGCGGCCGGCGGCACCGCCAGCGTCACCAGGCCAGCCCCGATGCGCGCGGCCGCAAGGCAGGCCAGGCGGCTGGCGCCGGTCATGCGTTCGCCGCCCACGGCCAGGACATGGCCCCGGTGGTATTTATGGCCGTCGGACCGGGGCCAGGGGAAGGCTTCCGACCAGAGATCGGGATGATTGGCGTAGGCCTCGGGAACGATGGATTCCAGGGCTGCATCGGGCATGCCGATGTCGGCGCAGGCCAGCGCACCGCACAGTGCACGCCCCGGCAGCAGCAGATGGCCCGGCTTGCGGCGGCAGAAGGTGACCGTCAGATCGGCCCGGATGGCGGCACCCGGACACCGGCCGCTCGCACCGTCCAGCCCCGTCGGCACGTCGATGGCACACACGGGCACGGCGGCGGCGTTGACGGCATCGATCAGTGCCTGCAATTCATCGGCCGGCGCCCGGCTCAGGCCCGCGCCCAGCAGTGCATCGACAATCAGCCCTGCCCCATCCAGGCTGCCGGGAACGGCGGGTTCGACCGGCCCGCCCCAGGAATCGGCCGCCCAGGCGGCATCCCCGTGCAGGGCATCGCGGCTGCCCCACAGGGCCACCCGCACCGGCCAGCCCGCATCCCGCAACAGGCGCGCGGCCACGAAACCGTCGCCGCCGTTGTTGCCCGGCCCGCACAGCACGAGCACTCGCGTCGGCGCCCAGCGTTCCTGGACCGCCCGGGCCACGGCGGCACCGGCCGCTTCCATGAGCCGCACGCCGGGCACCCCCGCCGCCGGAGCCGCCCGGTCGGCCGACCCCATCTGCTGCGGGCTCAGCAGCGCATGCGGCGACAGCCGTGCCCGCGCACCGCGGCCGGCGCGCGCATCGGAGCAACGGTAGGCTTCCGACATCCCCCGGACCTCAGGCGGATTGCGCGGCCCGCTGGCGCAATTCGAATTTCTGGATCTTCCCGGTGGAAGTCTTGGGCAGCTCGCCGAACACGACATGGCGCGGAACCTTGTAGCCGGCCAGATGGGCCTTGCAATGGGCCACGATGTCTTCGACGCTGACCTGGGCATCGGGCTTGAGTTCGATGAAGGCGCAGGGCGTTTCGCCCCAGCGCTCGTCGGGCTGCGCGACGACGGCAGCCGCCAGGACGGCCGGATGACGGTAGAGCACGTCCTCGACCTCGATCGAGGAAATGTTTTCCCCGCCGGAGATGATGATGTCCTTGCTGCGGTCCTTGATCTTGATGTAGCCGTCCGGGTAGACCACCGCCAGATCGCCGCTGTGGAACCACCCGCCCTCGAAGGCGGCCTGGGTCGCCTGCGCATTCTTCAGGTAGCCCTTCATGCAGATATTGCCCTGGAACATGATTTCGCCCATGGTCTGGCCGTCGGCCGGCACCGGCTGCAGGGTTTCCGGATCCAGCACCGCCGCGGCCTTCTGCAGGTGGTAGCGCACGCCCTGCCGGGCGTTGAGCTCGGCCCGCTTGCCGATGTCCAGGTCGTTCCAGGCAGCGTCCTTGGCACACACCGTGGCAGGCCCGTAGACTTCGGTCAGGCCGTAGACGTGCGTGAGATCGATGCCCGGGGCTTCCATGCCCTCGATCATGGATGCGGGGGGTGCGGCACCGGCCACCATGGCGTGGATGCCCGGCGGAATCGAGTCGCGCAGGTCCTGGGGCGCATTGACCAGCATGCTCTGCACGATGGGCGCACCGCAATAGTGGGTGACGCCATGTTCGCGCATCAGCGCGATCATGGCCGCGGCATCGACCCGGCGCAGGCAGACGTTCACCCCCGCCCGCGCCGCCACGGTCCAGGGAAAGCACCAGCCGTTGCAGTGGAACATGGGCAGCGTCCACAGATAGACCGAGTGCTTGGGCATGTCCCATTCGAGAATGTTCGACACGGCATTGATGGCCGCCCCCCTGTGGTGGTAGACCACGCCCTTGGGGTTTCCGGTGGTGCCGCTGGTGTAGTTCAGGGCGATCGCATCCCATTCGGAATCGGGCATCCGCCAGGCGAAATCGGGGTCGCCTTCGGCCAGCAGGGCTTCATATTCCATCGCGCCGATGGATTCCCCGGGGCCGTCGTACAGGGGATCGTCGACATCCACCACCAGGATGGGCTCGGACCGCGTGCGCAGCGCCAGCGCCTGGCTCACGAGGCGCGAGAATTCCCGGTCCACGAGAATGACGCGCGCTTCGCCGTGATCAAGCATGAAGGCGATGGTGGCGGGATCCAGCCGAGTGTTCAGGGTATTCAGGACGGCTCCGCTCATGGGAACGCCGAAATGCGCCTCGACCATGGCGGGAACGTTCGGCAGCATCACGGCCACCGTATCCCCGCGGCCGATGCCGCGCGCGGCCAGGGCGCCTGCCAGGCGGCGGCAGCGCCGGTAGAGATCGGCCCAGGTGCGGCGGATGGCATCGCCGCCGCGGCCATGCACGACCGCCAGCCGCCCGGGATAGACCTCGGCGGCCCGTTCCAGGTACAGCAACGGCGTCAGCGGTGCAAAATTGGCCTGGTTCTGGTCCAGGTTCTGGTCATATATCGAGGTCATTTCGATCTCCATCCGTCCATCGGGAATACTGCTGCGCGGGCGCATCGATCCATTTTAGCGAGGCGTCAGGCGGGCAGGTCTGATTTCGCGCAGCGGATTCAGGGATTCCAGATACCGCCCGCGCGCCGCGTCGCCTGCCGCACGGCGTGCTCGAGCAGGATATCCTCGCCCGGCAGCACCAGCGCCAGTGCGCAGCGCGCCCGGGTTGCACCGGTATACAGCAGTTCCCGCGTCAGCAAGGGCGACCGCCGGTCGGGCAGCACCAGCGCCACTCGATCGAATTCCGAACCCTGCGACTTGTGCACGGTCAGGGCGTAGACCGTCTCCACTTCGGGCAGACGCGCGGGCGACACCCAGCGCACCGCATCCCGCGAGGCGCCAGCGAAGGCCACCCGGATCATCCAGCCGTCATCCCGCGCCGGGTCGGGCACAGGCAAGGCGACCCCGATGTCGCCATTGGCCAGGCCCAGCGCGGCATGATTGCGCAGCACAAGGACCGGCCTGCCCGGATACCAGGATTGTTCTGCCACCGGTACCCAGCCCTCGGCCCGCAGGCGGGATTCGATGCGCCGGTTCAATCCCCGTGCGCCCCAGGGGCCGTCGCGCAGGGCGCACAGCACCTGGAAACGGCCCTGCTGCGCCAGGACGGCACGCGCCCAGCGGTCCCAGTCCGCCGGCGAAGCCTGCCGTTCGGGCCGCTCATCCCGCGCGACACGAAACAACGCGGGGTAGCCGGCATGCCCATCCAGGATGCCGCTGTCACGCAGCCAGGCATCGCTGCCCCCCTGGGCCCGCACCAGGCTCAGGCCATCCGGCGGATGCCGCAGCAGCGCGGCGACGTCCGGCGCATCGCCCCGGTTCACGGCGGCCGCAAACCGGCCGATGCCGCTGTCGGCCTGGAAGCGGTGGCTGTGGCGCAGCATGACCACGGCCTGGTCCAGCGCGGTGCCGGCCGGATCGCGCCACGCCTCGGGCACGATCTCGCCGCAGCATTCGCGCAGGCGGTCGCATTGCGCCGGGGTGTAGTGTCCGTCCTGCGCGCGGGCGCACAGTTCGCCCAGCACCGCGCCGGCCTCGACCGAAGCCAACTGGTCCTTGTCGCCCAGCAGCACCAGGCGCGCATGGGCGGGCAATGCGGCCAGCACGGCATCCATCATCTCGATGTCCATCATCGAGGCCTCGTCGACCACCAGCACGTCCAGATCCAGCGGATTGCCGGCATGGAATTTCATGCGCCGGGTGTCGGGCCGGCTGCCCAGGAGCCGATGCAGAGTGAACACCTCGGCCGGCACGCGCTCTAGCGCAGCGCCCAGATCGGCATCGGCCGACGCGGTCAATCGATCCAGGGCGCCGGCAATGGACTCATTCAAGCGAGCAGCCGCCTTGCCCGTGGGCGCCGCCAGGCGGATGCGCAGGCCGCGTTCCAGGCCGCGCGCCCGGGCCAGGCCCTGCAGGACGGCGAGCAGCCGCACGACGGTGGTGGTCTTGCCGGTACCCGGACCCCCGGTGACGATGCTGAAACCGTGCAGCAGCGCCGTCGCGCAAGCGAGCTTCTGCCAGTCGGGCGTTTCGGGCGGCGGATCGGTGAATACTGCATCCAGCCATGCGCGGATCAGTGCGGGGTCGCGTGCCTCGGGGGGCTCCAGGGCCAGCCGCCGGCCGATGTCCTCGCGGATGCGCCGTCCGGCGCGCCAATAACGGGCCAGGTACAGGCGATGTCCTTGCAATACCAATGGCTCCGGCCCGCCGCCGTCGCCCACGAAATCGGCCGCCGCCAGCGCCGCCAGGCAGCCGTCCAGGCCGCCTTCGACCCAGTCCGGCGGCCCCGCCCTGCCCTGCGCGCCGGCCTCGCCCGCGGGGACGCCGCCATCCGGCCCGCACAGGATGTCCAGGTCCAGGCAGGGATGGCCATGCGCCAGCCGGGCGCTGCACGCGACGGCCAGCCGCAGGGCCAGCGCCGGCACGCCGGGCGCCTGGCAGGCGAGCAGCCGGCCGAACGCCACGTCCAGGTCGCGCACATCTTCTTCGAGCCGATCGAACGCCAGCCAGTCGGGAAATTCAGTCATTGCCGCACTCCCCGCCCGCGCCGTCGAACAGGGCATCCAGGGCGTCGATCAGTCCGGGCTCGGGCCGCAGCGCCACCAGCCCCTGGCCGGGCGCTTCCTGGCCGCGCAGGAACAGGTACACGGCACCTCCCATGTGGCGATCGTAGTCGTAGTCCGCCAGCCGTGACCGCAGCAGCCGGTGCAGCGCCAGCACATACATCAGCATCTGCGCGTCGTAGCGGGATGCGCGCATGGCCTCCGCCAGTGCCTCGGGCGCATAGCCGGCCTCGGACGGGCCCAGGTCATTGGATTTGTAGTCGACCAGGTAGTAGCGGCCGTCGGCCTGCAGGACCAGGTCGATGAAGCCCTTGAACATGCCGTTCAGACGGCCGCCCGCTAGGGCCGGGCGGGGTGCGCCGCCAAAGGTCTGCCTGCACAGCAGCCCATCCAGGCGCTCGATGTCCACTTGCTGTGCCGGCAGCCAGAATTCCATTTCCGGCAGGCAGGCCTGCAGGCGGTCCAGACGCAGCACGGGTGTGCCAGGCAGATCCGGTCGCCATTCCGTGCGCGCCAGGCGCAGCAGCCAGTCATGCAGCGCGTCGATGTGCGCCTCCCAGCCACGCACCGCGCAGCGGCGCGCGATCAGGTCGCGCGCCTCGTCCAGGTCGCGGAAACCGCGCCGCGCGGCCCATTCCAGCAGGCCATGCAGGAACGTCCCGGCTTCGCTGCCACGGGGGAAGTCCCTCAGCCCCGACTCGACCGGTACCGGCGCGGCGCCTGCCGGACGCGGCGCCAGGACGGGATCGGCCTGCCGGTCCTCGCGCAGCACATCCTCGGCGGCGGTTTCTGGCGCGGCGGCATCGGCCAGGCACAAGGCCGAATAGCTGGAGATCCACCAGGGCTGTCCGACGGCGGGTGCTGCCAGGCGGCGGGCCTCGCCCAGCGCCTCCGGGGTCTCGTCAAGGATCGGCTCGGGGCCGGACTCATCCACCGGTTCCACGCCTTCATCCCAGGCCATCAGGCCGGGATGGGACTGCGCCAGCCCGTCCCAGGCAACCTTCAGATCGGCGCCCAGCAAATGCCCGATGCCGCTGCCGGTCTTGAGCGGCCCCAGTGCCATCCAGACGGCATGGCGCGCCCGCGTCAGCGCCACGTACAGCTTGCGCACGTCCTCGCCCAGGCGCTCGCCATCCAGTTGCTGCAACTGGGCCGCGTCCGCCTCCATGATCCAGGTCCGGCCCGACGGCCCGGGCAGCAGGTACGGTCCCCTGCCCGCCTCGACGGGCCGCGCCTTGCAGACGAAGGGCAGGAAGACCAGGGGATATTCCAGTCCCTTGGATTTGTGCACGGTGACGACCCGCACCAGGCCCTCGTCGCTTTCCAGCCGCAGCCGGCGGCCGTCCTCGCCCTGGGGCGACTGGCGCTGCCGGTGCAGGTACCGCAGCACGGCCTGTTCGCCATCCAGGTGGGCCGCGGCCTGCTGCAGCAGTTCGGCCAGGTGCAGGAAGTCAGTCAGGCGCCGCTCGCCTTCGTAGCCATCGGCCAGCAGGCGGGCCGGCACGTCGAAATCGTGCAGCAGCCGGCGCAGCATGGGCAGCACCCCTCGCTGCCGCCAGATCTGCCGGTAACCCTGGAAACGCTCGACCTGGGCATCCCAGGCGCGCTCGTCCTCGACCAGCCGGTCCAGCGCCACCCAGTCCAGGCCCAGTGCAGGCGTGGCCAGGGCCGCACGCACGGCACGCTCGTCCTCGGGGTGCGCGCAGGCATCCAGCCACAAGGCGAGCTCCGCCGTCTGCGGCGACTCGTAGACGGAATCGCGCTCGGACAGGTACACGCTGCGCACGCCGATCCGGGCCAGTGCCTGACGCACGCTGCGCGCCTCGGCATGGGTATTGACCAGGATGGCCACGTCCGCAGGCCGCACCGGCGCCCATTGATCCGATCCGCGCATGCCCGCCGCACCGCGCCGGCCCAGGGCCAGGGTTTCGGCCACCCGCCGGGCGCAGAGCCACGCGGCTTCCTGCTCGTACTGGGTCGAGGACAGGGGCTTGCCCGGCGTCGTCGGCTCGATCCAGCAGGCGCTCATGGCCGGGGCCGGGCGGCCGAGCACTTCCCATCGTTCCGGCCGGCCCTGGGCCTGGACGGGATGGAAAGGAATGCCCTCGCCCGGCACCCCGGTGGGAAAGGCGTGCGCGCCCCTCAGGGCAAAGCACCGGTTGACCGCCTCGACCATGGCTTCGGACGAACGGTAATTGCGGCCCAGCGTCAGCACTCTTCCCGCGCAGGCCCGGTTCGCCCGCAGATAGGTGTGCACATCGGCGCCCCGGAAGCCATAGATGGACTGCTTGGGGTCGCCGATGAAGACCAGCGCGGTCTCGGGGTCGTGCTCGGCCACCCGGTAGATGCGGTCGAATATGCTGTACTGCACCGGGTCGGTATCCTGGAATTCGTCGATCAGCACCACCGGGAACTGCCGCCGCAGGGTCTGCGCCAGGCGGGCGCCCGAAGGGCCGTCCAGCGCCGCATCCAGGTTGCCGAGCAGGCCATCGAAGCCCAGCAGCGCGGCGCCTGACAAGGTCTGGTGCAGGCGCCCCGCCATCCAGGCCAGGGCATGGCGCAGCAGGGGCACGCGCACGCCGGGCAATGCATCCAGGTCGGCGCGCAAGCGGGCAAGCGCGGCGCTGGCGGGATGTTCCGGCGCCGGAACCGCGCCCTGCCATTTTTCCCGGATGCCCTCGGGCGTCAGGCGGTCCCAGCCGGTCTTCAGGTCCGGCGCATCCTGGCCGGGATCCCCGGCCCAGGCTCGCAGCGCCTGCATCCAGCGGCGCAGATCCGCCGGCCGTATCTTCGTATCCTTGCCCAGCGAGACGAGCCAGTCTTCCAGCACATCCGTCTCATGGACCCAGGGGGCCTTCAGGGCTGCCAGGCGCTCACGCCGTTGTGCAAGGTGGCGCTCCAGCACGGCCGCCAGGCTTTCGTCGGCGTCCCGGGGCAGAGATTCCCGGGTCAGCATGCCGGACAGGCCCAGCAGGGCGTCCGGGCCCGGCCAGACGGAAAGCACCTCGTCCAGCGGCCCGGACGCCAGCGGCGCCACGTGCGCACGCCAGTAATCCCAGGCCACCTGGCGGATCTCGGCGCTCAGGTCCGGTTCCAGCCGCTGCTCGAACAGGCTGCCGCTATCGAAGGCATGCTCCTGCAGCACCCGCGCGCACCAGGCATGGATGGTGGAAATGGCCGCCTCGTCCATGGACTGAGCCGCGAGGTCCAGCGCACGGGCGCAACCCGCCCACCGATCCTGCGGCCAATCCCGCCGCAGGGAGTCCAGGAATGGATCGGCCCGGCATTCCTGTGCCGCATCCTGGGCGAACCAGAGTGCCGCCTCGGCCAGCCGGCTGCGGATCCGATCGCGCAGTTCCTGGGCGGCAGCCTCGGTGAACGTGAGGACGAGAATTTCGGTGGGCAGGCGCGGATCCTGTCCGCCATGCCCCAGCACCAGGCGGACATACAGCGCGGCGATCGTCCAGGTCTTGCCCGTTCCCGCGCTGGCCTCGATCAGGTGGCTGCCCCGCAGCGGGAAACGCAGCGGATCGACCTGGGGAATCGCCGTCTCCGGAGTCGCCGTTTCGGGAGATTCGGACGCGAAGCGGTTCGGCGCGATCATGCCTCGGCCTCCGCAGCGGCCGGATACGGCCGGATGGCGCCCGCCGCCGCGCCGTACAGCGTCGCGGCCCAATGGAAAAAGCCGCCGCCCGCACACAGGCGATCGAAATCAGGATAGCAGCGCCGCAGGTACAGATCGTCTTCCACCCGCCTGAGATAGATGTCCTCGGCCGCCCGCCAGGCCTTGCCGCCGGGTTCGGGATCGGCGCCTGCGCGCAGCCAGGCGCCCGCCGCGTCGATTTCCACCGGCAGCGCGGCGCGCATGCCTGCCTGCCAGGCTGCCCACAGGGCCTGCCACTGCTCCGCGGCCCAGGCCGGGTCCAGCGGATCGAAGGACACGCTGCCCTGGGGGCTGACGAGCACGGTCGTCAACGGCCGGCCGTGGGCATGCGCGGCCAGGTGATCCAGCCAGGCCGGCATCATCGGTGCGATGCGGTAGTGCCTGTCGCGCACCAGATGGCTGGCGAGCAGCGCAATCCGGCACCACTCGCCTCGTTCATTGCGGCGCCAGCCGCCCAGCGTGTCCTCGAACATCCATCCGCTTTCGGGCACGGTGCTTTCCATGCGCAGGGCCTCGTCGGACACCTGGGACCAGTCTTCGCAGGCACGCCGGTAGGGATCGATGGCCGCCTGCACACTGTCGAGCAGCGCCTGGGCCGATGCCTCGCCCAGGCTGCCCGCAACCAGCGCGCCGCGCCGCCGCATCCGATCCAGGCAGTCCAGGAACGCCGGCCCGGCATTGGCTGGATCGGGAGACTGCCGCAGGACGTCGAGCAGCTCGGCGCGCAACTGCCATTGCGCCAGGCCGTCCCGGACATAGGGCTCTCCCTCGTCCAGTTTGGGATCAGGCGCCTCGAAGAACACCTGCAGGCGCTGCTGAAAGAAGGCGCGCACGGGATGCCGCAGGAACTGGCGCAGGACGTCCAGCCGCAATGCCGCATCCCGGCGCGGCGGCGGCAGGACGCCGGGCGCCTGTCCCGCGCCCGCCGGCAGCCGGGCGCTGCGCCACTCGGCGGCATAGGTGAACAGCGCACCGGGCCCGGCCTGCCCTTGCTTGGGAAAATAACGGCGGCTGAACGGCTGCAGCGGATGATGCAGGCTCAGGGCGCGGGACAGGGGGGAGGCCCCGTCTGCGGATTGCCAGCCCCGGTCCAGATGGTCCATGAGCTGGGACACCAGAACGGAAGGCGGTTGCGGCGTATTGTCGTGGATGCTGTGCCCCACCCAGGAAATGTACAGCTGGTCGCGCGCCGACAGCAGCGCCTCGAGGAACAGGTAGCGGTCGTCCTCGCGCCGGGATCGGTCGCCAGGACGCGGATGCAGCGCCATCAGGTCGAAGTCGGCCGGCACCCGCTGGCGGGGAAAGGCGCCATCCTGCATGCCCAGCAGACAGACGCGCCGGAACGGGATCGCCCGCATGGGCATGAGCGTCGCAAAGGTGACTGCGCCCGCGAAGAAGCGCTGCGACAGGCCGGCCTGGTCCAGCTGGCCCAGGCAATGTTCGGCCACGATGGACACCGGCAGGGCTTCGTCCATGCCTGCGGCCTCGCACAACTGCGCCCAGTCCTGCAGGATTTCCCGGAAACGCGCCAGCGTGTGCTCGTCGGCATCCGACCGGGGCAGGAAGAAATCGTCCAGCAGCGTACGCAGGCACGCCACCCATTGCGCGGGGGTGGCGTCCTGGCGCAACTGGCGCCAATGATGATCCAGCGCGTCCAGCAGGCGAGCCAGCGCTCCCAGGGCCTGGGCCTGCAGGCCGCCCGTTTCGCCGTAGGGTTCGATCCCGCTCCAGGCCGGTGCGTCGGGGCCTGCCGCATAGCCCAGCAGCATGCGATCCAGGCCGAAGCGCCAGGTATGCCCGTGCGCTGCCTCGGGCGCCTGCGCCAGGCCGAAGGTGCCGCGATGCCCGGCATGCAGTCCCCAGCGCACCTCGGCCTCTCTCGCCCAGGCCTGCAGCAGCGGCAGGTCCCCGTCTTCGATCCCGAATCGAGCCCGCAACGCCGGCACGTCAAGCCATTCCAGGACCTCCTGGATGCCCAGCCGCAGGCGCGGCAGGGACAGCAGCTGTTCCAGCACGATGACCAGCGGGTCGGCCTGGCGCTGCCCGCGGTCCGCCAGGGCGTAAGGCACGTGCCGCCGGTCCCGGGCATCGTACTGGCCGAAGACCGCCTGCACGTGGGGGGCGTAGGCCTCGATGTCGGGCACCATCACGATCACGTCGCGCGGCTGCAGGCCAGGATCGGCGGCAAAGGCCGCCAGCAGCTGATCGTGCAGGATCTCGACCTCGCGCTGGGCACTGTGGGCAACGTGGAAGCGCAGCGAATCGTCGCGCGCGGCATCCACCGCCGGCCAGCGCTCGCGCGTCTCGGCCAGTGGCCGCAAGTCGCGGATATCGTCCTGCAGCTGCTCCAGCAGCGTGACCCCCGGCAATTCCTCGAATGCGTCGATGCGCCGGTGCAGCGCCTCGAAGGCCAGGCCGCAGCGCGCCCGATGCGCCGGATCGTCGATGTCGTCCAGCAGGCCGATGAAATCCCGCCCCTGGCGCCCCCAGGACGCCAGCAGCGGATGCGTCTGCTGGTGCAGCGCGTCTTCGTCCAGGACCTCTGGCATTCCCGGACGGCGCGCCTGGCGCCGGAAACGCGCCCGCAGCAGTTCGCGGTCGCCCTGGATGTCGGCCCAGTAATGGGCGCAGGGATTGTTCACGCAGACCAGGATCTGGATCCAGCGCGACAGGCCGGACAGCGCTTCCAGCGTCTGGCGCGGCATGGCGGAAATGCCGAAGACCAGCAGGCGGCGGGGCAGTCCGGATGGGCGCGGGACATCGCCCGGCGCCCGGACCCGCGCCATGAAGGCCGCATGTACGGCGGCGCGGCCGATCGGCTCGCTGCCGGATGCGCCCAGGTCTTCCAGCAGGGCGCGCCACAGGCGAGCCTGCCAGGCCTGCGATTCCGGCAGGGGCTGGTCGCCGCCGTACGCATCGGGCAGGATGAATTCGCCCCGGCCCCAGGCGTCCAGCCAGTCGGCCCGGTAGACCTGGTACTGGTCGAACAGGTCCGCCAGCCGGCGGGCCAGCTGGTGGCGCTTGCGCACATCGGCGTCGTCGGCCAGGAAGCGCGCCACCGGCTCGAAGCCCTGCTGCCGGGCCAGCGCCGGCAGCAGGCGCATCAGGCGCCAGGCCAGCGGATCCTTGTCCAGTGGGGATTGCTCGGGCACGGCGCCAGCGCCCAGCACGGCGCGGTACGCCTGCCACATGAAGCGCGAGGGCAGCAGGAAATCCAGCGCGGCCGCAATGCCGCAGCCCTGATCGCGCTCGGCCAGGGCCAGGCGCAGCCACTGGGCAATGCCGTTGCTGTGCACCAGCAGACATTCGTTTTCCAGGGGATCGAGCGGCGAATGGCGCAGCCACGCGACCAGCACCTCGCGCAGTTGTTCCGCCCGATTGCCGTGGACCAGCATCAGCCCCGGAGTGAGTTTCGCCACGCTTTTCCCTTCTCGCCTGTCGTTCCAGGCTAGATGATAAAGGCTTTCGGCCCGGCTTCGGACCATCCCGGACCGGCGGACGAATCCGGCGCGTTGGGGTTATCCTAGGGACACTCCGAACGACCTTTGCCCGAGACTGTTGCAATGAATGCTGTGCCATCCCCCGTCCGGCCCGCCTACCGGACGGCCGCCACCCAGGAGGAAATCCAGGCCAACCTGGCCGACATCCGCGCCCGCATCGACGCAGCCTGCGAGCGCGCCGGCCGCGATCCGGCCGAAGTCCGCCTGCTGCCCGTCAGCAAGACCGTGGACGAATCCCGCATCCGCATGGCCTACGCGGCGGGCTGCCGCCAGCTGGGCGAAAACAAGGTCCAGGAAGCCTACGGCAAATGGGAAGCCATGGCCGACCTTGCCGACCTGGACTGGGCGATCATCGGCCACCTGCAGACCAACAAGGCCAAATTCGTCGCCCGCTTCGCGCGGGAATTCCAGGCCCTGGACAACCTGCGCGTGGCCGAGGCGCTCGACAGGCGCCTGCAGGCCGAAGGCCGGAGCCTGGATGTGTTCGTCCAGGTGAACACATCGGGCGAGGCCAGCAAATTCGGCCTGGCGCCCGAAGACGCGCTGGACTTCGCCCGCGCCCTGCCCGCCTACACATCCCTGAAAGTGCGCGGGCTGATGACACTGGCCCTGTTTTCTCCGGACGAGACCCGCGTGCGGCCCTGCTTCCAGCTGCTGCGTGACCTGCGCGACCGCCTGCGCCAGGATGCCCCCCAGGGTGCCGACTTCGCCGAGCTGTCGATGGGCATGTCGGGGGATTTCGAATGGGCCATCGAGGAAGGCGCCACCACGGTGCGCGTCGGCCAGGCGATCTTCGGCGCCCGCGCCCTGCCCGACAGCCATTACTGGCCCGAAGGCAAGGCCGGCTAGACCCGCCCCATCCGCCCATGGCAGCCCGCCCGTCCTTCGCCGAGTCCCGGACCGGACCATGCCCGGGATGGCGGGCCGTTCGCACCCTGGCTGCAGGCCTGCTGTGCCTGTGGCTGGCGGCCTGCGCAGGCCCGGGCAGCCGAGGGCCGTCCATGCCCAATCCCGCCATCGATCCGGCGCAACGCACCGAAGTGATCATGACGGCCCTGAGCCTGCTGGACACCCGCTACCGCTATGGCGGATCGCAAGCGCGGCAGGGTTTCGACTGCAGCGGCCTGGTGAAATACGTATTCGGCGCGGCAACCGGCACCACCCTGCCCCACAACACCGAACTGATCGCCCGCATGAGCCGCCCCGTGCCACGCCGCGACCTGCAAGCCGGCGACCTGGTGTTCTTCGATACGCTGGGCCGACCGAACTCGCACATGGGCATCTACCTGGGCGACGGCCGCTTCATCAATGCGCCGTCCACCGGAGGCCAGGTCCGCATCGACACACTGGACAACCCCTATTACCGGCGCCATTTCCAGTCGGTGGGAACCTTGTTCGCCCGATGAAAAAACCGGCGCCGGCCAATGGCCGGAGCCGGTTTCCCCGCGCCCCGTCCCGGACGGCCCGGGAATCAGGACACGGGCCAGCCGCATGCAGCGGCAATCAGGACTTGCCGGAGCGTGCCGGTTGCTTCGGTGCACGCATCTGCGCCAGTTTCTCGCGCTGTTCGGGCGTGAGCACGGCGCGGATCTGCGCACCGGTCTGCGCACGCAGCAAGGCCATCTGTGCCTGCGCCTGGCCCAGCGCGTCGGCAGCCTGCCTGGCCTTGGCCTCGTCGAAGGCGTCGGCACGGCTCAGTTCGCGCAACGATTCGTGCGCGGCACGCAACGCCTTTCTCTGGTCATAGAAGGCCTGCGCCTGGTCGTGACGGATCTTGAAGATCTGGTCCTGCTGTTCCTGGCTGAGATCCAGGGCGCGCAGGCCATGGCCGCCGAAATGACCGTGATGGCCGGCGTGGCGGCCGGCGTCGTGCCAGCCCATGTGATGCTGGCGGGAACCGCCATCGGCCGGCATGCCGGACGCGGCCGTGGCGGCCAGGGGTGCGGCGACCAGGGCGGCAGCCATGGCCAGGGCCGAGAGCGAGCGGGCGCGGGTGACGTGGGTGTTGTTCATGTCGGTCTTCCTTTCCGTGTTTCCGGCGGCCCCCCGATGGAGCCGCGATGGAGACAGATTAAGGGCCGACTGCGGTGCAAAAATGGGCAAATCGTGAAGACTTCGTGGAGAAGCGTCAGCGGATTCTGCCGGCTCAGGCGCCCCCGAGATCCAGCCGGTAGCCCACGCCGTAGACGGAGCGGATCAGATCCTCGCCCGGGCGCACGGCAGCCAGCTTGCGGCGCAGGTTCTTCACGTGACTGTCCACGGTCCGATCGGTGACGACGCGGCGGTCGTCGTACAGGCCATCCAGTACCTGGTCGCGGGAAAAGATGCGCCCGGGCTGGCTGGCCAGCAACGCCAGCAACCGGAATTCCACCGGTGTCAGATCCAGCGCCGTGCCGTCCAGGCGGGCGCTCCAGGCGCCTTCGTCGATGTCCAGCCCACCGGTGCCGCGCGCCGGTGCCGGCACGGCCGCGCTGCGGCGCAAAACCGCCTTGACGCGGGCCACGACCTCGCGCGGGCTGTAGGGCTTGCAGATGTAATCGTCGGCACCCAGTTCCAGGCCCAGCAGGCGGTCGATCTCTTCGGTCCGGGCAGTGACCATGATGACCGGGATGGCAGTCCTGGCGCGGATGTCTCGGCACAGGTCCAGGCCGTCGCGCCCGGGCAGCATCAGGTCCAGCAGCACCAGGTCGGGCATCCAGTCCGAGACCAGGGGCATGACCTCCAGGCCATCCTCCGCGCAACGCGCCTCGTAGCCGGCTGCTTCGAGATAGGTGCGCAACACCTCGGCCAGCTTGGGTTCGTCTTCGACCACCAGAATCCGCATGCCTTACTCCTTGTTGCTCGCGTGACGCCCGCTCCCGCCTTCCATGCCAGCCGCGGCACCATCCCCCAGGGGCCATTCGATGCGGACGGCCAGCCCGCCCAGGTCGGACTGCATCGCGGCAATCTCGCCGCCATGCGCCTGGACGATGGACCGGCAGATCGCCAGGCCCAGCCCCGATCCGCCATGCTGGCGGCTGCGCGAGGACTCCACCCGGTACAGGCGGTCGAACAGGCGGGGCAACTGATCGGTCGCCACCGAAGGCGCGGTGTCGGCGATTTCGAGCACGATGCGGCCCGCCTGCCGGCCCGCCCGCAGGCGCACGCGCCCCGGGCTGTCGGTATAGCGCAGGCTGTTTTCCAGCAGGTTGGCCAGCAGCTGTTCCAGGCGGCGCTCGTCGCCGGACAAGCGCAGGCCGGGCTCGATGTCCTGGTCCAGCGCCAGCCCCGCCCGGGCATACCGGTCACGCACGGCATCCAGCGCCCGCGCGGCCAGCGCCGACAGGTCCAGCGGCCGCATCCGGTAATCCAGGGCGCCGGCGTCGGCCAGCGACAGCTCGCGCAGATCATCCACCAGCCGGTTCAGCCGGCCGATTTCATGGGCCAGCGAGGCCAGGGCGGCCTCGTCCGGCGCGCGCAACCCATCCTGCAGGGCCTCGATCTCTCCGCGCAGCACGGCCAGGGGCGTGCGCAGTTCATGGGACATGTCGGCCATCAGCTCGCGGCGCAGGCGGGCGTTGCGCCCCAGGCTGTGCGCCAGGCGGTTGAAATCGCGGGCCAGGCGTCCGAGTTCGTCGGGCGCTCCGACCCGTACCCGGGTGTCGAAATCGCCGTCGGCAAGCCGGCGGGTGGCCTGCGCAATGCGGCGCACGGGCACCAGCAGCAATCGCGCCAGCAGCAGGCTGACCAGGGCGGCCAGCAGCACGGACAGGCCCACGATCACCCAGGTCGCCCGCAACTGCCGGGACTGGAACTGGCGGTCGATCTCGTCGTCGAGCACCATGGGCATGGGCGGGGGGCTGAGCAGCCAGCCCACGGAACGGCCCTCGACGACCACGGGGTGGCGCCGCACGTCGGTTCCGGGGCGCACGCGCGGCCCGGCCAGCCAGCCGCCATCGGCGTCCACCAGCGTGACCCGGGGCGGCGGGCCCGGCGGCAGGCCGCGATCGCGGTCGCCCGGCCGGGCGTAACGCGACAGACGCAGGCTGCGCCACCATCGCTCGCCCCCCTCGGACAGGAAGCGCCAGCCGCCGGCCTCGGCATAATCCGCGGCCAGGGCCTGCGCCAGGCTGTCCAGCCGCTGGCTCTCGCGTTCCCGGATGTAGTCGTCGAAGCCGCTCTCGAAGCTGTAGCGCACGGCCATCCCCATGGCAAGCGCCACGACGATGCAGGTCGCCAGGATGGCCAGGAACAGCTTGAAAGTGATGCTGGATCGCATGGTAAATCTCTTCCGCGGTCGGGATCGCGGTTCCACGTCCGCGATATCGTACCGTAGGCGCTCTCCGGATGGACGACGCCGACGCCGCTACGGGCTACACTCGGGGCCGCCCCCTTCGCCATGGAGACATGCATGACGCCCTCATCCGATTCGACGCCCTTCGCCTCCCTGCTGGTCCACTGCGCCCCCGAATGGAACGCCTATTGCCAGCACGAATTCGTGCGTCGGCTGGCCGACGGCACGCTGCCGCCCGAGGCCTTCCGCCACTACCTGCGCCAGGACTATCTGTTTCTGGTGCACTTCGCCCGCGCCTGGGGACTGGCGGTCTACAAGAGCCGCACCATGGCCGAACTGCGCCAGGGCCTGGACAGCCTGAAAGCCATCGTGGACCTGGAGATGGATCTGCACGTCGGCTACTGCGCCCGCTGGGGCATCCCCGAGGCAGAACTGGAAACCCTGCCCGAAGCCAGCGAGACCATGGCCTACACCCGCTATGTGCTTGACGCAGGCCTGCGTGGCGACCTGCTGGACCTGCACGTGGCGCTCGCCCCGTGTCTGGTCGGCTACGCGGACATCGCACGCTGGATCGAGGCCCAGGCGTTCACCGTGCGGGGACCGGCCAACCCCTACGAAGATTGGATCGCCATGTACGCCAGCGACGAGTTCCAGGCGGCCGCGCAGGCCGAGCGCGACTGGCTGGATGCGCGCCTGGCCGGGCAGAACGCCGAACGGCTGGATGGGCTGACCGCCACGTTCCGCGATGCCATCCGCCTGGAAATCGATTTCTGGCAGATGGGGCTCGACGGCGCCTGAGCCGCCCCCCGGCGCTAGTCCCGGATCCGGTCCAGCGCCCGCGCCAGCGCCTCGACGGTGCGCTCGACGTCGTGCAGCTTGTCCAGGCCGAACAGGCCGATGCGGAAGGTCTTGAAGCCTTCGGGTTCATCGCAGGCCAGGGGCACGCCGGCAGCAGCCTGCACGCCGACCTGAGCGAACTTGCGCGTCGTGTGGATGCCGTCATCGGTGGTGTAGCTGACCACCACGCCGGGCGCCTCGAAACCGGGCGCCGCAACGCTCTTGAAACCGCGTTCGCGCAACAGGGCACGCACGGCCTGCCCCAGCTGGAGCTGCTCGGCCTTGACCCGATCGTATCCGTAGGCCTCGGTTTCGGCCATCACGCGGCGCAGGACGGCCAGGGAATCCGTGGGCAAGGTAGTGTAGTAGGCGTGGCCGCCTTTTTCATAGGCTTCCATGATGCCCAGCCACTTGCGCAGGTCGCAGGCGAAACTGGTGCTCTGCGTGGTCTCGATGTGCTTGCGGGCGGCCTCGCCCAGCATCACCAGGCCGCAGCAGGCCGACGAGGTCCAGCCTTTCTGGGGAGCCGAGATCAGCACATCCGCGTGCACTTCGCGCATGTCCACCCAGACCGTGCCCGAAGCGATGCAGTCCAGCACGAACAGGCCACCCGCTTCGTGCGCGGCATCGGCCACCTGGCGAATGTAGTCGTCGGGCAGCATGATGCCGGAGGCCGTTTCCACATGCGCAGCAAAGACGACTTCGGGCCGGAACTCGCGGATCGCCGCGACGACTTCGGCCACCGGCGGCGGCTCGAAGAACGGTTGGGCGCCGGCCTCGATCGGGCGCGCCTTGAGGACGCGCTCTTCGGACGGAATGCGCCCGGTCTCGAAGATCTGGCTCCAGCGGTAGCTGAACCAGCCGTTGCGGATCACCAGGCAGCGCCGGCCGGTCGCGAACTGGCGCGCCACGGCCTCCATGCCGAAGGTGCCGCTACCCGGCACCACGATGGCAGAATGCGCCCCGTACACCGACTTCAGGGTGCGCGAGATGTCGCGCATCACCTGCTGGAACGACTCGGACATGTGGTTCAGGGCGCGGTCGGTGTAGACCACCGAATATTCCAGCAGACCCTCCGGGTCGACATTGGGCAGCAATCCAGGCATGGCTTTCTCCGACGGAACGATGCACCGATTGTAGACCAGCCCCGGGCCCGGGCCGCGGTGAAGCACCGTGCCGGAAAAGACACGGACCGGTGCTGACCGGGTGCGGCGGCCACAGTACAATGCGGGCAACGTCTGCGCCATCGGGGGCGCTGGCGGTTTGACGCAGTGCATAGGCTCCCGTTTTCAAAATAAAAGACAAAGGCTGTCCCTCCATGCGCTCCACTCTCGCGGGAAGCGCCACAGGCGCCAGCAAGGAGATTCGATGGAAACCAACCTGACGACCGATTCGTCCCCGGACACTGCAGCCGGCGCATCCGCACCGCCGCCGCCCCACCTGATCCGCCGCGAACCCGTCCTGGATCAGAACCGGGGGCTGGCCGGCTACCGGCTGCGCGTCCTGTGGACCGAGCCGCAAGAACCGGGCCCGGACGCCGGGGCCGCCCTGATCGAAA
>Ga0182792_1000406_pt1 | contig 41367 bp, 59 predicted proteins | sample Passage237B_FD_130497 | JGI IMG/M metagenome (GOLD analysis project Ga0182792, IMG submission 130497) | Cellulose adapted compost microbial communities from Newby Island Compost Facility, Milpitas, CA, USA - Passage2 37B (version 2) (version 2) ...
CTTGCCCTTCTCCCACGTGCGGGTCACGATCAGGTCGCCCATGTCCACGGTGACCTCGGCGTAGTCCTCGCCGTCGCGCACCGGGCGCGGCGTCTCGCGGGATGCTGCGCCGCCGCCCAGGGCAAGCCAGATGGCGTCCAGGACGCTCGTCTTGCCTTGGGCGTTGCGGCCGGTCACGATCTGCACCGTGCCGTCCGGTTCGATTTCGACCGCTCGGAGTCGTTTGACGTTCTCGGCGGTCAGCTTGATGATCTTCATGCGAGCCTCTCAATCGCAGGGGTAAGTAGGTGCGCCCGCCGGGCCGCGCAACTGTGAAGGGTGCGCAGCGGCCCGGCGGGCGCGGTAGTAGTCGGGTCAGTTGGGACGGCCCGGCAGCACAGGGCAGGCCACGCCGTCGCTGATGACAGCGACAACCTCGTTGAATGCCTGCTCCACGATGCGGTCCAGTTCAGGCAGCTTGAAGCCGATGGCCAGCCCGCCGCGCTCAATGCGGTAGCGCAGGTTCGCCACCACACGGAACGGCTCGCTACCCACGAACGGGCGCAGGCCCACGGTGAACCGGGAGGGGATGACGAGGTTGCCCTTGCGGCCAGCCTTGCCCTCCACCTCCTCGGCCCAGCCGAAGGAGCGGGCACCGTTGTCCAGCCAGTCCGCGGACTGCCATGTGGCCTTCGTGCTGCCCTGAATGGACTGCACGATTTCCAGCAGGGTCGAGCCATCAGGGTCAGCGATGACGCTCAGCTGGTCCTCGATGAAGTCCGCGAACGTCAGCTGGTCGTACAGCTTCCCGCTACGCGCCGTCCACGCCTCCCACTCGGGCGAGGGCCGCAGCTCCAGGGTGACGCGATCCTCACGCCACCCACGGTTCCCATCGAGGATGCCGTGGACCGACAGCCGCTCCACGTCGGCCCATACCTCGACGCCGTAGGCGTCGTCGTGCGCCTCCCGCTGTTCCAGGTACGCCACGAAGCCCTCGGGGTGGGTGACCCGCGGGTTGCGGACCACATGCCGCGGGGCCTCGGCCCAACGGTCAGTGTCGGCGAACTGGATGGTGTCGCCGTCGAGGACGGCGAACACCTTGCCCGGCTCGACGGGCAGTGCGCCTGCCGCCTGCTGGGCGGTGGTGATGATTTCGCTGAAGTCAGTCATGGTCTACTTGGCCTCCCTGAGAGTGGTGGGTGTGCTGGCCTCGGGCACAGCACGCAGCCCGCTGAGTTCGGGCTGCATGGGGTTGTTGCGGCTGAGGTTGCCGTTGCGGTCCACGTACGCCACCGAGGCGTCGCGGGCAAACTCGGGAAGCTTCAGCTTGATGGCGTCGGAGATGGTGAGCACGGTGCCGTCTGTCTTGGGCATCGGCTCGACCGTGATCTCCAGGCTGAGGGTGCCCTTCTTGCGGGTTTCGCGTACGCGCTGCACCAAGTCCCACAGGGCCTCGGACAGCTCGTCGTGGGTCTTGCCCCCGGACTGGGTTCGCAGCCACTCGGCGAACGGCTGGATGGGCGGGTCTTCGATCACCTCCCCCGTCAGGGGATCGGTTACGCGGCGATCGGTCATGGTGTGCCTCCTTCTTGGTGGGTGTTGGGTACGCCGAAGCCCCGCCCAGGCGGGTGCCTGCGACGGGGCTTCGGTCGTTCGTGGGGTTACGGGGTGCGCTGCTTTGCCAGCCAGCGCTCCACGTCGTCGGCGTCGTACAGGACGCGCCTGCCGACCTTGAAGGACGCTGGGCCGCGTCCCATGTGTCGCCAGTACCGCACCGTCTCAACGGGTGCGCGGCACAGTTCGGCGACCTCGGCTGTGGTGAGGAAGCGGGCCATCACGCCACCTCGGCATCGACTGCCCAGGTGGCCCGCCAGACGGCGATCTTGCGGCCGTTGGCGCTGGGCCGGTGGCTGCGCCTGCGGCCCACTTCCACGATGCGGCCACGGACGCGGTACGACGCGATGAGGCTGCCGACGTGGTTGGCCTCGCCCTTGGTGGGGTGCGGGATGCCGAACCGTTCCTCAATGTCGTCGCTGGTGAACTCGACGCCCTCGCGCATCATCTGCTCGATGGCCTGCTCGGCGCGGCTACGCCACCATGGGTCGGCGTTGTCGATGTTGGCAGCCACGTCCAGGAGGTTGGGCTGGGGCTCGTCGCTCATAGCGTGCTCCATTCGATGGTCTCGTTGCGCACCGGGCAGTTGCGATGCTCGATCCAGACGCGCCCTCGCGTCCGCCGCTTCAGCCACTCGGCCAGGACGGCCCTGCGGCACACGGTGCACATCAGCAAGTGGTGGCCGCAGGCGGGTAGGAACGCCCGCCATTCAGCGGGCGCGCCACAGTTCGCGCACGGCACAACCTCGTCCAGGCTGATGCCCAGGTCGGTGTCGGCACTCGGCACGGGCACCACCCGAGGCTGCTCAATGGTGGGCGTGGACATGGCCTTACACGCCCTCGCCCGCTGCGACGAGCGCCTTCAGGTCAGCCAGGGTGCGGGCACCGCGGAGCCACGATGAAACCTCGGCCAGCGCATGGGCCTTCACCGAGCAGTGGCCGTTCTCGTGGACCTCGATGGCCATTTCTGAGGCCGACTTCGCAACGGCCGGGACGATCACGTCGAGGGGGACGGTCTGGAGCATCTCGCAGGCCAGCTGCCAGGCGGTGATGTAGTCGGCCAGGTCGTCGGCGGCGGTGGTGTGTGGCCCCAGCACGTCGATGGCTTGCTGGAGTTGTTGGATGCGCTCGCTGGCCGCAGCCAGCGCTTCGGCACGGGTCAGGAATGCGGATGAAGTGGTCACGGTGGTCTCTCCGTTCGTTGGGTCGGTTGATAGCGCCCCCAGGTTGGGGGCGGGGCGGTCGTTGGTTGGGTGGGGTGCCTACGCTTCGGCGTATGTCGAGGGTGGGGAAGGTTGGTCGCGGCGTCGGTTCTTCCGCCCGCCCTCCCACGACTTCGGCTGGCGCACCTTGCGGCGCTTCATCCGCGCCCGGTGGCGGGTGTGCTGGGCGTCCTCGGCGGCGCGGCCGTAGCCCTCGGCCCGGCGAACGTCGCTCTGGCGCGTTGCGGCGTACCGCCACATCACCGTGACGACGGCGCGCGGGCCGGGGTCGTAGACGGCCGTGATGCGGCCGTGGGTGCGTAGCTCCAGGCCACTTTCCGCCCGCCGAACGCTCTGCGGGGTGGCGACGGCGTTCAGAATCTCGTCACCGTCCACCCCCATATCCAGGGCGCGGGCAATCGCGTGTCGGGTCAGGTAGAACGGGCGGCTCATGACAACCTCGCTGCGATCCGTTCGGCCATCGGGTCGACCGGAGTCGAGCGGGCAACCTCGCCGCGGTGCCGCACGAAGGTCAGCACGTAGCCCTCGAAGTCGTCTCGCCGCCCGGTGTACTTCTCGTACAGTCGTTGCAGCCATTGACGCTTGCTCGGGCGATCCAGTCCGAGCCTGTCGCATAGGGCGGCAACCTCCGGGCAGACCTCTCCCGATGCTTGGCCTTGGTTGCCCGGTCGGCACCGGGGTTCGGTTGAGGTGTGCCCCGTGGTGGGGGCTGCCCGGCTCACCGGTCAACCCAGTCGTGGATGGCGGGCACGATGGCCCCCAGCAGCACCAGCAGGATCACGGGGAGGACGATGATGCCGCCCGCGTTGGTCCAGGTCGGCACGTCCAGGTGCAGCAGCGCAATCACTGGAGTGCTCCTACCGCCAGGGATGCCTCGCGGCCCGCCTGCGCGCCGCACAGGCCCGCCCAGCTGTCGAGCTTGCGCCCACGCGCCTCCCGCAGGTTCGGGTACATCTCGGCCAGCTTGGCGTCCACGTCGTTGGCCCGGTTGGTCAGCACCACCAGCACACCGCTGCTCGTGTCGTCCTCCTGCGCCTTGCGGAACAGGGCGACGAAGCGTTGCCGCACCACCTCGCCGAAGTGCAGGTAGAACGAGGTGCGGGCACGGCCGCGGTCGTTCGGGTGATACGGGTTGTCGCGGAGGTGCGCCCGCCAGGCCGCGCGCGCCTGCTCGATGACGTTCGGGATGTACATCTCCACGCGGGCCAGGTCATCGGCGTACCCGATGCACCACCACACCGGACGACCCCGCGAGATCAGGGCGCGCACCGGCGCGATGCCGGGAGCCACCAGGGCAGCCAACTCGCCCATCAGGGCGGCGCTGCGGCCCTCGGTGGAGTAGCGGCGCTCCTCGATGGGGACGCGCTTGCGGGCCTTGTCGCGCCGCGAGGCCGCGTCGAGCATGGCGTCGTCAATTCCCCACTTCACCATCAGGCTTTCGGCCTTCTCGGTGAATGCGTCGCGCTCGGCTTCGCTGGTGGTGGATGCCGCCTTGGCGAGCAGCGCGTTGATCTTGACGGCGTAGTCGCTCATGCCGCTGCGGCCTCCTCGGCCAGTCGGCCGGTGAAGATGGCGACGGGATCGACGGCGGCAGCCTTCGCGATGGCGTACACCTCGGGCACCGTGAGCGCGGCCAGGCCGTCGATCTTCCTTCGGAGGGTGGTGTAGGGGATGCCAGTGATCTCGGAAGCGGCAACCAGCGTGAGCTTGGCCCGCGTTAGGGCTGTGCCAGCGCTCAGCGCCACAGCCGCATAGAGTTGTTCTGTAGCCATATGGCGACTGTATAGCCACACGGCTGTAGCCGCAAGTGAATATTGCGAAGCTATCTGGCTAGATTTTGTAGCCGTGTGCCGCTAGCATTCGTACATGGACGAATCGCAGCGTTTCAACACGGTGGTCGGGAGGACCATCCGTGCGGAGGCTTCCTTCAGCGGGATCTCCGTTGCGGAGCTCTCGCGTCGGTCCGGCATCGAGTACGTGACGCTCGGCCGCTACCTGAGGGGCGAGCGCGCTATCCCTGTCCCGGTCCTGTACAGGCTGGCAGAGGCCATCGGCACCACAGTCGGCAAGCTCATCACCGAAGCCATGGGCCGGATGGAAGATTAGCGGGGTACACGACGGGTACACGAGACCTTCACAGACGCCCGCGTTGAACCAACGCGAGCCAACGTCCCGATACGCTTAGTCAACGGTGGCCAACGCCAGCAAAGGGCGTATCAAACGCCCTGATAAGGCGGAGGTCACTGGTTCAAGTCCAGTTAGGCCCACCACGCGAATGCCCTTGCCAGACGGTGAATCCAGCAAGGGCATTCGGCGTTTCCGGGGGCCGATTCCGGGCGGCGGGTACACAACGGGTACACGGCCTGTTCGATTACGCGCCCGCCAGCGCCGCGGTGCGTGCGGTGTCCATGGCGTCCGCCACCACGTCCAGGCGATCACCGAACAAGTGGCCATACAAGTCCAACGTCAGGGTGGCCGACTTGTGCCCGAGCATCTGCTGCACCACCTTCACATCCGCCCCGGCAGCAATGGCCAATGACGCGGCCGTGTGACGGAACTCATGGGGATGGAAGTGAGCCGTGAATACCGGCTTGTCGATCAGCTGGCCGTCCTGCCCCTTGATCTTCTTGGTCAGCTGCCGCCCGAGGGCATCCAGCTTCGGCTTGCACAACCCGAGGGCCTCCGCGGCCGGGATGAGTGCGGCACGCTTGAACGTGCTGGCCCGCAGCACGCCACCCCGCGGCCCGGTGAACAGCAGGCTGTCTTTCCCCTTGCCCTCGATGAGCGCCTCCAAGTCCTTGACCAGGAACTTGGGGATCGGCACCTCCCGCCGCCGGTGGCCCTTGGTCGGCCCCCACACCAGCTTCCCCCGCACCGGTGTCACACTCTCGGCGACGATGACGCGGCGGCGCAGCAGGTCCAGCCGCGACACCCGCAGCGCGGCCACCTCGCCCCACCTGAGGCCGGTGTAGGCGAGGAACAGCACCAGCAGCCGCCAGAACGGCGGGACAGCTGTGGCCAGCGCATCCACCGCGGCGTGCGATAGGTACCGCTTCTCGATGGGGTCCACGCGGGGCAGCGTGACGCCCTTGGCGGGGTTCTTCGCCAGCCGGTCGTCCTTCACCGCCAGGGCCATGGCCAGCGCGAACACCCTGTGCACCTTGCGCACCGAGGCGGGTGCCAGGTCCAGGCCAGACACCCACGCCTGCACGTCAGCGTGTGTGACATCGCCCAGGGGGACCGCGTGCCACTGCGGCTTGATATGGGTGCTGATGATGCCCTCGTAGCGCTCCCGCGTCTTGGGGCTGATGTTCGTCTTGGTGTCCAACCACTGGTCGCACCACTCGCCCACCGTCACGCGGGCACGGCGCGGGTCAACGAAGCCGCCTACCAGCTTGGCCCCTTCCATCTGCGTCAGGTACCGCTCGGCGTCGCGTTTGGTGTCGAACGTCTTGGTGCGCTGCTCGCCTGCTGGGGTGCGGTACCGGGCGTACCAGCGCACCCGCCCGTTGCGGGTGCGCTTCTCCACGCTGGCCATCAGGCGCGGTAGTACTCGAAGGCGTCCCGTGGTGCGTATGGGCTGCCATCGTGCGGGTGCTCGCCCTCCACAATCCACACGGCGTCCGCACCAGGGCCGTCCGCGTCGAACTCCTCGTCGTCGGTGCCATCCTCGGCGGCGCTCCAGACACCGAGCACGTTGAAGGCCAGGGGCCAGTTCGGCTGATGGGCGAGGCGCACCTCGGCCTCGGCCGGGTACTGCTCCAGCAGGTCGATGAGGTCCTGAACGGTCATTGGTCTCTCCTTGGGTGCGGTGTCCGCGGGCCGGGCTGTGGCCCGCGGGCGGTGGGTGGTCAGTCGTCGTAGCCGAGTTCGAAGCCGTTCCGCTCGAAGCGGCCCTCGACCTCGTGGGCGTAGAAGTGCAGGTTGTAGGTCTCGTGCTCGCCGCCGCGCTGCTCGCTGGCGAGGGCCACACCGCCGAACAGCACGGTGGGGCTGATGTGTGCGTGGGCGATGGCCGGGATTGAGGCCCAGCCGCCGGTCGGGTAGCCCTCGGGGCTGAACCGCCAGTTGATCGGGTAGGTGCCGGGCACCAGGTCGACCATGTGGTCGCGGGCTGCGGTCTGCTCGTACTTGATGGCGGTCTTGCCTGCCGGAACGGTGACGCTGACGGGGAGCGGGTAGATGCCCACGGTGGCGGTGAAGGTGCTCATCGCGCGCACCGGGCCACGATCTCGGCCTCGATCATGACGATCTGGTCGGTATGGATGCCGTACTCGTTATTGCGGGCGCAGTAACGCATGTCGCGGAGGAGCTCCTCGATTGGCATCGCCGGGAGCATCGCGGCGTAGCGGGCGTTTGCGGCCTCTTCGGTGATGGTGTGTGTGGTGTTCGCCATAGCTCGATAGTGGCATGGGTTTTGGTCGATGTCGAGCGGGTTCGGCGAAGATATTTGCCCTAATCATTGAGCTAATGAATCTTCGTGAGAGGGCTTGTATCTGTCGTGCTAGTCCTCCACTATCGAGCCATGACGAACACCACACCCGCCCAGAAGTACGCCACCCGCGAAGACTGGCTGACGGCCGCGACGGAGCAGCTGAGCACGCTGTTCAACCTCGCCGGGCACGTCCTGCCGCCGGTGCGGCTGTCCGTGGGCTGGCCGTACAACACCCGGCCCGGCAGCAAGGTCATCGGCGAGTGCTGGAAGCCCGAGGCGAGCGCCGATGGGGTCGCCCAGGTGTTCATCAGCCCGCGCCTTGACGACCCGGTGCGCATCCTCGATGTGCTGGCGCACGAACTGGTGCACGCCACCAACTACGCCACCGGCCACTCCGGCCACGGCAAGGAGTTCCGGGCTGTTGCGGTCGCGCTGGGCCTGACGGGCAGGATGACGGCCACGGTGGCCGGGCCGGAGCTTGCCGCCACGTTGACCGATCTGGCCGCGTTCCTCGGCCCGCTGCCGCACGCGGCACTGAACCCCGGCGATGGCGTCATCGTGATCGGCGGTGGCCCCGGTGGCGGCGTGCCCGTCGCGCCCCCGCGCCCGAAGCAGACCGCCCGCATGTTGAAGGTGGTCTGCCAGGAATGTGGCTACCTGTGCCGGGTGTCGTCCAAGTGGCTCGACAGCGCGGGAGCGCCCCTGTGCCCGACCCACAATCGCCCGTTGGAGCGGGCGTGAACGGGCGGCGGGCCGTGGCGCTACGGGCTGGGCTGGGGCCGGGCGTCCGGCGCGAGCGTCAGCCGGAAGCCCACGTCGTGCCGCGGTATCCAGGACTGCCGCAGGGTGCCGCGGGAATCCCATTCGATGTGTACCGCGTCGCCGTCCACCCACAGCAGACGGGCCGGGACGGCCACGGCACCGCCGGGCCAGACCAGCCGCGCCACCACGAGCCGGCCCAGCCCTGCATAGCCCGAGCGGTCGCGCCCAGGCGGGCGGACGCTGTTGCTTGGTGCCCGGTAGAGACGTTCCTCAGCCACCACCACAGAATCGAACAACTGTTCGAGTAAGTCAAGACCAGGTGCGGGCCTCGTTGCTGGAGGGCTGCCAGAGGCCCGCACCGTCCCCAACCGAAGGAGAGACCACCATGAGGATTCAGACCACTGTCGCCATGTGCGACCTGTGCGGCTGGGGCGGGCAGTACGCCCGTCCAGCCGATTTCCACCGCTTCGGCTCCCTCGATCTGTGCTACTGGTGCGCCCAGCCGAACCGGCCGGGAACGCACCGCTGCGGCCATCACACCATGGAGGTGACGGCAACCGGCTGGACGTGCTCCTGCGGCGCATCGTTCCAGACGCCGCGTGACTTGGCGCTGGTGCTGCCCCTGCTGGCCGTGTGGGGCCTGTCCACGAGGATGTCGGTGCTGGCCCAGGTGCCTGATCTGGTGATGGCCACCGGCAACCGCCACATCGAGAGGTAGGGAGGAAGTGATGGGTACACTGCGCGGCATGATTCGGCCGATCACCACGAGGGAAGCGGCGACGCTGGCGGGCATCTCGGTGGGTGCGTTCCGCAGCGCGATGAAGCGTGCCCGTGACCGCGGCCTCGATATGAAGCTGCCGGGGCCGGACAAGCGAACGCCGATGTGGGATGCGGATGCGGTGCTGGCGTATCTGGCGGCGCGGCCGGGGCCGGGCGCGTGGCGTGAGTGCCGGGAGGCGCTGGCCAAGGAGCGGGAGGGCAAGTCCTGAGATTCCCTTGATTTCCACCCTCGACCACCTTGCTAAATGGCAAGGTCTGCGGTAACGTAGACCTTGCCAACGAGGAAAGGGGGTGTAACAATGAATAGGGAACTGCGGGAGGTGCTCAAGGCACTGGAAGCTCAGGACTTCACCGTGCGGCGCACCCGGCGCGGCCACTACTTCGTCACGAAGGATGGCCAGCGGGTAGCGACGTTCGCGGGGACGGCGAGCGACCACCGCGCGCTTGCGAACGGCATCGCCGACGCGAAGCGGGCTGGCTTCCGCTGGCCGGTGTAGACCGGCAAGGGGTGGGGCGCAAAGCTACTGCGCCCCACCCCGACCCACCATAACCCGCCGCCCTACAGGAGAGAACATGAACTACAACGCCACCGCGACCCTCACCCGCCACTACGCGCGCATGAGTGAGAGCGACATCGACGCCGTCCTTGACGCCCTGATCGACTATCACCCGGCCATCGGTGGCGATGCCACCGGTGAGGCCCACGTCGTCATCACCCTGCCCGCCGAGGGGCTGGACCAGGCGATCAGCACCGCCCGCGCCCTGTTCGCGCCCTTGCGGCCGTTGGGCCTTGAAGTTGTGCCGACCGAGTTGTGGGACCGGCGCGTCGGCATCCCGCGGGTGCCCGAACTGCTCAGCGTCACGGACGTGGCCACCCGGCTGGGCGTCACCCGGCAGGCCATCCTCCAGCGCATCGAGTCCGGCTCGCTCCCGGCCGTCAAGGTCGGCAAGGGGTGGGCCGTCCCCGCCGCCGCGGTGCCCGCCGCCTGAGACGCCGCAAGCGCCCCACCCTCGCGTTGAGGGTGGGGCGCTTGGCGTCAGTGCTGGCCGTCAGGCCCGCTGTACCCGCTCACACCGAGGGCAGCGGTAGAGGCCTCTGGCCACCACGTACATCAGGCTGCCGCACCGGCGGCAGTACCACGGAGCGGTCACAGTTCGTCAGCAGCGCCCGCCACGACATCGCCGTCAGCGCCTCGTTCGACGTACCGGGTGCCCGAGGTGGTGCCGCCGATCTTGTCGGCCACGTCGTAGAGGCCCGCGGCCGTGAGGCCGAGGATGAGGCCGGTGGCGCACGCCGTGTAAACGCCAGCGGCGGCGATGGTGCCGTCGCCCAGGAACACGTAGTCGGCCACCGCCAGGGCAACGCCCAGCAGCACGGCCAGCAGCGCCGACCAGCGGCCGGTGACGCCCAGCGACTTGCCGAGGTTGACGAGTGCCAGCACCACCAGCGGGGTGGCGAGCAAGGTCAGGTTCATAATGTTCTCCTTCGTTGGTTGGTCAGATGGCCCACGTAGCGGGCCACGTCTTCGCGCCGATCAGCCCATCGACGGACAGTCCCGCCTTGCGCTGCACGGCCTTGGCTGCGGCAGCGGTCAGCGGCCCGTACAGGCCGTCGATGCCGCCCTTGTACAGGCCCGCCTTCTTCGCCTGCGTCTGCCACTGCTTCAGCCATGCCCGGTCGGTCTTGCCACCGAACGAGCGGTTGTAGTAGCCGCTGACGGACCGAGCGCCGCCCGCCTTGGGGCCGAACCAGTACCCGGCCGGGAGCGGGAACGCGGGTGCGCCCCCAGGGGCGGGCGGGCTGGGCGGCTTGGCGGTGATGCCCCACTGCTCGTCCAGCTGCTCGACGATGGTGTAGGTCATGCCGGGCCAGACGGCGCGGCTCTGCTCCACCGTCTGCGCGACGGTCGCGTCCTGCACCTCGGCGTCCTTGTAGGAGCCGACTGCACCGATGCGCAGGCCCAGGCCCAGCTTCTTGTTCGCGGCGTAGAAGAACGCGAGGCATCGGCGGAGGTGGCTGAAGTCCGACACGACCGCGACGGAGGTAGCGCCAGCCTTGGCCGCAAGGGGCAGCCCGTAGGTGAAGTTCCCGTTGGTGGAGCCGGACTTGGACTCCTCGATGATGCGGGAGGCGGGGATGCCCTGCGCGACGAGGTACTCCTTCGCGTTCGCCGCCTCGGACTTCTTGTGCCCGGCCTTGACGCCGCCGGTGACCACCACCTTCAACGTTGCGTCCTTCCGGAGTAGCCCGAGGGCCACATCGAGGCGGCGCTTGTACTTGGCGTGCAGCTTGTCGTCGGCGGTGTTGGCCGACCCGGCGACGAACATGATCAGCGGGTCCGCCTCCTCGGTCACCGGCATACCGGCCTTGAACCACTTGATGAGGTCCGGGCCAGGGCAGTCGGTGGACTTCACCTGCGCGTGCCAGCCCACCGACGCGTTCGGGAACTTGGCGACGAGGGCCTTGTTGACGGCCCGCAACCGGGCCAGCATCTTGGCGCTCGGCTTCTCCTTGGTGCCCAGGACGGCCAGCACGCTGACGCTCTTGCCGCCCTGATTCGCGGTCGCACCATCGGCCCGATCCAGGCCGCGCAACTCCCACAGCTTGCCGTTCTGATCGACCGCGATGCTGTACGCGATGTCGGTCCACCCACGGCCGTCCATGTGATAGTCCTGCCAGCCGCGCAGGTACTTCACGATGGTGCTCTTGCTGGTGCCGATGGTTCCCTTGCTGCCGGGCCAGTGGTTGAAGATGCGGGTCACCTTCGACGCCACCAGCTTGGTGACGCCCTTCGCTGAACGCGCTCCCCAGTCGTTGCGCCGGTAGTCGTAGTCCAGTGCTCCCATGATGGGCCTCCTTGGTGCATGTGAAAGCCCCGGCCGGGAGTGGCCGGGGCTTGGTTGGTTGACCGTCAGGTCGTGGGTTCGTCGGGCAGCCGCTCGGGGTCGGGTGCCCCCTCGCGGCGATGCCGGTAGTACAGGTCGAGCAGCCCGCGGCAGTACGCCCACAACTCGCGGCTGTACGCCCTCGACGCGGCCAAGTCGTCCTCCAGCGTTGACAGGCGTTGCGACAGATGGCCATACAGGACGCCGAAGACGCCTACCACGGCCACGATGATGGCTGCGCCGCCAGTGATGACGGCGGGGATGGTTTCCATTGCTCTCCTCGCGGGGGTTGGGAGTCTCTCGTTACGCTGGATGGCATGACCGGGCCACGTGCTTTCCTTGGGCTGGCTGCTGCCGCCACACTCCTGCTCACGGGGTGCTCCATCCCACTCACCTCGGACGAGCCGCCCACCCCGCCGGTCGCATCGGTGCCATCGTCGGTGGTGCCGCTTGATCCCTCGGAGCAAGTCCCCGCCGAGCCTGTGCTCGATCCGACGTGCCGCGAGGTGGACGCCGACAACCTCAAGCGAGCTGCCGATCTCGTCGGCGTCTACTGGGATGGACGAATCACCAAGAGCGCGATGGTTGACGCCGGGCGCGAGCACTTCGTCATTGCGGTGAAGATCAGCGGGGCCAAAGATGAGGGCTACGGGACCGGCGCGAACCTCAACCCGGAGCGCGATCGTGCAACGTTCGTCAGTCAGGAACGCTCGAACGGAACCGTATGGTTCACCGAGGTTGCGGACGGCTGGACGGACTTGCCCACCAGCCAGTCAGCCAGGGCGGCGGCGCTAGATTGCCTCGGCCGCTAGCGCCGCCGCCTTCGGGCTGCTACGTCCAGCGGGGCGGGACCAGCGAGTCGCCGTAGTTGGCGTGCTCGGGGTGCGGGTTCAGCTTCTTGCCCTCGTATGCTGCGTTCAGGAACTTCTGAACGTCCTTGATCGACGCAGTCTCGTAGATGTAGCTGACTGAGAATCCAGACACGCCGCCCCAGCCACCAGCCATGTTGGTGCCGGTCTTGCCGCCCGAGCTGTACTTACAGCCGAGGCAACGGCAGATGAAGTTGGTCAGCGCGTTCGAGGTGGCGGAACCCCAAACGCCATCCACGTCCAGCTTGGCCATCGACTCGATGCCCCAGATGCTGCCGAGGTAGACGTACTGCCAGGTCGGACGGAAGCGGTTGAGGTAGTTCTGGAGGCCCAGTCGGGCCATCCCGGCCATCTTCTTGTACGCCTTGTCGAAGCTGCCGGAAACGGTGCCGCTCCAACCCGTGGCACTGATCCCGACCACGTAGTCGAGCATCGCCTGGGACTTCGCGCCCCAGACTCCGTCGGTGTCGAGCTTCTTGCTTGGTCGTGGTGCCATTGCTGGCTCCTTCCCTTTGTTGGTTACACCGCCGCTGATTGCGGCAGTTCGCCGCCTGCGGTCCTCTCCCACAGGCGGACGTCTTCTTGGCCGAGGCTCCAGAGCGCGAAGCCGTCGAGGCCCCACTCGTAGCGGGCGCGGTCGGCCCAGTAGGCCGTTGATTCGGCGTCGGCGTACCACAGCACCGACGCCCCTTCGGAGTCGCACAGGAACACGCGGCCCAGCCACGTGCCCACGTCGAGGGGCCGGATGGTGAGTTGGCGGGTCTCGCCCAGTGCGATGGGTATGTTGGGCAGGTGGTCGAAGTCCCAGTCCAGCGGGATGTCGCGGGTCCGGGTCTCGTACTCCTCTACGTCTGTGGTGGGCCGGAACACGTTCTTCTTCAGGTTCCACGTCACGCCGCTGCGCGGGATGCGGCCGACCGTCCATGCGTCGTCGCCCAGCCTGACGGTGAAGGCTTCGCGGGGCTGGTACCACCAGCCGTCGCCGACGCGCAGGTGGTCGCACCATGCGGCGCGGTTGGCCCACAGCCCGACGCTGCCGTTCTTCGCGGTGCTGGGGATGGTGGCTTGCAGGCGCAGCGGCACACTGGTCTCGCTGGCGCTGTAGTAGGCGCGGGCCTTGGTGCCGCGGATGCGGAGGCCGACCACGAAGGTGCCGGTGCCGGGCGTGGTGCTGGTGCCGGGGGCTGTGACGGTGGTGCTGGCGAGGACGGTGGAGCCGTTGGTGATGCGCAGGCTGCCGGTGTTGGACACCTCGGCTCGGATGGTTCCGATGTGGACGCCTGCGCGCCCGGCGGCGGGCAGCTGGAGGCGCGCTTGGACGTGCAGTGCCTTCTTCCCGAAGTCGTGGTTGAGATCGAGGGTGCCGCCACCGCTGCCGACGCGAGCTTGGGCGTACTTCCGGTCGGGGTTACTGGCGGGGTGCTGCGTCCACGTGCCGCTGCGCTGGTAGTAGGAGGTGGCGACGATGCCCGCGGTGCGGAAGTCGTCGTCCCAGATGACCGCGGACTCGGGTGGCCGCTTCAGCGCTTCCAGGGTGAGGGTGAGGCCGTTGTTGGGGCCTACCCACTCGCCGTCGCGGTCGCGGAACTGCCGCGGTCCCAGCGTGTAAACGGCCCCGGCGGCGCGGTCGGTGGCGTCCGCCACGCTCCACAGCGGGCTGCCGCTGGCTGGGCCGTAGCGGGTGGTGTACGGCCTGCCGTTGAAGGTTCCTGAGGCGATGCCCTTGGCGCTGCCCGCGTTGTAGTCGGTGGCCTCGCACCAGTCGTAGACGTGTGGCAACGCGAACGGGGCGTGCTCGTACGGGTCGCGGTAGGCGAGCCAGGGGATGTGTGGCTGTGGGGCCGGGTCGTGCACCCAGGTGCCGTCCAGCCACAGCCGCGCCCCGTAGTAGGTGGCGGTGGAGGCGCGGTAGCCGCTGGTGATGGTGGGGAACGGCGGGTAGTCGTGGATGCGCCAGGCGAAGCCGTAGGCGGGTAGGCCGATGGAGAGCTTCGCGGGGTCGACCACGCTGGTGGCGTAGCGGTAGATGCCTTCGAGCCAGTCGCGGGGGCTGACGGGGCCGGGGGCGCTACCTGCCCACGCCATGCCGTACGACATGATGCAGATGTGGTCGAGGATCGTGCCGAGTTGCTGGTAGCGGCACCAGTTCTCGTCGCCGACGCTTCCGTTGAGTGAGGTCATGCCGGGCAGATCGGCATTGATCTTGCGGCCCTTGCCATGCACGGCGTCGGCCAGCTCGGTGAACAGGGCTTCGGCGGCGGTGGCGTTGCTGTACGCGCCGCCGCGCTCCAGGTCGATGTCGATGCCGTAGGCCCACGGGTACGTGTCCAGCAGCCCCTCGATGTTGGCGATGAGCGCGGCGCGGGCGGTGGGGTTGTTGCGGAGGGCGGTGAACACCGCCTCGTTGCCATCGTTCATCACGCACAGCCAGAACCGCAGGTGCGGCCACTTGGCGCGGTAGGCATCTAGGAGCGCGGGGTTGAAGATCTGGGTCAACGCCCCGGCGGCGTTCACGCGCCACCCGAAGATTGACACGTCGGTGAGCCGGTCGCCGTAGCGGTCCAGCACCAGCCGCACCCGGTCGGTCCAGGTGAGGCCGACCCACACCCAAGCGCCGCCGGTCACGGTTCCTCCTCGTCCTCGTCGTCGTCGGGTGGGTCGTTGGGGTCGGGGGTGCCCGGCTCGTCCTCGGGTTCCGGTTCGGTGCCGGGGTCGATGGGTTCCTCCGGTTCGTCGGTCTCGGTGGCCACCGTGTCGTCGGTGACTTGGGTGATGCCGCGCAGCCAGACCAGTACGCGGCTGCGGGTTGTCGCGGGCTGGTCGATGGGCACGTCCACGTCGGCGCGGGCCGTCAGGTACGGCGGCAGGCCAGCACCTTGGCTGGCGGTGTGGCCCAGGCCGTCCACGCGCGCGGCGTCGGCGATGGTGCCGAACAGGTAGCGGCCCACGCGCACGGCGGCGGCACCGTTCAGCGGTTGCGCATCGACGCGCAGCGGTGAGGCTTGCTCGGTGTCGGAGGTGATGACCATGGTCTGCGGGCCGCGCATGATGCCGTTGCGCAACTCCCAGCCGCCGACCGCCTCCAGGCCCAGGTCAGCGCTGTGCAGCGTCCAGCCGGTGATGAAGCTGCCGGGTTGCAGTTGAACGTCCGTCACCTGCACGGTGGCACCGCCGGGCACGACGGCCTGAATACGGAGCCGCAGCGACTCGACGCGCTTGCCCGAGCTGTGCTGCGGGTACAGCTTGCCGAACAGGCGCACGGGGCTATCCACCGACGACCCCTGCCGTCCACGGCATCTCGGTGACGTGGGGCACCCAGCCGGAGGCGATGCCACCGGCCTGCACCAGCACATCGGCCAGGCTGGTGGTGCCAGGCCCGTCCGGGTTGGTCACCTGCACCCGGAGGCGGAGGGTGACGATGCGCTTGCTGGCCGCTTCCTCGGGGCGCAGGTGGACGGCCTTGTGCTGGCCGTTCATCAGGTCACCTGTTGCACGATGGTCTCGGTGCTGGCGTCGTCGTACACGATTTCGGCAATCACTTCGACGGTGGGTGCCACGCCGGTGGGGTAACCGGCCGTGGCCAGCTGCATCGACACCGTGTAAACGTCGCGGGTGTCCGGGGCGACCGTCTGCTCCACCCAGCGGGTGCCGCCACCAGCGAACTCGACGTGGTTACCGCCCGTCACGCCACCGGCGGCGACGGTTGCGCCAGCCGCGGCCCAGTGCGCCAACCCGTTGTCGAAGCGCGCATTCAGCAGCAGGTTGAACGGCACCAGATCGCGGGTGTCAATGCTCGCCCCGGTGGTCAGCACCGCGGCGTCTTGGGCGGTATCGCTGCTGCCCAACTCGCGCAGCGTCTCCGATAGCGTGATGGCGCTGGCCCAGGGCCGCACCATGTCGTACTCCAGGCGGACGATCCGGTTGGCCACGTCGATGCCCAACTCGGCATCGACCACCGTCACCTGATCGCCCGCGGAGAACCGGTCGAGGGCTTGGCCGGACCACACGCTGAGGTCGATGACATCCACCTCGTAGCTGTAGGCGGGCCGGGCACGCTTGCCGAGGGCCGCCTGGGCCATGGCGAGCATGGTGTACGGGTTGGTCCCGGACGCGAAGTCGTAGACGGCCGTCTTCACCTCGGCGGTGAAGGTGTAGTCCTCCAGCCACGGCACGCCGTCGTTGATGGCCTCGATGCCGACGCCCTCGGCGTTGCGGGGAATGATGCGGGTGACCAGGGTGGTGGTGTCCTCGATGCGGCGGGCACCGGAAACCCCGCGGCCGTAGAAGAACGTCAGGCCGCTGTCCTTGCCGCTGAACGTGAGCAGGCTGACGGTCCGGTTGGTGTTGTCGAAGGTCAGGTCACCGCCGTGCACCTGTGCGATGGCGCGCAGGCAAGCCAGCGGCGACCCCTCCTGCATGGACCAAGTGCGCACCGTGGAGACGTTGACGACCCCGACCGTCCAGCCGGTATCGGCCAGCACCGCCGCCATCTCGGTCCCGGCCTGCGCCCCGGCCCACTCGGTGGCCGGAACCTGCCCGGCTGTGCCCAGATCGTAGAAGCGGGCCTCGGCGTACACCTCGATCATCGGCACCCGGCCGTCGCGGTAGGAGGTGATGCGGCGGATGCGGTACAGCTCGCCCGCGGCCTCCACGGCCCGCTCGACCACCAGGGCGCTGGCCTTGGGGTGCCCGGCGGGCAGGGCGAGCTTCAGGTATTGCTCGCCGTTCACCTCGTGCAGGATGCGGGCCAGGGTGGGGTCAGCGATCACCACGTCCCGCTCGCCCGCGTCGTTGTGCACGATGAGGGGTGCCCGCGCATACACCGGGTTCGGTGCAGGCTCGTAGCCGGGTGGGGTGACGTGCACGACGAACACGGCCGGTTCGCTTGCCAGCCCGCTGTCGTCGGTGACGGTCAAGGCCACGGTGTAGTCGCCGATGGCCCAGCCGGACACGACGGTCAGGGTGGTGCCGTCCAGGGTGATGGTCACCGGCTCGGGCGCGGTGACGGTGAAGACGGGCGTGCCCGTCCAGGTGCCGGTGACCTCGATGCTGCTGGTGCCGTTCTGGCCCAGCGTGATGTCGGTGATGGGGTCGAGTTCGGGTGGCGGGGCCTGCTCCTTGACGGCGATGGCGGTGACCGTCTCGTCGGCGAAGAGGGGCACCTGCCAGCGGACGAGGCCGTCGAAGTCCAGCGGCAGCGCGCCGGGTGCGGTGGCCGCGCCCCAGGTTGCGCCGTCATCGGTGGACAACCGCGCCAGCGGCACCGAGGCCAGGGCAGCCGGCTCAACCTCTACGGCTGGCCGGTACACCCACGTCACGGGCTGCGCGCCGGTGTACAGGGTGGCCGCGCCGGTGGCCTCCACGCCATCATCGGTGACCGTCAGGTTCGTGCCGTCGCTGCTGTCGTGGCCGCGGGCGGGCAGCGCCCGCCGCACCTGCGCGACCAGGCTGGCCATGTCGGCGCTGGTGGGCTGCCAGTAGCCGATTTCGTCTACGAACCCGCCTGCCCAGTAGGCGGCGGTCGGCGTCAACGTCAACGCCTCGAAGTCCGCGGTGCACGCCGCGTTGGGCGTACCCGAGAGGTTGCGGACCGGGCCAACGAAGGAGGCGCCGGTGTCGCGCTTGACGACGGCCAGCTGCGACGTGCGGGCGTCCATATCGACCAGCCACAGGAAGCACACCCACTCGCCCGCCGTGGGCGTCCACGGCAGCGTCTCCGACTGGTCCAGCACCGCCGCCCCGGCCGCGTTGTACACCATGGCCCGCGGCCTGCCGTCGCTGAGGGTGGACAGGTACACCAGCGGCGTCTTCCCGCTGGTGTTGCGGGTAGAGATGATGGGGGTGAACGACATCGCGTACGAGAGCGCGGCCCACACCTTGAACAGCAGCTTGCCGCCGCTGGGCCACAGGCCCGCGAAGTGGGGCACGGTGAGGCTGGTCTGCTCGGTGGCCGGGGCGCTGGTGTTGCACCGCAGGTTGTTGCCCCACCGGCCCGCCGACAGCGCGGCCGTGTTGGCGTAGTTGCGGATCGTCCAGGTTGCCTCCGGGTCCGCCGCGTCCGGCATGGTGCGGGTCGAGCCAGAGGGCTCGTTCAGCGCCTCGAAGCGTTGCAGCAGCACCGCGCCATCGGCTGGCCACTCACCCGCCCAGTCCAGGCGGCTGTCCCAGCGCGCCAGGGTGTCGCCCACCGCCATGCCTATGCCCTCCTGCTGTTCGCTTTGATGGCCAGCGCGGTGACGGTGCCGCCGGTGGGGGTGGCCGTCACCACGGTTTCGCCCAGGGGCAGGGCGAGGCGGTCGTAATGGCTCATGCCCTTGGTGGCGTGCCGTAGCTTGCTGGTGCCCGCCGCATCCCAGACGGCGAAGTCCATGTCGGCGTAGTCCAGGACGAGCCGCTCACCGGCAGCCACCGCCACCTCCACGTCCAGCCCGTCACCGCCCACGTCGAGGTGCACGGCGGTGAAGGTGCCCTGCACCTCGATACGTGGCCAGGAGGTGACGTTGCCGCGGGTGCGGTCGATGGTGGCGGTGGTGGTGCCGCTGGCCGTCTCATCGGGCACCGCATACCCGTACGGGTCGGGGCACTGGAAGGTGAGCGGGGCTTTCAACGTGCACTGCGCTCCCGGCACCCACAGGCCCCGCGCCCACTTCAACTCGGCAGCTGCGGCGGCGTACCACACCCAGCCGGGAGCGAGGTCGAGGGCGAGGGGTTGCAGGCCGTGGCTGGGGGCGCACGCCTCCGCTACCCCGGAGGCCAGCGACAGCGCCCCGGCGGGGGTGTCGCTGGTGATGGTGAGGTCGAAGCCGAAGCCGCCTTGGCCCAGCCTGCCCGCGGCGTAGAACGCGCCGTCTTGGCCCGGCACCTCCACGGTCTCGATAGCGAGACCGGGCAGGCCCGGCCACGACTGCAACACGGCCTCCAGGCCATCCACGTCGCTGGTGTTGAACTCTCCGTACTGGAACATCAGGCCACACCACCCGCCAGGTTGAGTCCGCCACCCAGGGCGCGCAGCTTGCCCTCGATGCCCTCTTGGAGTGCCTGCGACACCTTCCGGATGTCGCTGTCGCTGCGTACCTCCATGCGATCGACGTGGACGAGCGGGCCTTGCACCGTGATGCCCGCGGCGGCGGTGCCGCCCGGCACATCGGCGGTCAGCGCCGGGGCAGGCACAGCGGCGGCGTCCATCATTCCCAGCGCCGCCCGGTGCACTGCGTCGGTGCCTTGGGCGATGGACGCGGCAAAGTCCGCGGTCATTGCCTCGCCGGAGTACGTGACGTACCCGTGGCCCGCGAATGGCCCCCACTTGGCGGGCGAGAACGGCCACAGTCCGCGCAGGTTGGCCATGCCGTCCTTCACCCAGCTGGTGAGGCCCGACCAGGCGTTCTTGATGCCCTTCAGGAACCCGTTGATGAGGTTCTTGCCCGAGTTGACGAGCAGGTTGGCGAGGTTGCCGAGGGCCGACACGATGCGGTTCGGGATGCCCTTCACCCAGTCGACGGTCTGGCCGAGCTTGTCCTTGGCGGCGGTCAGCACGCCCAGGAACCAGGCTGCTGCCTTGCCGCCCAGCTGGCCAAGGGCGGCGAGGCCGGACAGAAGGCGGTTCGGGATGCCGGTGACGAAGCCGACGATCTTGTCCCAGATGCCGCGGGCGGTGGCGCTGATCTGCTCCCAGTTCGACGCCAGCCACGCCACCAGCCACACGATGGGGCCACCGAGGGCGATGAGGATGCGCGGCCCCCACTCGGCGAAGAACGCGACCAGGCCGTCCCACAGCCCTACGGCGGTGTTCACGATGCTGTCCCACAGGCCAGCCAGGAACGAACTCACCTGCTCGCCGAAGCCGGTGACTGCGGCGACGATGGCGTCCCAGGTCTGGCCCAGCCAGTCCACGAAGCCGCCCCACACGTCGGACACCCAGGCGACCACCGAGTCCCAGTTCATGGCCAGGGCGACGATGGCGGCGATGAGGGCGATCACGGCCAGCACAATCCAGGTGATGGGGTTGGCCAGCAGGGCGGCGTTCGCTGCCCAGATGCTCGCGGCCCAGGCGAAGAACGCGCCCACCAGGGTGGTGCCGATGACGCCCGCGACGACGCCTAGCACCCACTGGTTCTCAGCCAGCCAGGAGCCGAAGTCCTGAAGGTAGGGCATGGCTGCCGACAGGGCGTCGCCCAGGGCGGTGAAGACGGTGGTGGCCAGCGGTTCGAGGGCCAGCTGGGCGTTGTTCTGCACCAGCTGCCACTTCTCGGCGAAGTCGGCGGTGTCCTCGCCTGCGGCCAGGATGGTGTCGCCGGTGGCACCCATCGCGCCCTGTAGATCGTTGAGGTTGAGCTTGCCGGACTTCAGCGCGTCCACGAACTGGGTTGCGCCGCGGGTGCCGAACACCTTGGAGGCGAGGTTGAGGGCTGCGGCCTCGTCGCCGGTGGCGATGAAGCCCTCGATTTCGCCGACGACACGGCGGAACGCTTCGGAGGGTGCCTCGCCGTCCTTGGCCAGGGTCACGATGCCCTTGGACAGGGCCGCGGTCATTCGGTTGGCGTCCAGGCCCGCCTTGTCCATCACGCCGATCATCGCTGCGGTGTCCGCGAACCCGAACCCGAGGGCCTTGGCTGCCGGGGCGGCGTTCTTGACGGTGGCGGCGAGTTCGTTCATGCCGACGCCGGTGGCCTGAGAGGTGCGGAACAGGGCGTCCATCGCGCCCTCCACCGCCGCACCCTCGATGCCGAAGGCGCTGAACGCCGCGGTGGTCTTCTGGACGTCCACTTCCTTGCCGAGGATGCGCCCGGCCTCCAGGTATTGCGAGGCGACGGTTTCCAGGGTGTCGCCCGACAGGCCCAGGCGGGTGTTCAGATCGGCCACCACGGGGCCGATGGCGCTGAACTCGGCGGGCACGTTCTTGCCGACGCTCTTGGCGACATCGACCAGCCCATCCAGGGCGGCACCAGTCGCGCCGGTGCCGACCCGGATGGTGTCGGTGACCTCATCGAAGGTCTCGCCGATCTTGTAGAGGCCGACGAAGCCGCCGACGACGGCCGCACCGGCACCGGCGGCGATCTTGCCCCACGGCACCTTCGCCATCGCCTGCTGGAACTTGCCGCCGGTGGCCTGCCCTGCCTTGTCGCCCGCGGTGCTGGCCTCACCGATGAGCTCTTCGGCGAGCTTGCCTTGCGATCCTGCCAGGCTGGGGACCACCTGCACGTAGGCGGTTGCCAGTTCGATGGCGTCAGCGGACACGGCAACCACCCCCGTTCAGGTCAGTGGGAGTCCCACCAGGCGTCGAACTCGCTGATGGGGATGGGGTCCTTGCCGATGCGCTGGACCTCCTTGCTGCCGGGCCGCTCCACCGGCTTGGGCCGGGTCGCGTTCCGCTTGCCCTGCCGCTGCCAGTTCGCTTGCGCGAGCAGGTCGATCAGGTCGGCCAGGAAGTAGGTGTGCTGGGTCCAGTCGTGCCCGCGGATGGCGCGGGCGATTGCCGAGTCGGGACCGGCGCTGTGCACCACGGCCCGCACATCAGACCAGGTGGTGCGGCCGGTCCCCAGCCACCGCAGGCGGCAGCCCACCCGCATCAGTTCGTACTCGACGGCCTCTGCGTGGTCGGCGATCAGGACGCAGAGGCTTCCGATTCCCCCAGGTCGATGCCCGAGTGCTTGGCCCAGGCGGACAGGATGACGGCCAGCGCCTTGGACGATGCGGTGTCGCGCAGGCCGGGGCAGTAGGTGTCCAGGAGCTTCAGCTGCGCCTCGCCCAACGCCTGCAACTCGGCGGTGGTGGGCTTGCGCTTGGCGTTGTGGGCGTCGGCAATCGGCTTGCTGGCCTTGCCGATGCTGTCGCGGATACCGAGCGGCAGATCGTCCATGTGGGGCAGCTGCCACACCTTCCGCGCGCCAGGGATGCGGAACTTGAATGGTGCGCTGACTTCGACTTCGAGGTCGAGGATGTCGGACATGAGTGGGCCTCCAGGTTGTTGGGTTGGGTGGGCCTCTGAGGGTGCGTCGTGGGGCCTGCCGGGCGGGCGCGAGGCCCTGCATCCCGCCCGGCAGGCGCTCAGGTGGCTCAGGGGCCAGCGACGGCGACCACGCCGTCATCGAGGTACAGGTACAGCACGTTCCCGGCGGCGTCGGGCTGGCAGCCCAGCGTGATGCCGAGCTTGATGGCGTCGGTCTTCTTGAACGGGATTTCGTCCACCTCGGTGGGCGTACCGGCCGGGACGACGATGACCACCTTGGCCAGGCCGTCCTTCATCTTGAAGGCGTACCTCTTGGTCGGCAGATCGACTGCGCCGATGCTGACCTTGAACTGGGTGCCGTGGCTCTCGGTGGCGGCGGTGACGGCCACGTTCGCGTCGCCGAAGGTGTCCTTCAGGCTGAACTCGGACAGCTCCAGGTGGGTGTACTTGATGGTGCCATCGAACTCGGACAGGATGCGCTTGACGATCGCGCCCGACCAGTCCTTGATGGTCTCGAACGACTTGGACAGGCTGAGCGCCAGGCCGTCCTCGGACACGTAGCCCGACGAGGCGAAGCCGGAGAAGTCACCGGCGTACACGTCCTCGTCGTCCGGCACCGCGGTGGCCATTGGTGCCGACAAGATTGCGCCCGTGGTCAGCTGGTCAGGCGCACCCGACAGAATCCGTTGAGCGTCAACAGGCATGTCGGTCTCCTTTCATGGTGGATTTCTGCTGCGGCCTGACCGGGTTGGGCTTGGCCGTGCCGCGGTAGCGCGGCGTCCTTGGGGCCTGCGATTTCAGGCCGTGTAAACGTCGCCGCGCAGATCGGCGGCGACGGTGAACGAGTAGCGGGCGCGGCCCGTGGTGGGGTCCGGGTCGGCGTACGGCAGGGAGTAGACGGCGAGGTTGCTGAACGGCACCCCGGCCAGCCAGCCCTCCCGCTCAGCCAGCTGCAACCACGCCAGCGCTTCGGCGGCGAGGCGCTGCGCGGCTTCCTCGTCGTCGTTGCTGCGGCCCCACGCCGTGAGCGTCAGCTGGTGGCGGTACACCGCCAGATCGCGGGCCGTGCCGCCGGTGCCGCGCACCTGCAACTGTCGGCCCTTGGGTGCGCCACGGCGGAACCCGCGGACGTCCGCCAGCTTGGTGGCCAGGTGCCGCACCGCCAGCGCCTCGGCGTCCACCGGCACAACCAACTCAGCCACGGCCAGCCCCAACCGCTGCCGTCAGCGTCTTGTCCTCGGCTTCGGCGCGCATCGCCTCATCGGTGTTCGTCTGCACGATGACGCGCCACCGGTCGCGGCCCTGCACCAGCTGCGCGTCCACGCCCTCACCGGCCGCGTCCGCGATGGCTTGCCCGCGCCGCAGCCCGTCGGCCGCGCCCGCGGGCAGGAACCGCAGCTTGCGGAACCCTTCGTCGTTGAACTCGATGCGTACCTTCGCCATCACCCCTCCTCGGGTTGGTAGCGGGTGAGGGTTACCTGCACGTGTGACAGCGCGCCGGTGGGGCTGGACCACGCCTGCGGGGTGCCTTCCACCAGCCAGCGGCCCCCAGCCACGTCCACCGCGCACGACTCGGTGACATCGGCACCCTCGGGCAGGAACAGCAGCCAGCGGTCCTCGGACACGTCCTCGCCGCCTTGGGTCTTGGCCGTGCCCGCCGGGTTGCGCCAGCCCACCAGCGGCACCGTCCGCACCGGGTGGTCGTAGTCGTAGACCTCGTTCTGCCGGGCGTCCAGCACGGTGGCCGGATGGATGATGGTGGCGGGCAGATCGGCGAAGCTGGGCAGCACAGCCATCACCCCCGCGGCGCTGCAAGGCAGATGAGGGCGTGCTGGAGCACGTTGGGCAGCCGCCTCGACTGGAACGCGCCTGCCGTCACCAGCAGCGCGTCCAGCGACAGGCCGCGGGCGCGCGCAGGGCTGCGCACCGGCAGCAGGTACACCTTCCACTCCGGCGGCTGCGCGGCTGCGAACTCCTCGCCGTCGTGCAGGTCGGCGCACACAATGCCCACCCGGTACGTCATGCTTCCGGCCCCAATCGGTAGGTGTTCAGGACCGCCAGATCGCGCTCCAGAAGGCTCATGCCGCCAGCGACGCCGGGCGCGGTCTGCGCCCACGTGACGGCCACGCCACCGGCGCTTTCGGTGGTCGCTCCCAACGGCGAGGCCAGCGCGTTGGCGACCACCTGCTGGATGATCTGCCGCACGTCGTCGGCCGTCTCGTAGCCGTGCCGGATGGTGGCGATGATGGCGCGGTACCGCTCGGTCCACCGCGCCCGGCCCAGGCGGGCAACGCTGCCCACCTCGGACCACTCGAAGTCTGTGTCCTCGACCAGCGCGGTGCCGCGCTCGGTGAGGGAGAGCACCTCCACGAGGTGCATGGTGGGCAGCGCCAGGACGGTGCCGCCCGGCCCGTCCAGCCGGAACGTCTGCTCCACGACGGGCGCGATGTGCCAGCGGCAATAGCGGCGCACGCCAGCCGTCGCGCCTGCCAGGAGCAGCGGCAGCCGCGGGTCGTCGGCGGCGATCTTGCCGCGCGTGCCCGCGCTGAACTCTGCGGCCGTCAGCAGCTCCGGGAACGGCGGCACCTCGGGGATGGGCTGGGTCATTCCTTGACCGCCTTGGTGCGCGGCGTGCGCGCCTTGTTCCGCGGGGCCGGGGCAGCCTTGCCCGCCACCGGGACGGCACCCAGGCGTTCCGCATCGGCCTCATCCAGGAGGTAGGTGAGGCCGTTCGGGAGCCGGTACTCGTTGAGTGCCATGGTGGTACCTCCTTCCGTGTGGCGCTGTGGCCGGGCAGGGGTAGCCGCCCGGCCACAGCGTCAGGGTTGGGACGGTCAGCCCTCATCCGGCGCGTCGTCCGACAGGGTGACGACGACGAACGCGGACGGGCGGCGCACCGCCAGCGCGACCCGCTCCTCGGCACGGACGGTCACCAGGTTGCTGGTGAAGTCGGTGTCGTGGGAGTTGGTCGACTCGACCCGCACGCCGCCCTTGCGGTACACGGTGCCGCCCTGCTGGAACGCGCCGACCAGCGGGGAACCGGCCGCGACCGCGGGGGTGACCACGGTGCGCAGGCCCCAGACCGGGGGCTGCCACTCGATGCCGCCCTGCCCGTACTGCCCGGCGAAGAACCCGCCGCCGAAGTACTGGCCGTTGGCGTCCTTCGACAGCCGAAGGTTCTGGTAGTCGGCCGGGTTGATGACCAGGCCGTCAGCGCTCAGGCCGGTGGCCAGCTGCACCTTGGTGATCGCCCGGTACAGCGCGTCGGCGTTGTCCGTGCGGTCGGCGGCGGTCTCCGTCTGGAGGCCGCTGCGGTTCAGCAGGCCGCGCAGGTTGGGCGAGGTGCCGTTGCCGTTGAGCACCTGCGCTTCCTCGGTCAGGCCGAGGTCGTACAGGAGCCGCCCGTTGATCTCGCTGACCAGGAAGTCGAGGTCCTCGATCATCTCGTCGGTCAGCTTGATGAACCCGGCGATCTTCGACAGCGCGTCGGTGACCGGGGTCGGGTTGGCGTAGTGCAGCTGCGGCTTCGCGCCACCCTCCGCGACGGTGCCGAAGTTGCCTTCGCGCGCACCCTCCACGAAGTAGGTGATGGCCTGCCCGCTCAGGGTGCCGGTACCGAACAGGTCGGTGATCGTGGGACGCCGGAACGCCTGCACGATGGTCCGATCCACGGTGGTCAGCAGCGCAGCCAGGCTGCCCGAGTGCCCGCCGGTGGCCTGCGCGTCGGTGTTGGCCTTGAACTCCGGTGCCGCGACCGATGCGCCCTTGATGCCGCGAATCTCCGCCAGCCGCTTGGCGGCGTGCTTGACGAAGTGCTCGCCCAGGGACTTGGCCTGAATGGCCGTGGGCTGCTCGTGCTTCTCATCGGGGGTGAACCCGCCGATGGCCTGCACCAGCGCGTCGCCCTTCTCAGCCAGCGCGATCTCGGCGTCCAGCGCCTTGATCTCAGCCGACTTGCCTTCGAGGTCGGCGACCTCTTCTGCCGTCAGGCTGCGGCCCTCGGCCTTGGCCTTGGCAATGACATCCTGTGCCGCCTTCAGAAGTGCGGCACGCGTCTCCTTGCGATTCATCGCAGGGACTCCTTCCTGCCCTCACGCGAGGGCGAGTAGGTGGATTTCTGCCGCGATGGGATCGGCGGACGGGTTGACCCGCAGCTCCTCCGACTTGGCCGCTTCCGGCTCCTCGTCGTTGGCGTTGGTGTGACCGCTGGCCGCGCCTCGCGCGGTGCCACCGGGATCGGTGGACTTGCCCGTGTCCTCGCCCAGGGAGGCGAGCACGGCGTCGATGGCGTCGCGCGCCTCGCGCAGCGACTGCTCGTTCTTGGCGCTCAGGGTGCGCCCGGCCTTGATGCCGTCCACCAGCGCCTTGACGGCGACCACGGACGTGTCTTGGTTCGCGCCTACCGGCACGAAGCTGAACTCGTAGACCTTCAGCTTCCGAAGCTCGTTGGCCTCGGTGCCGTCGTCGAGGGTGACGGTGCCTTCATCGAGCACGTCGTAGGCGAAGGACAGCTGGTTCAGCCGCCCGCCCTTGACCAGGCGGTACACCTGCGGACCTTTGGGGCTGTCCAGGTCGAACGCGCCCTTGACCCACCAGCCGTGTTCGTCCTCGCCGTAGTCCAAGCCGCTGGCCACGAAGAAGTCGGGATCATCCAGCCGATGGCCGTACAGGCCCGGCAGCACCAGGCCCGACTCCTTCCATGCCTTCAGGTCGTCGGTGAACGCACCCTGCGCGATCACGTCGCCGTAGGCGTCCGCGGTCCTGATGAAGGTGGCCGGGTAGACGAGGAACTCGCCTTCGGCCAGCCCATCGGCAGGGCCAGCCTTGACCTGCACGGTTGCGGTCTTGATCTTCATGTCGCCCTCCTCTGGGCAGCCAGGGCGCACACGGGCACGCCGAAGTGCCCCACCGCAGGGGTGCGGAGGGGCTGGGGTTACTGGGGTGCTACGGAATCTCGATTTCGACGGTGCACTGGCAGTTCGCCACCTCGTCGGCGTCGCCCACGGTGGCGTCTCCGGGCCACTTCATGCCGTTGCTGAACAGGTCGCCCGCGGGCACCGTCTCGCCGTCCATAGCGGCGTGGCTGGCCCGCGGGTTGCTGGAGGTGGTGATCCACGTCTTGGTGGTCTGTGGGCGGTCCATCTGGTGCGCCGCCTCGGCCACTGCGAACGCGGTCAGCGTGGTAGCCAGGGTGAGGCCCGCCTGCTCGGCGCGGCTGCCCTCGGCCTCATCAAAGACCCCGGCTGGGGTGGACTTGCCCGCGTCGTCGCCCAGGTCGTCGGCGAGTGCTGCCTCGATCTGCGCCAGGGTGGTGGTGTTGATCCACTGCGCTCGCTTGCGGGCCACCGCCCCCAGGAACTCGGTGGTGCGGGCCACCGAGTACAGGTCAGGATCGACGCCCAGCACGCGCAGGGTGTCGGTGCCGATCTGCTGGGTGACCTCGACTGCCAGGGCGTACAGGTCGGTGGCCAGTTCCTTGTCCCACCGGTCGGCGTCCCACCAGTCAGGGTCGCTGGCCTTGGCCCCGAGCCGGCTCAGCACGACGGCACGCTGCCGCTTGAAGAACCGGGCCAGCACCTCGCGAGCCATGGCCGCGTCCTCGTCGCGTGGCTCCGCCTTCACTCGCACCGACTCGCCCACCTTCGCGGGCAGCGCCAGCACCGGCCCGCGGCCCTTGATGCCGTACACGGGCCACGAGTTCCGGTTCTGCTCACCGCTGTCGCGGGGGCTTGCTTGCCCGCCGATCAGCACGTTCAGCGGGGTCACGATGTCGTCGCCGCCGGGCAGCGCGGGCAGGTTCATCCGGGCGCGCGCCTCGTTACGGGTCATCCACGGAGCGCCGACGCTGGCCGAAATGACCGCGGCCTGTTCCTCGAACGACCCGGCGAGTTTGGCGGCGATGTTGAACTCGACGTACACGTCGGGCCGGGTGGCGATGTGCGGGACGATGAAGGTGTTGATGCGCTGCTGCACCATGGCCAGGAACGGGCCGAGGGTGTCGGTGTAGAGCATCTGGTGGAACTCGCGCACGTTGGCGTAGTTCGCGTTATCGAGGATGCCAACCATCGTCGGGCTGGTGTGGTAGACCGCTGCGACGGTGGCGAGGCTGAGCTTGGCGACCTCAGACCATTCGTCCTCGCGGGCGCTGTAGCCGATCCGCTTCAGCTCCATACCGTCTTCGAGGATGGGCGTGCCGCCAGCCTTCGGGCCGTCCTTGCCCGTCCACTTCGACTTCCAGTCGCGGGCGAACTGCGTGCGCGCGGTGTCCGACCACACCGGGGCGTTGGCCGGGCGCGTCAGGTACGCGCCCACGCGCCCACCGCGCTGCCACACCTGCTGTCGGTAGCTCCACGCCTGAATCTGCTCGGCCAGGATTTCCTTCAGCGACTCCACCGGCGACGACCACGCAGCAGGGTCGCCGGGGTCGTAGCCGTGGAAGATGACGAACTGCGGCACCTCGCCGGGCTTGTTCTCCAGCGTCACCCGCTCTCCGCTGCCGGAGCGGATGATCTGAATCCACCGCGGTGCCCACGCCGAGCCGCCGCCAGTGGCGTGAATCCACTCCTGCGCGATGGGCCTCAGCTGCCAGCCCGACTTCGTCTCGTTCGACGGGGTGAGCGCCCACACGGCCACGCCGTACAGGTCGTAGTCGTTGACCAGCCGGTCGAGGAACTCGTACGTGGTCATGTCCGGGTTCGGCGCTGCGAACAGCGCCGCTGCGGGATCGTCGCCGCTGCCCAGGCGCACCCGGTCGGTGTCGCTGACCCGCTGGTAGACCGGGAGCGGCAGCTGCGCGATGTTGCGGGCGCGGAAGCTGATAACGGTGCGGAGGTGCGGCTGGGTGCGGTACAGGTCTGCGGCGCTCATGCCCAGCACCTCGGTCACCGTCGGACCGACATAGGTGACCGACTCGTAGCGGGTACCAAGCCCGAGCAGGGACTTCAGGCTGTCCAGCAGCGCCACCGAGACCACCCCCTGCCGTCAGTCGAGAACCATGAGGGCAGCGCCCTCGTCGTAAGCGGAGCGGCGAGCCGGCTCGGTGGTGCGGGTGGCCAGCCAGAAGGCCATGTTCACGGCGACCAGCGAGGCGGCATCGACGGGCGACTTCACGCGATCCCAGCCCCACGCCCCATCGCCCAGGGGCCTGGTTGCGGCGGTAGCGGCCGGGCCGTCGAGGATGGGCTGCGGCCGGTGCCAGAACTTCGCCGGTGCCGGGTCGCCGTCCTCCGGTGGTGTGACGTGCGCGGCCACCGCGTCCCACAGCCGCCCGGTGCCCTTGCCAACCTCGACGCCCACGCACTCGGTGACCGTCAGCCCTTCCACGGTGTTCAGATCGTCAATCAGGGCAGCCACGGGAGCACCGCGGCCCTGCACGGCGACCTCCATCGGGTTGTCGGCCGAGCAGCGCTCGGCGAACCAGGGCTTGACCCACTCGGTGCCCACCCGACTGGCGATGACCTCGCCGTGCCAGTCGCCGTCGCTGCGCCTGCCCACGACGCCGATGTGGGCGCGGCCACGGTCGGCGCTCACGTCCAGGCCGTGCCAGACCTTCTCGGTCAGCGGAATCTCCGAAAGCGGGTCGGTACCCGCCTCCCACGACCCGGCCTTGAATGGGCCGAGGATGGTGCCCTCGATCCACTGGCACAGCACCTCGGTCCTGTAGACGTGCTCGGGGTCGGTGGCCAGCGCGCTGAGGATGGCGCGGAGGGTGATGGTGCGGCCCAGGCTGGGGTTCGCCTGCGCGATGGCGTGCGGATCGTCCAGCGGGCAGCCGGGAGGGGCGGACCATTCGAAGATGCCGAGGCTGTCGGCGGCACCCGCCACAACCTCCTCGGCAGCGTTGATGACCTCGACTGCGGCCACCGGGTCGTCCATGCCCGGCAACTCCATGGCCCGGCTGATGCCATCGGGATCGCCCAACGGGTCGTGTGCCTGCCTGCGCAGGTGCCGCAGCGGCACCGACGCGGCGTCGCCCGCGTTCGACAGCGCCCATATCTGGGCGAAGGCGCGGGCCAGGGTCGTCTTCGTCACCGCACCCCAGGCGTCCCAGGTGTGGTGCTCGCGTAGCTCATCCAAGATCACCAGATCGCCGCTCAGGCCACGGCCACCGCGCCGGTTCGCCGCCTGCACCTTGTAGCGCGGCCCGCCGTACAGCTCCAGCGCCTTCTTGCCGTTGACCTGCACCACGCGCTTGATTTCCTCGGCCAGCTCGGGGGTTTCCTCGGCCATCTGCACCGCCCCGGCCCAGACCTCCTCGGCGATGTCCAGGTTCTGTGCTGTGCCGATGACGAGGCCGACTTGGCGGATGTACAGGAAGAACAGCGCCAACACCTGCGCCAACGTGCTTTTGCCGTTCTGGCGCGCCACCAGCACCACCACGGTCCTGAACCGGAAGGTGCCATCGGGTAGCAGCTCCAGGGCGTGGATGAGGAGCCACCGCTGCCACGGCAGCAGCGTGATGCCCAGGATCTCCAGCGCGAACGTGACGACCGCGAAGCCCACCGTGGTCTCCGGGGTGAGGGCGCAGCCGCAACCACACGGACCAGCCGGACCGGTGACCAACGGCGGCGTGTAAACGCGGGGAATGGTGCTACCCAGCAGCGGAGCCACCTTGCGCCTCCCGCATCTGCTTCAGCTTGCCGCCGCCGCCCGTCTTCGCTTCCAGCGCCTTCCGTGACATCGGCGTCAAGCCCAGGGCTTCGCAGTAGCGCAGGAAGGCGCTGAGGCTCACGTTGTCGTTCTGCGGGACCGCCGGGCGCGCGCCCTTGACGCCAGCGATGTCAGCGAGGGCGAACTGCACGATCACGTCCCAGGCGTCGATCTTGTCGGCCAGCGCACGGGCTGCCGCGACCGCTGCGTCGTCCAGCTTGGACAGGTGCTTGGCCTGCGCGATGGACGTCTCCAGCGCCCGCCGCACATCGCCGTGCGGCACCGGCTCGTTGCCCGTAACAAGGTGCACCCTGCCCACCTCCTACGCGCGCGCGACCCCGGAGTCAGCCCAAGGGGGGGAGGCGGACTCCCGGCCCCCTCTCCGCCGCGAGGCGGTCGCCCGTGATGTGAACGCCCCTCCCGGTGTGGGTCACCAGCTGCGGGATGGTGCTCCGAGTGGGCTGGTGGTTTGCTGCCCGCGTCCGCGTGCTTTGTTGCATACGAGGTGGCTGGGCTTGATGTTGGCGGGGTCCTCGGCCAACTCGGGGTGGTCGGCCACGGTGTGCACGTGGTCGGGTGACCAGGCGTCGTCGTGGCCGTCTGGGATGGTGTAGTCGATGGGCTGGCCGCACCACCAGCACGGCGCTCCGACGGTGCCGTCCGGGTTGACGGTGGTGGCGTCACGCGCCCGGCACTGGGGCCTCACCCACTCGACCCAGCGGCGGCTCTTGCGTCCGCGGCTGCGGGGGATGCCTTCCATTGTGGGCCTCCTTGTTGGTGGGTGTGCCCCGCCCGGCTGCACGGAGAGACCGGGCGTGCAGCGTGCTGGCCCGTGTTTGACGAACACCGGGTGGGCTGGGCGGGGCACAGCGGAAGGCCAGGGACTCGAACCCTGAAGCGGCTCGCGCCGCCAGCCGTTTTCGAAACGGTGTCCTCGTCCGGTCGGACGCCTTCCAGGTGGCCGCTGATTGCGCAGTGCCTCACGCGGTGCACTGCTGGGCTCAGCGGCCGAAGCCCTCTACCTTCCTAAGGTGGATCAGAGGGGGATGGTCACCCACCCGCTGGTCTTCCAGTCGGTCAGGATGGTGCCGGGGTTGGACGGGGTGTCACCGGTCTGCTGCCGCACGCGGATGCGGTACTTGCCGCCCTTGTTCAGTCCGGCGATCAGGATGCCTCCGAGCTGGCTCTCGTCGGAGCCGCCCCACTGGGAGGAACCGGCCCAGACCCAGGGGCCGTTCGTGCCTCCGGACTGCTCCTGAATCTCGCAGAAGTCCCAGGCGGGTTCGTGGGCCGCGGGGTACCAGGTGCCGTCCAGCGCGGCGTCCCAGAAGCCGGAGGTGTCCACCGCGAGGTCGATGAACGGCTCGATGGCGGGGAACGTGATGGTCATGTCGGCCGTGAGGTCGCTGCCTGCGTAGTCGATGTTCTTGGCGACGACCTTGAAGTGGGCGGTGTGCGTGGTGGCCTTCATGGGGCGCTTCTGGGCGGTGACCGTGAAGACCGTCTTCTGGCCGGAGCCGGATACGTTCTGGTTGGTCTTGGTGACGTCCACGACAGCGCCGCCGGTGACCTCGAACCGGTTGGCCGTGTCCACGATGTTGACGTCGCGGTCGATGAGCACCCGCGGGTTGGTCAGCTTGGCGTACACCTCGTTGTCGGCGATGGTGACCTTGATGTCGTCGTAGGCGACACCGACGCGGACGCCGTTCTTCTTGCTGGACCACTTGGTGGGCATGGTCTCTCCTTACTTGGTGGGGAATTGCGAAAGGCCCCGGCGGGTGTCCGCTCTGGGGCCTTGGGTGCTGGCGATGCGCCGCGCAACCTACATCGAAAGTTGTAGCACTAAATCAAGCCGTATTCGAGGGCCTGTGCGGTGCTGTGCGTGGGTCTTCGTAGCGGGGCATACGTTGCCTGCCGGTGACCGTGAGGGGGTCGCGCGTGATCCGCTGGCGGGCACAGGGGCAGGGCTGTGCTTGTTGGTCTGGGGCGTCTCCTGTGCGGATGGTTGCTGGACAGGGGTGGACGTGTTCGGGGTGGCCGCACCACGTGCAGGTCATTGCCGGGCCGCTTGCTCGGCGTTCTGGAGGGCGGTGTTGAGCATGGTTGCGGCGTGCAGGGGTAACGCGGCGAGGAGCCTTTCGGCGGCGGCGACTTTCGCTGCCAGCACTTCGCGCTCCCGGAGCGGGTTGGGTTCGCCGTCTGCGAGGCTGGCTGAGGCCATCATCTGCTCGGCCAGGTGGCGTGCTTCGTGGGGTTGCAGGTGGTGGCTGCACGAGTTGGTGTTGTAGATGAACTCGACCTCGATGTGGCTGGTGCCGGGCGTGGTGGCTGGGGTGCGTACGTAGACGCCCACTGCTGCGGGGGTGATGGGCTGGCTGGGTTCCATGGTTGGCCTCTCCGTGGTTGGGTGTCGATGATGCGCTGAGCGGGGCGGAGTATTCGAGTGCCTACCCGGCTTCGCGTTGGCGGGCGTTGCGGGCGTCGCCGTAGCGGTACATGGGTTGCCCCATCCACTCGGCCTTAGGGATGATGCGGCGCGCTTTGCGCCACCGGAACAGTGTTGCGCGGTGCGCGACGCCGGACCCGAGGAGTTCGTCCCAGGTGACGAGCATGTCGTCCATCGCGGCCTGCCGGTCGGCCAGTTGGTGGGCGACGATGACGATCTGACCGCAGGCGCAGGTGTAGGTGGCGTGCCCTTCGGGGCTGTGCATGGCGAGGCCGCAGTGGGGGCACGCGCCGAGGTACTGGGTGGGCCGGGGGCGGTCGATGACGGCGAAGGCGCGGTTGGTGGCGCGGCGGAGGCTGGTGGCCAGGTCGGGCGCGCTGGGGTGGGTGGACGGGTCGCGGTGGCGGTCCAGGAGCAGCGCGGCGGCGACGGTGGTTTGCCAGGGGTGCACGGTGATGCCGAGGGTGAAGCACAGATGGGCGATGGTGGCTTCGAGGTGGGCGCGGGCCTCGGCTGCTCGGGTGTCGTAGGGCAACGGGTTGCTCCCTCCGGTGTTGGTGCTGGTGGTGGTCATGCGGACGCGCTTGGCCTCGGCGATGGTGAGGTCGTGCAGGAGGGGTTCGATGTTGCGGAGGTCTACGGTCCACTGTTGGGCGCACCAGTCGCAGAGCCAACGGTCGCGGCTGCGTGGGTAGCGCCCGCAGGAGGTGCACCAGTGCTCGGCTTGGCCGTCGATGCGGTCGAGGGGTCGGGCGTCGGCGGTGACGGGCTTGCTGGGTTGGTCGAGGCTGCGTTGTACCAGCCGGGGCCTGCTGGGGGCTGTCGCGGCCGTCTCGCGCCGGACAGCGGCAGAAATCGCCTCCTGCTCCTGCGGGGTGGTGGTGTAGCCGTCGCAGTCGGTGCACGGGCACCAGGCGCGGGTGATGCCGGTGTGCTCGCAGACGGCGATGGTGGTCACGGGTTCCTCCTTGGCTGGCGGTGGTGGGGCGGCTTGTGTTCGGGCGCGCGCGTTCTGTGGTTGAGCGATTGACTTGAGTTAGTCGCTCAACCACTGATTCGGATGGGGTACGTGAATCGGAGGCAAGCACCCGACAGGGTGCGCGGCAGCCTGAACTACGAAGCGAAGCGAAGTAGTTCTTCTGGGTATGGGTATGGGGTGTTGTTAGTAGATCGTTATTTCGGGCGTTACGTCACGCGTTAGTAGCGTGTTATGTAACGCGTTACGCGGGTGGTGGGCGTCTGCTATTCCTCCTTGTCGCTGGGCTCTTGCGGCTACCGGTGGAGGCGAATCGTGTTGAGCGCGCCGAGGGTGTTGGAGTGCCGAGTTGCTCGGCGCTCGAATGGCCGTGGCAAAACTCGATCTTGTGTCACACGATTCGATGCGCGGGAGCGTTACGTAACGCGTTACGCGGCGGCTGAATCACTCCTCAGGCAATGGGTCTTGCAGCTTCTTGCCGCGGAACTTCCGTTGCCGTTCGGCGTTGGCCGAGCGCTCCTTCTGGAGGTCGGCGACGGTGGGGTTGCAGTCGTTCCAGTCGTGGAAGACCCAGCCGGTGCCCTGCCGGTCGATAGTGGGCAGGATGCAGCGACAGGGGCCGTCGTAGGGCAGCTGGTGCCACAGGTTGACCTCCACGAGTTTCGAGGCGAGTTTCCTGCCTCCGGGCAGGCCGGAAACGAACTCGGTGGGGACGTGGCCGTCGAGGCCGTAGTCGGACGAGTAGCTGCCCGACATCACCCACAGGCCCATCGGGGCCATACCGGCGCGCCGGGCCTTGGGGTGGCCGTGCAGCTTGTCGTCGCCCTTGAACCAGCCCATGGCTATGCAGCCTCCTTTCGTTCGATGGTTTGCGCGAGGTCGTTGCGCCGGGCGCGGTACAGCACCTTCGCCAGGGAGTTGGGTGAGGCATAACCGAGTTGTCGCACGATCTGCGCGGGGGCTTCACCGAGGCGCAGCAGGTGCTCGACTTCGGTGGCCGTCTCGTCGGCGGTTCGGACGGTGGCGGTGCCGGTCGCGGGCTGCGCGTCGGGGTCGCCGATGGTGGCGTCATCCCACGCCAGCGGCACGGCCCAGCCGTTGGCTGCTGCCCGCTTGCGGGTGATGTCGGAGGTGCCGGGCACGTTCCACAGCGCGTCGTACAGGCGGGCGATCTCGTGGTGGACGCGGGGCGTCACCCAGCGCCTCCGCATCGTGTTTGAGCAGCGGCCGGGGCTATAGCCAAGTCGTCTGTCCAGATCGGCCAGTGTGTGTCCGATGGCGGCGAGGGCTTGCAGTCTGCGGCGAGTGCCACTCGCCTCTATGAGGCCTCGGGTTGGCAGCGACCGGCGCTTGCGTTCTCGGCTCAGGGCGTAGGTGCACTCGGCGCAGCGACAACCGTCCCAGCGGTAGCAGGTCTCGGTGCCCGGTGGATGGACTGTGCAGGTGTGCGGCGGGCGTGGCTGGTCGCGCTGGATGGGTTTCAGGGGCTGGCCCTTGCGCCACTGACTCCAGTGGGCGTCGCAGTACCCCCGCGCAGAGTGCTCCCGGTAGCAGTCGGGGAAGGTGCAGCAGATCATGGCCAACCCTCGCTCAGCGCAGATCGTTCGGGTTGGCCAGCGTGGCCGCGCCCTTGGCGTACTCGGCGAAGATGGCGACGACGCACTCGGGGCAGTAGTCCATGTCCTCCCGCGAAGGCACGCCGTTACGGGTGATGGTGGTGGTGACACGCCAGCCCTTCTCGGTGGCCCCTTCGAGGTACCGTTCGGTTCCCCCGGCGCGGTGCTCCTCGTACTTGCGGCGGCAGCGGTTGCAGATCAGGCCGCGCTTGACGACGGCAACCTCGTACGTCTCGTAACTCATGGCTTCCTCCTTGGGTGTCCGCTGTCTGCGCAGCCACAGACGCGGTGGTGTGGTGATGCTGTGGTGGGGCGGCGGGTGATGCAGCCGCTGTGGTGGCCGGTGCTGCACCACCCGCACATCGCCCGCCGTTCGGGTTCGGCGGCTCGGCTCACGTCTTGTCCTCCGCTTCCACGTTCCAGCGCGTGAACCAGGCGTCCAGTGCGGCCTTGGCGCGCCGCAGGTCGCGGCTGGCGTTGCGCAGGAACCAGAGCCAGATGGCGATGCCGATGCCCCAGATGAGGCAGCTCCACCACAGTTCGGCCAGCGCGTACAGCGCGAAGGTCAGGCCGCTGGCGATGAGCCAGATGGTGGCGTTGATGCGGGCGTTGCGGGCGTCCTTGACGTCCTGTAACAGCTGCTGGGTGATGCGTCCGGCGTTGAACGCTTCCAGGACGACCCAGCTGTGGGAGTTGTTGGTGCTCACTGGAAGTCCCCCGTATCGCGTAGGCGTTGCGCGGCCCGCTTGGGGCTGCCCTTGACGGTGACGAACAGGTACTGGTGGACGTGGGTGAGTTTGCGGCTGGCCTTCATGACGCGGGGCGCGATGAAGCGGAGGGTGCCGGTGGGGTCGGCCAGGATGGCGTCTTGGTACAGCTGCAACCCTGCGTCCTCCATGGCCTTGACGGTCAGCTGTGGCAGGCCGCGGTAGATGCCGTTCTTGTCGCGTACATCGCCGATGACGACGGCCATGAAGCGGTCGTTGCGCAACCGCTGCGCGGCCCGGCCGATGATGCGCGTGTAAACGGTCTGGAACTCGTCCCAGTCCATGCCGCTGATGTCGGCGGGGTCGTCGCTGTACACCTCCAGGTCGTGGTACGGCGGGCAGGTGAACACGAAGTCGCATTCGAGGTCGGGCACCAACTCGTCCATTTCGTCGCTGTCGCCAACCACCCAGGTGGGCATGGGGGTGTCGCAGATTTCGGCTGCCTGCTCGCGGTTGCTGTCCACCTGTTCGGCGCGCAACTCGATGCCGGTGTACCAGCGGCCCAGCATGGCGGCGACGACGCCGCGGACGCTGCCCCCGGCGAAGGGGTCGAAGATCATGTCGCCGGGGGCCGTCCACCACCGATAGGCGAGTTCGCACACCACGGGGTCGAAGATGCTGGTCTTGGCGTCGGGCCTGATGTAGTCGCTTTCGCTGGCCATGAGTAGGCCCTCCTCGCGGCCGAGTTCGCTCTGGATGCCGAGGGCCTTCCATCTGGCGGAGCGGTCGCGCCATGGCCCGGAGCGGCGGTCGAGCAGGCTGAATGGCGGCTCGCCGAAGGCGCGGCGCATGTTGCTTGTGTCACCGCCGACCTGCGGGATGTCGTAGTCATCGAACAGGGTGGTCATCGGTCAGCTTCCTTGTCGTCGGGGTTGAGGGCGCGCTCGATGGCCTCGTCCAGGCGGCGTGAGGCGTTCAGGAGTGCGCGGCGGGCCGCAATGAAGAGGGCCGCTGCCAGCGCGATGGCGGCAGCGGCCCAGGCGGCTACGTACAGCGGGTTCATGGCTGGGTGGCCTTCCCGCGGGGCACCATCTGGCCATCGGGCAACTCGGGCGTGGCCTGCGCCACCAGGGCGTCGAGGGTGGTGGTGTCGGCACCGAAGATGCTTTCGGCGTCCACGCCGTCGTTGATGATGGTGTTGTAGTCGGTGCCCAGCCGGGCCACGTCACCAGCGGTCCACTGGCCGCGCTTGGAGCCGACGCGGCCCTCGATCTGGGCTTGGGTGACGCCCAGCTTGGCGAACAGGGCCAGCATCTTGTCGATGCGCTGGGCCAGTGGGGTGCCGTCGCCCCTCTCGTTGGTGTCGCGGCACTGCTGCTCGGCAGCCTGCACGAACCACGGCGGCAGCAGGTTGAAGATGCACTCGCGTAGCTGCCGCGCCCCGTGGTTGTTGTTGTTCTGCACGATCTCGCCGAGGTCGGTGATCTTGGCGCGGCTGCCGCCGCTGCTGCGGGCGTGCGGCACTTGGAGGGTGCGGCTGTTGCGGACGTTGGCCTGCTGGTCCCACGCGAACACCTCGATTTCGCTGAGGCCCTCGTCGTCGTCGCGGCGCATCTCGCGCACCCCGTAGGTGATGTTCCCGAAGATGCGGGCCAGTTCCTTGGCGAGGTGGATGCTGGGGCCGGTGACGGGCTTGCTGCCCTTGCGGGGCACGCTGTAGAACGCCCTTTCGGCGACGGCCTGCTGGGAGCAGGTGAACAGCATTTCGGCCTTGGCGCGTTCCAGGTCACGCGGAATGTTCTGGGCCACGGTGACCGCGGCCTGCACCTCGGCGACGGCGCGCGCCTGCTCAACTGCGGTGGCTTGGCTGGTGTTGGCCGACACAGAGCCGCCGCCCCACGGGTGGGCGGCGGGCTGGCGGGTGGCGGGCAGGTTGTCACTCATCAGGGAGTCCTTCCAGTACGGCTTCTTCCTCGTAAGCGGCCCAGCTGGGCAGCGCGAGGCGGTTGATGGTGGCCGGGTATCCCGGCCAGTGGTTGGCAGCCAGGCAGCGCGCGAAGGTGTCGATGGCTGCCCGGTTGAGGGCGTGGGCGCGGCGCAGGTCGGAGGCGTCGATTTCGTGGAAGGCGACCAGGTATGGCGGTGTCTTTTCCACGACGGCGAACACCAGCGTCACGTCTCGGGCCAGCCCCAGCGTCTTCGCGAGGTGGCTGTACCAGGCGGCTTGCCGGTGGTACCGGTACGCCACCACGGCCCGCGGGAACTTGAACGGGCTGGCGGCGTTGTCACCACCTGCCGTCTTCAGGTCCACCAGGACGAGTCGGCCGTCGCGTGCTTGGGCGAGGTAGTCGACCTTCCCACGCAGCCACGCGCCCGTCTCGGCATCCTGCACGAACATGGCTTGCTCGGGCTGGCCGTTGGTGAAGCACAGCTTCCCCAACGGGTGCGCCAACACCGCGTGCGCCATGTTCTGCGCCTGCGCGTACTCGGCTGGCAGCAGCGGCACCAGGCCCGCGGTGTAGGCGTTCTCGCGGGCCTGCTGGGCAGCCTTGTACTCCCACGAGTCAGCGATCTTGATGGACTTGCGGGCGCGGTCGGCTACCTCGACCTGCACCACCTCAATGTCAGGGCCTGAGCCAAGTACGAGGCGGTGCACGGCGTGGCCCATGTCGAAGGCTGGGCTGTGGCCCTGCGGGTGGTCCACGGCCCAGCGGTAGTGCGCTGGCGTGGAGGGCGGCAGCAGCAGCTTCGACCTCGTCGCACTCAACGATTCGGTGCCGTGTAAACGCAACGGGTCGGCGTGGTACCGGGTGTCGTCCATCTGGTAGACACCCGGCACCATCGGCTCAATCACCCCAGTAGCACCCGCACCGCTCGCCGGGGGCGTGGCGGGTGCAACGGTAGGGTCCGGCATCGCCGACGCCCGCGCCACAACGTCCTTCTCCAGCTGGGCGCAGGCCTCGGCCGCTGCCTTGTCGGCGCACATGCTGCACCAGGGCTTGCCGTCACGCTCCCCGGTGGCGAAGTGGCCGCATTCGAGCATCGTGGGCGCGGGCTTACGAGGCATTGAGCACCTCTGTGGCCTTGCGGGCGGTAGCCGTTGCGCGTGCCCGTTCTTCATCTGTGGCCCGTTCCCACGACTTGGCGAACAGGGTGGGGCACAGCTTCCGGGCGAGGAAGCGCTCGGCGGTCATGGGCGGGCGGGTGACGTGGATGCGGACGCCCAACTTCCACACCACAGTCACGTCGTTCGCGTTCGCCTCGACGGCGCTGAGGGTGACCTTCCGGGCCGTGTCGCTGTAGTACTCGGTGCGGGTGACGACGAACGGGTGCCCGCCGATTCGCACCACATCATCAGCCAGTAGCCGCTCGACGGCGACCGCGATGTTCTGGTTGTACTTCATCGGGCCACCTGCCCGTCCTCGATGACCACGGCCGTCTCGCTGGCGTCCTCGACGCGCTCGATCCAGACCTGATAGTCGGCTGCGCGCGCCATGGCCGCGATCTCGGCCATGCCATCGGCGTCCAGCAGGGAACCGTCGACGATGCGCACCACCCGCAGCGTGGGGTTCAGCGCCATGGCCATGCCCAGGCTGACCCTGATCTGCTCGGAGCTGCTGGCCTGCCCGAACGGCACGCCGTGCAGCGTTACCCCGTTGTCATCGAAGCCGAGGCCGGGCACCGGCATCTTGGCCTCCGCCAGCGCCTTGGCCTTCTTCGCGTCGATGGCCTCGATGGTGTGCGTCAGGTCGGTGTACTCGGCCTGATACGCCTTCTGCTGCTGGTGCTTGTCGGCCAACTCTTGGTTGGCGCGCGCCTGCCGGTTGCGCTCTTCGATGGCCAGCAGTTCGTCGTTCAGCGCCTCGGTGTCCTCGGGTGTCGGTAGTCCGTCGATGAGGGTGGTGAGGTCGGCAATCCGCGCCCTGCCGTCGCGCACCAGGGCTTGCAGCCGCTCAATCTCACTCTCGTGCTGCTCGACCTCCCTGAGGCACTGCGCCACCTCGCGGCGGTAGCTGTCGATGCTGGCCTGCTGCCGCTGCGCGTGCCTGATGCGTTCGACGGTGCTGGCAACCGACTGCTCGGTGAGGTTGGCGTGCTTGTCCAGCCTCGGCAACTCGCCGTAGGCGTGGGCCTTGCGGCCCGTCTCGGTGCGCAGGGCGTACAGCCGGGCACGCTCGGCGTCCTCGGCCTCGAAGTCGAGGCCCAGCAGGTCCAGCAGCGCGGCGCGCTGTTCGCGTGGGCTGAGGTGGGTGAACGCGAGCGGGTCGAACGACAGCTTGCCGACCAGGCCGTCGAGGATGGTCTGCGGCGTCGGGTACCGGGCACCATCAGGGGCCTTGACGACCAGGGTGCTGGCCTTGCCCTTCTCCCACGTGCGGGTCACGATCAGGTCGCCCATGTCCACGGTGACCTCGGCGTAGTCCTCGCCGTCGCGCACCGGGCGCGGCGTCTCGCGGGATGCTGCGCCGCCGCCCAGGGC
>Ga0182792_1000407_pt1 | contig 41362 bp, 40 predicted proteins | sample Passage237B_FD_130497 | JGI IMG/M metagenome (GOLD analysis project Ga0182792, IMG submission 130497) | Cellulose adapted compost microbial communities from Newby Island Compost Facility, Milpitas, CA, USA - Passage2 37B (version 2) (version 2) ...
CGAGCAGCTCCATCCCCGCCGCCCCGTTGGCTCGGTCGAGCGCCGCGGTGGGCTCGTCGGCGAACACCACCGACGGCTGGGCGACCAGCGCCCGGGCGATGGCCACCCGCTGCGCCTGGCCGCCGGACAGCTCGCCGGGCAGCCGCCCACCGAGGCCGTCGAGGCCGAGCGGCGCGAGCCAGCGCCGGGCCTCGCGCACCGCGGCCCGGCGCCCGTGGCCGTCGAGCAGCAGCGGCAGGGCGATGTTCTCCTCGGCGGGCAGCTCGGGCAGGAGCTGGCCGGACTGGAAGACGAACCCGAAGCGCTGGCGGCGCAGGGCCGTGCGGGTCCGCTCGCCGAGGCGGTCGATGCGCGCCCCCTCCAGGTGGACCTCGCCGTGGTCGGGCACCTCCACCCCGGCGAGGGGGTGGAGCAGCGTCGACTTGCCGGAGCCGCTCGGGCCCATCACCGCGACCGCCTCGCCGCGGCGCAGGTCGACGTCCACGGCGGTGAGCGCGATCGTCTCGCCGTAGCAGTGGGTCAGCGACCGGGCGGACAGGACTGCGTCGGTGGGGCCGGTCGAGGTGGTGGGTCCGGCCGTCCCGGTCGAGGTGGGATCGAGGTCTCGTTCGAGGAGCATGGCCCGATGGTGCGCCCGGGCGGGCCGGGTCCGCATCGCCCGAGGGGCCGATCCGACCTGGCCGTTCGGCTGATCCGGCTCGGCCGAACGGCCGATGCCGCCGCCCGCGGGCGCTCCCTAGGCTGCGGGCGTGATGGCTGACGTCGACGCCCCGGTCCCCCTCGGGGAGCGGCTGCGGGACCTCGCGGCCCGGGTCGGGCCCGGCATCGTCGACCTCGGCGTGGTGGCGGCGCTCCTGGTCCTCGCCCTCTTCGACCTGCTGGTCGTCTACGACCAGCAGGGCCGCACCTCCTGGGGCCTGGCCGTCGCGGGCGCGGCGGTGGTCGGGGTGCTCGTGCGGCGGATCCGCCTGCTCCCGTCCTTCCTGCTCCTGGTCGCGGTCGTCGCCGCCGACGGCCTCGTGATCCGGACGGGGCTCGTCTCCGCCCGGGAGCTGTACGACCTGCCCCGCCTCAGCGGGATCGCGGCGCTCACCGTGGTCGTGACCCCGGTGGTCCGCCGAAGCTCGGCCCGCGTCGCCACCGCCGCGGCGCTCGCCGGCCTCGTGGCGGTGGCCGGCACCGCCTACGCCTCGGCCGCCTCGGGCGGCGGCCTCCAGCGGGAGGGCCTGCTCGTGCTCGGCTCGGTGCTCCTGGGCCTCGTGGTGCTCTACGGGCTGGGCGTGGGCATCGGCGTCTACCTGCGCGACCTCGACCGGCAGCGCCGCGACGCCGCGGAGCTGGCGCGCGCCGCGGTGCGCGTCGACCTGGCCCGCGACCTGCACGACCTCATCGCCCACCACGTGACCGCGATCGTGGTGCAGGCGCAGGCCGGCCAGCTCGTGGCCGGGGACCCGGAGCGGACCGCCGCGGTCCTCCGGACGATCGAGGGGGAGGCGCAGCGGTCGCTCGGCGCCATGCGCAGCCTGGTCGGCTCGCTCCGGGTCACCGCCGCCACCCGCCCGACCGCCGGCCTGGACGAGATCCGCGCCCTCGCCACCGGCGACCCCGGCGGCGAGGCCACCACCGCCGGGTCCGTGGCCGCGGGCCCGCCGGTGGAGGTGACCATCAGCGACGAGGCCCGGCGGTTGGTGAGCGAGGACCTGGCGGTCACCGTGCACCGCATCGCCCGGGAGGCCGTCACCAACGCCCGGCGCCACGCCCGCTCGGCCACCGCCATCGGGGTCCGCGTCGAGGTGGAGGGCCCCGCGGTGACCCTGACCGTGGCGGACGACGGGCGCGGCCTCCTGCACGACGGCGGCGAGGGCTACGGTCTCGCGGGCATGCGAGAGCGCGCCGAGCTGGTCGGTGGGACCGTCCGGGCCGGGCCCGCCGAACCCCCCGAGATCGGTTGGCGGGTCCTCGCGTCCTTCCCGATCAGGTCGGGAGCGGGCCGGTGATCCGGGTGCTGCTGGCCGACGACCAGGCGCTGATCCGGGCGGGCTTCAAGCTGATCCTGGAGGCCACCGGCGAGTTCGAGGTGGTCGGCGAGGCCGCGGACGGGCGCGAGGCCGTGGAGCTGGCCCGCCGCCTGCGGCCCGACGTCTGCCTGTTCGACATCCGCATGCCGGGGCTCGACGGCCTGGAGGCCACCCGCCTGCTCGCGGGGCCGGGTGTGGCCGATCCGCTGCGGGTGGTGGTGGTCACGACCTTCGACCTGGACGAGTACGTCGACGCCGCGCTCGCCAACGGGGCCTCGGGGTTCCTCCTCAAGGACGCCGGCCCGGCGCTGCTCGCCGAGGCGGTCAAGGCGGCGCACCGGGGCGACGCGCTGGTGTCGCCGCAGATCACGGTCCGGCTGTTCCGCCACCGCGCCGCGGCCGCGGCGGAGACCTCGGGCGCCCGGGAGGCGGTGGAGCCCCTGAGCGACCGCGAGGAGGAGGCCCTCCGGCTCGTGGCGTCGGGCCTCACCAACGCGGAGATCGCCGACGCGATGTTCGTCTCCGCCTCCACGGTCAAGACGCACCTGTCCCACCTCCAGACGAAGCTGGGCGCGCGCAACCGGGTCGAGCTGGCCGCCTGGGCGTGGCAGACCGGCCGGATGCGGTGACGCGGCCCGCCACCACCCCGTCCGCGGGGCGCTACCAGCGGCGGAGGCGGGCGGTGGCGGCGGGGTCGTAGAGGCAGATCACGTCGGCCAGGTAGCCGAGGCGCAGCGCCGTGTCGAGCATCGCCGCGGCCGCACCTGCGGCGGGCAGGTGCGAGGTGAGCACCACGTAGGGGGCCGGCTGGGCGAGGCCCGCGAGCAGCGCCCCGTTGGCCACCGCCTTCTTCACCGTGTCGGTGCGGCGCAGGCCCGGTCGGTTGCCCTGGACGCTGCCCTTGTACTCCAGCCAGACGAGCCGGCCGCTCGGGCTGACGGCCACCTGGTCGATCTCGACGCCGACGTCGGTGAGGACGATCCGCCCCCGCAGCTCGAAGCCGAGGTGGCGCAGCAGTGTGTCGCACTGCTCCGCGAACTGGCGGCCCTGGATGCCGGCGGACGCCTGGAACGAGGGGGTCGCGGCCGTCGCCGCGGCCCGACCGTCGGCGGCCCGGTCACGCCTGGCCCCGTCGTCGGTGTGGTCGGTGGCCCGGTCACGGGTGGCCCGGTCGTCGGCAGCTCGGCCGTCGGCGGCGGCCGTGGGCGTCGCCGCACCGGGGTCGGCCGCGGGGTCGGGCGCCGGGTCGTCGTCGCCGAGGGGCAGGCGGTCGGGGTCGGCCACGCTCAGCGCTCCGGGCGGCGGCCGAGCACGTAGAGCCGCTGCGTGTCGGCCTCGACGTCGGGGATCGGGCCCCGCTCGTACCACTCGACGTCGACCAGGCCGGCGGCGTCGTAGGCCACGAGCAGCGCCTCGCGGCGGTGGAACGTGAAGTCGACGTCGACGTCGACGCCGAGCAGGTCGGTGACGTGGCGGGTCTCGTCGCCCAGGTGCAGCGACAGCGCGAGCCAGCCGCCCGGTTGGAGCGCGGCGCCCAGGAGCGAGACGGCGGGCGGCAGCTCCGAGGCGGCCAGGTGCACCAGCGAGAACCAGCCGGTGATGGCCCCCAGGCCCCGCCCCGTGGTGAGCGACGGCAGCTCGGTGAAGTCGGCCTCCTCGAACGGCACCTCCGGGAACCGCAGGCCGGCCTCGGCGACCATGGCGGGCGACAGGTCGTAGCCCGTCACGTCCGCGCCGGCCGCGGCGAGGTGGAAGGCCACGTGGCCCGACCCGCTGCCCACGTCGGCCACCGGCGCATCGCCCGCCAGCGAGGCCACCCGCTCCAGCAGCCACCGGTCGAACGGCTTGTGGTCCAGCTCGTCGGCGAAGCGCGTCGCGTAGGCGCTCGCCACCGCGTCGTACGCGGCCCGCACCCGCTCGGTCCGCCGCACCGGCCCGTCCCGCAGCACCGCCTCGGTGGCCGAGGGCCCGCCCGGCCCCCGCCGCTCGGCCCCGGCACCGACGCCCCCGCCGCGGCCGCCGGTGTCGTCGTCGGCCGCGTCGGCCACCGGCCCCAGCAGGTGGATCCAGCGGGCCTCCTTCTGCCCCGGCCGCCGCGCCAGCTCCGCCACGAGCGCCACGTCGCGGCCGGCCAGCGCGGCGAGCGCGGCGTCGACCTCCTCGACCGAGCCGAAGCGGTGCAGGCGGTCGCTGCGCTGGCGCAGCTCGCCCGGGGTCTGCGCACCCCGCAGGAGCAGCACCGTCAGCACGGCCCGCTCACCGTCGTCCAGCGCCAGGCGCTCGTCCAGGACCTGGCGGAACTTCACGGTCCGGGCCCCGTGGCTGGCGTAGATCATCCGGGCCAGCCCGATCGCCTTCAGCCGGTCGATCGCGCCGGTCAGCTCGGCCTCGTCCAGGTCGAGCACCGGGTTGCGTCCCGACGACTGGTTGCACGCGGTGCGCAGCCCGTTCAGCGTCATGGGGTACGACGCCGGCACCGTCCGCTCCTTCTCCAGGAGCGCGCCGAGCACCCGCTGCTCGATCCCGTCGAGAGGTCGGATCGGATCCATGCCGGGACCCTACGACGTGCGCCCGGGTGCCCGTGGCGCCGCCGGGTACCGTGCAGGCACCGTCTCCGGGAGGACCACGATGACCCGCTCGCCCAGGCTGCTCGCCCTCGCCCTCGTGGCCGTCACCGCGCTCGCGCTCGCCTCGTGCAGCAGCGACGACGGGGCCGGCGGGGAACGGCTCCCGCTCGACCGGGCCACCACGAGCACCACTGCGGGTTCCGACGGCGACACGCTCGACCCGGGGCGCTACACCACCCCCGGCACCGTCTCGGTCCCCGAGGTGACCGCCGAGGGCGAGGCCGGCTACGTCGAGGCCCTGGCCCTCAACCTGCGCGCCGATCCCGACAACGAGCCCCTGCTCGGGGAGGCCGCCGGCTGCGTGGCCCCGGCGTGGGTCCGCAGCATCGGCGCCGACCGCTTCGACGCGGCCGGCATCACCCCGCAGGACCTCGCCGCCCAGCGCTCCATGAACCAGGTGATGGCGCTCGGCCTGAGCCTGGACGAGAGCCGGGCGCTCGTCGACGCGCTCGACGGCTGCGACGTGGACCTGCTCGCCCGGGCGCTGGAGACCCCCGCGTTCGCCGGCGCCCCGGCCGAGACGCGGTCCTGCATCGAGGGGGGCCTCACCGAGGCGATGCTGCTCGACACCATGACCGCGTCGCTGACCGGCGCCACCGAGGCCCCCGAGGTGGTCGCGCTGCGCAAGCCGATGGAGGACCTGGTCCGGGGCTGCGCCCCCGACGTCGGCGGCTGATCGCCCGGCTCCCACCGAGCCCGACCCGGGGCGGAGCGGGCCGCACCCCGTGGGCGACCCGCCCGCGCGACCCCGGCCCGGTCGACCAGACTCGACGGGGCACGCCCGCCGCCCCGCGCGGCCCCACCGGAGGTGACCCCACGTGAGCCTGGAACGCCCGATCGCACCCGACCCCTACGAGCTGCTGCCGACGCTGCCGTCCTTCACCCTGGAGAGCGACGACGTCACCCACGGGGCGCCGCTGCTCGACGCCCAGGTCCAGCACCTCGGTGACACCTCCCCCCACCTCCGCTGGTCCGGCGCCCCCGAGGGCACCGGCAGCTACGTGGTGAGCTGCTTCGACCCCGACGCCCCCACCCCGTCGGGCTTCTGGCACTGGATGCTCGTGGACCTGCCCGCCAACACCACCGAGCTGCTCGCCGGCGAGGTGCCGCCCGCCGGCACCATCGCCATCCGCAACGACGCCGGCATCACCGACTACTACGGCGCCGCGCCGCCCGAGGGCGACCACGTGCACCGCTACTACTTCGTGGTCCACGCGGTGGCGGCCGACTCGCTCGGCGTCGGCTCCGACGTCAGCCCGGCCGTGGTGTCGTTCAACCTGGCGTTCAAGGCCACCGCCCGCGCCGTCCTCTACGGCACCTACCAGCGCTGAGCCCCACCGGTCCCGGCCGCCGGCTCGGCGCCGGGCCGGCGGCCGCGGGGCGGGGTCAGGCCGTCGCCGATCAGGCGGTGGCGAGCCGGGCCACGTTCTCCACGGAGCGGGTCACGTTGTCGCGGTGGCGCCGGGGGAAGCCGAGCAGGCGCAGCGGCGGGCCGACCCGGGCCGGGCCGAGGTCGAAGGTCTCGGTGACCCGGCAGCGGTCCTCGCCCAGCGGCTCGACCTGCCAGCGCCAGCGGTGGCCGCCCGGGTGCGCCCAGGCGACGAGCCGGTCGGCCTCGTACTCCTTGACCGTGCTCGTCATCCGGTAGGGCACGCCGAACATCTTCATCGCCATGCCGAACCGGTCGCCGACGGCGGTGAGGCGGTCGGGTCCGATGCGGGTGCCCTTGACGGTGCCGTCGCCGCTGATCGTCGGGTGGTTGGCCGGGCGGCACACGAGGTCGAAGACCTGCGCGGCCGGCGCGTCGACCTCCAGCGAGGCCGAGATCGTGTCGCGGTCGCTCGTGACGACGACGCCGGACGGGGAGGGACCTGAGCCTGCTGCCATGGTCCGAAGGCTACCCGTGCGGGCATACTTCTTCGATGCCCTCGCGGGCTCCGCTCCCAGACAGGAACACGCGTTGTCCACCGTCTCCGAACTCCGCAAGCTCGTCGCCAACCAGCTCGCCCGGGCGGCGGTCGAGGCCCGGGGCCTCGCGGCCATGCGCCGGGCCGGCATCATCGGCGTCGACACCCCGGCCAACCTGGCCCGTTCGGGTCGGGCGCTCCTGCGCTTCGGGACCGTCGGCGGCGGCCTCGCCAACGCCGCGATCCGCCACCCGGAGGTGGTCGGCCTGCGGGACGACCTCGGCTCGCTCACGTTCCGGGAGATGGACGAGCGCGCCAACGCCCTCGCCAACGGCCTGGCCGCCGAGGGGCTGGGGGAGCGGGCGGTGATCGGCGTGCTGTGCCGCAACCACCGGGGCCTGGTCGACCTCACCTTCGGCGGGTCGAAGGCCGGCTTCAAGCTCATCTACCTGAACACCGACTTCGCCGGCCCGCAGGCCCGCGACGTCTGCGCCCGCGAGGGCGTGCAGGCGCTGGTGGTCGACGAGGAGTTCCTGCCGGTGGTCGAGGGCGTGGAGAGCCGGCTCGGCACCTTCGTCGCCTGGCACGACGCCGAGCCGGACGCCGACGGCCTCGTCCACGGCAAGCGCACCCTGGGATCGCTCGTCGCCGCCTCGCCGGTCACCGACCCGAAGGCGCCGAAGAAGGAGGGGACGATCGTCATCCTCACCAGCGGCACCACCGGCCTGCCCAAGGGCGCGCCCCGGGCCCAGCCGAAGACCCTCGCCGCGCCGGGCGCGATCCTCACCCGCATCCCGTTCCACGAGAACGGGTCGGTGTTCGTGGCCCCGCCGCTGTTCCACGCCTGGGGCCTCTTCATGGGGATCATGACGGTCGCCACCGGCTCGACGCTGGTCCTCACCCGCCGCTTCGACCCGGCCGAGGTCCTCGACACCCTCGCCGAGCACCGCTGCACCGGCCTCATCGTCGTGCCGGTGATGCTCAACCGGATGCTCGACCTGGACGACGGCGGCCCGGCCGCCCGCGACCTCGGCTCGCTCCGCTTCATCGCGTCGAGCGGGTCGCAGCTCGAAGCGCCGCTCGCCACCGCCACGATGGACGCGTTCGGCGACATCCTCTACAACCTCTACGGCTCCACCGAGGTCGCCTACGCCACCATCGCCACCCCGGAGGACATGCGGGCCGCACCCGGCTGCGTCGGCAAGCCGGCGCTCGCCACCACCATCCGCCTCGTGGGCGACGACGGGCGCGACGTCGGCCCCGGCGAGACCGGGCGGGTGTTCGTCGGCAACGACATGGCCTTCGACGGCTACACCGGCGGTGGCGACAAGGAGCGCATCGACGGCCTCGTCGCCACCGGCGACGTCGGCCACTTCGATGGGGGCGGCCGCCTCGTCATCGACGGGCGCGACGACGACATGATCGTCTCCGGCGGCGAGAACGTCTTCCCCGGCGAGGTGGAGACGCTCCTCGACAGCCACCCCGACATCCTCGAAGCCGCGGTGATCGGCGTCCCCGACGAGACGATGGGCCAGCGGCTGCGGGCGTTCGTGGTCTGCCGCCACGACGCGTCGCTGACCGAGGCCGAGGTGCGGGCCCACGTGAAGGCCAACCTGGCCCGCTACAAGGTCCCGAAGTCGGTCACCTTCCTGGACGAGCTGCCCCGCAACCCCACCGGCAAGGTCCTCAAGCGCCAACTCCGCGACCTCCCCTGAGCGCCCGCCTTCGCCGTCGCGCGCTGTCCGGCGGCCGCCTCCCGGGAGTCCGAGCGGCCGCTCCGTCCGGCCCCGGACGCGACGGAGCCCCCGCCCGGCTGGGACGAGGGCTCCGCAGGCGTCGGTCGGCCGGGTCGGCCTACCAGTACTCCTCGTAGTGGACGTTGCCGCGCTGCTTGCGGTGGTCGAGGGTGAAGCCCCGCTCGGTGAGGAGCTGGACGACGCCGACCGTCTCGGGGAAGACCGGCTTCCCCGACTCGTCGTCCTCGGGGAGCCCGATCATCGACGGGTTGCCGCAGAGGAACACGTGGGTGGTCGCCGGATCGAGCGTCACGCCGAACTCCTGCTCGAAGACGTCGTCGCGGATGAGGTCCTGGATGTAGCGCTTGGGGATGTCCGCCTCGCGGGTCGGCTGGGGGAAGTAGTGGTAGTTCGCGTACCGCTTCTCCAGCTCCCGGTGCTTGTCGAGGTAGCCGAGGTCGGCCCACTGGCGCACCGACACCGCGGAGACGATCGGGCCGTGGTGGCCCTTGCGCAGCAGCTCGGTGACCATCGCGTTCTGCGGCGCCTCGCCGGTGCCGGTGGAGAGGAGGACGACCGTGTTCGACGGGTCGGTCACCGGCGCCAGGGTGTAGCGGCCGGCGACCTTCGGGCCCAGGTAGATGCGATCGCCCGGCTTCTTCAGCGCCAGGCGGGGGGTGAGGCCGGGCACGTTGTCCGGCGTCGGTGGCACCAGCACGATGTAGAACTCCAGCTCGTCCGCGGCCGACTCGTCGGCCAGGTAGCCGTGCTCGTCGAAGATGCGGTGGCTGATCGAGTAGGAGCGCCGGACCAGCTTCTCCCACTGCTTGTCGATGTTCTCCTCCATCGCATCGTCGATGCGCTCCTCCCAGTAGCCGAGGCCGAGCGACGCGTACTGGCCGGGGAGGTGCGAGACGGACCCGTGGTCGGGCTTGACCCGCAGCACCCACAGGTCCGAGTGGGTGGGCTCGAAGTGGGTGATGGTGGCGTTGTAGTGCTCCTGGCGCAGCTCCTCGACCACCCCGGGCACCTCGCGGCGGCTCCAGGCGGTGGGCACCGGCTCGGGGGCGGGGGCATCGGGGAACACGGCGGTGACCAGCTCGCGGCCGATCGTGGCGCCGGGGGCGCTCGGGGCCTCGGTCGGCGTCTCGTCGTCCTGGCCGAGGAACCACACCCGCCCGGTGGCGAGCGCGGCCTCGGTGGCGCCGACCGCCTCGGGGGCCACGGCCCGGCGGCCCGAGGAGAACACGACGTGGTCGAACTGGAGGTCGGGGGTGCGACGGTCGTTGAAGTACGCCATCGGGAACCCGCCGACGTCCGCGATCTGCTCCGGCAGCGACCGGTACAGCAGGGTGGCCCGGCGCTCGCGCTCCAGGTCGTTGAGGAGCTGGGCGCCGACGGGGGAGAGGCGCCGCGGGTTCATGCCGCCGGCGGCGAGGACGACGCCGGCCCCCTCGTCCGCGAGGCGCACGGTCAGCTCCACCGCGTGGTCGGTGTGGCCGACCACGAGCACGTCGACGTCGTTGGCCGGCGACGGGAGGGCGTCGATGTGCACCCGCTCGCCGGTCACCGTGTCGATCGTGGGGGTCCAGCCGTCCACGCTGGTCCGCAGCGCCACCAGGACCGCCCGGCTGCGGTAGGTCTGGCGGGACGTGGTGACGACCAGGTCCTCGCCGTCGAGGTCCACGGCGGTGACCGTCTCGCCGTAGGAGACGTCGAGGCCGTGCTCGCCGGCCACGCCCGGCAGCGCCAGGGTGCTGCCCCGCTCCAGGACGGCCACCCGCTCCAACCCGGACTCGCGGGCGAACACGGCGGCGGACAGGCCACCGGCGTTGCCGCCGATGACGATGAGGTCGTGCGAAGTGGTCACAGGCGGCCTTCCGGGGTGAGGTGGGGGGTCGCGCTCAGCGGGGTCATGGCCCGAGAACCTAACGTCCGCCGGCCACCGGTCCCGAACCACGGCGCCGTGGTGGCGCCCGGGGGTCGGGGGCTCGACGGCCGGGGTTCCGGCGCCGTGCCCACCGTCGCGTCCGCCGCTCCGCCGGCCGCCTGGCGGGTCGACGGGCGCCCCGGTGCTCGGGCGGCTCCTCAGAGGAGCGAGGCGGCGAGCACGGCGCCCAGCTCCCAGCACGCGTCACGGTCGGCCGCCTCCACCTCGCCAGTGCAGCGGACGGGCGAGGCGACGGCCCTCCAGCCGAGGCCGGTGACGATGCGGTCCGCGGCGCGGATCGCCCCGTCGACGTCGTCGTTGCCGTGCACGTACAGGCCCCACGGCCGACCCCGGGTGGCGTCGAGGCACGGGTAGTAGATCGTGTCGAAGAAGTGCTTGAGCGCCCCGGACAGGTAGCCGAGGTTCGCGGGGGTGCCGAGCAGGTAGCCGTCGGCGTCGAGCACGTCGGACGCGGTGGCCGACAGGGCCGGCCGCACCACCACCTCCACCTCGGCCACCTCGGGCGCGGAGGCCCCGTCGACCGCGGCGCGGCGCAGCGCGTCGAGGCCGGGCGACGGCGTGTGGTGGACGACGAGCAGCCGGGGCACGACCCCATCCTCGCACCGGCCCCGGGTCGTCGTGCCGCCGCGGCCCGCTGCACCGGCCCCGGACCGACGTGGCACCGCCCGCCCGCTGCATCGACCCCGGGTCGACGTGGCGCCGTCGCCCGCCGCGTCGACCCCGGGTCGACGTGGCGCCGTCGCCCGTCGCGTCGACCCCGTCGTCCCGACCCCGACCCCCTGGCGCCTGGGCCCCGCCCCGGCCGCTCGTCGGGCCGAAGTACGGTCCTGGCCCGTGACCGCTCCCGTGAACGCGACCGGACCGTGCCCGTGCGGGCGAGGCGTGCCCTACGGCGACTGCTGCGGGCCGCTGCACGCGGGCGCCAAGTCGCCGACCGCCGAGCGCACCATGCGGGCCCGCTACAGCGCCTACGCGCTCGGCGACGCCGCGTACCTCCTGGCCTCGTGGCACCCCGACACCCGGCCGCCGGTCCTCGACCTCGACCCCACCGAGCGGTAGGTGCGCCTGGAGGTGCACGGGGTGGAACGGGGCGGCATGCTCGACACCACCGGCACCGTCACCTTCACCGCCCACTTCCGGGAGGGGTTGCGTGACGGCCGGCTCTCGGAGGTGAGCCGCTTCGTCCGCCACGAGGGCGCCTGGGTGTACGTCGACCCCGCCGAGGCCGGCCTGCTCACCGAGGGTCCGGACGGCCCCGAGGGCTGAGCCCGGCCGGGTGGGCGGTCGACCCGTCCGCCGGAGAGGTCGGGGGCGAGCGGGCTAGGGGATCGACCAGTCGATCGGCTCGCGGTCGGCCGCCTCCAGCGCGGCGTTCGTCTTCGAGAACGGGCGGCTGCCGAAGAACCCGTTGTGCGCGGAGAGCGGCGACGGGTGGGCCGACTCCACGATCGCGTGCCGGCTCCGGTCGATCAGCGTCTTCTTCCGGCGCGCCGCGGACCCCCACAGGATGAACACCACCCGCTCGGGCTTGTCGTCGACCACCCGGATCACCTGGTCGGTGAAGGTCTCCCAGCCCTTGCCCTGGTGCGAGGCGGCCTGGCCGCCCCGGACGGTGAGCGAGGTGTTGAGCAGCAGCACGCCCTGGTCGGCCCACGCGTCGAGGCAGCCGTGGGCGGGTGGGGGGATGCCGAGGTCGCTCTCCAGCTCCTTGAAGATGTTGCGGAGCGACGGCGGCGGCGTGATCCCGCGCCGGACCGAGAAGCAGAGCCCGTGCGCCTGCCGGGGCCCGTGGTAGGGGTCCTGGCCCAGGATGACGGCCTTCACCGACGCGTGCGGGGTGCGGTGCAGGGCGGCGAAGACCTCGTCGGGCGGCGGGTACACCGGCCCGGCGGTCCGCTCGTCGGCCACGAAGCGCTGGAGCTGCTGCCAGTACGGCTGGTCGAACTCGCCGCGCAGGAGGGGGTTCCAGTCGGTGGTGGGCGCCACGGCGCGAACCGTAGCGGGCCCGCCGGGAGCGGCGCGGCGCCGTGCGACGTCGCGTGGCGTCGACCGCCCGAGGTCGGCCGGGGTGCCAGGATGCGAGCCGTGGACAGCGACGAGGCGATGGCGGAGGCGTGCCGGCTGGCGGAGGAGGCGGTCGCCGAGGGGTGGGGCGGCCCGTTCGGCGCGGTCGTGCTGCTCGACGGGGAGGTGATCGGCCGGGGCCGGAACCGGGTGCTGTGCACCGGCGACCCGACCTGTCACGCCGAGACCGAGGCGATCCGCGACGCCGTGCGCACCCTCGGCCCGGCGTGCACCCTGGAGCTGGTGCCGCGGCCCGAGGGTGCCGACGATCCGGCGCCGGAGCGGGCCCGGATGCTGCTCGGCGCCGAGATCTACGCCAGCGGGGCGCCGTGCCCCATGTGCATGAGCGCCATCTACTGGGCCCGCATCGCCACGATCCGCTACGCGAACGACTGGGCCGACGCCCGCGCCGTCGGCTTCGACGACCAGCACCAGTACGACGACTTCGCCCGGCCGCTCGACCGCCGCCGGGTCCGCATCGAGCGCTTCCGGCCCGACCTCGGCGCCCCCGCCCTGGCCGCCTGGGCCGCCCGCCCCGACCGCCACCCCTACTGAGGGTGGGTCGCCGGAGCGCTCGCCGGTCCCGTGCTGACGGCCGAGGACGACGAGCGAGCGCTCGGCGGCCGTCAGTCCGTCGGCGGGCCGTCAGTCCGGCAGCGTGATGCCCCGCTCCGCGCAGGCGGCCGCGACCGCCTCCGGGAACACGTTCTTCAGCAGGTAGAGGTCTCGCGCCATCACGTAGTCCGGCGCCAGCGTCTTGCTGTACCGCTCGAAGTAGAGGAGCTGCTTGGACACGAGCATCAGCTCGCGGGGCAGCCGGGCCCCGAACCGCTCCGCCAGGTCCATGTTCGCCTTGAGGGTCTCGCCGAGGCTCACCGACCCGATCGCCTGGCTCAGCATCGGCTCCATCACCATCGCGATCGCCGGCCCCGCCACCTCCGGGTCGACGTCGTCCGGCATGACCCCCACCCGCTGGTAGGCCCGCACCACCCGCCGGTAGTCCTGGTCGATCATCGACGTGTACATGATCTCGCCGAGCGTCTGCTTCCACTCGTCGGGCAGCTCGCCCATGATCCCGAAGTCCAGGTAGGTGGCCCGGCCGTCATCGAGCACCCACAGGTTGCCGGCGTGCACGTCGCCGTGGAACGGGCCGTGGACGAGCGCCGCCTCGATCCACACCTTGATGCCCCGGCGCAGGATCAGCTCCCCGTCGACCTCCCGGCGGGCCAGCTCCTCGAACTGGTCCATCGGCACGCCCGACATGCGCTCCATGCAGATCAGGTGCGGGCCGCAGTAGTCCCAGTAGACCTCGGGCGCGGTGATGCCCGCGTTGTCGCCGTACTCGCCGATGTGGTCCCGGAACCGGGTCTGGCGGTGCGCCTCCAGCGCCGCGTTCAGCTCCTGGTTCGTCACCTCGTGCAGGTCCTCGACCATCGCGGTCACGTTCATCCGCCGGGCCGACTCGAACCGGTTCAGCAGCTTCGCCGCCGCGTACTGGATGCGCAGGTCGCCGTTCATGCGGGCGGCGATGTCGGGCCGCTGGAGCTTGATGACCGCCTCACGGCCGTCGGGCAGCACCACCGCGTGGACCTGGGCGATCGACGCGGCGGAGAGCGGGCGGTCGTCGAAGGACCGGAAGACCTGGCCGGGCGGGCGACCCAGGTCGGCTTCGATCATCTCCCGCACCGTCACCGGGTCGAACGGCGGCACGTCATCGAGGGTGCGCAGCGCGGCGTCCGCGAGCGCCGTGGGGAACACGCCCGGCGACGACGCGATGAGCTGGCCCAGCTTCACGAAGGTGGGGCCGAGCTGCTCGAACCCGTCGACCACCCCCTCGCTCACCGCGGTCGCGAAGCTCCGGCCCCGGCGGCGCACCACCCACCCCGCGGCCGCCCGCAGGCACGCGGCCACGAGCACGAAGCCGATCACGAGCATCCGCCGCACCTCGGCCAGGCCGAAGCGGTCGAGCGGCGGCGCGTCGATGCGCAGCGCCTCGGGCGGCGGGCCATCTGCGTACGGGCCTCGGAAGTGGGTGAGCATCCCCGCGGCGTCGGCCGACGGCGAACGGTCCGGGGGTGTGGTCGAGCCGGTCACGCCACCATCTTGGGCGATGGCGGCACCTCGTCAGCCGATCGGCGGGTGCAGCGCCTCCCGGCCGGCGGCCGCCTCCAGGCGGGCGGCGGCTGTTCGCCCGGCCCGGCGTCGCAAGGTGGGGCCGGAGCGGGCATGCTTCTGGCATGGAGAACGTGAGCGACCCGACGCAGCAGCAGCCCGACGCCAGCACCATCGTCGGGCTGTCGTTCGACGACGTCTACCGGGCCCAGGAGTTCCAGGTCGCCGCGGTGGGCCTCGTCGCCAAGCACGAGCTCCAGATCCTCGACGTGGTCACCATCGCCAAGGACGACGACGGCCGCACCCGGGTGGTCGAGTCCATCGACCCGACCCCCAAGCAGAGCGCCATCTCCGGCGGCATGTGGGCCGGCCTGTTCGGCCTCCTGCTCGGCGGGCCCATCGGCTTCGCCGCCGGCGCCGCGGTCGGTGCCGGCATGGGCGCCGTCACCGCCAAGGTCGTGGACCTCGGCCTGCCCGACGCCTGGGTCGAGTGGTTCCGCGAGGCCGTGCAGCCCGGCACCACCACCGTCGTCCTGCTCCTCGGCTCGGCGGACGTGGCCGCGGTCCTCGCCGAGCTGGAGCGCTTCGCCGGCGCCCGCCTCGTCTACGCCAACGTGCCGCCCGACATGGTGCAGCGCATCCGCACCGCCATCGCGGACCCGTCCACCGGCCCGCTCACCCAGGAGCCCGGCGACCAGGCGAGCGGTGGGGCCGCCTCACCCGCCGAGCCGGTCGGCGCCTCCACCCCCGACGACGCTCCGGAGGAGCCCTCCGGCGAGTGACCCGACCGGGCCGAGCCGAGCCGAACCGCCCCGGTTCGGCGCCGGCCCCCGGCTCGGCCTGGTTCGTTCCGGTTCCGCGGGAGCGGCGCCCGCTCCGGGCCGTCGGGCGGTCAGGGTGGGGGTGTGGGGCCGCCGAAGACCTCGGGGAGCGGGGCCCTGAGCGCGTCGGCGAGGCGGCGCAGGTACTCGTCGCGGGGGATCGCCACCGCGCCCAGGCTCGCCAGGTGGTCGGTGATCCACTGCACGTCGAGCAGGCGGCCGCCGCCGGCGCGCAGCCGCTCCACCAGGCCCACGAGCGCGACCTTCGACGCATCCGTACGCCGGTGGAACATCGACTCGCCGGCGAACAGGCCGCCGATCGCCACCCCGTAGAGGCCACCGGCCAGCTCGCCGCCGGGCGTCCACGCCTCCACGCTGTGCGCCCACCCGAGTTGGTGCAGCGTCGTGTACGCGGCGCGGACCTCTCGGTCGATCCAGCCGTGGGGCCGCCGGGGGTCGGCGCACGCCTCGATCACCGCCTCGAACGCCGAGTCGACCCGCACCTCGTAGCGCTGCATCGAGCGCCGCAGCGACCGCGACACCCGCAACCCGCCGAGCGGGACGACGCCGCGCGGGTCCGGTGACCACCAGGCCAGCACCCGGCGCCGGACCGGCATCGGGAAGAGCCCCGCCCGGTAGGCGGCCAGGACCGTCCCCGGCTCCAGGTCGGCCCCCACGCCGCACACGCCGTCCTCGTCGGCCCGCGACGGCGACGGCAGGTCCCAGCGGGACGGGGGCGGCTCGATCGGCGGGGACGGCGGGCGGCTGCTCATGGCGGCGCCAGTGTCCCAGAACTCGTCGCCGGTGGTCGACAGATCGGGCGCCCGGCCCGCCCGCCGGCCACGGTCGACGGTCGGCCTCCGCCGCCGGGTGATGCGTGGCGCGCCGCGACGCCGGCGAGCGGCTCGTCGCGCCGGCACCCGGGCGCGGGCGAGGCCCCGGCCGGAGCCGGGGCCTCGCTGCGGACGTTCGGTCGGGTCGACGTTCGTCGGGTGGTTGGACCGCCGAGCCGCCGAACGGCGGGCCCGGGCGGCGGGCGCTCAGCGCTTGGCGTAGTCGTAGAAGCCCTTGCCGGACTTCCGGCCGAGGTGGCCGGCGACCACCATGCGGCGCAGCGCCGGGGCCGGGGCGTAGTTCGGGTCCGCGAACTCGGCGTAGAGCGCCTCCAGGATCGACAGCGACGTGTCGAGGCCCACGAGGTCGAGGAGCGCCAGCGGGCCCATCGGGAAGCCGCAGCCGCCCTTCATCGCGGCGTCGATGCCGTCGCGGTCCGCGGTGCCGTTCTCCAGCATCTTCACCGCGTTGTTGAGGTACGGGAACAGGAGGGCGTTCACGATGAAGCCGGCCCGGTCCTTGACCTCGACCGGGTCCTTGCCGCAGGCGGTGGCGAACGCGGTGACCTCGGCGATGGTCTCGTCGGACGCGGTGAGCGGCCGCACGATCTCCACCAGCGACATCATCGGCGCCGGGTTGAAGAAGTGGACGCCGCACACCCGGTCGGCGCGACCGGTGGCCACGGCCATGTCGACCACCGACAGGGTGGAGGTGTTGGTGGCGAGGATGGCGCCGGACTTCACCACCAGGTCCAGTTCCTTGAACAGCTCCAGCTTCACGTCGAGGTCCTCGACCACCGACTCGATCACGAGGTCGCAGTCGGCCAGCGCGTGCAGGTCGGCGGTGGCGGTGACCCGGCCCAGGACCTCGGCCTTGGCGGCCTCGTCCAGCTTGCCCCGCTCCACCTGCTTGGTCAGCGACCGGTCGAGGGAGGCGACCATGGCGTCGGCCGACTCCTGCTTGCGGGAGCGCAGCACCACCTGGTGACCGGACTTCGCCGCAACCTCGGCGATGCCGGACCCCATGATGCCCGAACCCAAGATGCCCACGGTGTTGATCGTCATGGCGGGTCAACCTACCGGCCGTCGGTCACACCGACCCAACCCTCGTCCGACCCGGAAAACCGTGGCGCCGCCCGGGGGAGCGGCCCCTAGCGTCGGTGACCGTCGGGCCGGACCAGCCGGACCGACCGGACGAGCCGACGACGGAGGACGACGCGATGGGTGCAGCGATGATGACGGTGCGGTTCCGTGGCCGGCCGGTCACGGCGCTCGCCCGGGCGGCAGGCGCCACGCGGCCAACACGACCTCGTGCGCTCGGCGGTGATCCGGCACCTCGTCGGTGCCGCTGAGGTCACCGCCGACGACCACGCCGTCGACCTCGGCGCCGGCCGGGGCGCCATCACCGCCGAGCTGGTGGCCACCGGGGCCCGCGTCACCGCCGTGGAACTGGACCCTGACCGGGTCCGCGCCCTGCGGCGGCTCGCCGCCGACCACCCGCGCCTCGCCGTCGTGGCCGCGGACCTGCGCCGCTGGCGGCCGCCCCGCGGCCCGCACGTCGTCGTGTCGAACCCACCGTTCGACCTCACCACCGCGCTCACCCGGGCGCTGTTCGACCGGCCGGCGCGCGGTCCCGACCGGGCTGCGCTCGTGCTCCAGGCCGCGGCGGCCCGCCGCCTCGCCGCGGACGACGGGCCGGCCGGGCTCCGCTGGGCGCCCTGGTTCGACCTGCGGGTGGCCGAGCGGATCGACCGGCGGGCCTTCGCGCCGCCGCCCCGCGTCGACGCGGCGGTCCTCCTCGCCACCCGGCGGCCGACGCCGCTGCTCCCGGCGGACCAGGCGGAGGGGTGGGCCCGCTTCGTCGCCGCCAACGCCGCCCGCTGGGCGGCACCGGATCGCCGCCTCCGCTGGTGGCTCCGCCGCTTCCGGTCCCGCTGAGCGCACCCGCCGGTCCCGCCGGGCCCTCGCCGCCGCACCCGACGGTCCTCGGTAGGGTGCGGGCATGACCGGAACCCTGGCGTTGGTTGGTGGTGGCGAGTTCGGCGAGGGGTGCAGCTTCGACGCCGGGCTGCTGGCGGCGTCGGGCACCGACGAGGTGCTGGTGCTGCCCACCGGCGCCGCCTACGAGGACCCGGACGAGCCGGTGGCCCGAGCCGTCGCCTGGTTCGAGCGCCTCGGTGCCCGGGCCCGGGGGCTGCGGGTGCTCGGCCGCCCCGACGCGCTGGAGCAGGCGAACGCCGAGGCCGTGCGGGCCTCCCGCTTCACCTACCTGGTCGGCGGCTCACCGATGCACCTGCGCTCGGTGCTCAAGGACTCGCCGGTGTGGGACGCGCTCGTCGCCTCGCTGGCCGACGGCGCCACCGTGGCCGGCTCCGACGCCGGCGCGATGGTGCTCTGCGACCCGATGGTCGACCCCCGGGGCGGCGCGTTCACGATCGGGCTCGGGTTGGTCGACGGCGTGACGGTGGTGCCCAACCACGACCGCTGGTCCGAGGACGCCGCCCACCGCACCCGGAAGATGACCCCGCCCGGGCTCGTGTTGGCCGGCATCGACCAGCGCACCGCGCTCATCCGTGCCGGCGACGGCACCTGGCGGGCCGAGGGCGCCGGCGGCGTGGTGCTCTTCCTCGACGGCCACCCCGCCATGCTGGACGACCTCCCCGCCTGAGCGACGAGCCGTCCACCGCGGCTACCCGCTCGACCGGGGCGAGGGCGGCGGGGTCCGTAGGCTCGGGGGATGGGCGTCAGGTTGGACAACGTCGGCATCGTCGTGGAGGACCTGGACGTGGCGATCGGGTTCTTCGTCTCGCTCGGCCTGGAGCTGGAGGGACGGACCCAGGTCACGGGGGAGTGGGCGGGGCGGGTCACCGGCCTGGGCGACCAGCGCGTCGAGATCGCCATGCTGCGCACGCCCGACGGCCACGGTCGCATCGAGCTCTCCCGCTTCCTCGAACCGCCGGTCGTCGCCGATCACCGCACCGCGCCGGTGAACGCCCTCGGCTACCTGCGGGCGATGTTCGAGGTGGACGACCTCGACGCCACGCTGGACCGGCTGGCCGAGCACGGCGCGCAGCTCGTGGGCCCCGAGGTGGTCCGCTACGAGGACGTGTACCGGCTCTGCTACGTGCGCGGGCCCGAGGGCATCCTGGTCGGCCTCGCGGAGTCGATCGGCTCCTGAGCGACGGGTCGCCCCGCCACCACCTGTCCCGCCACCGCCCGTCCCACCGCCGGACCACCCGTCCTGCCACCGACCGCGTCGCCGTTCGCCGCCGAGGCGCGGCGCAGCCGGTGCTGCGGGGCAACACCGGCTGCGCCGAACGGTCTCGGTTCGTGCTCGGCCGGCGCCGGAGGGCGCTCGGCCGGGCCGGGTCAGCGGTCGCCGACGAGGCGCCAGGCGGCGGGGAAGAGCAGGCCGGCGGCGATCATCTTGGCGGCGTCGCCGGCGAGGAAGGGCCGGACGCCCAGCTCGAAGGCGTTCTTGGTGCCGCCGAACAGCGGGATGTCCAGGTACTGGGCCAGCCAGACCGCGCCGATCACGTAGACGGCGAGGTTGGCGAGGACGATCGCGGCGGTGAACGAGCCGACGCTGCGGTCCCGGCCCCGCTCGGCGGCGAAGCCGACGATGGCGGCCATCACCGGGTAGGCGAGCAGGTAGCCGCCGGTGGCGCCGGTGGCGGTGGCCCAGCCGGAGCCGCCGTCCGCGAAGAACGGGAACCCGACGATGCCGAGCGCCAGGAACAGGGCCATGGAGGCGACGCCGCGCCGGGCGCCGAGCGCCCCGCCGGTGAGCGCGACCGCGAAGGTGGCGAGGTTGATCGGCACCGGCGTGTAGCCGAGCGGGATGCGGACCTGCGAGGCGGCGGCGGTGAGCAGGGCGCCGCCGACCACGAGGGCGACGGTGCGCCAGCGCACGGTCGGCACGAGGTCGGCGAGGACGGGTTGAGCGTGGGTGGTCGACGTCATGTCACGACTCCTGAACGGTGTTCATCGAACGGCGTTCAAGCTAGCGGATGGCCCGCCGACGACCGACAATGGCCCGCATGACCGACAAGATCACGCGCGCCGACATCGTGGACGTGGCGGTCGGGCTGCTCGCCTCCGGCGGGCTCCACGCGCTGGTCATGCGGCGGATCGCGGCGGAGCTGGGCGTCCAGCAGAGCGCCCTCTACTGGCACGTCGACAACAAGCAGCAGCTCCTGGCCGCGGTGGCCGACGAGCTGCTCGCCCCGGTCGAGCCGCCCGACGACGGCGACTGGCGCGCCCGGGTCGCGGCGCTCGCCGCCCGCCTGCGGGCCCGGCTCCTGGCCTATCCCGACGGGGCGGAGCTGGTGGCGACGGCGCTCGCCTTCCGCCTCGGTGCGCAGCGCCCGCTGGAGCAGTTCCGCGCCGCGCTGGAGGCCGGCGGGCTGGAGCCCGAGCGGGCCGCGACCGCGGCGTCGGTGCTCGTCCACTTCATCCTCGGCCACACCGGCGACGAGCAGCAGCACCGCCAGGCGGCCGCGTTCGGCGCCATCGAGGACGACCCCGATGCCCCGCCGTCCGACGACGGCTTCGACCGGGGGATCGACCTGATCCTGGCCGGCATCGATGCCCAGCACCGGGCGGCGGGTCGTCGCCCGCCGGGCTGACCGGGGCGCAGCCGGCGGGTCGGCTCGTTGGGGCCCGACCCGGGGTCAGGACTCGGTGATGGTGACCGACTCGACGGTGATCTGCTCGCTGGTGGCGCCGTCGCTGTCGTTGCCGAGGGCGAGGATGCGCTCCAGGACGTCGAGGCCCTCGACGGTCTTGCCGAACACCCGGTAGGTGCCGCCGCCGGGTTGGTTCGGGTCGCCGAGGTAGCGGCCGTCCTCGGAGCCGAGGAAGAAGAACTGGGCCGAGGCGCTGTCGGGCGCCGGGGTGCGGGCCATGGCGAGGGTGCCGGCGCCGTAGTCGTCGGTGGTGGCGAGCGGCCCCTCGTCGGGGATCGTGTAGCCGGGGCCCGGATCGGTGTTGCTCTGGGTGTGGGGCGAGCCGCCCTGGATGATGCCCATGGAGGTGACCACCCGGAACAGGTCGGTGCCGTCGTAGTAGCCGGAGCGGGCCAGGGCGACGAAGTTGTTGGTGGTGATCGGCAGGCCCGCCGCGTCAAGCTCGACCACGACGGTGCCGTGGGTGGTCTCGAAGGTGGCGGTGTAGGTCTTCGCCGGGTCGATGCACTGCTGGAAGCTGTCGGTGAAGTCGATGACGGGCTCGTCGGTGCCCTCGGCCGGCGGGCACGGCGTCGTCCCGTAGTCGGGCGGGGTCGACCCGTCCGGGACCTGCGGGCCGTCGTCACCGGTGGTCGGGTCGGTGGAGCCCGTCGGCTGGGTGGTCGAGGACCCGGGTGCGACCGTCTCGCCCGGCCCGCCGTCGGCCTGCTCGTCGCTGCTGCACCCCAGCACGAACAGCAGGACGAGGATGAACGCGACGAAGATGACCACGTTGCGGATGGTGCGGATGCGCTTCTTGCGGGCCTCCGCCGCCGCCTCGGCGGCCAGCCTCGCCGCCCGGTTGGCCTTCTTGCGCTCGCGCTTGTCGGTGCCCATGGCCAGCGGATCGTACCGGGCGGACGCGCCCCGCCGGGCAACCGGCGCCGGAGCCCCGGCCCCGGGGCGCCCGGCCCGAGCGCGGAACCGTTTCGGAAACCGTTCGGGTGGCCGGTACCGTTGCCCGCCGTGGCAGTCGTCGTCCAGAAGTTCGGTGGAACCTCCGTGGCCGATCCGGAGCGGATCCGCCAGGTCGCCGACCACGTGGCCCGCACCGTCAAGCGGGGCGAGCGGGTGGTGGCGGTCGTGTCCGCCATGGGCAAGGAGACCGACGAGCTGCTGCACCTCGCCGGCCAGGTGTCGCGGACCCGCCCGGGCCGCGAGATGGACATGCTCATCACCGCCGGCGAGCGCAAGGCCACCGCCCTGCTCTGCATGGCGCTGCACGACCTCGGGGTGCCGGCCGACTCGTTCACCGGCTCCCAGGCGGGCTTCATCACGAACACCAACCACACCAACGCCAAGATCCTCGAGGTGCGGGCCGATCGCATCCGCGCCGCGGTCGACGCCGGCCGGGTCGCGGTGGTCGGCGGGGCCCAGGGCGTGTCCACCGACCACGACGTCACGTTCCTCGGCCGCGGCGGCTCCGACACCACCGCGGTCGCGCTCGCCCAGGCCCTCGGCGGCGTCTGCGAGCTCTACACCGACGTGACCGGCGTGTTCACCACCGACCCGCGGGTCGTGCCCGCCGCCCGGCGCATCGACCGCATCTCCTTCGACGAGATGCTGGAGATGTGCGCCGCGGGCTGCCCGAAGCCGGCCATGCGGGCCGTGGAGTACGCCCGCACCCACCGCGTGCCCCTGCACGTGCGCTCCGCGTTCACGTGGGAGCCCCGTGGCACCTGGATCCAGGAGAAGGAAGCCGACATGGAAGACGCCATCGTCTCGGGGGTCATCGGTGACGACTCCGAGGCCAAGATCACCCTCGCGGGGGTGCCCGACACGCCCGGCATCGCCGCCAAGGTGTTCCGGGCCCTCGCCGATCGCGACGTGAACGTCGACATGATCGTGCAGAACGTCTCCGAGGACGGCCGCACCGACATCTCCTTCACGCTCCCCGTCGACGCGCTCGCCGAGACGACGGCCGCCGCCGAGGCGCTGGCCGCCGAGATCGGCGCCGCCGCGGTGCGCTCGGACCCGTCCATCGCGAAGGTGTCGCTGGTGGGCGCCGGCATGAAGTCCAACCCCGGCGTGGCCGCCACCGTCTTCGAGGTGCTGGCCGCCGAGGGCATCAACATCGAGATGATCTCCACCTCGGCCATCCGCATCTCGGTGGTGGTCGCCGGCGAGGCGTGCGACCGGGCCGTGGCGGTGCTGCACCGCGCCTTCGGCCTCGACGCCGACTGATCCCGGCCGATCCGTCCACGCCGGCGCCCGCCCGTACCCGGGCGCGCCACGGGGCCCGACCGGTGGCCGGGCCCCGTGACGGGTGGAGGGACCGGGGAGATCAGTCCTTGTGGAGGCGGTCCTTCACGGCGTCGACGGCGTCCTCGGCCTTCTCCTTGAGGTCGCCGAGCACCTCCTTGACCTTGCCGCCGGCCTCGTCGGCCTTGCCCTCCCGCTTCATCTCGTCGTCGTCGGTGAGGTCACCGGCCGCCTGCTTGACCTTGCCCTTGGCCTGATCGAACTGTCCGCTCATGGTTGCTCCTTGTTCGGGGACGAGGGGGTCCTACCCGTTCCGCACCCCGGCCAAGCCTCCCCCGACGTGAACATCGTCTCAGCGGCCGCGCGCGGGCGGGGGAACGGCGGGCAAACGCCCTTGGGGGCGGTGGCCGGGCGGCCGTAGCCTGGGCCCATGCGTGTTGGAATCGTTGGTGCAACGGGTCAGGTCGGCGGCGTCATGCGGGGCATCCTCGCCGAGCGGGACTTCCCGATCGAGGAGCTGCGCCTGTTCGCGTCGGCGCGCTCGGCCGGCTCGGTCATCGACGTCGACGGCACGCCCGTCACCGTCGAGGACGCCGCCACCGCCGACTTCTCCGGGCTCGACCTCGCCCTCTTCTCCGCCGGCGCCACCACCTCGCGCGCCATCGCCGAGCGGGTGGCCTCGCAGGGCCCCGTGGTCATCGACAACTCCTCCGCGTGGCGCCGCGACCCCGAGGTCCCGCTCGTGGTCGCCGAGGTGAACGGCCACGCCGCGAAGGACCGCCCGAAGGGCATCATCGCCAACCCCAACTGCACGACCATGGCCGCCATGCCGGTGCTCGGGCCGCTGCACCGCCAACACGGCCTCCGCTCGCTGGTGGTCTCCACCTACCAGGCCGTCTCCGGCGGCGGGCTCGCCGGCGTGGCCGAGCTGGACGGCCAGATCCGCGCCGGCGCCGAGGGCGCGGCCGCCCTCACCCACGACGGCCGGGCCGTCTCGCTGCCCGCGCCCGCCAAGTTCCCGGCCACCATCGCCTTCAACGTGGTGCCGGTGGCGGGCTCGATCGTGGACGACGGGCTGGAGGAGACCGACGAGGAGCAGAAGCTCCGCAACGAGACCCGCAAGATCCTCGACATCCCCGGCCTGCCGGTGGCCGGCACCTGCGTGCGCGTCCCCGTCTTCACCGGCCACTCGCTGTCGATCAACGCCGACTTCGACACGCCGATCACCCCCGAGCAGGCCCGCACGATCCTCTCGATGGCGCCCGGCGTGGAGCTGGCCGAGGTGCCCACGCCGCTGCTCGCCGCCGGCCAGGACCCCACCTACGTGGGCCGCATCCGGGTGGACGAGACCCGCGAGCACGGCCTGAGCCTGTTCCTGTCGAACGACAACCTCCGCAAGGGCGCCGCGCTCAACGCGGTGCAGATCGCCGAGCTGGTCGCCGCCGAACTGGCCGGCTGACGGAACGGCTCGGGCGGGCTCGGCAACCATCGAGGACACGCCCACAGCGTTTCGACTCCGCGGCTGCTGAGCCTGTACTTCGACAAGCTCAGCAACCATCGAAGTACGTTCCTCGCTCCGCTCAACGAACGGTGGGACATCACGCCATCGGTGGATCCGGGCTCAGCAGTCGCAGGGGAGGGCGCCGCAGCGGGGACAGCCCGCCGCGTAGCGAGCCGCCGCCTCGGCCAGGTCGAGGTCGAGCTGGTGGGCGAGCGAGGCCAGCCAGGCCAGCACGTCGCCCAGCTCGTGGCGCTGCTCCTCGACGGTGCCCTTGCGCACCGCCTGGGCCAGCTCGCCCAGCTCCTCGCAGAGCCAGGCGACCGTCGCCGGCACGCCCCGGGCCCGGTCCCGCTCCCCGTAGGTGCGGGCGATGACGTCCTGGAACTCCTCGATGTCCACGGCCCGGACCGTAGGCTCCGGAGATGGCCAGCGGAGGACGCGGAGGATGGGGTGAGCTCGTGCGCAAGATCGTGACGGCGATCCTGGAGGCGGTCCGCCAGACCGACCGACCCGACGGGACGGGCGGGAAGGGGTCGACGGCCGGGACGGCGCCGGCGCGTCGACGCCGCACGCGCCGCCGCACCGGCGATGGCGGCACCACCACCACGGCCGGACGCTCCGGCTCCGGCTCGGGCTCCGGATCCCGCTCGGGTTCGGGCTCGGGCCGATCGGGCTCAGGCTCGACGGGTTCACGTTCGGGCCGATCAGGCTCAGGCCGCTCGGGGTCGGGGTCGACGGGCTCGGGCCGTGGCGGGGCCGACGCGTCGGGGACCGACGGCATCACCGTGGGCTACGCCCCCGAGCGCGACGGCGACGCGGACCCCGGCGAGGTGGTCTGGACCTGGGTGCCCTACGAGGACGACCCGAGCCAGGGCAAGGACCGCCCCGTCCTCGTCCTCGGCTGGGACGGGCCGCTCCTGGCCGGCGTGCAGCTCTCCAGCAAGGACCACGGCCAGCGGCGCGACGCGGACGAGTGGGTGCCGGTGGGCACCGGCGGGTGGGACCGGGAGGGGCGGCCGAGCTACGCGGATGCGGCCCGGCTGCTGCGCATCGACCCGGCCGAGGTGCGCCGGGAGGGCGCGGCCCTGTCCCGGGAGCGCTTCGACGCGGTGGTGGCGCGGGTCGAGGCCCTCCACCACTGGCACCGCTGAGGCCGATCCGGGCTGGTCAGGGGCAAAAAGATGTTCCCGCCTCGATCCGGGGCGGGATCCGGAGAGGCGGGAACGGGTGGGACTCTACACATGGCTAGCCCGGCGGTCAACGCCCTCATCGGTGGTTGCCGGGGCGGGGCCGGCGGGCCTCACCGTCGAGGGTGGGGCGATCCGGCCGGAAAAGGTGATGTCCCCGCCTCAATCCGGGGCGGGATCCGGAGAGGCGGGGACACCGAGGTCAACTATACGCGCAGACCCCGGCCCTCGTGCAAGCGCGACCGTGAGAACATCGTCACGGCCCTTCGGAGAGATGTCTGAACGGGCCCGGGAACCCCGGCGCCGGCGCCCTCGTCCCGTACGCTGCCCCCGAATCCCCCCACCGAGGAGACCCCCATGCGTTCGTCCACATCGTCCCTGCGCCGCGTCGCCGTCGGTGCCGTGGCCCTGCTGCTCCCCCTCACCGCCGCCGCGTGCGGCAGCTCCGACGACGACTCGTCCTCGAAGGGCGACGAGAGCACCGAGCAGACCACCACGACCGACGAGGGCACCGAGACCGGCGAGACCGGTGGCGTCACCCGCGAGGACCTCGTGAAGCGCCTCGAGGAGGAGGACAACCTCGATCGCGAGGAGGCCGAGTGCACCGCGGACGCCTACCTGGACTCGGGCGTCGACCTCGAGAAGCTGGAGAAGGTGCTCGACATGCCGGCCACCGGCGGCGACGTCGACCTGGGCGAGCTGGGCTTCAGCGACGAGGACGCGGCCAAGATCGGCCAGGCGCTCCAGAAGTCGTTCGAGTGCGTCGGCCTGGAGGTCACCCCGGACTCCTGACCCGCCCGGCCCGGCCTGCTGACCTGGTCGAACGCTGCAATAGGCCCAGTCTATTGCAGCGTTCAGATCAATCGATGTGCACTATTGATCGACGCCCTCTATGGTGGGTCCCGTACCCATCCGGACCAGTGCAGAACGAGGTTCAGCAGCCATGACCAAGGTCAACACCCCCATCCAGCCGTTCACCGCCACCGGCTTCCGCAACGGCGAGTTCGTCGACGTCTCCAGCGACGACCTCACGGGCAAGTGGTCGATCTTCTTCTTCTACCCGGCCGACTTCACCTTCGTCTGCCCCACCGAGCTGGGCGACCTCGCCGATCACTACGAGGAGCTCCAGGGCATGGGCGTCGAGGTGTTCTCGGTCTCCACCGACACCCACTTCACCCACAAGGCGTGGCACGACGCCTCCGACACCATCGGCAAGATCACCTACACGATGCTCGGGGACCCCTCCGGCACCATCACCAACAACTTCGACGTGATGCGTGACGGCGTCGGCCTCGCCGATCGGGCCACCTTCCTCGTGGACCCCGAGGGCATCATCCAGTTCTTCGAGATCACCGCGGAGGGCATCGGCCGCAACGCCGCCGAGCTGGTCCGCAAGGTCAAGGCCGCCCAGTACGTGGCCGCCCACCCCGGCGAGGTCTGCCCCGCCAAGTGGGAGGAGGGCGAGGACACCCTCGCCCCCAGCCTGGATCTCGTCGGCAAGATCTGATCCCCGGGTGGGGCTCGGCCACCCGGCCGGGCCCCACACCGCCCGCCCGCCACCCGGCCCCGGGGCGGGACCCGACGGTCGAGCCACCGGCTCCCGTCGCCCTTCCGCACCGCACGGCCCCGGCCCGGCGGGGCCCACCGCCTTCGGCGCGCCCGACCCTTCGCCGCTCGCCCGCATCCCAGGAGATCGACCCATGCTCGACGCATCCCTCAAGTCCCAGCTCAAGACCCACCTCCAGAACGTCCAGCACCCCATCGAGCTGGTGGCCTCCCTGGACGACTCCAAGAAGTCGGCCGAGCTGGCCGAGCTGCTGGAGGAGATCGCCGAGCTGTCCGAGCGCATCACCGTGCGCCGGGCGGACGACGACGAGCGCCGCCCCTCCTTCGCCATCAGCCGCGCCGGGACCGACGTCGAGGTCCGCTTCGCCGGCATCCCGATGGGCCACGAGTTCACCTCGCTCGTGCTCGCCCTCCTCCAGGTTGGCGGCCACCCGCCGAAGGCCAGCGAGGCCCTCGTCGCCCAGATCCAGGGCCTGGAGGGCGAGGACGTGTTCGAGACCTTCTTCTCCCTGAGCTGCCAGAACTGCCCCGACGTGGTGCAGGCGCTCAACGTCATCTCCACCCTCAACCCCCGGGTCCGCCACGTCGCCATCGACGGCGCCGTCTTCAAGGACGAGGCCGAGGCCCGCCAGGTGATGGCGGTCCCCACCGTCTTCCGCAACGGCAAGCTCTTCGCCTCGGGCCGCATGACCCTGGACGAGATCGTCGCCAAGCTGGACGACGGCGCGGACGAGCGCCTCGCCGAGGAGATCGACGGCAAGGACCCCTTCGACGTCCTCGTCGTCGGCGGTGGTCCCGCCGGCGCCGCGGCGGCCATCTACGCCTCCCGCAAGGGCATCCGCACCGGCATCGCCGCCGAGCGCTTCGGCGGCCAGGTGCTCGACACGATGAGCATCGAGAACCTCGTGTCGGTCCCCTACACCGAGGGCCCGAAGCTGGCCACGGCGCTCGAAGGCCACGTCCGCGAGTACGACGTCGACATCATGAACCTCCAGCGGGCCGCCAAGCTCGTGCCCGCCGCGACCCCCGGCGGCCTCCACACCGTGGAGCTCGACAGCGGCGCCACCCTCCAGGCCCGCACCGTGGTGCTCTCCACCGGCGCCCGCTGGCGCTCGATGGGCGTGCCCGGCGAGACGGACTACCGCAACAAGGGCGTGACCTACTGCCCGCACTGCGACGGCCCCCTGTTCAAGGGCAAGTGGGTCGCGGTGATCGGCGGCGGCAACTCCGGCGTGGAGGCGGCCATCGACCTCGCCGGCATCGTCGCCCACGTCACCCTCATCGAGTTCGACGACAAGCTCCGGGCCGACGACGTGCTCCAGGCCAAGCTCCGCAGCCTCCCGAACGTCGACGTCATCGTCTCGGCGCTCTCCACCGAGGTGCTCGGCGACGGCAGCAAGGTGACCGGCATCGTCTACACCGACCGCACCACCGACGAGTCCCACACCCTCGACCTGGACGGCATCTTCGTGCAGATCGGCCTCCTGCCCAACACCGAGTGGCTGGAGGGCGCGGTCGAGCTGTCGCCCCGCGGCGAGATCGTCATCGACGACCGCGGCGAGACCTCGGTGCCCGGCGTCCTCGCCGCCGGCGACTGCACCACCGTGCCGTACAAGCAGATCGTGATCGCCATGGGCGCCGGCGCCACCGCCGCCCTCAGCGCCTTCGACCACCTGATCCGCACCACCGCCGACGAACCCGGCGCGGCCGGCCCGGCTGATCCGGCCGAGCTGGTCGAGGCCTGACCGCCCGGCCCGGCGGCCCCGACCGATGAACCTCCGGGACCTCACCTACCTGGTGGCGGTGGCCGACCACCGCCACTTCGGTCGGGCCGCCGAGGCCTGCTACGTCAGCCAACCCACGCTCTCCGCCCAGATCAAGAAGCTGGAGGCGGAGCTCGGCGTGCAGCTCGTGGAGCGCAACCCGCGCCACGTGATGATGACCGCCGTCGGCCGCGAGGTCGTGGAGCGGGCCCGCTCGGTGCTCCGCGAGGTCACCGAGATCGAGGACCTCGCCCGCAGCGCCCGCGACCCCGAGGCCGGCAGCCTGCGGCTGGGCATCTTCCCCACGCTCGCCCCGTACCTGCTGCCCCACGTGGTGCCCAGCCTGTCGGCCCGCTTCCCCGACCTGGAGCTGCTGCTCGTGGAGGCCAAGACCGAGTCGGTGCTCGCCCGCCTGCGCGACGGCAGCCTCGACGTCGGCATCCTGGCGCTGCCCATCCCCGAGGAGGGGCTGCGCACCGTGCCGCTCTTCACCGAGGACTTCGTGCTCGCGGTCCCCGAGGGCCACCCGCTCGCGGCCGTCCCCGAGCCGGTCGACCCCGCGGTCCTCGACGGCACGTCGGTCCTCCTCCTGGAGGACGGGCACTGCCTGCGCGACCAGGCGCTGGAGGTCTGCGGCCGGGTCGGCGCCACCGAGCGGGGCGGCTTCCGGGCCACCAGCCTGGAGACGCTGCGCCAGATGGTCGGCGCCGGGGTCGGGGTCACCCTGCTGCCCGAGCTGGCGGTCCGGCCCCCGGTGGCCTCGCCCGAGGGCATCCGGCTCCTGCGCTTCGCCGAGCCGGTCCCGCACCGCCGCATCGCCATGGTGTGGCGGGCGGGCAGCGCGTACGACGCGTTCCTGCCCCGCCTCGCGCAGGTCTTCGCGGACCTCCCCGACGGCTACGTGCACCCCGTCGCCGACCCCGCCTGGGCCCCGACCGCGTCCTGAACCGGGCCCCGGCGGGCCGCCCGAGGTGACACCGTTCGGTTACCCGAGGGTCACTTTTCGCGCGTCCGCCCAGGTCAGGGCGTATAAATGCACTTGCCTTGACCCCGGGGTCAATATCTGCTTTCGTGACGGTCGACACACCCCGTACCGGTGAGCGATCACCGGAGAACCGTAGGAGTCGCCCGCATGCGCACCCCTCTCCCCGTCCCCTCGCGGCGTTCGCGACGCGTCCGCCGCGGCGCAACCCTCGCCCTCGCCGTCACGTTGCTCGCCGCCTCGTGCTCCGGCGGCTCCGACAAGAAGGGGTCGTCGGCGAACGGCTCCTACAGCGGCGCCGAGAGCGACCAGATCTCCGAGCAGGGCGACCCGGTCACCGGCGGCTCCATCGTCGTGGCCCTCGAAGCCGAGACCAACAGCCTCCTGCCCGGCACCGGCAGCTTCGCCGAGTCCGGTTGGAACGTCGGCCTCGCCATCTTCGACCCGCTGATGGTGCGCGACGCCGAGGGCGAGCTGAAGCCCTACCTCGCCGAGTCGATGACGCCGAGCGACGACCTCAGCGAGTGGACCCTCAAGCTCCGCGAGGGCGTGACCTTCCACGACGGCACCGCCCTCGACGCCGAGGCGATCAAGACGATCTTCGATGACTTCCTCACCGCCGAGACGGCCAACACCGCGGCCTCCCTCGCCGAGGTCGAGGAGGTCACCGTGGACGACCCGCTCACGGTCACCTACCACCTCGCCGGGCCGAACTCGGCGTTCCCGGGCCTCCTGACCTCGGCCGCAGGCTGGCCGTTCTCGCCCACCGCGGCCAAGGCCGCCGGTGAGGACGCCGGCGCGAAGCCCGTCGGCACCGGCCCGTTCAAGCTCGACTCCTGGCAGCGCGACCACGAGCTCGTCGTCTCCCGCAACGACGACTACTGGCAGGACGGCCTGCCGTACCTCGACAAGATCACGTTCCGCCCCATCCCCGACGAGGACACCCGGCGAGACAGCCTCCAGGCCGGCACCGTCCAGGCGGCCATCACGCTCCGCCAGAGCGCCGTCGCCCAGTACCGCGAGATGGACGGCGTGGACAACTACGAGGCCCTGAGCAACGCCAGCGGCGGCAACATCATCAACACCACCCGCCCGCCCTTCGACGACCTCCGGGTCCGCAAGGCCCTGGTGCACGCCATCGACCAGGACGAGCTGATCGACGTGCTCGGCGGCGCCGGCATCACCCCGCCCTCCTCCCAGCTCTTCAGCCCGGAGGACCCCTTCTACTCCGAGAAGGTCAAGGCGGCCTACCCCGGCTTCGACGCCGACGCGGCCACGGCCCTGCTGGACGAGTACGTGAACGACCCCGAGCGCTCCGACGGCAAGGCCCCCGGCACCAAGATCACCGTGCACTACGACTGCCCGCCGGACCCGAGCCTCAACGAGCTGTCGCAGCTCTACCAGGCCCAGTGGCAGGGCGTCGGCTTCGAGGTGGAGCTGCGCCAGGTGGAGCAGTCCACCCACGTGTCGGAGGCGCTCGCCAAGAACTACGACGTCAAGTGCTTCCGCTTCGGCAGCTCGCTCGACCCGTGGCAGGTGCTGGACGACGCCTTCACCGAGGGCCCCCTGAACTTCACCGGCCTCCAGTCGCCGACCATCGAGGAGCAACTGGAGATCATGAAGGGCACCACCGACGTGGCGAAGCGCAAGGCCGCCGCGGAGGTCATCGGCGTCGAGGTCAACGAGAACGCGCCGCTGACCTACTCCGGCAGCACCCTCACCGACATCGCGGTGAAGGACTCGGTCAAGAACGTGGCCGGCATGACCTTCCCGAACGGCGACCCCGGGCCCGGCCTCACCAACGCCATCACCTTCTGGGGCTTCGCCTGGCTGGCCGAGTGACATGCTGACCGCGCTCAAGAAGCTCGGTCTGCTGCTGGTGACCCTGCTGGCGGTGACCGCGCTCACCTTCGCGGTGACGAGCGTGCTCGACGGTGATCCCACCAACAAGGTGCTCGGCGAGGACGCCAGCCCCGCGGCCAAGGCGGAGCTGCGCAAGCAGCTCCGCCTGGACCGCCCCGTCCACGTCCGCTACGGCCTCTGGCTGAAGGACGTGGCCCGGGGCGACCTCGGCCGGTCGATCATCACCAAGGAGCCGGTGCTCGAATCGATCAAGAACCGGGCACCCGTCACCCTCCAGATCGGGCTCACCGCCCTCGTCATCGCCCTCGCCGGCGCCATCCCGCTCGCGCTGCTGTCGGCCTACAAGGCCAACACCTGGCTCGACAAGACCATCTCCACCAGCACCTTCGGGCTCCTCGCCATCCCCAACTTCACCCTGGCGATGATCCTGATCTACCTGTTCGTGGAGCAGATCGGCGCCCTGCCGCCCACCGGGTGGGCGTACCTGGGCGACGGCCTCGGCGAATCCCTGAAGCACACGATCCTGCCGGCGCTCGCCCTCGCCATCGCCGAGCTGGCCGTGTTCACCCGCCTCCTGCGGGCCGACCTCATCTCCACGCTCCGAGAGGACTTCATCCTGATGGCCCGTGCCAAGGGCGCACCCACCCGCCGGATCCTGTTCCGGCACGCGCTCCGCCCGTCGTCGTTCTCGCTGCTGACGGTCGTCGGCGTGCAGCTCGGCGCCCTCGTCGGCGGCTCGGTCGTGATCGAGCAGCTCTTCGGGGTGCCCGGCATCGGCCGCCTGCTGGTGACCGGCGTGGGCGACCGCGACGTGGTGGTCGTCCAGGGCATCACGCTCGTGATCGCCGCGTCCTACGTCCTCGTCAACTTCGCGGTGGACATCTGCTACCGCCTGCTGGACCCGAGGATCGGACGATGAGCGGCGTGATCGACGAGGCGGCGCCCCTCGGCGAGGCCGACCCCGCGGCGCTCGCGGGCGTCGAGGTGCCCGAGGCCGTCAAGCGGCAGCGCCGCTCCTGGGGCCTCGCCTTCTGGCTCGCCGCCGGCTGGCTGTGCCTGGTGCTGTTCTGCGCCCTGTTCGCCGACTGGCTGCCGCTCAAGTCCCCGGTCGACCCCGCGGTGCGCAACAAGCTGTCGCCCCCGACCACCGAGAACTGGCTCGGCACCGACAACCTGGGGCGGGACATCCTCTCCCGCCTGATCCACGGCGCCCGGGTGTCGGTCATCATCAGCCTGTCGGCGGTGGGCATCGGCGGCGTCATCGGCGGCCTGCTCGGCATGACCGTCGGCTACTTCCGGGGAGCGATCGAGACCGTCGTGATGCGGCTCATCGACATCATCCTGGCGTTCCCGGCCATCGTGCTCCTGCTGGCGATGATCAACGCCAAGGGCCAGAACCTGCCGGTGATCTGCCTCACCATCGGGTTCCTCTCCATCCCCATCTACACGCGGGTCGCCCGGGCGAACACCATGACGGTGGTCGAACGGGAGTACGTCCGCACCGCCCGCACCATCGGCGCCGGCCACGGCCGGGTCCTCTTCCGGGAGGTCCTGCCCAACGTGTTGCCGTCGGTGCTCGCCTACGCCCTCGTGGCCATGGGCGTCGTCGTGGTCCTGGAGGGCTCCCTCGCCTTCCTCGGCCTCAGCGTCCCCATGCCCCGGCCCACCTGGGGCGGCATGATCTTCGAGGCGAAGCGGGTGCTGCGCGACGACCCGATGGTGTCGGCCATCCCGGCCTTCACCATGTTCCTCACGGTGCTCTCCCTCAACTTCGTGGGCGACGCCCTCCGCAGCCGATTCGACGTGAAGGAGGCCCGACTGTGAGCGCCACCCAGCTCGCCGAGCGGCCCGCGGCCGACGCCGAGGACGGGCAGCCCCTGCTGCTCGTCCGGGACCTGACCACCGCCTTCGACACCGCCGCCGGCCCGTTCCGCGCCGTCGACGGCGTGAGCTTCGACCTGCACCGGGGCGGCTCCCTCGGCATCGTGGGCGAGTCCGGCTCGGGCAAGACGGTCCTCACCCGGACGATCATGAACCTGCTGCCCCGGCAGGGCGTGGCGCGCTCGGGCACGGTCCGCTTCGACGGCCACCAGATCGAGCGCTTCGGCCCCAAGCAGATGCGCCACCTCTGGGGCGCGGAGATGGGTCTGATCCTCCAGGACCCGATGACCTCGCTCAACCCGGTGATGACCATCGGCCACCAGCTCGTGGAACCGCTCCGCATCCACGCCGGCTTCACCCGCTCCCGGGCCCGGGCCGTGGCGCTCGAGACCCTGCGCTCGGTCGGCATGCCGGCGCCGGAGAAGCGGATGGGGGAGTACCCCCACCAGCTCTCCGGCGGCATGCGCCAGCGGGTCACGATCGCCATCTCGCTCGTGTGCGGGCCGAAGCTCGTGGTGGCCGATGAACCGACCACCGCGCTCGACGTGACCGTGCAGCGCCAGATCCTGGAGCTGCTGGCCGACCAGCAGCAGGACCGCCGGATGGCGCTGCTCATGATCACCCACGACCTCGGCGTGGTGGCCAACCGCACCGACGAGATCCTCGTGATGTACGCCGGCCGGGTGGTCGAGCGGGCGCCGACCCGGGCGCTGTTCCGGGAGCACCGCCACCCCTACACCCAGGGGCTGCTGCGCTCCATCCCCCGGCTCGCGGACCCGAGCCACCACCGGCTCCAGGCCATCCCGGGGTCGCCGCCGGACCTCACGAACCTGGCCGCGGGTTGCGCCTTCGCACCCCGCTGCCCCGCCGCGCAGCCCCGCTGCGTCGCGGAGGCCCCGCCGCTGGTGCCACAGGGGAGCGGCCACGAGGTGGCGTGCCACTTCCCGGTCGGCACCCCCGAGGGCGACCGGGCCCGGGCGGAGAACGTGGCGGCCGGACGGTCCGCCACCGGCGCGGAGGTGACCGCCTGATGGCCGGCAGCGGAACCGCGCACCTGCGCGAGCGTGACGACCTCGTCCTGCGGGCCGAGCACCTGGTGGTGGAGTTCCCGGCGGGCCGGAGGCGACGGGTGCACGCCGTCTCCGACGTGAGCTTCGACGTGGCCAAGGGCGAGACCCTCGGTCTGGTCGGCGAGTCGGGGTGTGGCAAGTCGACCACGGGGCGGGCGCTCATCCAGGCGCCCGCCCCGACGTCGGGGTCCGTCCGCCTCGACGGCATCGAGCTGACCGGCCTGACGGGCAAGGAGCTGCGTCGCAAGCGGCTCGGCCTCCAGATGGTCGCCCAGGACCCCATCTCGTCCATCAACCCCCGGCGTCGCATCCGGGACGTGGTCGCCGAGGGCCTCACGATCTGGGAGGGGGCCGACGGCGGCGACCCGCGGGTGGCCGAGCTGCTGCGGGCCGTGGGCATCGACCCCGATCGCCACGGCGACAAGCGGGCCCACGAGCTGTCGGGCGGCCAGTGCCAGCGGGTGTCCATCGCCCGCTCGCTGATCCTCGACCCGCAGGTGCTCATCTGCGACGAGCCGGTGTCCGCGCTCGACGTGTCGGTGCAGGCGCAGATCATCAACGTCCTGGAGGACATGAAGGCCCGCTACGGCCTCACGATGGTGTTCATCGCCCACGACCTCGCGGTCGTGAAGAACATCAGCGACCGGGTGGCGGTGATGTACCTGGGCAAGCTGTGCGAGGTCGGTCCCTCCGACGACCTGTACCGAGAGCCCGCCCACCCGTACACGAAGGCGCTCCTCGACTCGATCCCCGAACCCGATCCCGACGCGGTGCCGACCGGCGAGCCCCTGGAGGGCGACCTGCCGTCGCCGCTGGCCCCGCCGTCGGGGTGCCGCTTCCGGACCCGCTGCCCGCGGGCCGAGGAGCGCTGCGCCGTCGAGGAGCCCCAGATGCGGCGGGTGGCCGAGGACCACCACGTGGCCTGCCACTTCCCGCTCGTGGCGGCGGCGGAGGCGCCCGTCGCCGTCGAGACCTGAGCGCCGGGCGGCCGCGGTCGCCCGCCGCCCGGCCCGACGCACCCGCTCCCCCCGAGCGAAGCCGGGCGGTGCGGTTCCCCGGCCCCCGCCGGCGGCGCCGCACCGCCGGCTCGCGCGCCCCGGGCCGCTGAAGCGGGAAAACCGGACAGATCTCCCGACTGTGACAATCCGGTGACGACTGTCGGCGTGTTGTCGGGTCGACCGCCACCGAGACGGCACGAGGATTCGTCAAACGACTTGACCAAATCGCCGCCCGAGCCCGATGACCTGCGATTTCTCCGGCGTCGGGCCGAGAAACGGAGTGAATGCCCGGTTGACGGCTGGACAGGTGTTTGCCAAGGTGTCGCCTGTCGCAACGAGGAGGCTCGACCCGGGAAAGGGGACCGGCCGGGCCGCATCGGAACCCTTGTTTCGACGCGCCATTCGCGGCGTCGCCGCGAGCGACCACACCTCTAGGGGAGAACACCACATCATGCAGATCAGCAACCGCCGCCGCCTGGCGGCGACGTTGACCGGCGTCGCACTCGCGGCGTCCACCCTCGTGCTCGGCGGCACCCCGGCCAGCGCCGCCGGTGCCCAGATGAACTGCCTCGGCGCCGACACCGACACCCAATCCCTGCTCAACGCGCTCGCGCCCGCGGGCACCGAGCTGCCCGCCAGCCTCGACGTCGAGGTCCAGGGCAACCTCAACGCCCCGCAGGTGGTCGACACCGGAGCCACCCTCACCGCCACGGTCAGCCCGTCGGTCCAGCTCCCGCAGACCCTGGTCGACACCCTCGGCACCATGGGCGTCACCTCCGCCGCGGTCTCCAACATGGTCTCGACGGTGGGCGTCACCAACGCCACGCCCGCCACCTTCGCCAGCCCGCCCCACGCGACCACCATCACCGTGCCGCCGACCGGCCAACCCCTGGCCGTCAGCCAGCCCGCGTTCAGCCAGTCGCTCACCGCGACCGGCCCCGACCAGAGCAAGATCCGCTACACGCTGGACAACATCAGCTTCAGCGTGGCCGCCTCCCTCGGCGGCATGCCGCTGAACCTGAACCTCACCTGCAACCCGGCCGGCTCGTCGGAGATCGGCACGACCGACATCCTCCAGCCCGGCCCGCCCATCGCCCCGGACCTGATCCTCGACGTCGCCCTCGGCGGCTCGCGGACCGCCACCCTCGGGGTGACCGGCAACCCGGTGCCCACCGACGTGGAGCTGATCGACGCCGCCCAGTTCGGCACCGCCTCCATCGCCCAGGTGGGCGGCCAGTGGCGCTTCAGCTACACCCATGACGAGGTCCTCGGCGCCGGCACCGAGACCCTGACCTACCGGGCCGTCAACGCCTTCGACGACGGCGACCCCGGCACCGCCGACGACGGCGTCACCATCGGCACCATCACGGTCAACGTCCTCGACAACATGTGCGAGGTCAACCCGGCCGTGGGGCAGTGCTCCCTCAGCCAGATCATCGAGGTCGACGTGACCGGCTCCACGCTGTCCATGCAGCAGGACGCCGCCAACGTGGTGCTCGACCCGATCACCCTCGACGGCTCGCCCCAGTCCACCAGCGGCCAGCTCAACGTCGTGACCGTGAAGGACGCCCGGGGCGACGGCGCCGGCTGGAGCCTCACCGGCACCGTCACCGACTTCAAGACCGACCCCTCGGTCGGCGACTGCCCGGCGAGCAACAGCGCCACCTGGGACTACCGCTGCATCCCGGCGAACAACCTCGGCTGGGCCCCGGCCGCCGTGGTCGCCCACGAGCAGATCCCCGGTGACGTCGCCGCCGTCGACGCCGGCGCCGCGTCGGACACCGACGCCATCAAGGCCGCGACGCCCGGTTCGGGCCTCGCCGGCCAGCAGTCCCTGTGCAGCGCCGAGCCCACCACCAACGGCGGCACCTTCGCCTGCGGTGCCGGCCTCGCCCTGCTGATCCCGGCCAGCGCCTCCGCCGGCACGTACTCGGCCACGCTGACGCTGACCCTGGCCTGAGGCCGGTCGGCTCCAGCGCCACGTTCCCCCGGCCACCCGGGGTGGGCATCCACTCCCCCGGATGCCCGCCCCGGTGCCGGCGGAGCGGACGACGAGGAGACCAACACATGACGACACGTCTACGAGCCCCGCTCCGGGGCACCGCGCGACGACGGGCACCGCGATCTCGCCCGCTCGCCGCCGTCCTGGCGCTCACGCTGGTGACCACGGTGGCCGCGCTGATCCCGGGCGCCACGCCCGCCGGCGCGGACACCGTGACCACCACGGCGCTGCTGGACCTGACCTGCACCGCCGACACGCCGATCGGCGCCCAGGTCGTGAACCAGGCCCTGAACATCGACATCGACCACCCGGACCGCATCGCCCGGAACACGGTCGAGGAGGTCGTGATAAGCCAGCCGGCCCTGCCGGTGCCCACCGAGATCAGCGGCTACCCGCTGAACCGGCTGAGCGGCCTGGCCGTGACCATCAAGGTCCCGCCGCAGTTCCGGATCGACAGCGCCGAGGTGGTCCACCTCCCGCTCGAAGCGGGCAACCTCAAGGCCGAGGCCACGGTGAACCACCTCGCCTCCGGCGAGGCCACCCTCACCATCCCCGGCCCGCTGCTGGGCGGCAACAGCTACCAGCTCCCGGAGCTGCACATCGGCCTCCGGGCCGTCGGCACCCCGGGCACCTCCGGTGGGTTCCTGTTCCAGTCCTTCAACCTGGCTGCGAACGCGACCCTGCCGGTCTTCGGCGCCCGCGACCTGCCGGTGAGCTGCCCGACGCCGAGCCCCAACCCCCCGATGTTCAGCATCGAGGTCGGGCCCGGCGCGTTCTCGACGGCACCGGACCCGGTGATCGCCACGGGGACGATCGTGCAGCCCACCGTGTCCAAGTACGGCAGCAGCCAGGTGCCCTCCGGCGCCAACCGGACCAACAACGACTTCAGCATCATCGCCGAGCACCTGCCCAACGCGGCCCCCGGCTCGGTCCTCGACGTGGTCATCACGCCGCCGTCGAAGGACTGGACCGCGCCGTACCGGGTGGACCCGCACACCGTGCAGACCCGGCAGATGTCGAAGGTCCGCAACCTGCGCCTGGAGCTGGGCGGTCCGAACACCTCGGTGTTCGAGGTGGTGTCGGTGACGAGCGCCAACCCGGCGCAGCTCGCCGCGAGCTACGACGCGGCCACCAACCGCATCGTGCTCACCACGCCGACCAACACCGCCTACGCCTCGGGCTCGGCCCTCGGGCTCCCCGCGGTGACGCTCAAGGTGCGGGCGCTGGGCGACGGGTCCACGTACGAGGTCGGGCGGCTCACCTTCGAGAAGGTGTCCTTCCAGATGGCGTACCAGACCCAGACCTGCATCATCATCTGCTTCGGCTGGGGCAGCGACAAGTGGATGAACGCCACGACCCAGGGCGCCAACCCCGGGGCGAGCCCGGTCGGCACCCAGCCGAACGACACGCTGTACTTCCCGAACGTCGCCAACGGCCAGGTCATCACCAGCTTCGGCGTCGCCAACGAGCCGGGCGCCCACGACGACCACGTCACGGTGGCCAACAACGCCTCCGTGGACGTCGACGTGCTCGCCAACGACGTCGCCGGGACCTTCCCGCTCGACGCCTCGACCCTGGTGGTCGTGGACGCGCCGAGCCACGGCGACGTCGACGTGAACCCGGTGAGCGGCGTGGTCCGCTACACGCCCACCTACGGCACCCTGGAGAAGCTCGACGGCTTCACCTACGCCGTGAAGGACACGTCGGGCCGCTACACGAACGTCGCCTCGGTGACCATCGACATCGTCGGTCTGTACTGCGAGGGCCCCTGCGCCCTCGACCAGATCATCACCGTCGACGTGAACCCCGACGTGCTCACCCTGGCGCAGGACGGCGGCCAGAGCGTGCTGGAGTCGATCACCCTCAACGGCGAGGCGCAGTGGGCCACCGGCTCGCTCAGCCCGCTCACGGTGACGAACCGGCGCGGCAGCGCCGCGAGCTGGAGCCTCACGGGCCAGTTGGAGAGCGACTTCCGGGACTCGGACTCGGCACCGGCCTGCCCGGTCGGGGACCCCGCGTCCTGGAACCACCGCTGCATCCCCGGCGACAACCTGGGATGGGAACCGCTCGCCACGGTCGGCCACGAGGTCGTACCGGGTGACGTCGCCGACGTGGCGGCCGGCCCGGCCTCCACGTCGGGCCTCCGGAGCGCTGCGCAGTCCCTCTGCACGGCTCCCGAGGCGCAAGCCGGAGGCACGTTCACCTGCGGTGCCGTGCTCTCCCTCGGCGTGCCCGCCAGCGCAGCCGCGCAGGGCTACAGCGCCACCATCACGCTGACCCTGGCCTGACCGGGACAGCACCGCCGCACGGGCGGCTCCACCGCGAGGTGGGGCCGCCCGCACGGGATTCAACGTAGGACGCGGCCACGGGGCCGCACGGGGGAGACATGACCAGCCGAACGATCCGCCAGCTCATCGCCACCGCCGCGCTCGCCGCCGCGCTGTCGGCCGTCCCGGCCACCGCCGGCGCGCAGGCCCCGAGCGACGCGACGGCGTCCACCGCCGAGGTCGAGGCCACCGGCGCGCCGAGCCCCGGGGCAGACGGGCCGGTGGAGGGCTGGGCCGTCTCGCCCGCGGGGCCCGACGGCCCCGGCCAGCGCAGCGCGTTCGCCTACAACGCCGCACCCGGGCGGTCGCTGCGCGACAGCGTCTCCATCTCCAACCTCTCCTCGGAGCCGCTGCACGTGGACCTCTACGTGCGCGACGCCTTCAACACCTCCGAGGACGGCGCCTTCGCCCTCCAGGCCCGCGCCGAGGAGCCCGAGGACGCGGGCGGCTGGGTCACCCTGCCCGTCACCGACTACGTCGTGCCGCCCGGCAAGCGGGCCGACATCCCCTTCGAGGTCCGCATCCCCGACGACGCCACCCCCGGCGACCACGTGGCCGGCATCATCGCCGAGAACCGCGAGGTCATCGCCTCCACCGACGCCACGGGCGCCGCGGTCGACGTGCGCCAGCGGGTGGCGGCCCGCCTGTACATCCGGGTCGACGGCCCGGTGGAGCCGGAGCTGCGGGTCACCGACCTGTCGATCGACGCCGGCACGCCGCTCCTCCCGTTCGCGCAGGGGCGCACCACCGTGAGCTACGAGGTCCAGAACGTGGGCAACGTGCGGATCACCGCCGCGGCCGAGCTGCGGGTCGAGGGCTTCCTCGGCCGCACCGTCCACCGCTTCGACCCCGAGGACCTCCCCGACCTGCTGCCCGGCGGTTCGGTGCGCATCACCCGCTCCTTCGACGGGGTGCCGCCGGCCGAGCAGCTCGAAGCGAAGCTGACCCTGACCGCCATCGACCGCTCGACCACCGAGACCGCCACCGCCGGCACCTTCGCCTGGGCGTGGGCCACCCTCCTGGTGCCGCTGCTCGTGGTGGCCGCCGTGGCGTTCGCCTTGTGGCGCCGCCGCCGTCGCCGTGGCGCGGCCGAGGCGGCGGACACCGGTGGCCCGGACGGCGGGTCGCCCGTCGAGGGCGCGGTCGCGCCCGGCGAGGTCGTCGAGTCGGACGACGAGCCGGCTGCCGAGGAGGCCGAGCCGGGCGACGAGCCCGGCGCGCCCG